>SXGT01107197.1_pt1 | contig 14007 bp, 7 predicted proteins | sample 3176221 | NCBI WGS metagenome assembly SXGT01 (sample SAMN11356862, study PRJNA531348) | freshwater metagenome | isolation source: freshwater sample F1-120 | place: China: Fuxian Lake, Yuxi | collected 2017-12-25 | reverse complement strand
GATCGAGCAGATGCTCATGGTGGAGAGCGTGAACGGAATGCCCATGGCCCGGGCGGCGCGGGCGGCCAGGATTTCGCCGTCGGCGTGCTGCATGCCGGTGAGACCGGTGGGCGCAATCGCCACCGGCATGGCCACCGGCTGGTCCACCATGGTGCTGCGCGTGCTGCGGTTCTCCATGTTCACCGCCACCCGCTGGCGCAGCTTGATCTTCTGGAAATCCTCGGCATTGGCTCGGTAGGTGCTTTCGGTCCACGAGCCGGAATCGGCGTAGTCGTAGAAGATGCGCGGTACGCGCTGCTGGGCGAGCACGCGAAGGTCTTCGACGGTGGTGATGACGGTCATTCGGGAGTCTCCGGGATGGGTGTTGTCGGGGCCTTGGTCGCACCGGGGCGCAGCCAGCCTGGCACGCATGTTAGCGGGCCGCCCCTGAAAAGGCTTGTGAAAGCGGGAGCGCCGGCGTTGAAATATTTGCGGTCGAGCGGGCCGCGCGGCCTGACAGGAGGTGGAACCCCGCCGGCCCTGGGCGGGTCCCACCGCCATGAACATCCGATCCCTTGCCCTTGCGATGGTGCTGGCGGCACCGTGCGCGGCCATGGCGGGCGACGTGTTTCGGTGGGTCGACGAATCGGGCCGGGTGGTGTACGGCACCGAAGTGCCCGAGCGCCACCGCGGTCGCGCCGAGCCCGCCAGCGCGCCGCTGCCGGCCGGCACGAGCGCCTGCGAGGCGAAATGGCACCGTTACCTCGCCAGCGCCGCCTGTTTCGACCAGTACCGGGTGGTCGGTGGCGGGCTCAAGCCGGAAGCCTTCCAGCGCTGCACCGAGGTGCCGCAGCCAGAACCCTGCGCCTGACGGCCCGATCCCGGGCCGCGGCACGCCAGCGTTCACGGCGCGGTCACTGGGCGGTGATGCCCTGCTCGCGAATGACCTTGCCCCACTCGGTCGACTCGCGCACGATGTCGGTGGCCAGCGGGCCGGCCGGCATGTAGGCGGGCACGGCACCCTGCTGGGCCGCCACCTGCGCGATGTCCGGCGCTTCCATCACGGTGCGCAGGGAGTCGCTGAGCTTCTCCACGATGGCCGCCGGCGTGCCTGCGGGTGCCAGCACATACAGGCGCGGCACGGCGGCAAAGCCGGGCAAGGCGTCGGAGAGTGGCGCGATGTCTTCGCCGCCCGCCAGTTTCACCGGGTTCATCACCGCCAGGGCGCGCAGCTTGCCGGCCCGCGCCTGGGCAATCGCCGAGGTCGCGCTGACCACGCCGATCGGCACCTGGCCGCTCATCACGTCCGGCACGATCTGGGCCGCGCCGCGGTAAGGGATGTGAACCACGAAGCTGCGCGTCTTGCCTTTGAGCATCTCGAAGCCGAGGTGGTGCACGGTGCCCACGCCGGACGTTGCGTACGAATAGCGACCCGGGTGGTCCTTGAGCAGCTTCACGAACTCGGCCGGCGTTTTTGCGGGCACGTCGTTGTTCACCACGATCACCAGGGGCAGCGTGAACACGCTGGCCACCGGCGTGAAGGCCTTGATGGGATCGAAGCTCATGCGCGGCTGGAGGTACTGCGCGATCAGCAGCGAGCTGTCGCCCAGCATCAGCGTGTAGCCGTCGGGCGCAGCGCGCGCCACGGCATCCCCCGCGATGAGACCGGCCGCACCGGTGCGGTTGTCCACGATCACCTGTTGCCCCAGCAGGGTCGACATGCGCGGCGCGATCAACCGCGCCATGGCGTCAACGCCACCGCCGGCCGAGTAACCGACCACGAGCCGGATGGTCTTGTTGGGATAGGCCTGTGCCCATGCGCCGGTGGCGGTGGTGGCAGCGGCGGCGATCGCCAGGGCCAGGGCGCCGCGCCGGCGCATCGAGAACGGGTGGGTGAGTCGGGTCATGGGTGTCTCCTGTTGTGATGTGTGGGGAACTCAGGCCTTGCCGGCGCCGCGGGAGCCGGGGCGCCGGGCGAGCTCGGTCAGGCGATCGGCATTGGGCCTGAAGCCCAGCCCGGGGGTTTCGGGCAGGCGCAGCACGCCGCGCTCGGGTCTGGGCAGGTCGTCGAACACGAGTTCGCAGCATTGCACGGCCACCGAGTGGTATTCGACCAGCGAACCATTGGCCAGGCCCGCGTGCAGGTGCATGTTGTGGTGCGGCCAGGCGCCGCCGTTGGCAAAACGCGTGTTGAACGCAGCCGCCATGCCGGCAATGCGGCCGCACTGCGTGAAGCCGCCGGTGATGCACGCATTGGGCTGCACCACGTCCACCGCCTGTGCCACCAGCATGTCGCGAAAGCGCGAGGCCAGCCCTTCGTTCTGTCCGGCAGCGATGGGGATCGAGGTCTTGCCGCGCAGTCGGGCCAGATTGGGAATGTCGTTCTGCGACACCGGCTCCTCGAAGAAGCTGATGTCGTAGGGCTCCACCTTTTTCGCCAGCGAGAGCGCGTGGAAGTAGTCCAGGCTGCAGTTGGCGTCGATGTAGATCTGCACGTCGGGCCCGACGGCTTCGCGCACCGCACGGATGCGATGCACGTCTTCGGCGATCACCTGGTCGAGCGGGCGGGGCTCGTCTCGGCGCTGCAGCCCGTGGTGTCCCACGGTCATCTTCAGGCGCGTGAAGCCCCGGCCGACCCAGTCGGTGGCGGCGGTGGCGAGTTCGTCGCGGTCGAAGAAGGCGAAGCCGAAGGTGGCGTACACCGGCACTTCGTTGCGAGCCCCACCCAGCAGGCGCCAGCAAGGCTCGCCCAGAGCCTGACCCTTGATGTCCCACAGCGCGAGATCGATGGCGGCGATGGCGTGGCTCGCGTAGCCCGATTGGCCGCGCGGCGTGAGCAGCCAGTACATGCGCTCCCAGATCTGCTCGTGGCGCATGGGGTCCATCCCGATCAGGTGGTGCGCGGCGATGTCGTTGACGATGCTGCCGATCACCTCTTCCTCGGTGATGGCGGTCATGCCGGTGCCCACCAGGCCGGTGTCCGTCTCGATGCTGACGATGCACACCGACAGGCTGGTGCTCTTGGTCTGGCCGCCGGCCATGGGCACGGTGACAGGCAGGTTCAGCGGCGTGGCGCTGACGCGAACGATCTTCATGAAGTCTCCTGCGCCCGGGTGCGGTGGCGCTTGTGTTTTGGGGTTCACGGCCAGTGTAGGAACGGCCTGCGGGGTGCCGCAATGGCGTGCGGCAAAGGCGGCTTTCGCGAAACGCGAAAGCCGCTCAGCGTGTCAGGGCCCGTATGAGCGTGAGCGCGGCGGGCGCCGATGGCGCGTTGGCGCGTGTGGCGATGTGGTGCGTGCGCCGTGCCCAGGGGTCGGACAGGGGCACCGCCGACAGTGGAAGGTGCGCGAGTTGTGGCGCAATGGCTTCGAGCGGCAGCACGCCCACGCCCAGACCCGCTGCCACCATGCGGCACACCGCGTCGAAGCCGCGCATGCGCATGCGCACGTTCAGCGGCCGGCCCGCATCGGCCGCAGAGGTGACCAGCCGGTTGGACAGCGCGGTGCCGTCGTGCAGGGTGATGAAAGGCTCGTCCAGCGCTTCGGCCAGGCGCAGCTTGCGCCGGCTGGCGAGCCGGTGCGAGCGCGGCGTGAGCAGCACCAGCGTGTCGCTGAAGAAAGGCGTGAACGCCAAACCGGCGGGCGGCACCGGCAGATCCACCACGCCGAAGTCGGCGCGGCCCTCGATCAGCGCCAGCGGAATCTCCGGGCTGCCGCGCTCCTCGAGGTCGATGCGGATCAGCGGATGGGCCTTCATGAAGGTCGCCAGGCGCTGCGGCAGCACCTCCAGCAGCGCCGAGGTGTTGGCCACCACCCGCACATGGCCCTGCAGGCCCTCGCTGTAGCCGCGCAGGTGTTGCGCCAGACGGTCGGCGTCGGTCAGCAGCGCGCGGCTGCGCTGCACCAGCATCTGGCCGGCGGGTGTGAGCTGCACGCCGCGCGAAGAGCGCTCGAACACCCGGAAGCCCAGCGATTCCTCCAGCGCGGTGATGCGCGCGCTGGCGGCGGCCACGGCCAGTTGCAGGCGTTCGCTGGCGGCGCTGATGGAGCCCAGGTCGGCGGCGGCCACCACCACGCGCAAGGTGCTCAGGTCGATGCTCTCGTGCATGTCAGCGTGCCTCCCGCGCCTGCCGGACACCGGCGCCGCGCACTTCGAACCGCACCTCGTCCAGCACCTTGCCGCGCGCATCGGTGAGCTGCATCACATGCCGGCCCGGCCAGGGCAGCCATTGCACCTGCGCGCCCTGCGCGAGCGGTTTCCCGTCCAGCCGCCAACGGCCGCTGTCGCCGCTGGCCGTGAAGGTCAGTCGCTGTCGATCGGGCGGGATGTCCGGATCCAGTGCAATGACGGTGCCCGGTGCCGGTGCACGGATGCGCAGGGGTGCGGCCGGGCTGTGGGTGGTGGGTGCGTGCATGGCAAAGCGGGCCTGCTCGGTGCCGGCGATGAACCACTCGCTGCGCGCCGCTTCCAGCGGTCGGCCGCCGCCCGGACCTTCGAAAGAGGCGCGTGTCTGCACCACACCCGCGGGCGCGGCCGGTGCGCGGCTGGGCGTGTGCGCGTGCAGGTGCTGCATGAGGCTGGCCCACACGGGCGCGGCGCCACTGGTGCCGCTCACATCCCACATGGAGGTGCCGTCGGCGTTGCCCACCCACACGCCGACGGTGTAGCGCGCCGACCAGCCCACCGCCCAGTTGTCGCGCATGTCCTTGCTGGTGCCGGTCTTCACGGCGGTCCAGAAGCGCGTGGCCAGGATGCTGTCGGTGCCGAAGGTGCGCGCGCGTGCGTTGGGGTCGCTCAGGATGTCGCCGACGATGAAGGCCGCGCGCGGATCGATCACCGGTGTCGCCTGGGGCGGCGCACCCACCGCGCCGGGGCGTCCGCCGTTGGCCAGCGTGCGAAAGGCGTTGCTGAGCGAGAGCAGCGACACCTCGGCACTGCCCAGGGCCAGGCTGTAGCCGTAGTGCCCGCCCGACTCGCGCAGGGGCAGGCCCACCGCCGCGAGCTGGCGGTGAAACGCGTCGGGCGACACCATGACCAGCGTGCGCACGGCCGGCACGTTGAGCGACGAGGCCAGCGCGGTGCGCGCGGACACCCAGCCCTTGAACAGGCGGTCGTAGTTCTGCGGGATGTACAGCCCGCCGGCGGTGGGCAGGTGGGTGGGCGCGTCTTCCAGCAGGGAAGCCGCCGTCATGCGCCGTTCGGCGATGGCCTGCGCGTAGAGGAAGGGCTTGAGGGTGGAGCCGGGCTGGCGCAGCGCCACCACACCGTCCACCTCGGACGCAGCGCTCAGGTCGCCCGACGATCCCACCCAGGCCAGCACCTCGCCACTGGCGTTGTCCAGCACCACCAGCGCGCCATCGTGCACGTTGCGCCCGCGCAGTTCGCGCAGGTGCCGTTGCAGGGTGTCCACGGCGAAACGCTGCAGCGGCGCTGACAGCGTCGAGCGCACTGCGGGCGACACGTCACCCGCGCGGTCGGCGGTGCCGAGCATCCGCCGTGCATGGTGGGGCGCGATGCCCTCGGCGGCGTCGAAGCTGCGCTGGGGCAGCGAGGCGGTGGCAAACAGCTCCAGCTCGCCGCAATCCACCGGCGTGTCGGGCTGCATGAGCCGAAGCACGCCGCAGGCGCGCTGTCCCACCACCCGCGCCCTGGCGTTGGGCGAGCGCACCAGCGCGGCCGCCACGGCCGCGTCGCGCTCGTCCAGCCCATGCGCGGCCTTGCCGAACAGCGTGCGCGACAGCGCGTCGATGCCGACCACTTCGCCCCGGAACGGCACGAGGTTCAGGTAGGCCTCGAGGATCTGGTCCTTGCGCCACTGGCGCTCCAGCCGCTTCGCCGCCACGGCCTGGCCGAGCTTTTGCGGCACGGTCCGCCCGCCTGCGCCGCGTTGCAGGCTGCCACCGTCGTCCTCGATGAGTGCGGCGAGCTGCATGGTGATGGTGGAGGCGCCCCGCGTGCGGGTGTTCCACAGGTTGCCCCAGGCCGCCGCGGAAATGGCGCGCCAGTCGACGCCGCTGTGTTCGTGAAAGCGCTTGTCCTCGCTCAGCAGCATGGCGGTGCGCAGCGCGGGGGACACGTCCTGCAGGGCCACCCACTGCCCCCGCCGCACCGTGGCGTCGGTGCGAATGCGCTGCAGGAATTCCCCGTGGCGGTCGACGACGGTGGTGTCGGACGGTTGCCAGTTCCTGCGCACTTCCTCAAAGGAGGGCAGGGCGTGCGCCACCGCCGCCACGCCCAGCAGCGCGATGGCAACGGTCGCGCGCAAGGCGTTCACCGCGGCATCTCCACCTTCAAGCGCGCGTTCGGCGTCACACCGAACATCTCGGGCGCGTACATCGCTTCCACCCTGCTCGGTGGCAGCGAGAACTCACCGGCGTTGTTCAGGCGCACGGTGTACTCCATCTTGACGACGCCCTTGGGCACGTATTCGTAGTAGCTTCGGTAAGCCTCGAAGCTGCGTTCCTCGAAGGCTGGCCAGGCGCCGCCCCTGGGGCTGCTCTGACCGGAGCTTGCGATCTGCGAATCGCGCCCGAGCCCGCCTCCCAGGATCGTCGCACCGCCCGGGACCGGATCGCTGACCACGACCCAGGTCATGTCGGCCGAGGCGTTCACCTCCAACGCAATGCGCAACACGTCGCCCCGCGTGTGGCGGCCCGCCACCGCCTGTTCCACGGGTGTGATGGTTTTCCGGATGGTGTAGCCCGCGCTGAACGGCCCCTTGAGCGGCACGGCTGCGACCGACTGCAGCGTGAGCCAGGGTCTGCCGGTGCCCTGGTGCGTCACACTGAGTGCGCCTTTGGCGCCGTCGGCCGTCCACGGCAGGAAGCCGGTGTTGTTCTTGAGGTTGCCGGGGCTGGCCGGCGCGCCGAACCAGGTGGTCTGGTTGGGCGCGCCGGTGGGGTCGGTGGTCTTCACGCGCTCCACCTTGCTCCAGTCGATGGCCGCGCTGCCTGTGCCCATGGCCGCGCGGGTCACGCCCGCCACCGGCACCGCCTCGAACTTCGCCGAAAACTTCTCCAGCGCGAGGCCGCCCCACAGGTTGGCCGTGGTGGTGTGCCAGGCACCGCCCTGCTGGCGGCCGATGAAGCCGTTGGCCAGTCGCGCCATGTCGTCCTTCCACGCCGGGTCGTCCATCACCGCGAGCAGCAGCCGCGCGGTGTTGACGTCCCCGTTGGTCATCAGCCACCACCAGTGGTCGTCCTGCTCGGTGCTGAAGACCAGTTTCGTGCCCTGGAAGCTCAGGCGCGAACGCAGCACCTGCGTGGCCTCGGCCAGGCGCTGCTCGCGCTGCGGCACGTCGGTCACGCGCTGGAGGATGCTGAACCAGTCGATCACCGCGCTGGTGGGCCACTGGTTGGGCGCGATGGTGACGCTGCCCAGCATGCGGCCGCGCGCCTGGCCGTGGCGCGACAGCGCCTCGATGGCCGCCAGCTTGCGCACATCCAGGTCCTTGCGGGGGCTCCAGAACTCGCGCGTGATGCGGCCTTCAATGAAGGCGATCAGGCCACGCTCCATCGGCGCGCGCACTTCGTCGGGCAGGGCGAACGCGGGGTCGATGGCCGAGGCCTCGTGCGAGGCGGCCAGCAGGTAGGCCGTCAGCGTGTCGCTGCCCCGGTTGGCGTCGCCCTCGCGTGGCGGGAAGTAGCTGGCCAGACCGTCGGCGTCCAGGTAGTTCGGCAACTGCGCCACCAGGGCCTGCCATTGCTTCGCGTCGCGCAGGCCCACCGACTTGCTGGCCTTTTGTTCCAGGCAGACGAAGGGGTAGTTGGCGAACCAGTCGCGCACGCCGGGCAGGCCTTCGGCCAGCCGGGGCTGCAGTGCGAGCTTCAAGCCGCCGCGCCCGGGCAGCGCGTTGGCCGGTGGACCCACGTCGAGGTTGAACGCGCCATCGAGCTGCACCAGCGTGGCCTGCTGGACCGTGAGCGGCACCGCCGGCAGGATGCGCTGGCGGGCTTTCAGCGCATCCTTCGCGCTGCCCAGGGTGTCCTTTGCCTCGATCTCCCACAAGATGGCTTCTGCGCGGGTCTGCGCCAACTGCGCCGGCGCCGTCAGCGTCCACGCCACTTCACGCGCTTCGCCGGCCGGAATGTCCACCGTCTGCGCGGTCGGTTCGAGCAAGGTGGCGCGCGGTGCGACTTCCACCTTCATGGCCTGGGCCGTGGTGTTGCGCAAGGTGATCTGCGCACGGAACTCGTCGTCCTCGCGCACCAGGGGCGGCAGGCCGCTGATGATCTGCAGGTCCTGGGTGGCGCGGATGCTTGTCTGCCCGGTGCCGAAAAGGCCGGTGCCCAGGTCGGCCACCGCCACGATCCGGAAGGTGGTGAGCGCGTCGTTCAGCGGCACCGTCACCACCGCCTGGCCCTGGGCGTCGAGCACAACCCGGGGCTTCCAGAGCAGGAGTGTGTCGAGCAGTTCCCGCGCGCCGCTCTTGCCACCGCCGCCACCGGCCGGCACCGCCTTGCGACCGTAGTGCCGCCGGCCGATGATCTCCATCTGCGCGGTCGAGGTTTCCACGCCCCACGCGCGCCGTTGCAGCATGGCTTCGAGCAGGTTCCAGCTGGTGTTGGGCATGAGCTCCAGCAGGGCCTGGTCCACCGCGGCCAGCGCCACTTCGGCGTTTGCCGCCGGCTGGCCATTGGGCAGCTTCGCGGTGATGGTGACCTTCGCCTGCGTGCGCACGGCGTAGCTCGCCTGGTCGGCCTTGACGCTCACGTCCAGTTGGTGCGCCTGCGTGCCCACACGGATCTCGGCCATGCCCAGGCGGAACGCGGGTTTGCTCAGGTCCACCAGCGCGGTGGGCGCCACGTACGCTCGGCCTTCGTACCAGAACGACGTCCACCACTCCCGCGGCGCCTTGTAGCCCCAGGTGAAGAAGGAATACCACGGCACCTCGCGCAGCCGTCCGCGCAGCGCGAGCACGCTCACGTACACGTTGGGCCCCCAGCCTTCCTCGATCTTCAGGCGCACCGTGGGGTCCTGACCATTGAGCTGCACCACCTGCGATTCCACGATGCCCTCGCGCTCCACCGTGAGCAGCGCGGTGGCGAAGCGGAACGGCATGCGCACCTGGAAGCTCGCGGTCTCGCCGGGCTGGTAGGTCTTCTTCTCGGGCAGCAGGTCGATGCGGTCGTGGTTCTCGCCGCCGAACCACAGTTCGCCCTGGCGTGTGACGTACACCGAGCTGGCCGCCTGGATGCTGCGGCCGGTCGCGTCTTTCGCGGTCACGATCAGTTCCACCTCGCCCGGCTCGCCCAGCTTCGCCTCGCACAGCAGCAAACCGCGCGCGTCGCTCTTGCCACTGCACACCGAGCCCAGCTCCCGGGTCTGCGTCTGGTTGTCGTAGGTGTAGAAGCCGCCCACCATGCGCTTGCGGCTCGAGGTCACGGTGCGCGCCACCGCCTTCACCTCCAGCGCGATGCCGGCCGCGGGTTTGCCCGAGAGGTCCAGCGCCAGCGCCTGGAAGCGGATCTTCTGGCTGGCCGAGACCCAGCCCTCGGTCTTGATGCCGGTGACCACCGAGGCGGGCCAGAGCGTGGAGACGCTGCGCAACGTCTGCACCTCGCCGTTGGGATCTGCGTACGTGGCCTCGAGCAGCAGTTCCTGCGGTTGCGGGGCGGCGGGCACCTGCTCGATGGTGACTTTGCCCGCGCCGTTGCGGTCCAGCGTCACCGGCAGTTTGTCGGCGATGACGCGCTGGTCCTGCGAGGCCGTGGCCTCTTCCTCGCCGCCTTCGCCGCCTTCGGTGCCGGGTTCGTCGGTGCGCGGTGGCTGGAAGCTGAAGCTCTCGAAGTCGCTGTAGGACAGGCTCTTGCCGCGCACCAGCGCCGACACACGCACAGGCAGATTCGCCGCCCCGCCGCCCGATACGTAGCTCACCTGCAGGTCGGTCGTCACCGACGGCACATTGACCAGGGCGTCTTTCGCGGTGGGTGCGATGCGGCCCTCCAGCACCGGCAGGCGGAACTCCTCGACGCGGAATTCACCCGTGCTGAACTGGCGCTCTCGCTCGTCGGCGCTCTTGAGCATCACCTGGTAGTTGCCGAGCTTCGCGCCTGGGGGTACCGCAAACGTGTTCTCCGCGCTCTGCCCGCCCGTGGCGGTCCGGCGCCACGCCACCGGCTGGGTGAACTGCTGGCCGCTGCCCAGGTGGGTGACGACCAGGGTGTCGGGCCGCGTGGGCGGCACCCCGAAGCCCTGGCCGGTCTCGCTGCGGATCAGGTGCGTCATCGACACCGTGTCACCGGCGCGCAGCAGCGTGCGGTCGAACACCGTGTGGGCGCGGTCGTCCGGGCGGGCGTCGCGGCTGGTGGGCACGTTGAAACGCCAGGGCTCGATGCCGCGGTGCCAGTCGCTCCAGGTGAAGGCCATGTCCTCGATGCCGCCGTCCTGTGCGCGCGCACTCACGAAGTACGCGGTCGGCGCGCCGCCGTCTTCGTCGCGGCAGTGCCTGGGCTCGGGCGGCACGCCCTTGAGGTTCACCACGCCTTGCGCGCCGGTGGTGCCCGTGGCCACTTCCTTGCCGGTGCAGTCGGACACCCGCACGAACGCCCCGGCCACGGGCCTGCCCTTGTCCAGCGTCGTCACCCAGGCGAGCGCGTTCTCGCGCCCCAGCTTGAAATGCACACCCAGGTTGGTCACCAGCGCCGAGGTGCGGACGTACATCGTGCGCGAGGCGCCATAGCGCTCGTCGAGCAGCGCGCCGCCCAGCGCGGGCGAAGCGATCTCGACCACGTGGAAACCGGGCGTGAGCGGAATGCCAACCACCTCGAACGGTCGCGGATCCGCATTCGCGGGTCGTGGCAGGTCGAGCACCTTCACGCCGGCCCTGCCCTTGAGCAGCGACACCGCGCGCGACTCCACCCAGCGCTTGTCGCGGTCCTCCAGCACCTTGGGCAGTGGCCCCTGGGTGTCGGCCTGCGCCTGCTGGCGCGAGACGTTGAAGCGGTCGTAGCGCTGCAGCTTGCCGAACCAGGCAATGATGTCGGCGTCGGTCTTGGGCTGCAGGTCGCTCACCTGCCCGGGCTGGATGCCCTGCACCTGCAGCGCCGCTTCCACGTTGCGCAAGGTGACGGGCAGCAGGGGCGTGCCACCGGGTTCGGCGAAACGCTCGACGATGCCGAAGGGCGATGCCGCGAACTTGGCCAGCGGCGGCATGGGGCCGGTCTTCACCGACAACGGAAAGCTGTCGGCGTTCACCGGGGCGCGGCCTGCAGCGTCCTTGAAGTCCCTGGGCAGTTCGACGGTGAACGCCGCCTGCTCGGCGAATGGCGGGTTGAAGGTGATGTCGTTCACCACGCTGTCGCCATCGCCGCTGGGTTCATCGAATACCGGCGGGTGGGTCTTGCCGGCCGACTTCAGGCGAATGCCCTCGGCGACGCTGCGCGTCACCGGTGCATTGAACTCGATCCTCATCGGCCGGATGGGCAGGCAGGCGGCCTGCGCGTTCTCGCGCTCGCAGCTGAAACTTGCGGCGAATGCCTCACGGACCTGGAAGTCGAAGCGTTTCTCCACCGTGTTGGCCACGCCCGACGGGGTGGCGACCCCCTTGCCGAACACAATGGAGACTTCCGAGTCGGGCGTGAACCGGCGGTTGCAGGCGAGCGTCACGAAGCGCAGCGGGTCCTTGGCTGCCTGTTTGTCGAGGTACTGCGATTTGAGAAGCGCGGCACGATCGCTGCCTTCGATGAGGCGGACCGGCACACGTTCGCCCAGGCCCTGCACCGCGCACCACACGTGGGCCTGCACGCTGGCGGCGGTTGCCGCGCCATTGAGCTGGAGCACGAAGTACGCCTCCTCGTCGATGCGCGCCGAGGTGCCCGGTCGAACCTGCTGCACGAAGGGACCACCGGTGTTGAAGCGGTAGCGCGACGTGGCGAGTTCCGCCCCCTGCGGCGACTTGAAGCCGGCTTTGACCTGAATGTCGCACCGCACGCCCGGCGGGAGATCGTTCTCGAAGTCAAAGGCCCATTCGCGGTCGCTGATCCAGCGCCCGTTGCCCTTGCTGGCCTGGGCGTCGCTGCAACCCAGCGTCACGGGTGCGCTCGCGGCGGCGTCGCCGAAGCGGATGGCGCTGGCATCGAACTTGACGACCACCTGGCGCACGCGGGCGACCTCGCCCTGGGGAGACAGGCTGCTGATCTGCAGGGCAAACGCAGGCTGGGCAGCAGCGATCAAGGCGGCTGCGAACCAGCGTAACGGGGTCTTCTTCACGGTTTCCTCCATGGCCGAGGCCAAGGGTAGCCGAAAGAACCGGCTCAGTCTGCGGCGGCAGGCGAGCGCATCTGGGCGAGCGTGCGCAGCAGCTCGGGGGTGTGCAGGGCTTCGTCGAGGCGGGCCAGCACCGGGTGTGCCAGCCACGTGCGCAGGTGGTGCATGTCCACGGCGTCGTCGTCGGCGGGGTGGTAGCGCTCCAGCGACGGGAGTTGCCCCAATGCCAGGCGTTCACCGAGGCGTGCGCACAGGTAGGCCAGCGCCAGCCGTGGTGCCCGCCCAGGCTCCATCTCGTGCATGGGTGTCACGAGCAGACGGCTGCCGGCGTAGACGTCGTCCACGAGCGCGGCCGGCAAGGCCCATCGGTTCGTCAGCAGCAGGTGGCCGATCTCGCCGCTGCACAGACCCAGCAGGTCCTGCTCCAGCCGGGCGCGCGCCAGGCGGTCGCGCTGCAGCCAGGCCGCCAGGCCGGTGGGAGGAATCACCGACGCCGTGGCCAGCAGCCCGACGAAGCTGAGCACCACCTGCGTGGCAAGGCTTCCCTGCGACGGCAGGTGCAGGGCCTTGTCCAGCCGCGAGGCGATTTCGCTGGCGATGGCGCTGGCCTTCCACAGCGTGTCGAAAGTCTTCTGCACGCCGGGCAATTTCGGTTTGAAGGAGCCGGCCAGCATGTGTTGCAGGCAGGTGGTGTGCACGCTCTGGATGCCGAGGAATGTGACGGCCTGCCCGAGATCGGTCACGGGCGTGTGCAGGCCGTAGAACGGGCTGTTGATGGAGGCCAGCACGCGGGCCGCGATCAGGGGTTCGCCCATGATCACTTCACGCAGTTCGGTCGAACTCGCCCGCGCCACAAAGTCCGGCGAAAGGATGCGCTGCAGAGCGTGCGGCGGGTGGGGGATGTCGCGGATGGCGCCCAGCAGGCGGTCGCGCTTGTCCGGTGCCATCCGGTCTTCGGTGTGCCACTCGAACCGGGCCAGCGCCTCGGGCGTGGCCGCCGGCTCGCGCACCGCCGGAACCTGCGGGGCCTGCACGGGTGCCCGGTGCAACGCCTTCGGCGACGGTGTGGCGAGTTTCGGGGCCGGCCGACGCCAGGCCCACCAGGCGAGCGCGAGCAGCGGCAAGGCCGCCATCGAGAGCAGCAGTGGGGACATGGCAGACCTCCAGGGCGGGGCGTGGAGCCTCACCGGCGCGCGGCGGATGAGGGGCGTCCCAGCTTATCGACGCGTCAGGGCGCCGACTTGAGCGCGCCCGGGTTCAGGCCAGCCGTGCGCGGTGCCGCGCGATCTGCGCTCGCACCTGGGCCGGTGCGGTGCCGCCCAGGGTGTTGCGGGCGTTCAGGCTCCCGCGCAGACTCAGGCATTCGTAGACGTCTTTCTCGATCGACGCGTTGAACTCCTGCAGCACCGACAACGGCAGTTCGGAGAGGTCGCAGCGGTGCGAGACCGCGGCTTTCACGGCGTGCGCCACGGTCTCGTGGGCGTCGCGAAACGGCAGGCCCTTCTTCACGAGGTAGTCCGCCAGATCGGTGGCCGTGGCATACCCCCTTTTTGCGGCCTCTTCCATGGCGGTGGCATTGACCGTGATGCCGCCTTCCTTGGCACCGGTCGCCGGATTCACCTGCCCACCCACCATCTCACCGAAGATGCGCAGCGTGTCCTTGAGCGTGTCCACGGTGTCGAACAGCGGCTCTGTGTCTTCCTGGGTGTCCTGGTTGTAGGCCAGCGGCTGGCCTGTCATCAGGGTGATGAGCCCCATCAAATGGCCCACCACACGCCCGGTTGTGCCGCGGGCCAGTTCGGGCACCTCGGGGTTTTTCTT
>SXGT01580121.1_pt1 | contig 14008 bp, 14 predicted proteins | sample 3176221 | NCBI WGS metagenome assembly SXGT01 (sample SAMN11356862, study PRJNA531348) | freshwater metagenome | isolation source: freshwater sample F1-120 | place: China: Fuxian Lake, Yuxi | collected 2017-12-25 | reverse complement strand
GGCGAGGTCACGCCCGAGCGCCTGGGGATCCTGCGCCGCGCCGACGCCATCGTGCGCGAGGAGACCACCCGGGCGGGTCTGGACACCGAGATCTGGCAGTTCCCCGTCGTGCTGCTCGCCGACGTCCACTCCGTCGGCGTCCAGGGCGACGGCCGCACCGACGGTCACCCGATCGTGCTGCGCCCCGTCTCCAGCGAGGACGCGATGACCGCCGACTGGAGCCGCCTGCCCTACGACGTCCTCGAGCAGATCTCCACCCGCATCACGAACGAGGTGGAGGAGGTCAACCGGGTGGTCCTGGACATCACCAGCAAGCCCCCGGGGACCATCGAGTGGGAGTGAGCCGGGCGGTCGGCGGTTGACGACGCTCGGTGGTGGTCTCGATACGCGGCCAAGCACTCCGTGCAGGGGGTACCCCCAAACCATCGAGGTCTGGCTGAGTTCTGGTGGTTGAGTAGCCGGGGCGAGGGAGGGACGACCGTGGCCTCGGCGTATCGAAACCACGCCACGGCGCGCTGGCGGGGGTGTGGTCTCGATACGCGGGGACCTGCTCCTTCGTCGCGGTCCCCGCTACTCGGCCGCCGGGGGTCGGCTGATCCTCGGTGGTTGTCTGGAGGCGAGGGCGACGAGGAGCGCCTCGGCTCGTGTCGAAACCACGTCGAGCGCGGGCTGGCGGTCGAGTGGCCTCGGCGCATCGACACCACGCCGACCTCGTTCGGCGGTCCCGACCGGCTCTCGGTAGACTCCCATCCGGTGAGCCGGGAAGCCTGGTCGGCGCCGGTCCGTCGACCCCTCGCACGTGCCCGTCCGTGACACCCCCTCACCGAGAGGCAGCATGAGTCTCATCGCCCTGGTCGCCGCTGCAGGTGCCCTGGTGGCGCTCACGCCGATCATCGTGCGCCTCGCCGGTACCCGCACCGGGTGGGTCCTCGCCGTCGCGCTCGCAGGGTGCACCGCGTGGCTCGTCGCACTGTGGGCACGGACGCCGAACCTCGAGGAGAGCGTCCCCTGGATCTCCGCGATCGACGTCTCCCTGCGGCTGCGGCTCGACGGGCTCGGGCTGCTGTTCGGCGTCATCGTGCTCGGCATCGGCGCCCTCGTCATGCTCTACAGCGCCGCCTACGTCACCGAGGACCGGCCGTACAGCTTCTACACGCTGATGATCCTGTTCGCGGCGTCGATGCTCGTGCTCGTGCTCGCCGACGACCTCGTCGTCATGTTCGTGGCGTGGGAGTTCACCACCCTGTGCTCCTACCTGCTGATCCTGCGCTCCGGCCCGAACGCCCGCCCGCCGGCCACGCGCACCCTGCTCGTCACCGCCGGCGGCGGGCTCAGCCTGCTGGCCGCCGTCTCGCTCGTCATCGTCACCACCGGCACCACCCAGCTGTCCCGAGCCCTCACCGACGACGCCTGGACCGACCAGCCGGCCTTCGCCACCGCCGTCGCCGTGCTCGTCGCGCTCGCCGCGTTCACCAAGTCGGCGCAGTTCCCGTTCCACGCCTGGCTGCCCGACGCGATGGTCGCCCCGGCGCCGGTGAGCGCCTACCTGCACGCCGCCGCCATGGTCAAGGCCGGCATCTACCTGCTGCTGCGCTTCGCCGACGCCGCCTCCAACGCCGACGTCTGGCCCGTCCTGCTGGTCACCGTCGGCGTCATCACCACGATCATGGGCGGTGTCTTCGCCCTCCAGCGCACCGACGTCAAGGAGCTGATGGCCTACTCGACAGTCAGCCAGCTCGGCCTGCTCGTCGCGATCATCGGCGTCGGCGGCGAGTACGCGATGCTCGCCGCCTGCCTGCACGTCGCCGCGCACGCGCTCTTCAAGTCCGCGGGGTTCATGTACGTCGGCCTCGTCGAGCGACGCTCGGGCACCCGTGACATCCGCGAGCTCAGCGGTCTGGGTCGAGCGATGCCGTGGACCACCGGCATCGTCGCGGCCGCCATGCTCAGCATGGCCGGCATCCCACCCCTCATGGGCTTCGTCAGCAAGGAGCTCGTGCTCTCCTCGTCCTTCGACGCGGTCGAGGCGGGCGTCGGCATCGCGATCGTCGCGATCGTCGGCATCTCGCTCGCGGCCGTGTTCACGGTGGCCTACAGCGCCCGGGTCGTGGTCGACAGCATCGGCGGCGAGCCGATGGAGCTGCGTCCCGTGCGCGGCACCGTCTCCATGGCCGTCGCGATGGGCATCAGCGCCGGGGCCGGCATCGTCCTCGGTGCCGGTGTCCCGTTGATCGACGCCCTCATCCGCCCGGCCGCCGCCGCTGCCGGCGCCGTGCCGGAGTCGGAGATCAACGACCTCGCGCTGTGGCACGGAGTCAACGTCCCGCTGCTCATCTCCCTCGCGATCATCGCCGCCGGCGTGGTGCTCGTCGTCCAGCGTCGACGCGTGGACCGCGTCCTCGACCGGCCCCTGTTCCCCGGCACCGGCGTCGGCGCCGTCGAGTGGCTCCGCACCTCCGCGATCGCCGGGGGACGCCGCGTCGGCGACCTCACCCGCTACGACACCCCCGCAGCCCACCTGGCCGTCCCGATCGTCCTCGTCGCCGTCGTCGGCCTCGCGTCCCTTGCCGTGGTGGCGCCGGACTCCCTGCGCCCCGACGCCGACCGACCGATCGACAAGGCGCTCCTGCTCGTCATCGTGGTCGGTACGCTCGTCGCCGTCGCCTCGGCCACGCGCCTCGGCGCGGTCATCGCCGTCGGCATCACCGGCTTCGCCGTCGCGCTCTGGTACTACGTGCTCGGTGCCGCCGACGTGGCCCTCACCCAGCTGCTCGTGGAGATCCTGACCGTCGTCATCATCGTCATGGTGCTCCGACGGCTCCCGCGGACCTTCGCCGCACGCAGGACCGGCCACCGGATCGCGTCCGGAGTCGCCGCCGTCACCGCCGGCGTGGCCGCCACCATCGCGACCCTCGTGCTCACCGGCGCCGAGGGCATCGCGCCCGCGGGCGAGTACTACCTGCGCGAGGCCGAGAACGAGACCGGCGGCACGAACGTCGTCAACACGATCCTCGTCGACTTCCGCGCGCTGGACACCTTCGGCGAGCTCGTGGTGCTGGCGATCGCCGGCCTCGCCATGGCCGCGCTGCTCTCCGCCCGTGGGCGGGTCGGGTCCGCGCCGCCGGAGATCCAGCACACCGCGCTCGACGACCCGGACGTGAACGCCGTCTTCCTGAAGACACTCGCGAAGGTCGTCGTGCCGCTCATGGTGCTCGGGTCCGCCTTCGCGCTCTACCGCGGCCACGACGCGCCAGGCGGGGGATTCATCTCCGCGCTCATCGGTGCCGCGGCGGTGTCCATGATCTACCTGGCCGCACCGTCGGACCGCTGGACGCGGCGGCGGCTGCCGTACCTCGTGATCGCCGGCGCCGGCGTCCTGCTCTCCGCCGTCGTCGGGCTCGTCGGCTTCGTCGAGGGGTCCTACCTGCGGCCCATCGACCTCGACCCCTTCGGCATCAAGCTCTCCAGTGCCCTCATCTTCGACCTGGGCGTCTACCTGGCCGTGTTCGGCGTGATCCTCGCGGCCGTCACGCTCATCGGCGGGCCCGACGACGACGACGCGCCCGCCGAGGCCGACGCCCAGACCGACCCCGAGGAGGCCATCCGATGAGCCTCGCGCTGACCATCGGCGTCCTGACCGCCGGCGGCGTCTACCTGCTGCTCGACCGCACGTTCCTGCGCGTCGTGCTCGGCTTCGTCGTGCTCAGCCACGCCATCAACCTGCTGCTGTTCGCCGCGGGCGGTGCGGACCGGCGGGTCGAACCACTCGGCAGCAGCCTCGACCCGAGCACCGTCTCCGACGCCCTGCCGCAGGCGTTCGTGCTCACCGCCATCGTGATCGCGTTCTCCATCACCGTCTACATGCTGGTGCTCGCCATCACGGGCCAGGAATCGGAGTCCGAGGAGGAGACGTCATGAACGACGCCGTCCTGCCCCTGCTCGCCGGTGTGCCCCTCGGGGTCGCCGGACTGGTCGCCATGGCGCCGCGCGGCGCCCGCTGGGTCCTGCCGCTCACGTTCCTCACGTTGATCGCCTCGCTCGCGTTCGCGGCGGTCCTCGTGGTCGAGACCCGCGACGGGTCCGCCATCGGCCATGGCGTGGCCGGCTGGCCGGCGGGCATCTCCATCCCGTTCGTGGCCGACCAGCTCTCCTCGCTGATGCTCGTCGTCACCGGCCTGCTGTCGCTGGTGTGCACATGGTTCGCGGTGGTCTCCGGCACCGGACGCATCCACCTGTTCGCGCCCTTCGTGCTGGTGCTGACGGCCGGCGTCAACGGCGCCCTGCTCACGGCCGACCTCTTCAACCTGTTCGTCTTCATCGAGGTCATGCTGCTCCCGTCGTACGGCCTGCTGATCCTGGCCGAGCGCCGCCGCGGCACCGACCGGTCCGTGCGCGGCTCGCGCCTGTACGTGACGTTCAACCTGTTCGTCTCCTCGCTGTTCCTCGCCGGCGTGGGCCTGACGTACGGCATCGCCCGCACGGTCAACCTCGGCGAGCTCGCCGGCGCCGCCAAGGAGTCCGATGCGGTCGCCGCCGCCGTCGGCGTCTGCCTGGTGGCGCTGTCGATGAAGGCCGCGACGTTCCCCGCCTACGGCTGGCTCGCTCGGGCCTACCCGTCCACGTCGCCCGCCGTCACCGCCCTGTTCTCCGGCCTGCACACCAAGGTCGCCATCTACGCGATCTACCGGATCTACGCCGTGGTGTTCGACGGCGACACCCGGTGGCTCTGGATCGGCCTGCTCGCCTTCAGCCTCACCATGGTGGTCGGCGTGCTCGGCGCGGTCGGCGAGGACACGACGCGCTCGATCCTCGCCTTCCACATGGTCAGCCAGATCGGCTACATCCTGCTCGGCGTCGCGATCTTCACCGCCGCCGGCCTCGCGGCGGGCATCTTCTACCTGCTGCACCACATGATCGTGAAGGCGTCGCTGTTCCTGTCCGCGGGTGCGGTCGAGGTGCGGCACGGGTCGGCGCGCCTCGACGCGGTGGGGGCCGTCGCCCGACGTGAGCCGTGGCTCGCTGCCGCCTTCGCCATGGCGGCGCTGTCCCTGGCCGGGCTCCCGCCGTTCTCGGGCTTCGTCGCCAAGCTCACCATCATCCTGGCCGCGTTCGACGCCGGTCACGTGGCCGTCGCCGCCACCGCCATCGTCGTCAGCCTGCTGACCCTGCTGTCGATGCTGAAGATCTGGGACGCGGTCTTCGTCTCCGCGCCGGAGGACGATGACGGCGAGACCGACGGGGGCGGGGTCGTGACCGAGCAGCGCGTCGGCATGAAGCTGACCGCCCCGGGTCTCGTGCTCGCCCTGGTCACCCTCGGACTCGGCCTCGGCGCCGAGGGACTGCTGTCCCTCACCCAGGTGGCCGCGGCGGGCCTGCTGGACACCTCCGGCTACGTGGCGGCCGTCCTGGAAGGAGGAGTCCGATGAGCCGGCTCCCGGCGCTCTGGCGGGGCCCGGTCTTCCTCGCCTGGTTCGTCCTCGAGGTCGTGCGGTCAAGCGGTCGCGTGCTGTTCGACATCGCCACACCGGGGTCGCAGGCCACGCCGCGGGTCGTGCGCATGGAGGCCCGCTCGCGCTCGGACGCCGAGCTGACCCTCATCGCCACGCTCATCACCTTGACCCCCGGCACGCTCACGCTCGGCACTCGCACGCACGGCGACCAGCGGATCCTGCTCGTGCACTCGATGTACCACGCGAGCACCGAGGACGCGCTCACCGACCTGCACGACATGGAGGACCGCATGCTCCACGGACTCGGTGTCCGACGATCGGGAGCCGACCGATGATCGGCGTCGACGTCGCGATCGGCGGTGCCGTCATCGCGCTGCTCATCTCGGCGTGGCGAATCCTCGCCGGTCCCACGCCGGCGGACAGGGTGGTGGCCAGTGACCTGCTGTCGTTCTCGGTGGTGGCGCTGATCGGGCTGCTGGGGGTGCGGATGGCGAGCACCGCGACGCTGGACCTCGTGCTCGTCGCCACGCTGGTGGCCTTCCTCGCCGCGGTCTCCCTGGCGCGCGCACTGACGCGAGGGTGGCGGTGAGCATGCTCGACGTCATCGGCAACGTCCTCGTCGTCATCGGCGCCCTCGTGTTCGTCATCGCCGCCGTGGGTCTGGTCTCGCTGTTCGACCCGTACACGCGAGCCTCGTCGGTCGCGACGGCCGCGGGCGTGGGCGTCTCCCTCGTCGTCATCGGGATCGTGATGATCGACCCGTCGGCCACGAACGTCGTCAAGGGGGCGATCGCGATCGTGCTGCAGCTGGCCACGTCGGCGATCGGCGGCATGGCGATCGCCCGGGCGGCGGTCATCTCCGGTCACCGGTTCGAGAACGGCACGGACACCGAGGCGCTCGACGCCCTCGACGACCGCGGGGAGTAGCCTGCGCGCCATGCCCGACGTCGCGATCGCCGCACCCAACGAGGCCGCGGCCGACGCGGGAGAGGCGATCGCCCGGCTCGGGGGGAACGCCGTCGACGCCGCCGTGGCCGCGGTCCTCGTCACGATGGTCAACGAGGTGGGCATCGTCTCGCTCAGCTCGGGCGGGTTCGTCACCATGCAGCCACCGGACGGCTCGGCACCCGTCACCGTCGACGGGTGGATGGACATGCCCGGGCGGGGCGCTCGGGTGCCGGGCCGTGGGCGGCAGGAAGGCACGGCGGGGGTGCCGGGCCGTGGGCGGCATGACGACACAGCCACGTGGGACGTGGTCACCGACTACGGCGGTGGGGTCACGGTGACGATCGGGCCGGGGTCGGTCGCGGCACACGGCGCGGTGGCGGGCCTGGAGGAGGCGCACCGTCGGTGGGGGTCGGTGCCGTGGACCGAGCTGGTGGCGCCGGCGATCGACGTCGCGCGCGGCGGGTTCCCGCTCGGGTCGGCGTCGCGCTACTACCTGCGGTACGTCCACGACGACATCTTCGGCTGGGACCCGGCGAGCCGCGCCGCCGTGCACGACCCGCGACCTGGTCACGGATCGGTGGTCACGTCGGGCGCGGTGGTGGTGCCGGACCTGGCCGCGTCGTTGGAGCTGATCGCGACCGAGGGGGCGTCGGCGCTGCACACGGGTGACCTGGCTCGACTCATCGCCGACGACGTCACCGCGCGGGGTGGTCTGCTCGGGCGGGACGACCTCGCCGCGTACCGTCCGGTGGTCCGGCCGGCGCTGCAGGCTCGGGTCGGGCCGTGGACGCTGGGCACGAACCCTCCGCCGGCCGTCGGTGGGGTGTGCGTGGTGGCGATGCTGCGACTGCTCGACGGTCACCCGCGATCGGTCGTCGACGGGCGGTGGTCCGACGACGACGTCGAGCACCTCGTGCGGGTGCAGCGGGCGGTCCTCGGTCATCGTCTCGACGTCCTCGACCACAGCGACGACCTGGAGGCGGACGCGGCGGCGCTGCTGCGGCTGGTCTCCGAGCGGCCCGGCGCGTTGCTCGGGCACGCGTCCGGCTCCACGGCGCACGTCTCGACGACCGACTCCGACGGGGCGGCCTGCGCGGTGACCGTCTCCTCCGGCTACGGCTCCGGGATGATCGCGGCGGGCACCGGCATCTGGCTGAACAACTGCCTGGGGGAGCAGGAGCTCAACCCCGCGGGTCTGCACGGCCTGCCGCCGGGCACGCGCCTGCTGTCGAACATGGCGCCGACGGTCGGCCACCACGAGGACGGGGCGGCGCTCGCCATCGGGTCGCCCGGTGCCGACCGCATCTCGACGGCGGTGGCACAGGTGCTCGCGGGGTTCGCCGCCGGCGGCCTGGGGCTGCAGGAAGCCGTCGACCACGCCCGGGTGCACGTGCACCGGGCCGGACGGGCCGACGAGGTGGTCAAGCGCGAGGAGGAGCCGTCCATGTACTTCGGAGGCGTCGGTGCGACGCTCCTGCGTCACGGGGCCGACGGCTTCCACGTCGAGGCGGCGGCCGACCCCCGGCGCGACGGGGCGATCCGCGTGGTCAGGTCCGCCGGCCGCTGAGCAGCAGGCGCCCGAGCAGGCCGGCCGCCACGAGCACGGCTCCGACGACGACGGAGACCACGGGCAGCGTGACCGCCAGGACGAGGCATCCCGCCAGACCCGCGAGGTGCAGGGCACGCGGCCAGCGCCGTTGGTCCGGCGGCTGGGCGATCGCCGCGAGGTTCGTGACGGCGTAGTAGATCAGCACGCAGAAGGAGCTGAAGCCGATCGCCTCGCGGACGTCCATCGCCAGGGTCACGGTGACGACGAGGACGCCGATGGCCACCTGGGCACGCACCGGGACGCCCGGCCCCGGGGGCACGGCGGCGAGGGTGCCGGGCAGGTCACGTTCGCGTGCCATGGCCAACGTGGTCCGTGCGACCCCGGCGAGCAGGGCGAGCAGCGCGCCGAGGCACGCGCCGACGGCGGCGACCCGCACGAGCGGCACCGCCCAGGAGGCGCCGGAGGCCTCGACCGCCGCCGCGACGGGGTCGGCGGCGTCGGGCAGCCGCTCCCCGAGCATCCACGTCACCACGGCGGCGACGAGGAGGTAGAGGGCGAGCGCCGCTGCGAAGGAGACCAGGATCGCCCGGCCCAGCATGTCCGGTCGGCGCACCTCCTCGGCGAGCGTCGCGATGCGGGCGTACCCGGCGAAGGCGAAGAACAGCAGCCCGGCCGCCTGCAGGAGCCCAGCCGGACGCCAGGTCGCCGCGAGCCCCACCTGGTCCGGCGGAGGACCGCCGACGGTCGCGGCGGTGAGCGCGACGGCGAGGCAGCCGAGGACGCCGAGCAGGACGGCCATCGCCACGCGCACGGTCCGGGTGACACCGGCCGAGGCGACGGCCGTCAGGGCGACGGTCGCCGCCACCGCCGCCACCTGCTGCCAGGCGGTCGAGACATCGGGGAGTGCGTACGCGGCGAAGGTCATGGCCATGGCCGCGCACGACGCGGTCTTGCCGACGACGAACGCCCAGCCGGCGGTGAAGCCCCACCACGGGCCGATCACCCGGCGGGCGAAGACGTACGTGCCCCCGGCCGCAGGGTGGCTCATCGCCAGCTGCGCCGACGCGGTCGCGTTGCAGAACGCCACCGCGGCCGCGATGAGCAGCGCGACGAGCAGCGCGGACCCGGCGGCAGCGGCGGCGGGGGCGAAGACGGCGAAGAGACCGGCGCCGATCATGGCGGTCAGACCGACGGAGACGGCGCCGCCGGTGCTGATGGTGCGGCGCAGGGCGTCGGAGGACACGCTCCAGCGTAGGGCACGCCTCCCGCCCTTCGCGGGTCGTGCCTGGTTCACTCGATCCCATGGTCGAGCCGCTCGTGATCGCCCATCGGGGTGTCCCTGGCGAGCGCCTCGAGCACACCCGCGACTCCTTCCTCCTCGCGATCGAGCAGGGTGCGGACGTCATCGAGCCGGACGTCGTGGCCACGCGCGACGGCGTGCTGGTGGTCCGTCACGAGAACGAGATCGGCCACACGACCGACGTCGCCCAGCACCCGCGGTTCGCGGACCGTCGCACCGTCAAGGTGATCGACGGCGTGGCGTTCGCCGGGTGGTTCACCGAGGACTTCACGCTCGAGGAGCTGCGCACGCTGCGGTGCCGCGAGCGACTGCCGCAGCTGCGCGAGCACAATCTGCGCCTCGACGGCACCGCCGGCATCCTCACCCTCGACGAGGTCGTCGAGATCGCCCGCGGCGCGGACCGGACGGTGGGGATCTACCCGGAGACCAAGCACCCGTCGTACTTCGCGAGCATCGGTCTCGACCTCGACGACCTCCTCCTGGCGACGCTGGAGCGCTGCGGGATCAACGGCGCGGCGGACTCCGCCGTCCCCGTGACGATCCAGTCGATGGAGACGCAGAACCTGCGTCGTCTGCGGTCACTGACGTCGGCGACCATCGTCCAGCTCCTCGACCGGGCGGGCTCGCCGTGGGACCTGCACGTGGCCGGCGATCCTCGGACCTACGCCGACCTCACCACCGACGAGGCCCTCGCCGACATCGCCACCTACGCCGACGGGATCGGCCCGAACAAGAGCCTCGTCATCGGGCGCGACGACGACCATCGGCTCACCGGCCGCACCGGTCTCGTCGAGCGGGCGCACGCGGCGGGCCTGCTCGTGCACGCGTGGACGATCCGCGACGAGAACAACTTCCTGCCGCTGGACCACCGCGTCGGGAACGACCGCGCCGCCCACGGCGACGCCGAGGGCGAGTGTCTCGCGTTCCTCGAGGCCGGCGTGGACGGCGTCTTCGCCGACGTCACGCGGACGGCGGTGGCGGCTCGTGTGCGATGGTCTGCGGGCCGGGTGGCGTCGCCGTCGGCATGATGATCCACGCCAGCAGGTAGATCACGATGACCGAGCCGACCCCCACGATCGCCAGGACGACCACGGCGAGACGGATCAGGTTGGCGTCGACCCCGGTGTAGTCGGCGATCCCTCCGCAGATGCCGCCGATCCACTTGTCCTCGGTGCTGCGTGCGAGCTTCTTGGCCATGGGTCCTCCTCAGGGGTTCTTGCGGGCGTCGGGCATGACGATCCAGGCGATGACGTAGACGAGGGCGATGCCGCCGAAGCCGATGATCGTCGCCGCGGCCACGGCGATGCGCACGATCGAGGCGTCCACGCCGGTGCGTTCGGCGATGCCGCCGCACACTCCCGCGATCCATCGGTCATCGGCGCCGCGTCGAAGCGTCGTCATCGCTGGTCTCCTCCGGGTCGATGGGACGGTCGGTCCAGGTGGTGTCGTCGTGCTCCTCGAGCCTCTCATCCGACGGCGTCCGGGGCATCGTGGGTCGACGGGCGATCACCACGGTGGCGGCGATGCCCACGACCCCCAGCACGATGAGCGCCACGGCGACAGCGGGGCCGGCGTCGTCGAGGTCGACGACATCGAGCTCGAGCACCGCCCAGCAGGCGGCGACGACGAGGAACGTCAGACCGGTCAGGGCACTGCCCCAACGGACGGGGTGGCGGTTCATCGGCGGATCACCCGGACCTGGCCCATCGACTGGTCGACGCGCAGGGTGAGCACCGGTCCGGTGCGGACCGAGCGGCGATCGACGTCGAGGAGGGTGCCGTTCTCCTGCTCGCCGAGGAAGTCGACGTTGCCGGCGAGGACTTCCGCCTGGAGGGCCACGTCGAGGCCCTCCGGCACGACGACGAGCGTCTCGCCCAGCCCGTGGGTGAGGTCGACGGTGCGTCCCTCGAGCGCATCAGGGTCGTCGACGTCGGTCAGGTCGAGCGTGAGCAGACCCATCCCGAGGCGATACTCGTCCTGGACGTCGGCCGCGACGGCCGGGGCCCACGTGGGGTCGCCGGCGCGCAGCGACGGCACCAGTGAACCCACCACGAGAGCGGCGGCCAGCAGCAGCCCGACGGGGATCAACGGCCAGGCGTTGCCGACCACCGTGCCGACCAGCAGTCCCGCGCCGGTCACCGCGAGCGCCAGGGCGACGTACGCCGTCCACCGCATCTCGTCGGTCGGTCCGAGCAGGGACAGCAGGGCGACGGCGATCGCCGTGACCGAGATCGTCAGCAGCGTCAGGGCCCACGAGAACGGTCGGCGTGGCCGCGGGGGCGGAGCCGTCGGTGGAGGTGCGGTGGCCGCCGGGGGCGGGTCGGTCGTCGACCACGCGTCGACGGGGGGTGCGGTGGGCATGGTGAGCTCCTGCGTCTGGGTGGAAGCGGTCTGGGTCGAAGGGGCTTGGGTCGAAGAGGCTTGGGTCGGAGGGGTCTGGGTGGCGCGCGCCCGTCGCCGCGGCCGCACCACGAGCAGCCAGTAGCCGAGGGCGATCGGCAGGCCGAGCCAGAAGCCGACGAAGGCCAACGGCCAGAAGAACCAGCCGAGGCTGGTGTCGCCGATGATCGCCAGGAGGGCGAGGACGCCGGCGACGAGCAGCCCGGTGGTGCGGACCTGGCGCTCGTTCTCGCGCAGGTCGAACCAGTCCGCCACGATGCTGCGGTCGGCGTCGTCGGTCGGCAGCAGCAGCCAGGCGGCCGCGTACAGGATCAGGCCCGCCAGGCCGGCGAGGCACAGCACCGCCAGCACGACGCGGACGATGACGGGGTCGATGCCGAGGTGGCGTCCGACGCCGGTGCCGACGCCCGCGATCAGGCGGTCCTCGCGCGGGCGCCGGACGTCGGCGAGGCTGCGGGCCCGGCCGGGTTCGAACCGGTCGCGTGCCTCGCTCGTGTCAGTGGTCTCGTTCATGGCTCCATCGTCGTCGCGCGATCGGCGCGGGACCATCGGGTGTGACCCTGACCCGACCCCGAGGGGCCTCGGGGTCCCGCGGGGGTCGTCTCCGTGGCGCCGGTCGCGCCCGACGTGTGACGATCTGATCGTGAACCGGACCCGACGTGCGTACCGACCGGCCGAGCACCGGCTCGTCGGTGGGGTCGCCACCGGCGTGGCCGACCACCTCGGCGTGCCCGTGCTGTGGGTGCGCGCCGCGTTCGTCGTCGGCACCTGGTTCAACGGCGCGGGCGTGGTGGCCTACCTCGCCCTGTGGCGCTTCCTGCCCCTGCGCACGCCCGACCTCAACCCCGGTCTCGACGCGGCGACCCGTCGCGAGGCCCGACCCGGGGCCCGGCCCCGCGTCCTGGAGATCGTGCAGGCCGTGGCGATGCTGGCCGTCGGGCTCGGCGTCCTGGTGCTGCTCGCCGTCACGGGCCTCGGACCGTCCGGGACGGTGCTGGTGCCGCTGCTCGTGGGGGTCCTGGGGGTGGCCCTCGTGTGGCGCCAGATCGACGACGCCACGTGGGCGTCGTGGCTGAGGCAGACCCGCGGCTGGGGCTTCGTCGCACGGGTGACCGGCGGGGTCGTGCTCGTCGGCGTCGCCGGGCTCTACCTGCTGACGCAGGAACGGGGCCTCGGCGCCATCCGCGACCTCGGCGCAGCGCTGGCCGTCGCGCTCATCGGGCTGCTGCTCATCCTCGGACCGTGGATCATCTCCCTCGTCACCGACCTCGGGGCCGAGCGGCGCGAGCGGATCCGGTCGCAGGAGCGGGCCGACGTCGCCGCTCACCTGCACGACTCGGTGCTGCAGACGTTGGCCATGCTGCAGAAGAGCGCCGACGACCCCGCCGCCGTCGCCACCCTCGCCCGTCGCCAGGAGCGCGAGCTGCGGTCGTGGCTCTACGGGGACGAGACCGATCCGGGGGAGTCCCTCGGCGCCGCCCTGCGCGCGGTCACCGACGAGGTCGAGCAGCTGCACCGCGTCGCGGTCGAGCTCGTGGTCGTCGGCGACGTCCCGCTCGACCCGGACGTGGCGGCGATCGTCCGCGCAGCCCGCGAGGCCGTCGTCAACGCCGCCAACCATGCCCGGGTCGACCGGATCGACGTCTACGCCGAGACCGACGGCCGCGAGGTCGAGGTGTTCGTGCGCGACCGGGGCGTCGGCTTCGACCCGGACCGCGTCGCCGACGACCGGATGGGGCTGCGAGGATCCATCGTCGCCCGGCTCGAACGTCACGGCGGCCACGCCCGCGTCGTGAGCACACCCGGCGAGGGCACCGAGATACGGATGTCCGTGCCGGTGCGACGCGAGAACGTTCCTCCCCCCACCGCGTCCCACCCCCAGGAGACTCGATGAGCGTGCCCGTCGACCGATCGGCTGCCGGGCTACGTGTCGTGATCGTCGACGACCACGCCATGTTCCGCACCGGCGTGCGTGCCGAGCTCGAGCGCGCCGGGCTGGTCGTCGTGGCCGAGGCGGAGGACGTCGAGTCGGCGGTCCCGGCCATCAGCGAGGCCGTGCCGGACGTCGTGCTGCTCGACGTGCACATGCCCGGAGGTGGAGGAGCGGAGGTGATGCGCCGTATCGCCCGACGCGGGCCCGCCACGACGTTCCTCGCCCTGTCGGTCAGCGACGCCGCCGAGGACGTCATCGGCATCATCCGCGCCGGGGCCCGCGGGTACGTCACCAAGAGCATCTCCGGGCCCGAGCTGGTCGACGCCGTCGCCCGCGTGGCCGGCGGTGACGCGGTCTTCAGCCCCCGGCTCGCGGGGTTCGTGCTCGACGCGTTCGCCGGGACCATCGAGGTCGCCCAGGTCGACGAG
>SXGT01380000.1_pt1 | contig 14009 bp, 23 predicted proteins | sample 3176221 | NCBI WGS metagenome assembly SXGT01 (sample SAMN11356862, study PRJNA531348) | freshwater metagenome | isolation source: freshwater sample F1-120 | place: China: Fuxian Lake, Yuxi | collected 2017-12-25 | reverse complement strand
GTTTTTAGTCGTTTCAGGTCGCATCACAAAGAATCATAACCGCCTGAAGATTCGCATCAATACTGGGTGTTCTGGTTTTTGTTCGTTTCCGGTGGTTGCAAGTCGTATCAAGAAAGCGCACAATTTTGTTTGGGATTTGTTTGGGACAGAACGCCAATTCTGCGACCCCAGCTGCTAACAAAAGGTGCACCACATGACGATGATAACTGAGTTGGTACTGAAAAATCTGTCCCAAACAGATGCCGGGAAATCCCTGATGGATGGGGATGGCCTGGTCGGAAAAATCCGGGCGACGAAAAACGGCATGGCCGTCTATTTCGAGTATCGCTACCGGGGCAAGGAAGGGAAGCAGAGGGCCATATCGTGCGGTGCATGGCCAGCCCTGACGCTGAAGAAGATTCGCCTGGAGCGCGACGGTTATCGCGCTGCCGTCAGCAGGGGCGAAGATCCCCTGGAGGATCGCCGCGCTGCCAAGCTTGAGCGCGAAGCCGACCAGGCCGCAGCAGTTTCCAGAGAGCAGGCCCGCCTGACCGAGTTGGCCGAGTTGCAGGCGCGCATGACAGTAAACACCCTGTTCGACCGTTGGTCGACGACCGAGCTGACCAGGCGCAAGAACGGTGGCGCTGAAGTCTGCCGCATGATGCGCAAGGACGTCCTGCCTGAGATCGGCGACATGGCTGTCGGCGATGTTCGCAAGGGACATGTCGCGGCGATGCTGGACAAGGTGAAGGCGCGAGGCGGCACCAGCATTGCCGGCATACTGCTGACGCTGACCCGCCAGATGTTCCGTTATGCCGTCGCCCGCGACTTCATCGAAGCCGATCCGACGATGTTGCTGCAGAAGAAGACCTTCTCCGGCAAGTCTGTGGAGCGTGATCGTGTCCTGTCCGAGGCCGAGATCCGCGAACTGAAGAACAACCTGCCACTAGCAAGGCTGCACCCGGCCACCGAGGCGGCACTGTGGATTCAACTGGCGACCTGCTGCCGGGTCGGCGAACTGCTGAAGGCTGAGTGGACGCATCTGGACTTGGAAAAAGGCACCTGGTTTATCCCGGCCGGCAATGCGAAAAACAAGGACGAGCATACGATTCACCTGTCCGCTTTTGCCGTCGCGAAGTTCAAGGCATTGCAGGAGGTGCAGACGTCACTACGTTGGGTTTATCCAGCCAGCAAGCCGCTGACTGACGGCAGCGAGACACACATCGACGAAAAGTCGATTACCAAGCAGGTACGCGACCGCCAGCGCACGACCGATATCAAAGGCAGATCTAAGAAAACGGGGGTACTCGTGCTGTCTGGCGGAGAATGGACACCTCATGACTTGAGGCGCACCGGGGCGACCATCATGGGCGAGTTGGGCGTCGATGGCGACGTCATTGACCGCTGCTTGAATCATCGCGAACCAAACAAGATTCGCAGGACTTACCAACGGCAAACGCGCGAGAATGAACAGAGACGCGCTTGGCAGTTGCTTGGGGAGCGCATCGAGCTGCTGATTCGATCTGACGGCAATGTCCTTACCCTGAAGGGCAAGGCCGCATGACGATGCAGCTTCCGCGATTCGACCTAGGCCTGACCGTAACCACCCCGGGCGCCTTGGCGCTGCTTAAGGCCGCCAATGTAAAGCCTGAAGTGCTGCTGGCCCGCCATGCAGCCAACGATTGGGGGGATGTGTGCATCGCAGATATCGAAGCAAACATAACCGCATTGAACGATGGCGGTTATCTGATATCTGCTTATGCAATTGGCAATGTGAGGGTTATAGTTTTCACAGCGGCAGACCGAAGTCAGACAACCGTTTTGCTGCGTGAGGAACTTTGGGATATTCAAGCAGAGACGTTTGAGCGGCAGGTCGATGCAGAGTTGGCAAAGCAGGTTGCGGCAGCGCTGGAGAAGCAGGCTGCGGCAGCGCAGGCAAAGCCGCCGAAAGAGAAAGGGAAACGGGGACGCGGTAGGCCACCTTCGCCTTCGCTGTGGGCGTTCCTGCAGGATTTGCCTCGCACCGGTATTCTTCAAGGCGGGAGGCCACCCGGACTAGAAGTCGATTTGGCATACATACCAGATGAGGTTTCGCCAGTTCGACCGCCAATCGAACTGAGCGAAGACTGTGAACAATGGTTCCTGGTCGAAACTAGCGCTGGCAATTATTTGAGCGAGTGCGACAAGGCTGGAAACGTAATAAGCAAGAGGGTTATTGATCGCCCGAAGATTGTCGAGTTGATGACCGAATCTGAACGTCAACAACCTATCAGTAAATATCCACTTCGCATTCCGATTGGGCTTCTGGCAGAAAGAGTTGAGCGGGCAATTGACCAAGCCAAGCAGGACGGCAAGAAAGTCACAATACGCAAGGCAACACTAGACGCCTTGCGTGTCATGCTTGAGCGATTCGGATGTGATCCCAGTGGCGTGAGTTATTCAAATTACGCCGATTTCCTCTTAGCCACGGCAGAAAAGCGCCTGCGCGAATATCGAATGGCCAGACCTTTGGAGTATCACCCGAAGTCCCGCAAATTATCAAAATAGTTTCGTCCGCTTTTTGCCCCTGACTGGGGCATACATTTCGTGTCGCATCAATTCCTCGCACAAAGGATCGCGACATGAAAAAACAAACCACAGCAGTAACACCCGCTGGCACCGCGTACAGCCAGCATGCCTATTCAGCAGCCACGTCAACAAAACCCGGAGCAATCCCCCAGGCAATCATTAATTTTGACAGCTTGCCCGATGCAGCGCGCGTTGACATTCGCGTCGTGACTACGGTAGCGGGACGCAGCCCCGCGTCGATTTGGCGCGATGTGGCTGCAGGCCGCATGCCCGCGCCTGTCAAGGTCGGTCCACGTGCGACTCGTTGGATTGTCGGGGAGCTTCGCCGCTATCTGGCTGGGGAATTTCCGCAGGCAGATCGTGCACCGCTTCCGAAGCGTCAGGCCAAGGATGCCGCGCATGTACTCGCCTAAAAATGAAACACCCCGACTGGCCCTGGCCGGCCATTCGGGGCAGATGGGTAAGCGCATCGTTCAAAGCGTCACCGGCGCCGATTCTGCCAACATCGGCGGCGAAGTCACTGCCCACGAATTTCGCCGCCCGAGGCTAAGCGATCTGGCCTGCACCTGCATCCTGACTGGAACCTGCTGGACATGCCGCCAATGGGCGCGCCTGCTAGCTCGCAAGGCTACGCGCGTAATACTCGAAACCGGCTTCGCAAATTATCGCGGTGCGAGTGTGGGGGCCGCGATATGAACCACAAAGATTTCATGTCTGCGTTGGAGAGCGACCTACGCTTTGCCGATTCGTACAGCAGGCTGCCAACTCTGTTTGATTACAGGTATGTGGTCCCTGACGACACCTGGCTGAAGATTCTTGGCCGCGAATGGTCCAGATGCGACAACATCGGTGAATACCTCGATGAGCTGTACTGCAGCCCATTTGGCGACCGTCTCGGACGGAACATCCCGGAGATGATGGATCGAAAATCGCGCAAGGTTTTAAACGAGCTGCCTGATGTTGTCACCATCTATCGAGGGTGCTACACCTCAAACAAGTGGGGACTCTCGTGGAGCCTGGATCGCTCGATAGCCGAGCGTTTCCCCACCTTGATGCGCTACCGCCAAGACGGCCAGCCACTGCTGGTCAAGGCACAGATTGAAAAATCAAAGATAGCGGCCGTCATCACTGACCGCAACGAATCCGAGATTATCTGCTGCCGGCCCAAGTGCGTTTCCATATCGCACATTCGCGGGACAGGGGATGGCCTATGAGCCTGACCGCCACCCGCTGGGCCTGGAAGGTTCAAGGCTTGAGGCCATTGCATAAGCTTGTCCTGCTGGCCCTGGCAGATCGCGCCGGCGAGGATGGCGAGGTATGGCCGAGTCAAGAGCAATTGACCGCCGATACCAGCATCAACGCAAAGACGACATGGCAGGCCATCAAGGCACTGAAGGCCGCCGGGCTGATCGAAGACACCGGGAAACGCCGAGGCCGAACCGGGCAGGTTCAAGTGCTACGCCTGCGAGTTGATCGCCTGCCCGACGAAGACGCCGAAGAATTCCGAAAACGGAACGATTCCGAAAACGGAAGCCTTCCGTTTTTTCCATCAAAGCATTCCGAAAACGGAATAGTGAAGCATTCCAAAAACGGAATACGGAATCTACCAATAGAACCTACCAGTGAATCCACCATGCGCAACAGCGATGTTCACGATGATGGATTCGAAAAATTCTGGTCCGCTTACCCGAAGAAGACCGCAAAGGTAGAAGCCCGCAAAGCTTGGCGAAAACTCAAACCGAGCGAGTCATTGCAGACCAGCATTCTCGATGACATCAATGTCCGTCGTCAGTGTCAGGACTGGATGAAGGATGCAGGCCGTTTTGTCCCATACCCGGCAACGTACCTGAATGGTCACAGATGGGAAGACGGGGACGCGGTAATGCCTACCCATTACCCGACCGCTGAAAATCCATTCATGGGGGCAATATGACTCCGCGAGGTGCAGCCCCACTTGTAGCCATGAGGATGGCTGGACAGGTGCCGACTGCTGACGTTTGGGTGAATTACGGCAATCTGCCCGAGCCGGACTGGTGGAAATGGGCGAACACATGCGACCAGCCTGAAATCCTGGTGCGTCCTGAAGACCCGATAGAACGTCTCGACCTGCGCTGCATCGTCGGCCTGCGCGTCACGCTGTTCATCACCACGTATGACGACAAGGCTGCCTTGCTGTTCGCAAAACTGCAGGAATACGCCAGCGAGATAGCCGCCCTGTCTCCTGACTTCGAAAACGATCTGGGCATGTGGTGGCTGCCGAAGATCGGCGTTATCGACTTCGACAAGCGCCCTATCGTCACAGCCTACGAAGCTGCCAAGGCGAGTACGTCCAATGCAGCCTATAAGCGCAATGAAGCCGGCTATCGAGAATCCCAGGCCGAGGAACTGAAACTACTGGAGGCTAACCCGTGGCTACGCTGATTCCCGATAGCATCAGCTTTTCCGAGTACATGGATGACACCGACCACGCCCACAAGGTGAGGCCGGCAGGTTCATTCGCTGATGACGTGGTGGCCCATTTCCACGATCCACGCGGGCCGCTTGGCGACCGGATGCCATGGCCGAAGACTCACGGGCTGATGCGCTTCCGTCCTGGCGAGGTCACTTTGTGGGGCGGCATGAATGGTCACGGCAAGAGCCTGGCACTCGGTCAAGTCTGCCTTGGCCTGATTGCCCAGCGTCGTGTCGTCTGCATCGCCAGCATGGAGATGAAGCCGGCCATCACCTTGGCCCGCGTCTGCCGCCAAGCCTATGGCGATAGCCGTCCTGATCCTGAGTTTATCCGCGAGTTTTCCAGTATCACCAATCGCCGCTTGTGGCTCTACGACCAGCAAGGCACCGTCAGGGCAGAAAAGATGCTGGCAGTAGTTCGCTACTGTGCCGACCAGATCAAGGTCAATCATTTCGTTATCGACTCGCTGATGAAGTGCGGAATTGCTGAGGATGATTACAACCGCCAGAAATCATTCGTCGACTCACTGACGGCCATTGCCCGCGACACCGGCATTCACCTTCATCTGGTCGCTCATAGCCGCAAAGGCAGGGACGAATTCGACGCCCCCGGCAAGATGGACGTGAAAGGTACTGGCGCAATCACCGATCAGGTCGACAACGTCATCACGACGTGGCGCAACAAGCGCAAGGAGCGCGAACTGCAGGAAGGCAACGCCAAGCGTAGCGAAGAGCCTGACGCCTTGCTGCTTGTCGATAAGCAGCGTCACGGCGAATGGGAGGGGAGCATCGGCCTATGGTTTCACCCGGCATCGCAGCAGTTCGTTGAAAACGGCGTGCGTGGTGCAATGGACTTGTTGGCGGGGGAACAGTGATGAATGGCGTTATCGAGGACATTGCAGCCGAGATTGGTTTCACGGCTGCGCTCGCGTTGATTGAGTACCACGGCGGGCGCGTGGTCATGATCCCCGTTCGTCCGTCGCCTGACCACCCGATAGCCCGAACTGTCGGCATGCCTGCATTGACCCGCCTTTGCGCTGCGTGGGCAGGCGAGGTGCTTTACATCGAGGGCGATACACGCCGGGCACGAATTGAGCGCCGCGCGTTGATTGCACGGCTTGCCGCCGAAGGCTTGAGCACGCGGGCAATCGCGCGAGCCATCGGCATAGGTGAGCGACGAGTGCAACAGATTCTTGCCGAACTACGCGGCGCCGGCATCGTGGAACTTGCTGCTGCCGGCGAGCTGGGGCCGCCGATTGAAACTGACCAGACAGAGGAGGTAACCACATGACCCGGAGAACACCGCGAAGCAAGCAAGCGCACCATGCCGCGCAGCAGCGCCGCATTGCAGCCGCATTGAACTTCTGGCAGGCCGCGCTGATTCAGATCGAGTCGAAGCCGGGCGGAGCCGAAGGCGCGCCCCCTGCTGAAATTTCCGAAAAAGTTTTGAAATCGGGGGTGGCTCCAGTAGGGCGTCCAGCACACGGGATCAAAGAGCGGCAGGAATCGCCCCTTTTTTGGCGAGCCATACCCCCCACAGGGGGCCGCAATGAGTGATGACTATAGCCCGGTTTCACTGAGGCAGCTTGCGGCACTGCTGGACGTCGATCGCGCGACCGTCCGCCTCGCGATTGAGCGGGCAGCAGTCAAGCCGGCCGGCAAGCGTGGAGGGCATGACGTGTTCCCGCTTGCAGAAAGTCTGCGGGCGATTGTTGGTCGCCGTGGCCAAAACATCGACCCCGAACTGATGAGTCCGTTTGACCGTCGCGCCCATTTTGATGCCGAACTTCGGCGACTCGATCTGCAGAAAAAGCGCGGCGAAGTCTGTTTGAGGGCTGACGTTCAACAGGCAAGTGCAAGAGCATTCGCCACCTGCGCAAATTCGATTCGCGCAATCCCGGACCGCCTGGAGCGCATCGGCTTGTCACCTGACATGGCCGAAGAAACCGAGCGCCAAATCGACGCCGCCCTTGATGATTTAGCCGACCAGTTGGAAGAAACCCACCGCGCAGACGAACGCTTGGCAGCCAGCGTCGCATGACGGCGAAATTTCCCTTATGGCGATTATTTCCGTATTTCGCAAAACTAACTTGCGAATTCTGAACAACCACCGAAAGGGCAATCAATGACAGACGCATCATGGCAAGACACCGCGCGGCGAAAGCTGATTGGATTCAAAACTGCAGCGCAGGCCGCAACCGCTGCTTATCGCAGCCTGACCGACCAAGCAACAATGACACGCGAGGCCATCCGAGCGCGCGAAAACCGCTTGCAGGCTTTGCAGATGATCGGCAAGCCTGAGGATGCAACACTGCGCCAAATCGAAGAACTAGCCGCCGAAATTGAGCGGCTGCAAGCGACCCTCGCAGAAATCGAACAGCAGCGCGAACGCGCCTCGCGGGCGTCCGCCCCGCTGGTGCGGTTGCATCGCGAAGCCGAGCGCATCGCGGTTGCCATTGGCATTATTTCACGCGAGGAACTGACAGCATGACCACCAAACCAAAAACCCTTGCCCAGCTTCGCAGCAGCATTGCATCACTGAAAATCGAGATTGCCGAGGTCGCCGCCGCTGGCCTGCCTGCTGCGGAATGCGAAGCCGCCCTCGTCGAAGTTCTGAATCAAGCCCAGGCAACGCACCGCCGCATGATCGAAGCTGCTGCTACTGCCTTGGCTACTGGTGATTTACCCTCGTTTGGTTTGCTGACCGACTACGCCAGCAACCGGACCGGCGCACTGATTGAGTTTGCCATCGGCATGGCAGTTGCCGCCCATGGCACTAATGCGATTGTCGCAGCCGCGAAGGCCGAAGCCGACAAGCTGCCGGGCGTGAGTCTGCGCCTGCCGGCCGCTGAGAAACGCCAGCGCCTTGATGATCTTCGCCGCGAACTTTACGAGTTCGAACTTGAGGATGAAGCCCTTTGCGAATCGACGGGGACCGCTCGCCGTGCCGATTGCAACCCAGCGGCTGCGCTTGGCATCCCGCCTGATGTTGCCGAGGAATTTGACTTGATGGGGGCAAAATGATGAGCATTCATTGCGAGACTACGCAATTCGAGCGCCTGGCCGATGAGATCGGCGCCGCCCCTGCCGCGCTGCTGTGCGCATTCTTCGGCGCGAATCGTCGCCCCGTTTATGTCCCGAGCGTGCCGAGCGACGATCACATTTTGGCCCGATTGATTGGCCGCCGTGCCTTCGCTGATCTGTGCGCGAGCTACGGAGGGCAAACGATCCAACCGCCCGCCCTGGACCTTGAGCACGTCCGCATTGCCGGACTTGTGCATGCGCTGGGTAAGGCAGGCATCGGAACGTCATTGATGGCCGCCGCAACAAAACTAACACCGCGCCGTATTCAGCAAGTGCGCGCGCAACTGTCGCTGGAAGGGCTGGGCGACCTTATCAACGTGGCCGAAGCCGACACCGCTGCCGCGCTGGCAGATCGTGGCGAAAGGACAAGCCATGCAGCATAAGCTCCCGAAGATCGGCGCGCAGGCCAATGCCGACCCACCCCCGGCGCTTCCTGCGCGTTTTGCTGTGCCGCTGACTGCGCTGCACTTCGGCGCCGTCGCAGCGCATATCGAGGCCGCGCTGGATCATGCCGACGAATTGGCCAGGGGTGAGACTGGCGACATGCTGACGACCATGCAAGGCCACATCGCCATCGGGCGCGAAGCCCTGGACACTGCCCGCAGGATCACGAGCGGCGCGGACATGCTGACCGAGGCTACAACCGCACGCAAGGCAGGCGAGCAAGTAGCCCTAGCCTTCGGCGCGCTTGTGGAGCTTGGGCGAATCGTGGGCGAAGCCCTGGAGGCAGCCGACCCGATTAACAACCGCCTTAGCGGGCGCATTGTGTTGATGGAGCGCCGCACTTCCGGGCGAGGGAGGTATCGTGTTGCTTGACCTACCCCGCAAACAGACCGAAACCAGCCTGGCACTTTTTGAACTGGCCGAAGCCCTCGAGCGCGAGGCCGGCGAGGTCGATTCACCCGCCGCCCGTGCTCGCCGCGTGGTCGCTGCGAAGTTGTCTGCATACGGCATCGCCGTCGAGTTTTCCGCTGCAGAAGACGACGAAATGAGCCAGATGATTCTTTCAGCACCATGCCTTGACGTAACGCTGGCCGTGCATAGCGCCGTCCGTGCTGATGACCCCGATGCCGCCATGATCGCCCTGGCGAATCGAGTTTCTGGATTTGATGAAAGGAACGTGAAGCATGTCCACTAAACCGTCAATATCGGCAGCCGTGCCGACTGTCGCCCCTGCCACCGCTGGCGGCCTGCGCGTAGTGCCCTTGGCCCGCTACGAAGGCGCCGGACAAGGGCGTCGCATGAAAAACTGGTCGGCACCTTCAACCGGGCCGATAACCGCAACAGCGCCCGCATTGCCGACGCTCAGGAACCGCTGTCGCGATGCAGTCAGAAACTACCCGGCAGCCGCTGCAATCGTCAGAAACTGGGTTTCGTCGCTGGTCGGTACCGGCATCGTCGCCCGTGTCAATAGCTATGATCCGGGTTTGCGCGAAAAGCTGACCACGCTTTGGAATGACTGGCTGCCTTCCGCCGATTCGGCCGGGGCTTGTGGCGATCTATTTGCGTTACAGACGCTTATTGCAAAAGCCTACGTTACCGATGGCGAGGTTTTCATCCGCTTTCGTGCCCGCCGCCCAAGCGATGGCCTGCCTGTTCCGGCTCAGATCGAAGTGCTCGAAGCCGATCTAGTTCCGTTGCTTGATCGCGACCTACCGAACGGCAATAGGATTCGGCAAGGCATCGAATTTGACGCGATAGGCCGCCGCGTCGCGTACTGGATGTTCAGAGAGCACCCAGGCGACCCACGCGGACTGTTCGCGCTTTCAGATCAACCTCAGGACCTGATCCGCGTCCCTGCAGAAAATATCTCTCATGTCTTCATGCCAGACCGACCCGGCGCCGTTCGTGGCGTACCGCTGTTGGCGCCTGTTTTGGCACGGTTGAAGTTGCTTGATGACCTGGTTGACGCGACCAGCGAACGCCAGCGCCTGGCCAATCTGTTCGCCATGTTCATCACGCGCCCGATGCCAACGTCTGGCGAGGCGGCAATCGACCCGATCACCGGCAAGACTGTCCAATATGATGGGAATGGCGCCCCTATCGCCGCTCTTGAGCCGGGTATCAGTCAGGAGTTGCTGCCCGGCGAGGAGGTTAAATTTTCCGACCCACCCCAAGTCGGTCAAGAATTCTCAGAGTTCACGCGACTGCTTTGCTCGCAAATCGCACAAGGCGCAGGCGGCATGCCGACTGAACTGCTATCAGGCGACCTGCGCGATATCAGCGACCGTTCGATGCGGCTGGGGCTGCAGGAATGGCGCCGCGTCGTGGAGGCCCAGCAGTGGCAAGTCCTGATCCCGAAGATGTGCCAGCCGATACGAGCGGCATGGGCCAAAGCAGCCATGCTCGGGGGACTTTTGTCCTACGACGAAGCTGTTGTCGCGATGAATTCAGAATGGGCGCCCCCGGCATGGCCCCGCATTCATCCGACCCAAGACGTGCAAGCGGAAAAAATGGAAGTAGCTGAAGGTTTCCGCAGCCGGGCAAGTGTCATTGCCAGCCGTGGTTATGACCCTGTTACCGTCGATGCCGAACGCGCGGCTGATGCTGCCCGCGAGGCTGATTTGGGGCTACAGACCGACGATCAACGCTTGGCTGATGCCCAGCTCGCAAAGCTCGAAGCCGAGGCCAAAGCTGCTGAGAAACAGGCCCAGGCCGCGCAGCGCGCAGCGGAGGCAGCAGCAGCCAAGGCCAAAGAGGCGCGAGCCGCTGCGGCTGCCCATGAGGCCCAGGCGAGAACTACGGAGGCCACCCGCACCCATGCTGTTGCTGAGGCGGCAGACCGCGCAAGGGCCGCGAAGGATGGCGCCCGCGTTGCTGCGCTTGAGGTCGAAGCCGCAAAGGTCGGGCTTGCTGAATTGCGAGGGGGTGCGCAATGATCCCCCTGCCTGATGACCTAGCTGTCGGGCTTGGCAATCGCGGCCGGCGCATCATCCAGCATGCCCTTTCACACAAAATCTTGGTCACGCGAGAGGGCAGCGTCTGGCATTTTCGAGGGCATGGCGTCGATATTAAAACCACCGTCCCCAGTTCCTTGTCAGAAGCGGAATTACAGCCCGCCGCACCCATGCAGCGGTTCAAATAAATCCTTTTAAGTGCACGGCGCACTTTTGCCCCCGGCTTCGGCTGGGGGCATTTTTTTGCGATGGATTGATTCTGCAGCTGGCTACAGGTACTTTTTGCGAAAAGCCAAAGCTGCAGTTTCCGCAACCTCAAGCCGCCGCGTGGTTGCGGCAATTTGCCTTATTTCCTCGAATGGAACACCGCAACACCTTTCGCCCTCGATGAACAATTCGCGCGCGCCGTAGCCCTCGTCAATAACGACCACTCCAAGCGGGTGCGGTTCGGTTTTGAGGAAATATGACATGCTGGACATTTTAACCAGAATATTGCCATCTGCATATCCAACGAAAGTCATATACGGCGCCCATCTGAATGTCAGGCAATGGGGCCGTACCCTGCTTTGACCTGGCGAGCCGCTTTGCTTCCAATTATGATGGCCCGCTGTTGCCTGACCGCTTGCGGAGGGGTTCGCCCTTAATGCCTATCGGCTGCAGGGCCGCTTGTTGTTTGGGCCACCGCTTTGGCTGGCCTCATTCACTGCCGAGGCGGGGGATAAAATGGGACGAAACCAGCATGTTTGGGATTTGTTTGGGACAAACAGGGAAGTAAACACAATGCCACAAAGGCACTCACAAGAAACCAGTATAACTTATTGATTCTATTGGCGCCCTCAGCACGAATCGAACGTGCGACCCCCTTCTTAGGAGGAAGGTGCTCTCTCCACTGAGCTATGAGGGCGTGACCCAGTTTTTTACATTTTAACCATCTAAGTCAATGCATGCCGGATGAACTGAAACCTGCAGAACAAGTAGCAAGCCAAAGATGGCGAATCTTAGGCTGGTTGATGCTGGGCAGCTTGGTCGGGGCGGTGTTGACGGCTATTTTTCTGGCCTATGGACAGCCTGATTTGCTGCTGGAGCAGCTTAACCTGCGTTATTGCGGCTGAGGATCTGCCGGGGGCTCTTCTGCAGGAGGTTGTTGGGGTTCGACCCCCAGGCGACGCACTGTAGCCTCTTCGTTCAGGTGCAGAAGTTCGCCAATCGCCTTGTAGTCATCGGGAAGTGCCGCATCATCCCAGCCATTGGCAGAGTGCCGCGCCAAGTCGACGGCCAACTTGACGTTCCTGACCCGGGGGTGTTCGGCATGTTCCGGATCCATCAGTGACTTGAGCAACAGCGGCAGGCGCCAGGTTTCGGCTAGGGCGGCCTTGATCTGGTAAAGTGGGACGTTGTAGATCTCTTCCTGGATGGCTACAGAACGTAGCGCTCGGTCAGCCTTTTGGCGTTCCAAGATCTGCAGGGACAGTTGAGGTGCAAAACACCACATCAGAATTTCCGGGAAGTCGTAGAGCAGGGTGGCAACGGTCACCTCATCGATGTCCAGATCGTGGCGATACAGCGCCCAGTCGTGTGCCCAGCCGACGGCCTTGCGGGTACGATTGACCACCCTCAGCAAGCCGAGCAGCGCACGAGGGTAAGGCTTGAGTTGATCCTCGACGATCGGGAGCTCTTTGAAGTCATTGAAGAATGGCTCCATGCCGATCATCATCAAGGCACGCTCGATGGTGGTGATGTCTGTCTGGCGTGATTTGCTGCGTTTGACTTCGATATAGCCGAGTACGCGCAAGGTCAGCATCGGATCGTGCAGGATGACCGATGAGATCAGTCGTGTATTCGTGCGTTGAGCATTTTCCCGCAACTCGTCAAGTTGCGTCATTGTGTGCCGCAACACCGGAATGTCGGCCTGGCCGAAATAATCGACCCAAGCATCAAGATCGGGTAATGGGGTATCAATCATGTGCGCCATTATCTGCGAGTTGCTTTGGAAAAGTGAACTTGAACAGCGGGGAATTTATGTGTTTCCCGATTTCACTAAGGCTTGATATGTCCAAGTGTCTTGAAATTCTGTGGTTTTCTGGCTAAAATGGCCGGCTTTCCATCCTTGCCCAACCCGTACGCATGCGGGAGGGCTCAACCTCTGACCCAAAAGGAGCGTGCATGCGACATTACGAAATCGTTTTCATCGTCCATCCGGACCAATCCGACCAAGTGCCGGCCATGATCGAGCGTTACAAGGCGCTGGTCACTGCCAAAACGGGCGCCATTCATCGTCTCGAAGATTGGGGTCGCCGCCAGTTGGCCTACCCGATTCAGAAGGTTCACAAGGCCCACTATGTGCTGATGAACATCGAGTGCGATGGCGAGACGCTGGCCGAGCTCGAGAACGCCTTCAAGTTCAACGATGCCGTGCTGCGTCACCTGACCGTCAAGATGGACAAGGCTGAAACCGCGCCATCGCCGATGATGAAGGAAGAGAAGTCGCGCTCCCTGACCAGCGAAGGCCAAGGCGAAGTCCGTACCGAGGAGGTCGCGGCTGCCGCTGCTGCTTGAGATTAATCGCTGCGCACTTTCCGGGCAGCTGATCGAGCGAGGCCAGCTTCGTTACACGCCTGCAGGAATACCAGTCATCGAGTTCCGTGTGGCGCATGTTTCGGAGCAGCAGGAAGTCGGCAATCCACGCCGGGTCGAATGCGAAATGCCTTGTGTGGCCGTGGGGCCTACCGCCCTGATGCTCAAAACAGCCGATCCCGGAATGGCGCTGGAACTCGAAGGTTTTCTCGCCGCCCGCAGCCTCAAGCAAAAGTCAGTCGTGCTGCACGTTACGCACATCGAATTTACGGAAAATTGAACAAAGGATTTTGAAATGGCATTTAAGCCCGGCAACAAAAAAAAGGACGACCGCAACAAGAACCGTAACATGTTCAAGCGTCGCAAGTTCTGCCGCTTCTCGGCCGAAAAGATCGAGCAGGTGGATTACAAGGATGTCGATATCCTGAAGGACTTCATCACTGAGAACGGCAAGAT
>SXGT01018096.1_pt1 | contig 14009 bp, 8 predicted proteins | sample 3176221 | NCBI WGS metagenome assembly SXGT01 (sample SAMN11356862, study PRJNA531348) | freshwater metagenome | isolation source: freshwater sample F1-120 | place: China: Fuxian Lake, Yuxi | collected 2017-12-25 | reverse complement strand
GGGCGCGTCGGCGGGGGGCGTCGCGCAGGCGAGAAGGGCGAGGAGGGCGAGCAGGGAACACCTCGGCGGCGGCGGGCGTCTATCCGGTGCGGGCGCCGCGGGGGGCGCGCGCCGTGCGGCGGGCCCGGCCGCCTTCACGGCCGGTCGCGGCACGGCGCCCAACGGCTACGGGTATGACGAGTCCCAGGTCGTCGCTTCGGTCGTGGATTCACCGCCGGCGACGAGGGCGCCGGTCGCCGAGGCGGTGTTGTAGCGACCGCCGAAGGTCGTCGCGTACTGGGCGGAGGCGACGTTGCTGAGGCCGCCCGCCGCCAGCGACGCGTAGCCGCTCGAGGTGAGCTCGGCGCCGCCGCAGGTGGCGCTGACGGTCGAGGAGGCGGTGTTGAACACTCCACCGTAGGCGGCGGCGTAGGTGCCCGAGGCGAGGTTGTCGTAGCCGCCGGCGGCGAGGGCGGCGGTTCCGGTGGTCGTGAGGAAGATGCCGCCGACCGCGGTCGAGATGGTGCCGCTGGTGGTGTTCTGGTAGCCGCCGTGCGTGCTCGACATGCCGCCGGACACGGTGTTGTTGTAGCCGCCGAACGAAGCGGCGGTGTTGCCGGTCACGATGTTGCTCACTCCGCCCACCGCGACCGTGTAGTACTCGCTCGCGGTGTTGGAGCTCCCGCCGACCGCGACGCCCATCGAGCCGCTCGCGACGTTTCCGTAGCCGCCGAAGGCCGCCGGGTAGCTGGTCGTGCTCGCCGCGTTGGCGTACCCGCCGGCGACGAGGGCGTAGCTGCTGGAGGCGTCGTTGTCGGAGCCGCCGAGGGCGGTGGAGTAGCTGCCCGACGCGCTGTTGCGGAGGCCCAGCGCGACCGCGGCGGTGCCGGACGCCGTCGCGCCCGAGCCGGCGGCGAAGGCGTACTCGCCGGTCGCGTTGTTGGCATGGCCGAAAGCCGCGCCGTAGTCGTCGATGTCGTGGTCCTCGCCGAACGCGAGGCCGCTCCAGCCGGTGTAGGTGTGGTGGGGCCCGACGACGAGGTTGTGCGAGCCGGTCTTGGTGTCGCCGTAGTTCTCGTCGTAGCCGAGGATCAGGTTGCCGTAGCCGTTGGTGCTCTCGGAGCTGCCGGCGCCGTTGTCGATGTGCACGTTGGCGCCGCTGAAGGTGAGCGTGTCGCTGGCCGTGTCCACGGTGAGGTAGGTGAAGAGGTCGTCCAACGAGGCGGCGTCGGCCACGAGGTCGGCGACGGTGGTGTCGAGGGTGGCCAGGTCGGCCTCGGCGGTGGTGAGGCGCGTGTCGAGCGCGTCGACGTCGGCCTCGGTGGTGGCCTGGGCGGTCTCGAGCGCGGTGGCGGTGCTCTCGACCGCGTCGACGTCGGCCTCGGTGGTGGCCTGGGCGGTCTCGAGCGCGTCGATGTCGGCCTCGGCGGCGGTCAGGAGCGCGTCGAGGTCGGCGACGGAGGGGTCGGTGGCGGCGACGGTGCTCTCCACCGTGTCGAGGTCCGCCTCGGTCGTGGTGAGGCGGGTGTCGAGGGCGTCGAGGTCGGCGCTCAGGGCGTCGATCGCCGCGGTGAGCGTCGCCTCCACCGCGGCGACCGCGGCGTCCAGGGCGGCGACGGTGCTGTCGAGGGCGTCGAGGGCGGTGGCGGTGGCGTAGTCGGCTTCGATGGCCACGACGCGGAGGTCGAGGGCGTCGAGGCTGTCGCTCAGGGTGCCGAGGGCGGTGGCGGTGGCGTAGTCGGCTTCGATGGCCACGACGCGGAGGTCGAGGGCGTCGAGGCTGTCGCTCAGGGTGCCGAGGGCGGTGGTGGTGGCGTAGTCGGCCTCGATGGCCACGACGCGGAGGTCGAGGGCGTCGAGGCTGTCGCTCAGGGCGGTCAGGTCGACGCCGGTGAGCGTCAACAGCTCGGTCTCCACGTCGAGCACGGCGTCGGCGAGCGCGGTGCTGGCGCTCTCCAGCGCGTCGATGCGGAGGACGGCCGCGGCGAGGGCGGTGTCGAGCGCGTCGAGATCGAGGGCGAGGCCGGCGACGCCGGTGCCGAGGGCCGCGACCGTCGCGTCGGTGACCTCCTGGGCGTCGGCGAGCGCGCCGAGGTCGGTGGCGGTGGCGTAGTCCGCTTCGATGGTCGTGAGCCGCCCTTCGTGGTCGTCGAGCTGGGCCTGGAGCGTCGCGGTGTCCACGGCGGCGAGCGTGCTCTCGAGGGTCTCGATGCGCGCGGTGAGGACGTCGATCTCCGCGGTCTGCGTGGCGAGGAGCTCGTCGTAGGAGGTGAACCGCCCGGAGTGGGTGTCGCTGGTGGCCGCGAGCGCATCGAGCTCGGCCTCCAACGCGGTGACACGGTCGGCGAGGGCGTCGTCGTCGGACGAACACGCCAGCAGGAGGAGCAGGGGCACAGGTTCACCGGGGAGGGGGTCTGTGCGGCTGGACACGCGGGGTGCGGCGGGTGGGCAAACTTCGTGCGCCGGGGGTACGAAGGGGTGACGAGCGGCGCTCTTGTCGCCTCGTCGTGTGACCCCGAGGCCGCGCCTGGAAGACCCCTCCTTCGCCATCCCGTTTGTGACGCCGCTGGTCGCCGGTTCGGTGACCACCCTGCAGGTGAACCTGGGCAAACGCTGCAACCTCGCGTGTACCCACTGCCACGTCGAGGCCGGCCCGAAGCGCACCGAGAGCATGTCGGCGGCGACGGCCGCGCAGGTCCTGGCGCTCCTGGCCGACGCCCCGGAGGTCCACACCCTCGACCTCACCGGCGGCGCCCCGGAGCTCAACCCGAACTTCCGCGACCTCGTGCGCGGGGCCCGGGCGCTCGGCCGTCGGGTGATCGACCGTTGCAACCTCACCGTGCTCTCCGAGCCGGGGATGGAGGACGTCGCCGAGTTCCTGGCCGAGCACCGGGTGCACGTGGTCGCGAGTCTGCCCTGCTATACGGCCGAGAACGTCGAGCGGCAGCGGGGCAAGGGGGTCTTCGACCGGAGCATCACCGCGCTGCGTGCGCTCGGGGCGCTCGGCTACGGCGACGGGGTGTCGGGCCGCGTGCTCGACCTCGTCTACAACCCCGGCGGCGCGTTCCTGCCGCCGGCCCAGCCGGCGCTCGAAGCCCGCTACAAGCAGGAGCTGGCCGCGCTCGGCGTGCGGTTCGACCACCTGCTCACCCTCACGAACATGCCGATCCGGCGCTTCGCCCAGGCGCTCGCCCGCGCGGGCCAGACCGAGGCGTACATGGAGCTGCTCGTCCAGAACTTCAACCCGGCCACGGTGGCGGGCCTCATGTGTCGCAGCCACCTGAGCGTGGGCTGGGACGGGAAGCTCTACGACTGCGACTTCAACCAGATGCTCGACCTGGCGGTCGAAGGTGCGGTCGGGACCGTCGCAGAGCTCGGTGGGCTGGGCGTCCTCGCCGGTCGTCGTGTCGTCACCGGCTCCCACTGTTTCGGGTGCACCGCCGGCGCGGGGTCGAGCTGCTCAGGGGCCTTGGCGTGACGGCCTCGTCGCTGGCGGGCCTGGTCTTCGGGGCTGCGGTCGTGGTCGCGGTCGCGATCCCGGGGGTGCTCGGTTGGCGTGGCCACACCTGGCGAGGCGTTGGGGTCGTGGTGCTCGGCTGGTGGGTGATCGAGGCCGTGGTCGCCGTGCCGCTGTACCGCGCCGACCAGGAGTGCCTTGCGACACCGGGATGCGAGAGTTGGTCGGGCATCGGGTGGACGCTGCTCATCGCGGCCGGCATCGGGTACCCGCTGGTCGCGGCGGCCGTGGTGGGGATCGCGTCGTGGGCGCGGCGCCGCCGACCTGTCTAGACCGTGAGAAACTCGCCGAATGCGTGGCCGAATACCGGCGATTCGCTACCAGCTTCCGTTCGGCGCGCTCGACCCGAACACGTCCAGTCGGGCCCGACTCCAGCACGCCATCGCCGCCAACGCGCTTCCGGACATCCCTGCGCTCCCGCCCAGCGTCACCCTGAGCACTGCCCCGTCACCACCACACGCAGCCCCCCTTCTTCACCCTCCTCGAACCGGACCTCCCACCCAAAGCGCCGCGAGGCCGCCAGCGTGATCGCGAGCCCCAAGCCCCCGCTTCGGGGGCGAGGCCCATCGGCGCGGAACGTGGCCTCTTGCAGAGACGCGAGCTCGTCCCGGCCAACCCCCGGCCCGCGGGGTTCACGTGCCCGTGGAGGTTCGCCGCGCGGCCTCGAAGCGGCATGAGGCGCGCGAGGTCGTCGTCCGAGGGCTCGTAGCCGGGGTCGGCGAGGTTTCCGCGGGCGCTCATGGCTCGATCATAGCGCCCGTCGCCGCGCGCAGCGATCGACCCTCACCGGCGCCCGCCCAGCCCGGCGAATGCGCGACGGGCAAGGGGCTGATCGTCATCATGCACCCCACGGGCACGCGCCCCAGCGGGGCCGCCCTCGCGAGAAGCGAGGACCAACCAGGTGAAGCGACTACCAGCTTCCGTTCGGCCCCCCAAACGCCCCCATGTCGTTCGCACTCCCATCCACGTCCGCGTACGCCGACGCCGGATCCCCACCATCGACCGCGCCCGACGTCGGGTCCAGCGTCCAGTCGTCGTTGCGGGCGTTGCCGTCGCAGTTGGCGCTCGTGAAGTTGCCGCCCATGCTGATGCTGCCCGTGCCGGCGGAGAGGCTGCCGCCGTAGGCGCTGCCCGACGGGTTGTCGTTGTACACGTTGTTGTAGGTCAGCGTGCCCGAGGACCCGTACAACAGCGCGGTGGCGATGTCGTTCTCGACGATGCTGTTGAGCAGGGTCGTCGTCGTGCTCGAGCCCAACCACAGGTCGGCGCCGCGCGCGCTGCCGCTCGTCGACGACTCGTTGCCGTAGAACGAGAGGTTCTCCACCCGGAGCGTGGACACGTCCTCCGTGAAGATGCCGCCGCCGTCGGTCGTGGCCGTGTTGCACGCCACCACGCTGTTGTTGGTGGTCAGGCTCGACGCCGCGACGAGGTAGCCGCCGCCGTCGCTCGCGTCGTTCTCGGCGACGATCGTGTGCTCGGCGCTCACGATGGAGCTGCCGCCCGCGTACACCCCACCGCCCGAATCGGCGGAGTTGTTGATCACCCACACCCCGTCCATCGAGACGTTGCCGTCGACGATGCACACCCCGCCGCCGTAGCTGAACAACCACGACTGCGTGTAGTCGCCCGTGCTCGCCTGGTCGTTGTCGGGCAGCTCGTTGTCGTAGACCACGAGGTCTTCGAGCACCGGGTCGTCGCCGGACACGTGGATCCCGCCGCCGCAGTAGGTATACGTCGTGACCGTGCAGGTGTTGGCGCCGCCGTGCGAGGCCGAGGAGTCGGCGCAGGTCTCCGAGGTGGTGCTCGACTCGACCGAGCCGGTGCCCCCCTTCACGGTGAACCCGTGGAGCGTGGGCGTGGCGCCGCCGTTGGACGAGATCTCGACCGCCGCGGCGCACGCGAGCGGGTTGGAGACCGAACAGACGCTCAGCGAAGGGTCGATCGTCGTGTAGTCCGCGCCCTCGACCCCCCACACGTCGATGCTCTTGCCGCCCAGGTCGATGTTCTCCGCGTAGGTGCCCTGGTACGCGACCACGCACGAGTCGGCGTCGTCGATGGCGTCCTGCAACGCATCGTAGGGGCTCGCGAGGGTGCCGCTGCCGGACGACGAGCCGCCCAACGCGTCGGCCACCACCGGCTCGGTGGCGTCGGCGTCGTCGCAGTCGTAGTCGTTGTCGGCGTAGCCGCTCGGCATCGCGCACTCGGACACGCTGTCGCTCGGGTCGCCGAAGCCGTCGGCATCGTCGTCGGCGTAGTAGCTGGTGCCGTCGGTCGGCGCGTCGTCCACCACGCCGTTGCAGTCGTTGTCGGCGCCGTCGCACACCTCGACTCCGCCAGGGAAGCTGGTGGCGTCGGTGTCGTCGCAGTCGTCGTACGCGGCGACGTAGCCGGCGGGCTGGCTGCACTCGACGTCGACCACGGAGGTGTCGCCGTAGTTGTCGCCGTCGCCGTCGCGGTACCAGGTGATCGCGTCGAGCGCGCTGTCCTCGTCGGTGCTTCCGTCGCAGTCGTCGTCGTGTCCGTTGCAGTACTCCGAGGCGCCGGGGTTGGTCTCCAGGCGCGCGTCGTCGCAGTCGGTGTTGTCGAGGACGTACCCGGACGGCTGGTAACAATCCACCACGCTGGTGCTCGCGTCGCCGTACGTGTCGGCGTCGGCGTCGACGTACCAGGTCGACGCGTCGGCTGCGTCGGGCTCGTCGGTGGTGCCGTCGCAGTCGTCGTCGACACCGTTGCACAGCTCGGTCGCGGACGGGTGGATCGACGCGTCGCTGTCTTCGCAGTCGTCCGGGTTCTCGGCGTAGCCGGTCGGGACCGAGCACGCGTCCTGCGGGACCAGGATGTTGCCGTAACCGTCGCCGTCGACGTCGGCGTAGTAGGTCGTGGTGACGCCCTCGTCGACCATGCCGTCGCAGTCGTTGTCGAGGGTGTCGCACACCTCGGGGTTGCCGGGGTACGAACGCGACGTGCTGTCGTCGCAGTCGGTGTTGTCCAGGACGTAGCCCGCGGGCTCTTCGCACGCGTCCACGCCGCTGGTGGGGTCGCCATAGCCATCGGTGTCGGCGTCGGCGTAGTAGGCGGTGGTGACGCCCTCGTCGACGGTGCCGTCGCAGTTGTTGTCGATCTCGTCGCAGACCTCTTCGTTGCCGGGGTAGCTGCGCGGCTGCGCGTCGTCGCAGTCCTGGTTGTTCTCGACGTAGCCTTCTGGCGCTTCGCACGCGGTCTGCGTGGCCTCGAGGTTGCCGAAGCCGTCGAGGTCGTAGTCCTGGTACCAGGTGGAGCCGACGCCCTCGTCGATGTTGCCGTCGCAGTTGTCGTCGCGCCCGTTGCACGTCTCGATCTCGCCGGGGTTCACCGACGAATCACTGTCGTCGCAGTCGTTCTCGCTCGGCTTGAAGCCGTCGCCGTCCTCGTCGCACGCGGCCGGGGACACGTCGCACGCCGTGCCGCCGGTCAGGCCCCCCGCGGTGTCGTTGGTCTTGCCGTCGCCGCCAGGGCAGCCGAGCAGGAAGGCGAGAAGAGCAGACACACCGAAACCACGCATCGGACCTCCGACCCCTCAGTGATAGCACAACATGTCCGCGGGGCCAACGAGAAGTGTCGTTCGGGCGGCGCCGCAGGCCCGTCCCGAGCTCGATCGGGGCGGGACGGCGCCGCGCTCCGCGGGCGACGAACCCCGCGTGGGCCTGGGTTCCCGCCACCGGCGTGCTCCCGACCCCGCGCGCCGCGGTCCGGCCCCTGCTCGCGCCCGGACCGGTCGCGCCGCGGCGCCCAAAAGCAGGAGGGGCCCGCCGAAGCGAGCCCCCCGGACATCAGGCGCCGAAGCGCCGGACCACTACCAGGTGCCTTCCGGACCGCCGTAGGCGCCGAGGTCGTTGCGGCTGCCGTCGGCGTCGTTGTACGCCGAGTCCGGGTCGCCGGTGTTGATGCCGGTGGCGCCGGAGGCCAGCGTCGCGTCATCGTTGAGGTAGTTGCCATCGCAGGTGATGCTGGTGTACTGGCTGCCGATGGTCGTCGTGGACGAGCTCGACCAGGTGCCACCCGTGCCACCGCCGGAGCCGGCGTTGTAGATGTCGGCGTAGGCGATGGTGCCCGTACCGGCGTTCTGCAACAGCGGGGAGGTGGTGTTGCCCTGGACCACGAGGTTCCAGAGGGTCGCCGTGGTGCCCGAGCCGACGTAGCCGGCGGAGCCGTTGGACGAGCTCGTGCCCGAGGTGTTCATGGCGAAGGTGGCGTTGGTCACCGTCACCGTGCCCGAGGTCTCGGAGAAGAACCCGCCGCCGTCGACCGTGGCGTCGTTGCACGCGACCACCGAGTTGGTGACCGTCGCCGAGGCGGACTCGGTGGCGAGCGCCGCACCGTCAGACGCGGAGTTGTCGTCCCACCAGGCGTGCGCGAAGTCGAGCGCCGCGTTGCTCGTGCCGTACACACCGCCGCCGACATCGGCGTGGTTGTCGGTGAACACCACTTCGTCGAAGGTCGCCGCCGAGTTGACCGCGCACACCGCGCCGCCCGCAGAGGCCAGCCACACCTGCGTGAAGTCGCCGGTGCTGACCTGGTCGAAGTCGGGCAGGTCGTTGTCGTCGAACACCACGTCGGAGAACTGCGGGTCGTCGCCGTTGATGTAGGCGCCGCCACCGCAGTAGTCGTAGTTGGTGACCGTGCAGGTGCTGGTGCCGCTGTGCGAGGAGCTCGAGTCGGCGCAGGTCTCGGTCGTGGTGCTGGAGGTCACGTAGCCGGTGCCACCGCGGACGGTGAAGCCGTGAATGACCGGCGCCGCGGCCGAGCCGGAGGCGATGTAGAACACCGGCTCGCAGTCCGTCGGGTTGCTGTAGTTGCAGGTGCTCAGGCCGGGGTCGACGATGGTCGCCGAGCTGCCGTCGACACCCCAGACGTCCAGGCTGTCCGAGCCGAAGTCGATGGTCGACTCGGCGTAGGTGCCCGCCTCGACGATGACGCACTCGTCGGCGAGGTTGATGCCGCCCTGGATGCTGTCGACCGGGTCGCTGGCGGAGCCGACGCCCGCGGACGAGCCGCTGGTGGAGACCACGATCGGCTCGCTGGTGTCGCCGTCGTTGCAGTCGTAGTAGTTCTCGACGTAGCCGCTCGGCAGGTCGCACGCGTCGAGGGTCGAGCCGGCGTCACCGTAGGTGTCGCCGTCGGCGTCGGCGTAGAAGGTGTTGCCGTCGCTGACGCCGCCGTCCTCGTCGATGTCGCCGTCGCAGTCGTTGTCGATGAGATCGCAGATCTCGTCGGCGCCGGGGTACGCGGCCGCGGTGGTGTCGTTGCAGTCGGTGTTGTCGGCGACGTAGCCGGCCGGCTGCGAGCACGAGTTGGTCGAGACCGAGGCGTCACCGTAGGTGTCGGAGTCGGCGTCGACGTACCAGGTGAGCGCGTCGGAGGCGTAGTTGTCGTCGATGGTGCCGTTGCAGTCATCGTCGATGCTGTTGCAGAACTCGGTGGCACCCGGGTTGGTCTCGAACCGGGTGTCGTCGCAGTCGGTGCTGTCGGCGACATAGCCGGTCGGCTGGTAGCACTCGGTGTCGGACACCGCGGGGTTGCCGTAGGTGTCGGAGTCGGAGTCGGCGTACCAGATCGCGGCGTCGATGGCGGTGTCTTCGTCGACCGTGCCGTCGCAGTTGTTGTCGTAGCCGTCGCAGTACTCGATCGCGCCGGGGTAGTCGGACGCGCGGGTGTCGTCGCAGTCGGTGTTGTCGGCGACGTAGCCGGTCGGCTGGTAGCACTCGACGTCGGTGACGTTGATGTCGCCGTAGGTGTCGGAGTCGGAGTCGGCGTACCAGGTGGTCGCGTCGATCGCGGTGTCTTCGTCGACCGCGCCGTCGCAGTTGTTGTCGATGCCGTCGCACACTTCGAGCTGCGCCGGGTTGGCGGCGGCCGTGGTGTCGTTGCAGTCGGTGTTGTCGCCGACGTAGCCGGTCGGCTGGTAGCACTCGACGTCGCTCACGGACGCATCGCCGTAGGAGTCGGAGTCGGCGTCGGCGTACCAGGTGCTGGCGTCGACCGCGGTGTCCTCGTCGGTGACCCCGTCGCAGTTGTTGTCGATGCCGTCGCAGTACTCGGTGGCACCGGGGTAGGCCGTGTTCGTCGTGTCGTTGCAGTCGCTGCTGTCGGCGACGTAGCCGGCGGGCTGGCTGCAGGACAGCACGGAGACGGACGCGTCGCCGTAGGTGTCGGAGTCGGCGTCGACGTACCAGGTGGCCCGGTCGGCCGCGTCGTCGTCGGTCACGCCGTCGCAGTTGTCGTCGATGCCGTTGCAGAGCTCGGTCGCGGCGGGGTTGACCGCGGCTTCGGTGTCGTTGCAGTCGGTGCTGTCGGCGGAGTAGCCGGTGGGCACGGAGCACGCGAGCGTGGTGCTCCCCGCGTCGCCGTAGGTGTCGCCGTCGACGTCGGCGTAGTAGGTCGTCTGCACGCCCTCATCGACCCGACCGTCGCAGTTGTTGTCGATCTCGTCGCAGACCTCGGTGTTGCCCGGGTAGGCCTTGTTCGAGGTGTCGTCGCAGTCGGTCGCGTCGAGCACCATGCCCTCGGGCGGCTCGCACGCCACCACCGCGGAGTCGGGGTCGCCGTACGTGTCGAGGTCGCCGTCGGCGTAGTAGGTGGTGCCCACCCCTTCGTCGATGTTGCCGTCGCAGTTGTTGTCGAGGCCGTCGCACGTCTCCGGGTTGTCCGGGAACTTGGCGTCGTTGGCGTCGTCGCAGTCGTCCGCATTCTCGACGTAGCCGTCCGGGGCCTCGCACGCTTCCATGCTCGCGCCCACGTCGCCGAACCCGTCGCCGTCCGCATCGGCGTAGAACGTGCCCATCTGACCTTCGTCGATCTGGCCGTCGCAGTTGTTGTCGATGCCGTCGCAGATCTCGGCGACCCCGGGGTTGACCGTGGAGTCGTTGTCGTTGCAGTCGTTCTCGGACGGCTTGTAGCCGTCGCCGTCCTCGTCGCCACCGGCGGTGTCGCCCGTCTCGCTGACGGCGCCCCCGGTGTCCTTGTTGGAGTCGTCGCCGCCGGGGCAGCCGAGGAGTGCGAAGAGCGCGAAGGAGAAGATGTGCCGGTTCATGAGGTGCCTCAAGCGGAACGCGGTTGGAGGGGAGCGGAGGAGTTCGGGAGACTGCAAGCCAGTGGCCTGGCCGGACAGCGGGTCGTCTCGAAGTGTATCGCGGACCCCAGCGGGTGTAAAGGACTTGTCGCGGATTGTCTAGGTCTGCGGATCGGAAAGTACGCCGTAGCGGAGGCCGCGATCGGACACGCGCCATGCTTGTCGGCGGGTGAGCTCCAGGGCCTTCAGAAGGATGCACGCGCCGATCAGGAGGGTGTCGGCGCGGTCGGGGCTCACCGGCACCAGCGCCCGCCGCTCGTCCGGCCCCGCGGCGAGGAGGCGGTCGATCCAGGCGCGGAGCGCGGCCGCCGGCAACAGGCTGTTGTGCACGACGTCCGGATCGTACTGGAGCAGGCCGAGCGACGCGGCCGCCAGCGTGGTGGCGGTGCCCGCCACGGCGATCGCGGCGCGCGGCGGAACGGGCAGGACCACGTCGGCGAACGCCGCGTCGATCTCGGCGCGGGCGCGAGCGAGGGCGCTCGGCTCCACCGCGCCGTAGCCGAGGTGGCGATCGGTGAGCCGGACGGTGCCGATCTCGAGCGACACCCGCCGATGGACGTGGCCACCCTCGCCGAGGATCACCTCGGTGGAGCCGCCGCCCGGGTCGACCAGCAGCACCGGCCCCGGCGGCAGCTCGAGCCCGGAGACCCCGCCGAGCCAGGTGAGGCGGGCCTCTTCGTCGCCGTCGATCACGCGGACGTGGAGGCCGGTCTGGCGGAGCACCTGGGCGTAGAAGCTGGTGGCGTTGAGCGCCCGGCGGGACGCGCTGGTGGCGACGGCCCGCACGTCGGCGGCCGGGACGCCGAGCGCCTGCGCCCGCGCGGCGTACTCCCCGAGCACCGCGAGCGCGGATTCCATGCGCTCGGGGCGGAACAACCCCCGTTCGCCGAGGCCCCGTCCGAGGCCGACCACGCGCGCCTCGTCGTGCACCACGCGGTCGCCGTCCATGACCAGGAGCAGGAGCGAGTTGCTCCCGATGTCGATCGCTGCCTTCACGCGCACCTCGGTGGCCTACCAGGACAGGTGGCCGGACCAGTGGGGGTTGGTGTTGCCGCCGCCGCCCTGGGAGAGCTGCACCTGGTGGCGGCCGTCGGCGCTGGCGAGCCAGATCTGCGCGGAGCCCGTCCGCGTCGACGAGAACGCGAGGTAGTCGCCCTCGGGCGACCAGCTCGGGTCTTCGTTGTCGCCGGTGCCCTGCGTGATGCGCTGCATCCCGCTTCCGTCGACGTTCACCGTGAACACGTCGAAGTTGCCGTCGCGGCCCACGAACGCGATCTTGTCGCCCTTGGGGGACCACGCCGGCGACGTGTTCTGGCTGCCCGAGAAGCTCACGCGTCGCACGCCACTGCCGTCGGCGCCCATGACGTAGATCTGCGCGCCGCTGCCTCGCTCGGAGACGAAGGCCACCTGGGAACCGTCGGGCGACCACGTGGGCGACACATCGATGCCGGGGCTCTTGGTGAGCTGGGCGACCACCGACCCCGCGATCGGGTCGATGGTGAAGATGTCGCTGTCGCTGTTGGGCGACAACGTCAGCGCGATGCGGTCGCCGCTCGGCGCCCACGAGCACCCCGTGTTGATGCCGGTGCGCGCCGACACCCGGCGGATCGCGGACTTCGCGAGGTCGGCGACGTACAGGTCGGGGTTGCCGTTGAAGTAGCTGGTGAAGCACAAGGCGGTGCCCGCCCGGTTCCAGCGCGGGGCCAGGTTGATGCTCTTGTTCTTGGTGATCTGCCGGCGGCCGCCGCCGTCGACGTCCATCACGTACACCTCCTTGTTGCCGGAGGCGTTGTTCACGTACGCGATGCGGGTGTCGAAGAACGACCGCTGGTTGGTGACCAACGAGATGATGGCGTCGGCGGTGCGGTGGGCGAGGGTGCGCGTGGCGGTCTTGGGCCCGGAGAACGCCTTGGCACCGAGCTTGGCGCCGCCCGCGACGTCGTACACCCACACCTCGGCACGGGTGCCCTCGCCGTTGGCGACGAGCTCGGTCTTCGCCAGCGCGGCCGCCCCGGGCGTACGCCACGCGGCAAAGTCGAACTCCCCGAAGCGGATGCTCGTGCCGGCGGGCTCGACGTAGGCCTTCGGATCGATGATGCGGAACCACCCGCTCAGCTTCAGGTCGCGCTCGAGGGTGGTGTAGAACTCGTCGCCGGTGGAGCCACCGCGGGGCGCCGGGAGGGCGAGAGGGATGTCCTGTTGACCGGCCCCCTTGGTGGTCAGCGCCACGCTGGCCACGCCCTCGGCGGCGGTGGCGTCGTGCGCGCCGAGCAGGGCGACGACGAGCAGGCTCGCGGTCGCCGCACAGGCGGACACGACGGGGAAGAAGCGGGGCATCAGTTGCACGTACACTCCAGGACGCCGCGCAGCCCGGCGGCGTACTTGGCAGGAAGCGCGGGGAGCTGCGCGGTGACCGCGTAGGCGCGGGTGCATGCGGCGTCGAACGAAGCGTTGCCGCTCGGGTCGACGATCACCGGCTCCTCGGCCACGCGCCCCGCCGCGTCGACGACCGCTGCGGCGGTGGCGACGATGTCGGGGCGGGCCGCACACCACGCGGGGAGGGGATGGAAGTTCTTCGCCAACGCCGCGTTGCTGGCCTTGACCCACCGGGCGAGCTCGGGGTCGCGCAGGCCGGCCTGGGCCGCGCCGCCGGTGCCGCCCGGGTCGCCGGTCGCGGCGCGGTCGATCTTGCCCTCGGGCGCGTCGAGGTCGCGCAGCAACTGGTCGCGGCGCACCTCGTCGAGGAGGGCCTGGCGTGCGTCCGCTTCGGTGGCGCCCCGCTGCGTGGCGGCGTCGGGCAGCGCCAGGTCGCTCGGGTTCGGCGGCGGCTTCACCGCGTCGGGCGTGGCCGCGCCCTTCTGGACCTCCGGCGCCCGCTCGGCCTTCTGCGGCATGCGGGAGGCTTCCGTCGGCGGGCCCGTCATCTCCACGACGATCGTGTCCTCGGCTCGGAAAAGCGGCGTGGCATCGCCGCTTCCGCACTGCGCGAACGCGACCACCGTGAAGACGACCAGGTGCGCGACTCCCGCGACCGGCCACTCCCATGTCGGCAGCGGGACCTTGGACACCTAGCGCTTCTCGCCGGGCTGCGTGACCAGGCCCACCTTCGGAATGCCCGACTGCTTGGCGAGCTCCAAGAGGCCCATCACCTCCTGGTAGGGCAACGCGCCGTCGGCCTGGACATAGACCGCCTGCCCGGGGTGGGTCTTGCCCTCTTCGAGCAGGTTGGCCTCGAGCTGTTCGCGGGTGAGCACCATCGGCGCGCCGGTGCCGCGGGCCAGGGTCAGCGCGCCGTCCTTCTGCATGCCGATCACCAATTGTTCGCCGGTGACCTCGACCGGTGGCGTGTTGGCGCTGGGCAGGTCGATGTCCACGCCGGTGGTCATCAGCGGCGCCGTCACCATG
>SXGT01790852.1_pt1 | contig 14010 bp, 10 predicted proteins | sample 3176221 | NCBI WGS metagenome assembly SXGT01 (sample SAMN11356862, study PRJNA531348) | freshwater metagenome | isolation source: freshwater sample F1-120 | place: China: Fuxian Lake, Yuxi | collected 2017-12-25 | reverse complement strand
TCGTAGATGGCGGCGATCTTGAGATCCCGGAGCAGCCCCTCCACCTGGTACTCGCGGCAATAGCCGTAACCGCCGTGCACCATGATTGCGAGGTTGGTCACGTCGAAGCCGCGGTCAGCGCCATACGCCTTGCAGATCGGCGTGAGGATCTCGAGCAGGTGCTCGTAGCGCTGCTTCTCCTTCGGCTCCTCGGCCGCGTTCATGCGGTCGAAGAACGACGCGGCGGAGTAGACGAGCGACCGGATGCCCTCGGCGTACGCCTTCATCGTGAGCAACATCCGGCGCACGTCGGGGTGCTCGATGATCGCCACGCGCGGCGCGTGCGGGTCCTTCATGGCAGTGACCGGCACGCCCTGAACACGCTCCTTCGCGTAGCCCAGCGCTAGCTGGTACGCGTAGTTCGCGATCCCCGACGCCTGAAGGCCCACTGCGATGCGCGCCTCGTTCATCATCACGAACATGTGCTCGATCCCGGTGTTCTCCGTTCCGAGCAGGTAGCCGTGGCAGTCCCCATCGTCGCCGAAGCTGAGCTGGCAGGTGGGCGATCCGTGGATGCCCATCTTCTCCTCGACGGCCGTGGTGCGGACGTCGTTGAACGCCCCGTCCTTTCGGAACTTCGGCACAATGAAGAGCGACACACCCTTGATGCCCGGCGGCGCGTCGGGGAGACGGGCGAGCACCAGGTGGATGATGTTGCTCGTGAGATCCTGGTCTCCGGCGCTGATGAAGATCTTGTTGCCGCTAATGAGGTAGTGCCCTGCGTCGGTGCGCCTGGCAACGCTCTTCAGGTCTCCGACCGCCGAGCCCGCGCCCGCCTCGGTGAGGCACATCGTGCCGCCGTACTCACCCGAGTACATCTTGGCGCAGTAGGTGGCCACCTGCTCCGGCGACCCCACGTGCTCGATGGTATTGGCGGCGGCCTTCGCCAGCCCGGGGACAAACGTGAACGACGGGCAAGCGCCGATGAGAAAGTCGAGCGACGCCGCGGCGATGGTGTGGGGGAAGCCCTGCCCGCCTAGCTCAGGGGTGATCGACAGCGTGCCGATCCCGGCCTGGCAATATCGCTTGTAGATGTCGTGGTACCGAGGCCACAGCGTGACTTTGCCGTCGCGGAGCTCGGGCTTGTTCACCTCGCAGTCCGCCTGCAGAGGGAACAGGATGCGGCTCATAAAATCGGCGGAGGCGCCGAGGACATCGTCGAAGTCCTGCCAGGTGAGACCCGCGAACTTCGTCGTCTTACCGAGGGAGCCGAGGTCGAGCTGGTCGTTGAGGATGAAGCGGACGTCGTCGAGATCGATGCGGTAGTCAGCCATGGGTCACGGTACTCCTGAGTCGCGCGCGGCCGGGGCCGCTGCACGCTGAATGAACGCTCACTCGGTGAGCATCTGAAGCCCCGCGCGTGGAGTCAAGGATCAAAACCCGGCGGCAACTGCGATTCGGCTCCTGAGATCCTCGGGCAGGCTGGCGTCCCGGGTGAAGCGGATTGCCGCGCGCCCGGAGGGCAGCCCAACGAGCCGCCCGTAGTGGGCGAGGCACTGCCGGAGGTCCTCCAAACGGCCGTCCAAGGCGTACAGGCGCACCAGGTGCTCGAAGATCCGCGGCTCGCGCGGGAGAGCCGCGGCCCCCCGCTCGAGCCAGGAGATCGCGAGATCGGTGACGCCTCCGTGTGTCCCGACGAACGCGGCGAGGTCGTACACCTCCACGGACGTTGGAGCGGCATCGAGCGCGGGGTTGACGAAGCGCAGTGCTTCGGCGGGTCGCCCACGTCGTAGCGCCGCGTGCGCGCGCCCCAGGTGCCCTTCCACGCGGCTCGGGCGGCGGTTGGTGACCTCCTCGAACAACGCGTCGGCGTGATCGAGCTGCCCCGCTTCGAGGGCACGGCTAGCGTCGCGGAGGAGCCCCTCGATCGTCGGGCGCGCGGCTTCGGATTCGTCGGCCATCGCGGCGATGGTAGCATGCGCCTCATGCGCCCCGAAGACCGCGTCGTTCTGCTCGATCCCCTCGCCGTCATCGACGGCCGGAAGGTCCTGTTTCTGCGGGATAACTTCGGTGGCGAGGTGCCCCTGTCCTGCCCCTATCCACCGTTGGAGCTCGCGTTCACTGCCGCCGTCCTGCGCCGGGAGGGCGTGGGGGTGGAGCTGATCGCGGCGAACGTTCTAGACCTCACGCACGAGGTGGTGGTCGCGCGCCTTCGCCAGAGCCCGCCCGCGTGGGTGATGTTCCCGTCAGCCTGGGGAAGCCTCGGGGACGACTTCCGTCTGGCGCGCCTGCTCAGGGCCGGACTGCCGTCCACTGGGATCGCCATCGCCGGCCCGAACGTCACCGCCTCCCCGGAGCGCGTGTTACGGGAGTGCGCCGGCATCGACGTGGTCATCCTGGGCGAGCCCGAGGAGGCGGTCCTGAGACTGGCACAAGGTGAGGCGCGCGCCTCGGTGCCCAACCTCGCCTTCATGGAAGACGGCGCCATGCGCACCACAGAGCGCCGACCGCCGCCGGGTTGGGCCGATTACCCGCTGCCGGCCCGCGACCTCCTGGACCTAGGTCGGTACACGATCCCCTTCAGTCGCCGCCTGCCATGCACCACGCTGGCTACAACGCGCGGGTGCCCCCACCACTGCACCTTCTGCCCGACGCAGATCTGGAACCGCGGCAAGGTCCGCCCGCGTCCCGTGAATCGGGTCGAAGAGGAGCTCTGCGAGCTGGTGCAGCGATATGGGATGCGCGAGGTGAACTTCCGGGACGACACCTTCACCTGGGACCGCGATCGAGTGCTGGAGATCGGGCACGCGATCCTTCGGAACGGCCTGGACCTCTCCTGGCGCTGCTTCGCCACGGCGTCCACGGTGGACAAGCCGCTGCTCGAGTTCATGGCGTCCGCCGGGTGTACGCAGGTGTGCTTCGGCTTCGAGTCCGGTGACGACGCGGTGCTCGGCAAGACAGGCAAGGGCACCACCGTCGATCAGGGGCGGCAGGCCGCCGCCTGGGCCAAGGAGGCCGGGCTCGAGGTGAGCGGGACGTTCATCGTGGGCCTCGAGGGCGACTCCATGAGCTCGATCGAGCGCTCAATCCGGTTCGCCATCGACGCGGAGCTCGACTACATCCAAGTCAACGTCGCCGCGCCGATGCCCTCCACCGGCTTCCGCAAGCGGCAGGAGCGCCAGGGGCTGTCGGCCAACCCGGACGCTTTCCGGTGGTCAGGCGCCGCGACTGGCGAGACACGGGAGCTGAAGCCGACCGAGCTGCCGGAGCAAGCCCGGCGCTTCTACCGTGCCTTCTACCTGCGCCCCGAGTACATCGCGAGCCGGCTGCGCTCGCGGCGCAACGTGGCGTCGCTCCTGTCGCACGCGCGCCTCGGAGCCAAGATGGCCCGGTACGCGCTGGATCCCTGGCTCCCCGAGGTCGTTCGACGCCTCGCGTGAGCGTCTTACGGCCCTCTCCCTGGCCGCCGGTCGATCCCGCGACTATAGTTCGCGCCGAGGAGCGCTTTATGCCCGGCAGCACCCCAGGTTTCTTGGTCGCGATGCCCCACCTCAAGGATCCCAACTTCGCCGATACGGTGGTGCTCATGCTGGAGCACAACGCCGAAGGCGCGGTGGGCCTGGTGGTGAACCGCCCGTTCCCGGGCGATCCGGGGACCATTGCTACGGGGCTGGGCATCGACTGGCCGCGGCGCACGCTTGGGCAGGTCCGCTACGGCGGGCCTGTCCGAACTCAGAACGGGTGCCTGCTCCACCCGCCGTCCAACCTGTTCCCAGACTCGCAGATCGTCGGCAGCGGCATCGCGGTCTCCACTTCCCGCGACGCCCTCACCGGGGTCTTGGAGTCGCCGTCGTGCCCCTTCCGCCTCATGCTGGGATACGCCGGGTGGGGGCCGGGACAGCTGGAGCGCGAGCTGAGAGAGGGCTCCTGGCTCTTCGTGCCCGTGTCGAGCGCGCTGCTCTTCGACACCCCAGCCGATAAGATCTACGACATGGCGCTCGCCTCGATCGGGGCGCAGCGTTTCACGCTCGGCTCAGGCGGCTCGAACATCCACTAAGCAGCGAGTGTCCGCGGGGCGGGTAGCGCCGCCGAGGCACCGCGAAAGCGGCGGGCCCTCAGGTGGTGCTGCCACGGACGCGGGACCGGCGCGACGCAAGCGCCGCGTTCGTGGCCGCGACCATCGTCGCAAGGCCCAGCAGCCACGCGAACCAATCCCCGAGTGAACGGTAGATCGTGTTGCTCTGCAACATGGGGACGTCGCGCACCAGCACCTCTGGGTTGTCGAGATCGGTGGCGCCGACGATACGACCCGCCGAGTCCACGAACGCCGAGATCCCGGTGTTCGTGCTGCGAACCAGCCAGAGCCGGTTTTCGATCGCACGGAAGGTGGCGAGCGCGAGGTGGTGGGCTGGCTCGCTGGTCTTGCCGAACCAGGCGTCGTTCGTGACGTTGATGATGACGTTCGGGTCTTTGTCCGCGAGCCGACGGGTGAAGCGCGGGATGATGTCCTCGTAGCAGATCATCACGCCGAGCTGGTGGCCCTTGAACGGGAACGTCTCCACGGTGGTGCCCGGGTAGAAGTGGCTGGCCTCGGGCAGCCACTCGTAGAACTGCGGGAAGCGATCCCCGAAGGGGATGTACTCGCCGAAGATCAGGAGGTAGTTCTTGTCGTAGCGCCCGAGCACGCGGCCATCGCCGTCGAGCAACATGGCGGAGTTGTACGTCTTCCGGGCGTCGCGCCCGTCGCGGACTGGCGAGATGCCCGGCCCGGCGCTGTCATAGGTGATGAGGCCCAACAACACTGCCGTGGAGAACCCTCGGATCGGGACGTTCCACTCGGACTCGGGCGTGCCGCCGTCCTCGGGCAAGACCCGGCGCTGAACCTCACCGACGTTGTCGAGCGGGCTCCCATCGAGCCGTGGCAGTGCCGTGGCGCTCCTATCGACCCAGCGAGCGTCTCTGGCGTAGGCGTGCGCCGCCGTGTAGGGGACGCCGGTGAGCGCGGTGACCGACACCGCGTCCGCGAGCGTATGCGGGGCCGACCACGTGACGAGGGGGGTACCCTCGACCGCCCCGCCCGACGTCCGGGAGGAGCCCGGTGTGCCGGACGACGCACGGAGGGTGCCGGTGACGACGGCGCTTCCACGAGCGAGCACGGGATCTCCGCGGGGATCGAGCGCCAGGTCGAGCACCGCGCCCGAAGCGCCGAGCGGTTGCCAGGTCATCGCACCGGCGGGGGTCGCGTCAGCCCCCGGAGCCCGCCCCCCCGTGCGAGCCGCCGGGCTCCCGAGCTCCCCGAAGAAGACGCCCTCATCCCCACCGACGAATACGCCGTGCAAGCCACCTGCGATCGCGCGCAGCGTGGTCGTGCCCGCCGAGTCCTGCGTCCACTTGCCGCCACGGCAGGTGAGCACGGTGCCGGCGTCACCGACCGCCCAGAACTCGTCGTCTGCGCGCGCCCAGATGTCGTGGAGGTCTACCGTCACACCGGTGTCCTCCCGTTCGAGCGACTCGCCGGTATAACGGAAGGCCGCGCCCTTACGACCCACCGCCATGAGGTTCATCGCGTCCACGCCGGCGATCGCCTCGAAGCCAGCGGCGCCGCCGCCGGGGATCGCGCGCCACTTCCCAGCGTGCCGAACCAGGAAGGTGCCGCGGTCTCCCGCGGCAGCCGCGATCCAGGGGTCGCCATCGTAGTGCCCGTAGGACGAGGCCGCCGGGCCAGCCCACGCGCCGTGTAGATCGGCATCGGTCCCGGACGACTCGGCCGCCCACCCGCCCTCCTCGTGCCGCAGCACCAGGCCACGAGCCCCGACCGCGATGCTCTGGTGCTCTCCGGCGCTTGCGACATCGTGAATTGGGACGTCGCGCCGCTGAGAGTCGGCAGGCTGCCAACCCTCGGCGGTCCGCTCGAGGATGCGGCCGTCCAGCGTCACGGCGTACATGAACGCGTCCGTCCGCTTGTAACGAACCGCCGCGTATGGGGGGAACACCGGGATGAAGCTGCTCTCGGGCAAGACGATGAGGTCGACGTCGTGGCTGCGCTCGAGCTCCGCCCCGAGCAGGTGGTGCTTCATGATGTTGCCGCGCAGCATCCCGACGCGCTCCGAGACGGACCTGAGGTTCTTGGCCTCCTTCTCGAAGATCCCCACGTTCGCCTCGCCCAGGCCAATCCGAAGCTTCGCTGCGGCCGCCTCGGAAGCGTCGACCTGCTGGATCCTGACCACGCCGAAGACGAGGGTGATGGTGAGGAGGCCCCCAGCGAGGGCCAGCGGTCGAACCACGTTGCCACGCGGGTCGGCTCGCCATGCCCGGATCGCGGTGTAGATCGCGGCGTTGACGAACACGATGAGGAAGGTGAGCCCGGAGACGCCCGTGAGCTCGACGATCTGACACACCCACGCGAAGCGGTACTGCCCATTACCCATGTACCAGGGGAAGATCAGGGGGAGCGCATACTCGACGAAGGTGAAGACCGTTGGGGCCACCCACAAGAGCGGCAAGTTGGTGTGGAGCATGATCCAGCGGCTGAGTCCGGCGAATAGGCCGAACACCAGACCCTGGTAGAGGCACATCAAGCTGCAGATGGGGATCGCCACGGCCAACGAGAAGTGGCCGAAGTCCATGAGCATGCCGGTGACCCAGTAGAAGCCTCCCCAGTTCGTCACGAAGCCGGCCCAGACGCCCCACCCGAAGGCGCGGCCCGGCCGGCGGTCGCTCATGACGTAGAAGAGCGGGACCAGCGAGATCCACTGGAGCGGGAAGACGTCGTAATCCGGGAACGACAGGAAGACGAAGCAGCCCGCCAGCGTGGCGAAGAACAACGCCTTGAGCTGACGCGCGCTCGTGGCGACGCGGATGCGATAGAGCGTGGACTCACCGGGTCCGCGCGCCCTCGCGCCAGATGGGCGTGAGCTGGTCAACCGGGCACCTTGATTCGAATCGCGTGGGGAAGCAGCTCGAACGAAGCCGGGAACGGGCCCACCAGCTCACCGTCTGCCTCGATCTCGCACCCGAGGGCGTGGTCGGACGTGGCGTCGACCCGAGTGCCGCGCCACATGGAGACCCCATCCGCACCGACGTGGTTGCCGGAGTAGATGCTGGTGAGCGCCATCATGCCGAGCGCGGATCGACCGCCGATCGTGACCACGTCGAAGGCCTTGTCCGACGGGTCGGCGCGGGGCGCCACGCGCATGCCGCCACCGAAGTACTGACCCAGCGCCACCGCCCCGACGTTGAGCGCCGGCACGGCCTTCACCGAGTCGCCGTCCGTGAGCAGCGTGACCGAGCGCGGCACGTAGCGCAGGGTGGCTCCGAGGGCCCCGAGGAAGAAGGTGAGCCGCCCGCCGAGGCGCTTCTTGCCGCTGTTGACTCGCCGGCACACGTCGGCGCTGGAGCCGAAGGAGGCGATGTTGACGAAGTACCGTATGGTGCCGTCGCCAAGCCGGATCCTGCCGAGGTCGGCGGGCTGGGTCTTGGTTCCCGCGAGCCCCGCGATCGCGGCCACGGGATCCCTGGGCACGTTCCAGGTCCGCCGTGTGTCCCCGCCCGTCCCGGCCGGGACCAGGCCGAGGATCGGCTGAGCGCCGAGGGGCGTGTCGCCGTCGAAGAACCCGTTCACGATCTCGTGGAAGGTGCCGTCGCCGCCGACGCCTACGATGAACTGGTAACCGGCGCGCAGGGCGTCCCGCGCGAACACCGTAGCGTCGCCCGGCTTCGCCGTGAGGGCGTGCTCGAACGTGCCCAGCTTCGACTGGAGAGCCGCCTGCATTGCCGGCCACCGCCGAAGCGTTCCGCCTCCGGCCGAGCCAGGGTTCACGATGACCAGCGTACGAAACTCACCCACGACGGACCTCGATGCGCCGTCCCTCGCGAGACGCTTCGAGGTGCTGGGCGCACCCGCCGCAGGCCGTGAGGAGCACCGACGCGCCCACGCGGAGGGCCTCGTCGAGGATCCGCCCTGCAGCCGCCTTCGCTCCCTCCGGGGAGTGCGCGGAATAGGCCCCGCCGGCGCCGCAACACGTGGCCGCTTTGCCCTGCCAGCGAAGCGACACGAGCGGCACGCCGAGCGCGGCCTCCGCTCCCGCACGGAGCGCTTGTCGATCGAAGTGGGTGGACCGGCTCACGGTGCAGGGCTCGAACCAGGCGACGACCGCGCCGGGCTCCACCTTGGCCTTGGGCCCACCCTCACCGGCTCTAGCGAGGCGCGCCGGCCGCTCGACCCGGACGCCGACGCGCGGGAACGCCTCGAGCACGCAGTCGAGGTCTTCGGCAGACTCGAAGACCAGCTCGGAGCGGCTCGCCCAACGACGCGCCGCCGCTTCCGCGGACCGCCGGAAACGGGCGGTGTCGCCCAAAGCCAGGATCGCAGCGCCGCTGACCCCGATCGGCAGCAGCTGGTCGTCGGACGCCTCGATCGCGGGCTCCGGGAGCTCGAGCGCAGCCCCCGCCAGTCCGAACAGCGCCTCTCGTGCCGCGCGCAGCACGGGCGCCACCGGCTGTTCGTTGACGCACGCGTCCGTGCACGCACCGCAGCCGGTGCACGCTAGGAGCGACGCCGCCACGTCGCGCGACGGGACGACCTCGCCGTTGGCCAGGGCGCGCACCAGCGACATGAGGCCCCAAGGTGACGCCGCCGTGCTGCCTTCGGCCGTGGCGACCGGGCACGCGTGGAGGCACAGGTTCGGGCAGTACGCGCAGCCGGCCGTCTCGTCGATGAGACGCGGGGCGTCCGGGAAGCGCGCGACACGGCTGCTCACGGAGCACCTCCGGCCAGCGTGCGCCGCGGGTCGATGGCCGCGCGAGCCTTCTCGAGCCAGGGCGCAGCGGGGCCCGCGTGGCCCCCACGGACCCAGCCGCCGTGAAGGTCGAGCGGCCCGGCCGGCGCCGTCAACGTGGACCAACGTCGAAATACCGGGCGGCCCCTCGTAGGGAGCGCCGGCGCTTCGGAGGCTACGGCGTCGGCGGGGACGTCCGACGCCGCAAGAAGCGCACGCGCCTCGCCCTCGGCGGTGAGCGCGGCTGAACGCCAGCGGACGCCGGAGCGCGCGAGCAAGCGCAGCCGACCGGCGCCGCCGGGGAGGGAGACCCAGCGGGCGCTCGGGTCCACCTCGCGCAGCCGGAGCGTGGCTTCGACCACGATGCCCGCGCGATGATCGCCGCCGACCAGCAGGGCCTCCGGCGCAGGGCCCGAGGCCCGTCGTGGCGCCCGTGGGGTCTCGAATACGGCGCCGTCCGGCAACGCCGCGCGCACCGAGAAGACGAGCGGCGCGGCCTCGCCGCGGGCCAGCGCGTCGCCCAGAGGGGCGTCGGGCTCCGCGAAGTAACCGAGATCCAGCTCGAGCCCACTCGCAGACGCCGACGCAGCGATCGCACGGGGCGTACATCCGGCGCCCGCGGTGACGAGCTGGCTGGTGCCGTCGACCTCGCGGATGGCCGCGAGCCCGGTGAGATCCAACACGATGACGCCCTCGACGGGCGAGGTGCCCACTCCCACGCGTCCGCCGAAGCGGTCGGCGGCGCTGAGCACGGCGCTCACCTCGTCGTGCGTGCTCGGCCGGAAGACCGAGGACGGCGCAGCGCGGCCCGAGAGCGGCGGCTCACGCAGGGCTTGCTCGAGGGTATCGAGGACCGGCTGGTCGAGGGTGTAGTCGCGCGTGGCCATCCGGAGCCTACTTCGTTACCGCTCGATCCGGGAGGACCTTACCGGGGTTCATGAAGGCCTGAGGGTCCCATGCATCTTTGACCCCGTATAGCAGCCGCAGACCCGCGCCGTGTTCACGCGCCATCTGCTCGCGTTTGCCGAGGCCCACGCCGTGGTGGTGGCTGACGGAGCCCCCTTCGCGGAGCACCGCTGCGAACGTGTCGTGGAGGACTCGGTCGTAGAGCCGCTCGAGCGCCTTCGGATCACGGCGGTGGGCCGCGAAGGTGAAGTAGATCGAGCCCCCCTCGCGGTACGAGTGGGAGAAGTGCGCCATGATCAGCGCATGGGGCGAGACCGCCTCGCGGACGGCGCGGTAGACGGCGGCGAGCCGGCTCCAGGTGGCAGCGACCTCCAGCGTGTCGACAAAAGCCCCCGCGTCGTAGACCCCCGACTGCTTGAAAGAGACGTGGTAGCGATGCTCGAACCAGCGTAGGCCCGGTCCCTCCCCGCCGTCGGCCCCGCCGAGGCCGGTGAGCAGCGCTTGAGCCGCGCGCATGTCGGCGTCCACGACGCTCCTCGGGCCCTCGAAGCCCACGACCAAGAGGCACGATTGGCCCAGCGCGGCGCCGATGCGGTTCACCCATGAGGCGTTCCCGAGGGCCAACGCGGTGCCAAGGCGCTTCGCGGCGGCGGCGAAGCGCCCCGGCGTCTGGCGCCCCTGGCGCCCGCCCTCCGAGACGGCCTCGGCCACGACGTCGAGATCGTGGTCTTTGTCGCTGCGGTGAAGGACTGTGTCGAAGGGGTCGTAGAGCCGGACGAGGCAGGGCTGCAGCCCCCCTTGGAGTAGCGCGCGCACAGCGCGAAGGCCGCTATCGAGCGACTGGAAACGGTATCCCCGGAAGGCCTTGGCCTCGGGCTTCGGGTGGATTCGGAGGGTGGCCGAGGTGATCGTGCCGAGCGTGCCCTCCGACCCGATGAGCAGGGGCGCCAGATCCACGCCGTCTTCACAGCCGGTCTCGAGGATCTCCCCGCCGGGCATGACGACGCGGACGCGCACCACCATGTCTTCGATCTTCCCGTACTTGGACGAGTACTGCCCGCCGGAGCGGGCCGCGATCCATCCGCCCAGCGTGGAGCACAGGATCGAAGACGGGAAATGGCCCAGCGTGTAGCCGCGCGCGTCTAGCTCCTCCTCGAGATGCATCCCGATGATGCCGGCCTCTGCCGTGACCAGGAGGTCGTGGTCGTCCACGGCGATGAGCCGGCGCAGGCGGCGCACGTCCATGACGACCCCGCCCCGGATCGGCACGGTGCCGCCGCAGACACCGCTGCCGGCGCCGTAGGGGATGAGCGGGACCGAGTGCTTGAGGGCGGCCGCGTGAAGCGCCACGATCTCGGCCTCAGTGCCGGGGTGAACCACCGCGTCCGGAGGATGCCGCGCCGGATCTCCCTGCAGCTTCCACAGCTGGTTCCTCGGCCACATGTCGGCCGAGTACGCGATGCGCTCCGCCTCGCCGCGCCGGACGTATTCCTTCCCGACAATGCGCTCGAGCTCGATGAGAAGCGGGCTGGCCAAGTCACCTCGTAGCGCCGAAGAACCACCCTTCGGCAAGCGGCGGGTCTACCACCTTCGGGCCCATCCCGGAAGCCCGGAGCAGTGCTAGAGTCCTCCGCGCCAAACGTCGGCGCGCGGGAGCGCGCAGACGAACTCGGCCCGGATGGACACAGCCGTGGCCGCCCACACGCTCGCCCAGGGAGCCCCCATGCCCACACCGCTCGTCTCGCCCTCCGTATCCCTGTCAGGCCGCACCGCCGTGGTCACGGGCGCCAACACCGGCATCGGCCTCGTCACGGCTATCGAGCTGGCGCGTGCCGGGGCGCGCGTCGTGCTCGCCTGCCGCAACCGAGAGAAGACGGAGTCGGCCATCGCCACGCTCCAGCAGGCGGTCCCGGGCGCGGAGGCGCACTTCCTCGCCCTGGACCTGGGCTCGCTCGCGAGCGTTCGCGGGGCCGTCGATGCGCTCCGCGGCGGGCCGCGGGTCGACCTCCTGATCAACAACGCCGGCCTCGCCGCCAAGGGGCTCACGAAAGACGGCTTCGAGAACGTCTTCGGAGTCAATCACTTCGGGCACTTCGCGCTCACCGTCGGCCTGGAGGAGCACCTGGTCGATGGCGGGCGCGTCGTCACGGTGGCCTCCAGGGCGCACTTCCGCGCGCCGCTCAGCGCTGCCGGGCAATTCGACTGGGAGGCGCTGCGGCGGCCCACGGCCAGCGTCACGGGGTTCGCAGAATACGCCGGCTCGAAGCTGGCCAACGTCTTGTTCTCCCGACGCCTGGCCACGCGGCTGGCGCCACGCGGCATCGACTGCTACTCACTGCACCCCGGGGTGGTGGCGTCTGACATCTGGCGCGACATTCCGCAGCCGTTCCGATGGCTGGCCCACCGCTTCATGCTCACCACCGAGGAGGGGGCTCGGACCTCGCTCTACTGCGCCACGGCGGCGGAGGCGAAGGGCAAGACGGGCGAGTACTGGGATAAGTGCGAGCCGCGGAAAGCGAGCCGCGCGGGGCGCGATGACGCGTTCGCGGACGAGCTCTGGGAGCGCTCCGCGAAGCTGATCGCGGCCGCCTGAGGTCAGGCGGCGCCGCTCAGAGCGAGGCGATCAGGTCGGTGACGATAGCCTCGAGCTCGTTCGCCGGCGCCCCGGCCCAATGGGGCACCTCCTCGTGGAGGTACAGCCGGCGGTTCAGAACCACCTCGACGACCTCGACGGCCGCCGACGCGTGGCGCTGCGCGAGATAACCGGGGCGCCCTTCAGCGCGGGCCACCTTGAACCGGTGGCCTGAGAAGAAGCTGTGGAGCGAACCGAGGGTATCAGCGCGGCCGGCGCCGAGGCTCACGTCCGCACGCGGGCGCCCTGCGTCCGCCTCGGCCCGGCGGCCAACCGAAGACATGGTGCGTAGGTCGAGGAGCCGCGCCGAGCCGAAACGCTCCACCATGGCCGCCAGGAGCGCGGCGAGGTGGCTGTGGAACGCGCCGTGGATGCGCTTGAGGCGCGACTCGACCTCGTCGAGGGCCATGACCCCGTCGTGTACGGACGTGCCGAAAGTGGTGGTGCGCCAGATCACGCCGTGGGGATGAGCCCCCTTTCCAAGGGCGGGGCAGAGGCGCGCGTCGAGCTCCTCCGGAGCCCTGGAGACGTCGCACACGTAGCGATGCACGGTGGAGACGAAGAGCTCGGCGCCCAGCGCGGGCGCCTTGGCGGCCAGGCGCTCGAGCTGGAGGTCTACGTCCTGTAGCCGCCCGTTGACGGGCAGCTCGGCCATACGGGCCTGATCGGCTCGCGAGAGCCGGGTACCGGCGCAGGGGAGCACCACGACGAGGGGCTTCGGTTGCGTGTCGGACGGGATCGTGACGAACGGAAGGGCGTTCATGGGGCTCCGCGGGTGGGGTGCTCGGCGAGCCCGTGTTCTAACGAGGCCCGCCGGGGCCTGCAAGTTCGGCCGGGCTTACTCGATGTAGCCCCGGAGACCCGGGACCTTGTTCAGCACCATCGTCTCGCGACCGGTGTGGAGCTTCAGGCGCAGCGCGTTGAGCTTGATGAAGCCGTCGGCGTCCGCCTGGTTGTAGACCCGGTCGGCCTCGAAGGTGGAGTACTCCTGGTTGTACAGCGAGTACGGCGACTTCCGGCCCACGATGCGGCAGCTGCCCTTGAACAGCCGGACCTTGGCGACGCCGGTGACGACCTCTTGGATGTCGTCGTTGAACTTGAGGAGGTGCTGCATCTCCGGGGCGTACCAGAAGCCGTAGTAGACCAGCTCGGTGAACTTGGGGACGAGCGAGTCCCGGAGGCGCTTGACCTCGCGGTCCAGCGTGAGGCTCTCCACGGCGCGGTGTGCGTGGTGCAGCACCTCGGCCCCGGGGGTCTCGTAAATGCCGCGGCTCTTGATCCCGACGAAGCGGTTCTCCACGAGGTCCACGCGACCCACGCCGTGCTTTCCGCCGAGCGCGTTGAGGTGGCGAAGCAGCTCGAGCGGCTCCATCCGAACGCCGTCGACGCTGACGGGGACGCCCTTCTCGAAGGCGATCTCGAGGTCCAGCGGCTGGTCGGGCGCCTTGTCCGCGGAGACCGTCATGAGGAACATCTCCTCATCCGGCGTCTTCCAGGGATCCTCGAGGATGCCGCCCTCGTAGGAGATGTGCATCACGTTGTGATCCATGGAGTAGGGCTTGGACCGGGTGGACGTGATGGGGATGCCGTACCGCTCCGAGTACTCGATGAGCTGCTCGCGCGACTTCAGATCCCAGATGCGCCAGGGCGCGATCACCTGAATCTGCGGCATGAGCGTGTAGGCGGTGAGCTCGAAGCGCACCTGGTCGTTGCCCT
>SXGT01826913.1_pt1 | contig 14013 bp, 9 predicted proteins | sample 3176221 | NCBI WGS metagenome assembly SXGT01 (sample SAMN11356862, study PRJNA531348) | freshwater metagenome | isolation source: freshwater sample F1-120 | place: China: Fuxian Lake, Yuxi | collected 2017-12-25 | reverse complement strand
GTCCCAGCGCATGAAGCCGTGCAGGCCACCGAGCTCGCGCACGAGCTCCTCGCCGGGGCGCAGGTGCAGGTGATAGGTGTTGCCGAGCAGCATCGTCGTGCCGAGCTCGCGCAGGTCGCGGACCGTGCAGCCCTTGACGGTGCCTTTCGTGCCCACGGGCATGAACGCGGGCGTCTGCACAGCGCCGTGCGGAGTGCGGAACGTGCCGGTGCGCGCGCGGCAGTCGCGCGCGCGCACCTCGAAGGAGAAGCCGTCGCGCTGCATCGCTAGCGCCAATCCACCACGCGTGCGCCGGGGTAGTAGTGCGCGAGGATGCGCTCGCCGTTCCAGCTGGCCTTCGCGCAGTCGCGCGCGGCGGCCTGACACATGCCGACCCCGTGACCTCGCCCGCGGCCCTGGAAGCGCAGCGTACTCGCGATCGGTTCCCCCGCACGCGGCGCCGTCAGCTCGATCGCGGACGACAGTAGCTTGTCGGCGCCGAGAGCGCGGCGCACTTCCTCGAAGCGCACTCGCGCGCTGCCCGTCGGGCCTTGCAACTCCACCTCGAGCCAGCGTCCGCTGCTGTCTTGGGAGACAGGGCGCAGTCGCTCGAGGCGCGCGCCGACGTGGAAGCGCTGCGCGAGTGCGTCGAGAGCCGCGCGCTGCGCGGTGAAGCTCCACGGCTCGCCGGCCGCGTCGCGCGCGAGACCGAGCTCGTCGCGACAGGCGGGGCAACCGACCGAGCGCAGGCACTCGAAGCGTGCCTCGGGCGACACGTCGCGCGCGTCCGCGGTCTGGCCACCGCAGGCGGCGTGGAAGCGCGCGTCGACGACACGCTCGCCTTCCATCAGCACGCGCCCGCGCGTCGAGTCGATGCCGCGCTCGAGCTTCGCGGCGATCTCTCGCTCGCGCTCGTTCTTGGGCACGAATGCACCCGAGTAGGCCATGTCGCGCGTGTCCGAGTGCAGGAATGGGTCGCTGCGACGCGCACCACGATCGTCGAGCGCGCTGACCGCGTAGCTGCGTGCGGCGATGGCCTGCGCGCGCAGCGTCTCGAGGCTCGCGCTCCACAGGACGACCTCGGATGCGACCACGCCCGCGATGTAGTCCTCGAGGTCGAGCAGGTTGGTGACTTCGAAGCCGCTCGCGCCACTGCCGGCCCGCACGACGAGCGTCCCGCGGTAGGTGCGGCCATTCACGCTCCACGGTCCGCGTTCCGCGAGCCGCACCTCGGATGTGCGGGATCCGTCGCTGTCGAGTGCGGCACCTGCTCGCTCGATCCTCAGGCTCTCTCCCTGCGCGTCGCGGATTTCGAGCGACTTGGCGCTGGCGAGGTTGGCGAGGCGAACCTGCACGTCTCCGCTCGCGCGACGCACCGTGCGGCGCGGCCCTGCGCTGGCGGAGATGGGGGATACTTGCGCGTCCTGCCGCGGCGGGAGCGCGCACGAGCCGAGCGCGACGAGCAGCGCGAACGCGAGAGTGCGGCGCGCGTTCACGGCGCGCTCTCGCCCTCGGTGCGCAGGATGGCGGCATCGACGCCGATAGCTGCGCAGCCCTCGGCGGTGATCATCCGGCCGCGGCTGGTGCGCTCGAGGAAGCCACAGCGCAAGAGGTGCGGCTCGAAGACTTCCTCGACCGTGTCTTCGGCCTCGCCGATCGCGGCTGCGAGCGTCTTGAGGCCGACGGGGCGGGCACCGTTGCGCGCGAGCACAGCGAGGATGCGGCGGTCCGTGTCCTCGAGCCCGAATTCGTCGATGCCCATGCGACGCAGGGCCTCGACGGCGTGCGCGGGCTCGGCGCGCGCGGCACCGGAGACCTGCACGAGGTCGCGCACGCGACGCAGGAAGCGGTTGGCGATGCGCGGGGTGCCGCGGCTGCGTTCGGCGATCGCGCGCGCGGCCGCGGGTGAGATCGGCACTGCGAGGATGCGCGAGGAGCGCTCGAGGATCGCGACGAGGTCCTCGGCCGGGTAGGGCGAGAGGCGCTCGAGCAAGCCGAAGCGGCCGCGGAACGGCGCGGAGAGCAGGCCTTCGCGCGTCGTAGCGCCGACGAGCACGAAGCGTTCGAGCTTGAGCGGCAGGACGCGCGCGTTGGGGCCCTGGTCGAGGGTCAGGTCGACCGCATAGTCCTCCATCGCGGAGTTCAGGTTCTCCTCGACGGCGGCGGGCACGCGGTGGATCTAGTCGATGTAGAGCACGTCGCCGCGCTTCAGCTGCGTAAGGATGCCGACTAGGTCGCGCGCGCGCTCGAGGGCGGGGCCGGTGGTCGAATGCAAGGTTGTGCCGAGCTCGATCGCGACCAGCTTGGCAAGGCTGGTCTTGCCGAGGCCCGGGGGCCCGGATAGGAGCACGTGGTCAGGCGTGTCCTTGCGTGCCCGCGCCGCGGTGATGGCCACCCGCAGGTTCTCGAGCGTCTGGCGCTGGCCCACAAACTCGTCGAAGCGCTGGGGGCGCAGGGTGTTCTCGAACTCGATCTCGGCCACCCCGGGGGCGGTTCCGAGCAGGGCCTCGAGGCTCTCCGTGCGCAGCCCGTGGAACACGGACCCTCGGCCAGCCTCCGGATGCCCCTCGTCGCTCATGCGTTCTGAGCCTAACGGTCGCCGGGCCCGGGTCGAAGGGCGATCCGAGGCCTTCCGGAGGTGGGGGTGAAGGGGGGGCTCAGAGAATCTCGGAACGGGAGGGTGTCCGATCGGTCCTGCTTCGGTACAACCTGCAACGTGCATAACTGCCTCCCCCCCGCCCCGGCGGGGCTCCGGGGCCGGTGAAGCCCTGCGTTCCGCGCGTCGGAACGTCATGGGTGAGCGAGTCTGTCGTCCCCGACCGCGCGTCGAGGGACGAGAACTCGCAGCCGGAGCGCCTCGGAGCCCGCGTCGACGACGGAGCGGAGCGGCGGATCATCGCCGGCGCGACTGGCCCTTGGGGGCGAGCGCTTCGGGCGTGTTCCGTTCCCGTCTCGTCCACCGATCTCACCGAACCTCGATGCGTCGTCCCCTCCACTGGTCGATTGCCCTCGCACCGTTCGTGCTCGTCGCTTGCAGCGGCGGCTCTGGCTCCTCGTCGGGGGGCAACCTCGACCTGCGCGAGGTCTCCAACGGCTTTGGCCTGATGCTGCCCTATCAGGTGCGCAAGGCAGATGCCCTCGGCAACCCCGGCACCGAAGTGTTGCTGATCCGTTCGTTGGCGGACCTGACGGGCAACGTCACGCCGCTCAACCCGGTGCTGCCGGTGACCGAGTGGCCGGTCGAGGCGCGCCTGCCCAACGGCGACTCAGGCAACCACTACCTGTACGCCGAGTTCAGCCAGCCGATCGACGTGGCGAGCGTGCTCGACTCGACCTCGGCGGGCCAGGCGAACTATGGCCTCGTCGGAACGATCACAGTGCTCGCGCTCGACCCGGGCACGGGCCTCTCGGTGCCGGTGGCGGGTCGCGCCTTCATCGACGGCCAGGCCTACGCCCGCCCGGACTTCAACAACCCGTCTCAGCTGCTGTTCGAGCGCTGGGTGCAGCTCGACTCCCAGGGCACGCCGCGGGCCACGACGCTGGACATTGACGGTGATGGACAGCCCGAGGGACTCGGTTTCCCGGGCACGGAGACGACGTTGGGCTTCGCGGGAGCCTCGAAGCTCGTCAGCCCGAACACGTTCGTATTCGTGGTCGACAGCGACAACGACCTTTCGACCCACGAGCGGTTCCCCACCAATCGCCAGATCAAGCTGCGCGCCACGCGCGCCGTGAAGTCCCAGGCCGGCAAGTTGCTCGCCCAGCAGGTGGTCGCCAACTGCACCGTCGGCAGCGACGCGATCGCGCCCGAAGTGGCCACCACGCCGTCGCCCAACTCGATCCCCGTCACCAGCCCGAGCCTCGGCGACGACCAGATCGATCCGCAGACGCCGATCCTCGTCGAGTTCACGGAGCCGCTGCAGCCCACGAGCGTCGGATCGTTCCCGACCGTCGTGCCGCCGATCGTGAGCCCGGCGATCACGCTCGTGTTTGGCCCGACCAACCAGCAGACGCAGGTGCCTTACACCTGCGTGCCCGAGTCGGTCTACGACTTCTCGCGCTGGATCCTGACGCCGGCGTTCCCGTTCCCCGGCAACGGTCCTGCTACCCAAGCCTGCGGCACGTTCAATCGCGTCACGGTCAGCTTCGTGGCCCAGCAGGTGCTCGACCTCGCGGGCAACACGAACTCGCTCGGGGCCACCACCGACTTCACCACGGGTGAGGGACCGGGCCTCGTCAACGCGCCGGTCGCCCCCGAGGCCGTCGTCGTCGGTCGCGTCGGTGCGTCACCGGGCCTGTCCGTGCTCGACCTCAACGGATTCGGCCAGTCCACGGGCGACCCGCAGTTCGACTTCAGCTACCAGACCTTCCCCAAGGGCTGGTCGAACTTCCCCAACAACCCGAACCTGATCCAGTACGGGCCGACGATGTACCCGCCGCTGTTCCCCGGCACATGCACGGTGGACGGTGGTTCGGCGGGCGCATTCACGCTCACCAAGGACTCGTCCCTCGACGACCTGCTCGTGCGCCCGCCGGTGATCACGTCGGTGGGGGAGATGGCCCTCGGCCAGTCGCTCGACCTCGTCTACCACAACGGCAAGGACTCGACGGGCTGCCGCTTCAACGGCGGCAACTTCTGCTCGATCAATGGCAAGAAGGTCATCCGCACGTCGTTCCAGACCAGCCAGACGATCGGACCGCCGCTGCCCAACCAGGCTCCGGCCGCGATCGTCCCCGGCGGCGCCAACCCGATCTCGTTCGCTCCTCACCCCAACCCGCCGCCGCTGCGCTTCCCGCCCCTGTGCCTGCAGCCCTTCATCGGCGGCGAGGAGCCGACCTCGATCTTCACGGCCACCGCACCGCCCGCGGGCTTGGGCTTCGCCAACCTGCTGGTGCCCGGCAACCCGCTGCGCGGGTTCGACGACCCGCCGACCGGCATCGGGGCCCAGTTCCAGAACGCCTTCTTCGAAGGCCCTGACCGCGTCACGCTGACCAGCTCGGGGCCCTGTCTCGAGCACCAGTATCGCCAGCAGATCGGCCACTTCCTCTACATGCTCGACCGCGCGCGCCGCGAGGTCGTGGTGTTCAACTCCAACCGCATGACGGTGCTCGATCGCATCCCCTGCTCGGATCCGACCGACATCACCATGGCGCCGAACCTCGACTTCATCGCGGTTTCGAACCAGAACGCGGACACGGTCTCGTTCATCGACACCAACCCGGCGTCCGCGACCTTCCACAAGGTGATCAAGGTCACGCAGGTCGGCCGTGGTCCGCGCGGTCTGGAGTGGGATCCGGGCAACGAGGACATCCTCGTGTGCAACGAGGAAGACGGCTCGGTCTCGATCCTCTCCGCGTTCACCTTCGACGTCCGCAAGACGATCTTCGGCAACCTCGAGCGTCCGTTCGACGTCGTGATCCTCCAGCGCCAGATCGGCTTTGGCTACAACCGCGCCGTCTACTTCGCATGGATCCTCAACCGCAACGGCGACTTGACGATCTTCGAGTCGGGTCCCAACGGCGTGAATGGCTGGGGCTACGACGACACGGTCGGCGTCGCGCCCTTCAACTTCGAGAACCCGAAGAAGCTCGCGCTCAATTACGAGTTCGTCGGCGGGTCGGTGTGGATCCTCCACGAGAACCCGCTGAGCGAGACCGGCACGCAGACGGGCCAGATCGGCGGCGCGGTCACGCGCGTCGACATCGACAGCGGCGCCTTCGGCCTGCTGCCCCTCAACGGCTTCCAGGGTCAGATCAACCCGCAGTTCCGCAACATGAGCCTGAAGATCCGCACCTCAATCGGACCCAACGAGCTCACGGGCGTGCCCGTCGACCTGTGCTTCGACGAGCTCAACAACCTCGGGGCGTCCCAGAACACGCAGTCCAACTTCGGTGTGGGGCAGGGCATTCTGATCAACGGCAAGTCCGTGATCCGCAACGGCGCCACCGCGGCCATCTTCCCCGACTTCATGTTCCTCGCGGTTCCGACCTCGAGCGAAGGTCCCGGGGTGATCGACGTGATCTCGATGACGAGCGGCTACGCCCGCTTCGACACGGACAAGTACGTGACGGGGGTGCAGTCGGTGCCCTGCTCGGGTGCGCGCTTCCTGTCCTCGTTCTTCCGGCGCTAGAAACGCACGCTCGGCTGCTCGAAAGCGCACAGCGCGCCTTGCTCTCCGGGCCCTGCCATCCGTCCCTCGCCGGGCGGGGGCCGGGCCCGGTCCCATGGGGGCGGGTTGCCCCGGCATGAACTGCGCTCTCTCCGGGGCTGGCACGGCGCTTGAAGACCTCGGCTCGGAATTCAGTCCTTGGCTCTTCGGAACCGTGTGCGGAGCAGAGGACGCGGTGCCGCAGCGGGATGGAAAATTTGCGTGCATCCTCGGCGGGGTGGCTGACTACACTACCCGACCCTTTACGAGCGCGGCCGCGAGCGGCCCCCCTACAGACAGCGAGCGAACCTGATCCCATGAAGCGACAGCTGGCATGGACCTTGGCGGCGTCCCCGGTGGTGTTCCTCTTTGCCTCCTGCTCCGGCGGAGGCAGTGGCCCCTCGGGTTCGGCCTCCCAGATGGACCTCCTTGAGGTGTCCAACGGCTTCGGCCTGATGCTGCCCCATCAGGTACGCAAGGCGGACGCCAACGGCAACCCGACGGCCGAGCTGGTGCTGATCCGCAGCTTCGATGACCTGACGGGCAACGTGACTCCGCAGAACCCGATCCTGCCGGTTACGGAGTGGCCGGCCGAGGCGCGCCTGCCCAACGGCGACGCGGGCAACCACTTCATCTACGCCGAGTTCTCCCAGCCGCTGGACATCGACTCCGTCCTCGATCCCTCGCCCGCGGGCCAAGCCAACTCGGGCCTGATCGGTCCGATCACGGTGCTGGCGCTCGATCCCACCTCCGGCGAGTCGACTCCGATCCCCGGTCGCGCGTTCATCGCTGGCCGCACGTACGCCGGCATCGACCCCAACACCCCGGGTCGGCTGCTGTTCGAGCGCTGGGTCGAACTCGACGTCAACGGCAAGCCCATCGCAGGCTCCGTCGATCTCGACGGCAATGGCATTCCGGATGGCGAGGGCTTCCCCGGCACGGAGAGCACGATCGGCTTCACGGGCGCCGCCAAGCTCGTCAGCGACAAGGCCTTCGTGTTCGTCGTGGACTCCGACGGTGACCTCTCGACTCACGAGCGCTTCCCCGCGGATCGTCAGGTGCGCCTGCGCGCTACGACGGCCCTGCGCGCGGTGAACCAGAACCAGCTACTGCGCCAAGTCGTCGCCTCCGCCACCGTCGGTGCCGACGGCATCACGCCCGAAGTGCTGACCACGCCTGCGCCGAACTCGATCCCGCTGACGAGCCCGAGCTTCGGGGACGTCGACGTGGATCCGCTGACCACCATCCGGGTCGAGTTCACGGAGCCGGTCCAGCCGACGAGCGTGGGCTCGTTCCCGACGGTCCGCCTGCCGATCGTGAGCCCGGCGATCACGCTGGCCTTCGGACCCGTCAATCAGCAGACGCAGGTGCCCTACACCTGCATGCCCCTGTCGGTATTCGACCTGTCGAAGTGGGTGCTGACGACCCAGTTTGCCTTCCCGGGCAATGGTCCGGCCTCCCAGGGCTGCGGCACCTTCAACCGCGTCACGATGACCTTCGTGCCTGCGCAGGTGCGCGACCTCTCGCTCAACATCAACTCGCTCGGCGCGACGACCGACTTCACTACGGGCGAAGGTCCGGGTCTGGTCAACGCGCCAGTGGCTCCGGAGGCCATCCTCGTCGGCCGCGTGGGTGCGGTCCCGGGCATCTCGGTGATCGACCTCAACGGCTTCGGTCAGTCGACGGGCGATCCGCAGTTCGACTTCAGCTACCAGACCTTCCCCAAGGGCTGGTCAAACTTCCCCAACAACCCGAACCTGATCCAGTACGGGCCGACGATGTTCCCGCCGCTCTTCCCCGGCACCTGCACGGTGGACGGCGGCTCGGCGGGCACGTTCACGCTGACTCGGGACTCGTCGCTCGACGACCTGCTCGTGCGCGCGCCCCTGATCACGTCGGTGGGCGAGATGGCGCTCGGCAACCCGCTCGACACCGTCTACCACAACGGCAAGGACTCGACCGGTTGCCGCTCGGGCGGCGGCAGCTTCTGCGCCGTGACCGGCAAGAAGCTAGTGCAGACCGCGTTCCAGACCAACCAGACCCTCGGCCCGCCGACCGGCAACCAGCTCCCGGCCGCCCAGGTTCCCGGCGGTGCCAACCCGATCTCCTTCGCTCCGCACCCCAACCCGCCGGCGCTGCGCTTCCCGCCGCTGTGCTTGCAGCCCTTCATCGGCGGCGAGGAGCCGACCTCCAAGTTCACCATCGATCCGCCGCCGCCGGCTGGCAAGGGTCTGGGCTTCAGCAACCTGCTCGTGCCCGGCGACTCCCTGCGCGAGTTCTCCAATCCGCCCTCGGGCACGCTGGCCCAGTTCCAGAATGCCTTCTTCGAGGGCCCGGACCGGCCGATCGAGCTGACCTCGGGCGCCTGCCTCTCGTACATGTATCGCCAGCAGATCGGGCACTTCCTGTACATGCTCGATCGCGCGCGCCGCGAGGTGGTGGTGTTCAACTCCAACCGCATGACGGTGCTCGAGCGCATCCCCTGCGCGGACCCGACCGACATGACGATGGCGCCGAACCTCGACTACATCGCCATCTCCAACCAGAACGCGGACACGGTCACGTTCATCGACATCGACCCCTCGTCGTCGACCTTCCACCAGATCGTCAAGGTCACGCCGGTCGGTCGCGGCCCGCGTGGCCTCGAGTGGGATCCGGGCAACGAGGACATCCTCGTCTGCAACGAGGAGGACGGCTCGCTCTCGATCATCTCGGCGTTCACGTTCAACGTGCGCAAGACGGTGTTCGGCAACCTCAACGCGCCGTTCGACGTCGTGATCTCCCAGCGCCAGCAGGGCTTCGGCTTCCAGCGCAACGTGTACTTCGGCTGGATCCTCAACCGCAACGGCGACCTGACCTTGTTTGAGTCCGGTCCCAACGGCGTCAACGGCTGGGGTTACGACGACACGATCGGCGTCTCGCCGTTCTCGTTCGCGAGCCCTAAGAAGATCGCCCTGAACTACGACTACCTCGGTGGTTCGGTGTGGATCGTGCACGAGAACCCGCTCACGATCGAAGGCGTTCCGAGCGGCCAGATCGGTGGTGCGATCACACGCGTCGACGCGGCCAGCGGCTCCTTCGGTGTCCAGCCGCTGGGCGGCTTCGCCGGCTTCATCAACCCGCAGTTCCGCGACCTGAGCCTCAAGGTCAAGACCTCGATCGGCCCGAACCAGCTGACGGGCGTGCCGGTCGACATCGCCTTCGACGAGCTCAACAACCTCGGCGCCTCGGCCAACTTCACCACGCCCTATGGCGTCGGCTCGCCGATCCTCATCAATGGCAAGGCCGCGGTCCGCACAGGCGGTGGCGGTGCAACGCAGACCGTGTTCCCCGACTACATGTTCGCGGCCATCCCCAACTCGAGCGAGGGCCCGGGGGTCATCGACGTGATCGCGCTCACGAGCGGCTTCACGCGCTTCGACACGGACAAGTATCTGTCGGGTACGCAGTCGATCCCCTGCGCCGGTGCGCGCTTCCTCGGCTCGTACTTCCGTCACTAGCAGTCGATTCCGGCGGCCCGCGCCGGAGTGTCGCTCTCCGCGCCCGTCCGGCCCCGTGCCAGGCGGGCGCGGTCTCTTTGGGGCTCTGCGTGGGGGCGTGAGTCGGCTCCGGCGATGCGCTAGGCTCAACGGGCCATGCCCGACCCGCGCGAAGTGCGCTCGATGTTCAGCCGCATTGCGGGTCGCTATGACCTGCTCAATCGGCTCCTGTCAGCCGGGATCGACCGTCGTTGGAGAGACCGCACCGTGCGCCGCGCAGGGCCCCTTCAGGGGCGTTTGGTTGTCGATGCTTGCTGCGGCACTGGCGATCTCGCGCTCGAGTTTGCGGCCGCGGGCGCGCGTGTCGTCGGCGTCGACTTCACGCCCGAGATGCTGCGGCACGCGGGCCCCAAGGCGGGCGCCCGCGCACTTCAGGGCGTGTTCGTGCACGGTGACGCGATGCGCTTGCCGGTCGCCACGGGTGCTGCCGACGTTTGCAGCGTGGCCTTCGGCGTGCGCAACCTCGCCGATCCGGACCTCGGATTGCGCGAGCTGGCGCGGGTTCTGAAGCCGGGAGGAAAGCTGTTCGTGCTCGAGTTCAGCCCGCCACCGCCGGGCCTGCTCGGCACGCTGTATCGCTTCTACTTCCTGAAGGTGCTGCCTTGGATCGGCGGCTTCATCTCGGGGGACCGTGAGGCGTATCGCTACTTGCCGCGCACCGTGTCCGCCTGGCCCGAGCCCGACGCGTTCCGGCGCCAGCTCGAAGGTGCGGGACTCGTCAACTGCGGCTACGAGCGACTGACGTTCGGCATCGCGAGCTTGCACTGGGGAACGCGATCGTGAGCGCCGCGGCTGCGAGCGCGCGCGCACGCGCGGAGGTTGCGACGCCTGCGCTCGCTCCGACGCGCAGCCTCTCGGTGGGGCTCGTGGCGATGGTTCCGCTGTTCGCGTGCTACGAGTTCGCGCTGCTCGCCGAGCCGCGCTCCGCGCGCAACTTCGGCGAGCTGTCCCTCGGACTGCTGTTGCGTCCGTTTGGAACGCATGCCGACGCCGCGCGCGCGATCGTGCTGCTGCTTTGCAGTCTCGTCGCGTTCCTCGTCGCATCTCGCCGTAGCCGCGCGAGCCTCGGTTCCGACGTGGCGCGCGTGTTTCTCGAGGGTGTGCTCGCGGCGTGCGTGCTCGGACCGCTGATGGTGATCGTGCTGCGCTCACTGGCCGGCTACCTGCCGGTGCTCGATGCGTCGTGGGATCCGGGTCAGCCGGGGCCGGGACTCGTCGATACGGCGCTCGTGTTCGGTGCCGGCGCGTGGGAGGAGCTCGTGTTCCGCGTGGGGCTCTACTCGTTCGTGTACTGGCTCGCCCTGCGCTTTCTCGCGGCCTTCGACGTGCGAGAGCGTGCGGCGCGCGCGAGCGCCGAAGTGCTCGGCCTGTCGCTGTCGTCGCTGCTCTTCGCTGCGGCGCACTTCCAGCCCGTGCTGCGCCACTTCGGGCCCGGCGGTCGGCCCTTCGACCCGGCGCTTTTCACCTGGCTCGCGCTCGGCGGCGTGGCCATGGGACTGCTCTTTCGCCTGCGCGGTCCGGGCGTCGCTGCCTGGACCCACGGGATCTTCAATGTCGCCCTGTGGATCGGTCTCGATCCGGACGTGATCTGGTGAGTCGTTATTTCGTCGGAATCACGGGTGGAAGCGGCCATCCTTACGCGATCGCGCTGATCCGCGCGCTGCTCGAGAATGGCCAAGACGTCGACACGTCGGTGACCGAGGCAGGCATCAAGGTGCTGCGACACGAGGTCGGTATCGACCCCGGAGCGGAGGGGGCCAACCTCGGGCCCGCGCTCGCCGCGCACTTTCGCAAGGACTGGGGCGAGCGTCTGCGCGCGTTCCCGACCAAGGCGATCGAGGCTCCGCCCTCCTCGGGCACGGCGCTGACGGGAGGCGTGATCGTGTGCCCGTGCAGCATGGGCACGTTGGCGCGCGTGTCGGTCGGTTTCAGCTCGAATTTGGTCGAGCGCGCCGTCGACGTGGCGCTCAAGGAGCGGCGCACACTCGTGCTCGTCACGCGCGAGGCGCCCTACTCGCCGATCCACCTCGAGAACATGTTGCGCATGGCGCGCCTCGGCGCGGTGATCCTGCCGGCGAGCCCGGGCTTCTACCATCGTCCCCGAACGCTCGATGACCTCGTCGATCACGTGGTCGGCAAGGTGCTCGACACGCTGCGCGTCCCGCACGCGGTGGGCGCGCGCTGGAAGGGCCTGCCGCCGCCGGACGAGGACGCCGGCACGGGCGTTCCGCCGCCGCGCGATCCGCTCGCTCCGGAGGAGCGCGCGTGAGCGGGGGCGTGGCGGCGTGGGTCCGCCTCGTCGCATTCCGGCACTCGATCTTCGCGTTGCCCTTCGCGCTGCAGGGTGCGTGGCTCGCGGCCAACGGCGTGCCCCCGTGGACGAGCCTCGCATGGATCGTGGTGTGCGCCGTCTCGGCGCGCACAGCGGCCATGGGCTTCAATCGCTGGCTCGATCGTCGCATCGACGCGCGCAACCCGCGCACCAAGGTGCGCGAGCTGCCCGCGGGCGTGCTTTCAGCGTCTGCGGTGCTCGCGCTCGTTGTGCTCTCGAGCACCGTGTTCGTCGTCGCCGCGTGGGCGCTCTCGCCCTTGTGCGGCAAGCTCGCGCTGCCCGTGCTCGCGATCCTGTTGTTCTACAGCTTCACCAAGCGCTTCACGTGGCTCGCGCACGGCTTCCTCGGCCTCGCGCTGGGCATCGCGCCGCCGGCCGCGTGGCTCGCGATCTCCGGTGGCTTCGAGGGCGACTGGCGCACGCCGCTGGTGCTCGGCAGTGCTGTGCTGTGCTGGGTCGCGGGCTTCGACCTCATCTACGCCTGCCAGGATCGCGAGTTCGACGCGGCCGAAGGGCTGCACTCGATCCCCGCACGCTTTGGAGCCGCGCGGGCACTCGGGCTGGCGCGCATGCTGCACGTCGTGACCGTGCTGCTCCTGCTCGTCGTCTGGCAGCGCGCGGACCTCGGCTGGATCTACCTCGCTGCAATCGCGCTCGCCGCGCTACTGCTCACCTGGGAGCATCGGCTGGTCTCGGCCGATGACCTGAGCCGCGTGGACATGGCGTTTTTCACGCTCAACGGCTGGGTGGGGGTTGGATTGTTCGTCGGACTGGCGCTGGACCGGGCCCTTCTGGCGTAAAGTCTGCGCAGGATGGCGAAGGAAGCGGATCCGCGCGCGGAGTGGTCTGGCTTCGTGACCGCGCTGCGCGGCTCGAAGGGGCTCGCGCCCGGCTACGTGATGCGCGGCGCGGAGCGCTGGTTCCGCGATCGGGCGGTGGACGCGCTGATCGAGCGGGCACGCACGCTCGAGCACGAGATCTGCCGTCATGACTCGAAGGATCCCGAGTTCAAGGCGCAGTCGCTGCTCGATGACCTGTCGAGCACGGCGATGTTCGCCTCGCTGCGCCTCGTCGTGATCAGCGAGCCCGATGCACTGCTCAAGAAGTCGGGCAGCTCCGAGTCCGCGCTCGCGCGCGCTATCCGCGGCTTCGTCGCGCGCCGCGGCGGCACGGTCGTGCTCGTCGGCGATGGACTGCGCGCGGATCTTGCCGTCGTGAAGGAACTGCAGTCCGCAGGCGGCGAGCTGTGCTCGTTCCGCAAGCTCTACGAGCGGCCGCCGCCGTGGGCGCGCAACGCCGACCCGCGCAGTACGGAGCTGGTCGAGTGGCTGCTCGCTCGCTCGCGCGAGCGCGAGGTCAAGCTCTCCACGGACCAAGCCGTGCTGCTGGCGCACGCGCAGGGCAACGATCTCTCGGCGCTCGACGACCAGCTGGCGGCGCTCGCCGTGGGAGGCGCGGAAGCGCTCGCGCGACTCTCGTCGACGGCGGCCGGTTCCCCGGGCGAGGTGTGTGACGCGCTGCTCGCGGGCGAGACTCCGCGCACGGTGCAGGCCGTCGAGACGCTCTTCTCGGGCGGCATGCGGCGCGAGAAGGACGGCGGGCGCGAGACGGACCAGCACGCGCTCGTGGCGATCCTCCTCGGCTACCTGCGGCCCAAGGTGCGCTCCGGGCTCGCCGCTGCCGAGTTCGTGCGCGGCGGCATGACGCCGGAGGACGCAGCGGGGGAAGTCGGGATCACCGCCTTCGACAAGACCCTGCGCGCGGCGATCGCCAGCCGGCCGACGGAGCAGTGGCGCGGCATGCTCGACGACCTGCTCGAGATCGAGCGGCGCTCGCGACAGGGTGGCGAGGTCGACGGCACCGACTTCGTGCGACTCGCGTTGCGCTGGTCGCGCAAGGCCGCTGCCCGCGCGCGCTAGGATCTGCGCCGATGTCGCACGAAGTCCCGTCCCGTCCCGCGATCGCCCAGCTTCCGGAGCTCGTCAAGAACCAGATCGCCGCCGGCGAGGTGATC
>SXGT01483860.1_pt1 | contig 14013 bp, 13 predicted proteins | sample 3176221 | NCBI WGS metagenome assembly SXGT01 (sample SAMN11356862, study PRJNA531348) | freshwater metagenome | isolation source: freshwater sample F1-120 | place: China: Fuxian Lake, Yuxi | collected 2017-12-25 | reverse complement strand
GGCCATTACGACCTGGCCGGCTTTGCGGTCGGTGTCGTCGAGCGCGCCAAGATCATCGACGGCAAGCGCCTTCGGCCGGGGGACGTCGTCCTCGGCCTGCCCTCGTCCGGTGTGCACAGCAACGGCTTCTCACTCGTCCGCCACGTACTGGCGCGCCACGGGCTCGAGCTCGACGCGCAGCCGCCGCCGCTCACGCAGCCGCTCGGTCCCACGCTGCTCACGCCGACGCGGATCTACGTCCGCGCGGTCCAGGCGCTGCTCGCGCACGGCTGCGACGTTCGGGCCATGGCGCACGTCACCGGCGGCGGGCTCGCCCGAAACCTCGTGCGCGTGATGCCGGACGGACTGCGCGCGGTCCTCGACCGGCAGCGCTGGACCGAGCCGCCCATCTTCGGCCTCCTGCGCCGTCTGGGCGTGCCCGACGAGGAGATGGACCTCACGTTCAACCTCGGCCTCGGCTTCCTGCTCGTGGTGCCGCCCGAGGATCGGGACGCCGCGCTGGCCTCTCTGCGCGCGTCCGGCGAGGCGCCGCTGGTCGTTGGCCACCTCGAAGAGACGACGTCTGCCGCCGCGGTCACGTGCGTCGGAGCTCCACGCGCGTGAACGTCGCCGTCATGGTCAGCGGTCGCGGCAGCAACCTGCGCGCACTGGTCTCCGCCTACGACGACGGCCGGCTGGATCCCGCCACGTCGCGCATCGCGCTCGTCCTCAGCAACGTGGCCGACGCGCCTGCGCTGGCGTTCGCGGAGTTTCGCGGGCTCCCGACCCAGGTCATCCCGCACGGCCGCGATCGGCACGCCTTCGAGGCCGCCGTCGATGAGGCGCTCCGCACGCACGCCGTCGATCTGGTCGTGCTCGCGGGGTTCATGCGCCTGCTCTCGCCGGGCTTCGTCGCCCGCTGGTCAGGCCGCATCATCAACGTGCACCCGAGCCTCCTGCCGTCGTTTCGTGGGCTCCACGCGCAGCGTCAAGCGCTCGAGGCCGGGGTCACGATCGCCGGCTGCACGGTCCACCATGTGGATGCGGGCACCGACACCGGGCCCATCCTGGCGCAGGCCGCCGTGCCCGTCCTTCCGAACGACACCGAGGAGACACTCTCGGCGCGCATCCTCGTCGAGGAGCACCGGCTGCTGCCGTTGGTCGTCGGCCAGCTCGTGCAGGCGCGCCATGACTGAGTCGCCGACGCTCGTGAGCGCCTGCCTGCTCGGCCTCGCCTGCCGCTGGGACGGACGGTCCAAGCCCGCGGCCCTGGACCTGCTCGGCCCGGTACTGCCGGTGTGCCCCGAGGGCGCGGCCGGCTTCGGGGTTCCACGTCCTGCGATTGAGCTCACCTCGCGCGATCGGGTGCGCATCGTCGCCACGGGCGAGGACGTCACCGACCGCCTGTCGGCCGCCTCGGCTCGGCTCGTGTCACAGGCCCTAGGGCTCGGCGTGCAGCGCGCGCTGCTGAAGGAGCGCAGCCCCAGCTGCGGCGTGCACCAGACGCATCGCGAGGGCGCCGTCGTCTCGGGTTCCGGCCACTTCGCCGCGCAGGTCGTCGCCGCCGGCATCGCCGTGGAGGCCGTCCCATGAGCGACGCGTTCTATGACGTCGTCATCATCGGCACCGAGCTCTCGGGCCTCATCGCCGGGGCGCTGCTCGCCAAGAAGGGCTACCGCGTCCTGGTGGTCGGCCATGGCCAGCGCTCCAACCGCTACGTGCACGAGGGCTTCTCCTTCCAGCGGAGACCGTGGCTCTTCTCGGGGTTCGAGACCTCGGCGCCGGTCAAGCGCGTCTTCTCCGACCTCGGGCTCTCGCTCGAGATGCACAACCGGCCCAAGCCTTTCGACCCGTTCTACCAGATCGTGCTCCCGGGTCGCCGCATCGACGTCGCCGCCAAGGAGGCGCTCTTCGAGCGTGAGCTGCGCCGCGAGTTCGGTGGCGAGGTCGAGCGCATCCAGGGCTTCTATCGCGCGGTCCGCGAGCAAAACGAGCGCATCGCGCGCGTGCTCGAGCACAACGCGATCATGCCGCCCGACGGCTTCTTCGAGTCGCGCGCCTATCGCAAGCTCATGGAGGAGGCGCTCAACCCGCCGATCACGGACCCGCTCGCGACGCTCGGCCCACGTCATCCGTTTCTGCCGTTCGTGTTGGCACCTCTGGCCTTCTCGTCGGGCTGCCAGCTCGAGCCCTATTCGCCCGTGCAGCTCACGCGACTGGCCACGCACCTCGGCCGCGGCCTCTTCCATATCGAGGGCGGCATCGACACGCTCAAATCTATTTTTATCGAGCGCGTAAAACAGAACTGCGGCGACTACCGTGACGCCATCCAGATCGACCGCTTCGCCATGCGCCGTGGCAAGGTCCGCGAGGTCGTCATCCGCGATCGCCGCGAGGTCATCGGCTGCGAGGCCGTCATCTGCAATATGGACATCAAGCGCTTCTTCAACCTCATCCCGGAGGAGGACCAGAAGGAGCGCTACCACCTCGGCATTCACGAGCTGCAGCCGACGCATTATCTGTACACGACCAACTTCGCGGTGCGCGGCGAGGCCGTCCCCGAGGGCATGGGGCGTCACGTGTTCCACGTGCCCGATCCGTCGCGCGCGCTGGAGGACGACAACCTCCTGCTCATCCAGGTCGACGCCGCCGAGCGCACCCCCGCGGAGGGCGACACGCACGTGCTCTCGGTCACCGCGCGCATTCGGGCGCGCCACGTGCGCCCGACGCTCGAGTGGGTCGAGGCCGTCGACGCGCGGCTCGTCCGCCAGCTCGCGACGGTCGTGCCGTTCGTCCATGAGCACCTCGTCGCGCAGGGCTCGGCCTGGGTCACGCTCGACAAGCGCACACGCACGCACGTCGTCGATCCGACGGTCTTCGTCCCGATCCTGGGCTCCCCGCTCGAGGACACGCTCGACATCACTCCAATCGGGTGCCGGACGGCGTACAAGAACGTGCTCGTCGCCGGCGATCACCTCATGAGCGGGCTCGGCTTCGAGGGCGCGTTCCTCGGGGCGCTCAACGTGCTCCAGCTCACGTCGGATCTGGTGTCGAAGAAGAGCCTCATCGGCTAGCCTCGCGCTGTGCGAATCGCGCTCTGCCAGCTCAACGTCACCGTCGGGGACCTGTCGGGGAACCTCGCCCGGATGGAGGCGGCCTATCGCGAGGCGGCCGCTCGGGGCGCCACGCTCGCGGTCTTCAGCGAGCTGGTCACGACGGGCTACCCGCCGCTCGACCTGCTGGATCGACCCGGCTTCGTCTCCACCGCCATCGCCGCCTCCGAGGCGTTTGCGGCCATCACGCAGGGTGGACCCGCGGCCATCTGGGGCGGCGTCACACGAAATCAGGCACCGACCGGGCGGCCGCTGGTGAACGCGGCCTACGCCGCCGCCGACGGTCGCCTCGTGGCACGGCACGGCAAGGCGCTCCTCCCGACGTACGACGTCTTCGATGAGGCCCGGTGGTTTGCCGCAGCCACGCCGCAGGACCCCGTCATGGTCGACGGCGCCCGCGTCGCGCTCACGGTGTGCGAGGATCTCTGGCTCGACGCGGACCCCGAGTGCGTCGCGGCGCGCTATGCGGTCCGGCCCGTGGACGCGCACCGGGCCAAGGGCTTCGACCTGCTCGTCAACATCTCGGCGAGCCCCTTCTCGGTCGGCAAGGACGGCGTGCGCCTGGAGCTGCTGCGCCGCACCGCCCTGACCTCGGGCCGGCCGGTCGCCTACGTCAACCAGGTGGGCGGCAACGACGCGCTCATCTTCGACGGCCGCAGCCGCCTGGTCAGCGCCACGGGGGAGGTCCTGGCCGAGGCGCCGGCCTTTGCCGAGGGCGTCGTCCTCGGCGCGCTCGACGGTCCGGCCACGCCGCCGGCGCCAGCGGACGCCATCGCCGATCTGCACGCGGCGCTGGTGCTGGGCCTCCGCGACTACTTCCACAAGACCGGCGCGCCTCGCCGCGCGGTGCTCGGGCTCTCGGGCGGCATCGACTCAGCGGTGACCGCCGCGCTCGCAGTCGACGCGCTGGGGCCCGCGAACGTCGTGGGGCTCCTGATGCCGAGCGAGTTCTCGAGCGCGGGCAGCCTCGCCGACGCGCACGCCTTGGCGGAGCAGCTCGGGCTCACGGCCCACGTCCTCTCCATTCAGCCCTTGCTCGACGCCGCGCGCGCCGCGCTGACCCCGCTGCTCGGCAGCGCGCCGCAGGGCACCACCGACGAAAACCTGCAGGCGCGACTCCGCGGGCAGACGCTCATGGCGTTCTCGAACACGCACGGCCACCTCGTGCTGTCCACGGGCAACAAGAGCGAGCTGGCGGTCGGCTACGCGACGCTCTTCGGCGACCTGTGTGGCGCGCTGAGCGTGCTGGGAGACGTCTACAAGACCGACGTCTATCGGCTCGCGCGCTGGTTGAACCGCGATCGGGTGCGGATCCCGTGGGCCAGCATCGACAAGCCTCCGTCTGCGGAGCTGCGTCCCGAGCAGCGCGACGACGACTCCCTGCCGCCGTATGAGGTGCTGGATCGGGTGCTCGCGGGGCTCATCGACCAGGCGCGGGAGCCGAGCGATCTGAAGCGCGAGGGCGCCGACGCAGCGCTCGTCGATCGGGTCGCGCGGATGGTCGACCACGCCGAGTTCAAGCGACGTCAGGCGGCGACCGTGCTCCGCGTCTCGGGCAAGGCGTTCGGCTCCGGACGCCGGCTCCCGATCGCGCAGGGCTGGACGCGCGATCCCCGCCGGAGCGCGACGTGACCGAGGCCCCGCTGCGCCCGCGGCGCGTGGTTACCGTGGCGTGGGACGCGCTGCTCGACGCCTACCGCACGGCCGCGCTGTGCGACGAGGCGACGGCGCCCTGGCTCGACCTACACTGCGGCCAGATCGTCTGCGCGCAGGTCTCCGGAGACGCGGAGCTCGCCCAAGCCGCCGCCATCGGTCGCCTAGTGCGCATCCCGGCCAAGGCGCCGCTGGCGTCGCTCGAGCAGCGGCTCGCATTCACAGACACCGTCTGGGATGACGAGCTTCGCGACGCGCTGGCGCAAGGGCTCGCGGAGACCAACCCGTTCGTGGGCTTTCATCGCGTGCTGGAGCAGGACCCCGCCGAGGCGCTGCGCTGGCGCGACGACGAGCGCCGCACCGATGCGCTCGCGCTGGCGGCGTGGCTCGAGGCGGCAGGCTACGAGGCCGTGCCCCGCCCCCCGGCGGCGCGGTCGATTATCGGGTTTCCGCGGAAGGCACCGGACGAGGCGTGAGCCCACCTTCGGCCTTGGCGAACGTCTCCAGGTAGGCGCGAATGCGCTCCTGATCGGGCAGCGTGATCTTGGCCCGCTCGCCCATCTCGGCGACCGACTCGCGCCACTTGGTCGCGGAGAACTCCGACGGCACGTAGAGCTGGTGGCAGCCCGAGCACTTGGCCACGTACAGCTCGCGGCCCGACGTCAGCTCCTCCATCGAGGCGGGTGCGTCGGCGATCCGCGCGCGGCCCAAGACGTCCTGCGTGGGGTGCGGGATCACGGTCGCGCAGCCGGCAACGACGACAAGGGCGACAGCAATGGCAGCGCAGGCACGCATCGGGGGCACGGACCTTACCAAAATCACAGGTGGAAGCCGAGCAGCAATCGCGTCTCGACGCGCTCGTGCTGGGCCAGGTTCTGCGGGCCGTGGGTCGCGCCCTTGAACGCCGCAATCTGGGGCAGAACCGAGAACACGAGCCAGAACTTCTCGGTGGAGTACGCCGCGGTCAGGCCGGCGAACAACGTCGAGTGCGTGAACTCCTTGTAGCCCTCGATGAGGTTCGTGTTACGCAGCTCGAGCCCGAGCGAGAAGTTGGGGGTAATGAAATAGCCAAGGCCCAAGTCGAACTCGAACTTCCCGGTGTGCTCCGTCTCGAGCTCGCCGTTTTCGTATTCGCCCTCCATCTCCTGCTCGTAGACGGCGTTGAAGGCGAAGTGGAAGTTACCGACGCGCTTGTCGAGGAGGAGCTTGAACTCGAACTCGGCCTCGTGCGGCATGCCGGTGAGCTCGAAATAGAGCCCGAGACCAATGGGGTCTGCGACCGCGTCGAGCAGCTTGCCCTTGAGCTCGAGCGACACGCCGCGGAACTCGAATGACTTGGCGTAGTCCGTCCCCGCCGAGTTGAGCGCGAAGGTGCCGCGCGTGTTGATGTAGGCCGCGAGCTGGAGCTTGTCGTGCAGGCCCATCTCGAACTCCAAGCGGTTCTCGATGCGCGCAAAGTAGTCCTTCTTCTGGAGCTTGACCGTGGTCCACGGCTCGATCTCGGTCACGCCCTTGGGCAGCGTGGCGGTCTCGTAGGTGTAGGCCCAATGGCGCTCGTTGGCGGCAGCCGGCAAGGCCGCGACCACGAGTGCGCCGAAGATGAGGGTTCGCGTGATGGGGTTCATGGGGTCTCCTTCGTTGGCTGGGCGCGTCGCCGCGCTCGACGCCTTATTGATAATGCTTCTCATTACCAATCTCAACAAGAATCGACCGGCGGGCGGACGATTTCGTTCGATTTGTGGGGATCGCCTCGCGGCACTACACTCCGCGCCGTGAACCGGACCGCCCTGGGACTCGTCGCCGTTGCGCTGCTCTTCGCGCAGGCAGGCGCGGCCGAGGAGCCGCTCACGTTGCATCAGTGCGTCACGCGCGCCAAGCAGCACAACCCGCTGGTCAAGGCGGCGCGCTCCGGCGTCGCGGCCGTCGAGCAGCAGGCCAAGGAGGCGTGGTGGGGCTGGTTCCCGACCATCCGCCTGCGCACCGTCGCCACGCTCATTCCGCCGCAGAACGCCGACGCGCGGAACCCGGGGGATCCGGACCTGTCCAGCGCGAACTTCTGGACCAAGACGGACCTCGAGGCGTACATGCCGCTGTACACCTTCGGGAAGATCTCCGCCATGAAGGACATGGCGCGCCACGGCGAGGCCGCGCTCGGTGCGCTCGTACGCGCGGCCGAGGACGAGGTCCAGTACCTGGTCACGCGCGCTTGGTACGCGCTCGCGCTGTCGCAGGAGTTCGAGCGGCTCATCGGCGACGGCGAGCGCTACGTCAAGAAGGCCAAGGATCGGCTGAAGCGGCTTCAGGACGAGGACAGCGACGACTTCGACCAGGACGACCTGTTTCGGCTGCGCATCTACGAGGCCGACGTACGGCAGAAGGTCCTCGACAACCAGAAGCTCGGCGCCCTGTCACGCTCCGGGCTCAGCCTCGCGATGGGCTCCGAGAAGGGCGCCCCGCTCGCGCTGCCCGCCGAGATCCCGCTCGAACCGCTCGACGTCACGGTCAAGGGGCTCGACCACTACGTGGACCTCGCCTATGGGCACCGGCCGGAGCTGCACGCGGCGCGCAAGAAAATCGACGTCCAACGCGCCGAGGTCGACCGCAAGTGGGCGGACTTCTTCCCCGACTTCTTCATCGCCGGGAGCTTCACCTACGCCTGGTCGAGTGTCGATCAGCAGAACACCGTGTTCTCCAGCGTGGTGTTCAACGCGCTGGGCGGCGGCGCGGCCGTGGGGCTCCAGCTCACGCTCGACTTCCCCGGCAAGGTCGCCCGCTACCGCAAGGCTCAGGCCGATCTCGATCAGGCGAGCCACGAGGCCGACGGCGTGCGCCTGAAGCTGCGCCTCGAGCTCGAGGAGGTCTGGCGCGACGTGAAGGACCTGCACGAGATGGTCGCCATCAACAAGGACGCCGAGAAGGCCGCGCGCGCGCTCTTCGTCTCGCGCGTGCAGGCCTACGAGGACGGCGTCGACGACTCGGTGACCATCAAGGACGTCCTCGGCCAAGCGGTCACTTGGATCGCGCGCCGGTCGGAATTCCTCAAGACCGTCTACGGCTTCAATACGCAATGGGCCCACCTCGCGCGTGTGGTGGGCGTTGACCTCATGCCTCGGAGTCCGCTGCCATGACCGCTCGCCTCGCCGCTCTCGCTCTTCTCGTGGTCCCCGCCCTCGCCATGGCTGAGCCGCCCAAGGCGGTCGTGGACGGCAAGTACCAGGAGATCAAGAAGGTACTCGACACCGACAAGACCGATGACGGCGTCCGCCAGAAGATCACGGCCGTGTTGGAGAGCTTCACGGACTTCGACGAGTTCTCGAAGCTCACCCTCAAGGGCTCCTGGGACACCCTCAACCCGAAGCAGCGCACGGACTTCACGGCCAGGTTCCGCAAGCTCATCCACAAGAGCTACACGAAACGGTTTCATGCCAACCAGGCCTTCAGCGTCGGCTTCGTCGGCGAGCCGCAGGTCGTCGGCGACAAGGCCCTGGTCAAGACCAAGGTCACGAGCGGCAAGACCACGGCCGAGGTGTCCTACAAGCTCCTGACCACGCCGGCGGGCGCGTGGCGCGTTTACGACATCGTCGTCGACGAGGTGAGCCTCGTGCTCAACTACCGCAATCAGTTCAGCAAGATCATGAAGAAGGACGGCTTCGACACGCTGCTCTCGAAGATGCAGCAGAAGATCGAGAAGGGCAGCTCCGACATCGAGGAGCCGTAGCGGGATTGCGTGTCCGACTGAAAACGCGTGTGCGAGGCGACCGCCGCAGTCTGACCCAGGAGGTCACCGGGCCACTGGACGCCGCCACCACCGAGCAGCCACCGGCCCGCGGTCTGGACGCCATTGACGCCATCCGGATCGTCGGGAAGCGACCGCTGACAGACGCCATGCTCCAGGACGCCCTCTCCGAGGGACGTCGGTGACCGTCGCAGCCGCGCACTCCGCCGCTCTCGTGACCAATGACCTGAAGCTCGTGGGTCGATGCCCACATGTGGCGGTCGCTCTCGAGGACTTTGGCGGTTCGACGGTCGCCTGAGGAGCCGGGTGGAGTCCGGAGGGCGGACCGAAGCCCACCCCCCGGAATTTCGTGCGAACCTCTTTCGAGGCCGCTTGTTAACGGCTCCTTCGGTCTTGCAACCTCAGGTACGGACAGCGCTCCCCCATCGGCGAGACCGGCAAGCAAGCGTCAATTTCCCGCAGCCCGTCAGGCCGCCACCTTCCAACGCCCGCTGGAGACCGTCAGCGTGACCGGCCCCGAAGTGGCCGACGCTCCGCCTGCTTCCTCGGTGACCGCCGGGAACGTCGCCATCACCCAGGAGGCCGAGCCCTCGGGGACCGGATCGAGGTCGCGGACGATGAGACGCAGGAGCCGTTCGCTGACCGGCCCGATTGGGTCCTTCTCGTTTTCCCAGCGAGAGACGGTCTTCGAGTCCACGCCAAAGACGTCGCCCATCTGCTTGCCGGTCCAGCCGAGGAGCTTCCGGAGAAACCGGATCTCGGCTCCGACGAGCCGTCCAGGCTTGCCGGCGATGTGGAGCCCAAGAACCCGGTGTAGCTCGTCGGGATCGGGGATCGAATCGGCTTGCTCACGCCTTGACCGTGATCAATGGCGGGTCCTGCTACCCCAGGGTACGCTCCTCGCATGCGCGCCGACTTCTATGACCTTCCGCCCGATCTCCCTGTCCCCGTCGACGACGGCGCCTGTGCTCACCTGGTGGGGCTCGCCCTACCGGCGCTGCGACTCTCGTCGACCGGTGGCCGCCTCGTCGACCTACACGCGGCCGCTGCGGAGCGTGCCGTGCTCTTCTTCTACCCGCGCACGGGCCGTCCCGACGAGCCGGCGCCCATCGGCTGGGACGCGATCCCCGGTGCGCGCGGGTGCACGCCTCAGTCATGCGGGTTTCGCGATCTCCACGCCGGGCTCCAAGCGCGCGGCGCCGCCATTTTTGGGGTCAGCACGCAGACGACGGCCTTTCAGCAGGAGGTGGTCGCGCGGCTGCACCTGCCCTACGTGCTCTTGAGCGACGCAGACTTCGCGCTCACCGATGCTCTGAGGCTGCCCACGTTCACATTTGCAGGGATGCGTCTGTTGCGACGGATGGCCTGGGTCTGCGAAGACGCCCGCATTGTCAAGGTGTTCTACCCGGTCTTTCCGCCGAACGAGAGCGCCGCGACGGTCATGCACTGGCTCGACGCGCGGTGAGCGTGTCAGCGGTTCAGAATGCGGCGGCGGCGGCGCGCATGGCGGCGTCCAGCAGCGGGCGGGGCCAGACGCCGATGAGCACGACCGCCAGGAGGCACACGACGATGGCGAACGCCAACGCCGGGTCGACCGCGAGGCCACTGGAGCGCTTGGGAGGGTTGACATACGCGGCGCGCGCGAGGCCGAGGTAGTAGTAGAGCGCCACGGTCGCGAGCACCGCGCCGAGCACGACCAGCCAGCCGAGTCCGACCTTCCACGCGGCCATGAAGACGTAGAGCTGGGCCCAGAAGCCCGCCACGAACGGGATGCCCGCCAGCGACAGCAGGAACAGCAGGAACGCCATGGCGAGCCACGGCGAGCGCCGCGCGAGGCCGTCGAAGGTGCTGACCGTGCGCTCGGCGTCGCCCTCGTCCTTGGGATCGACGCTGTCGGCGCGGGTCACGGCATGGACGACCAGGAACACGCCCAGGTTCGTGGGGATGTACGTCGCGGCGTAGAACAGCGTCATGCCGATGCCTTCGGTCGTGCCGGCCGCGAGGCCCATCAGCAGATAGCCCATCTGCGCGACGCCCGAGAAGGCGAGCAGGCGCTTGACGTTGGGCTGCGGGATGGCGAGCAGGTTGCCGACGAGCAGCGTGAGCGCGGACAGTGTGACCAGCACGGGCAGCCAGGTCGCGCGATGGGCGCTCAGTCCCACGCTGAAGACGACCACGAGGGCCGCGAGCCCCGAGGCCTTGGGCGCGACCGAGAGGAACGACACGAAGGGCGTGGAGGCGCCCTGATAGGTGTCGGGGACCCACATGTGGAACGGCGCGACGCCAAGCTTGAAGCCCATGCCGGCCACCAGCAGCATCATGCCGACGCCGAGCAGCGGTGAGAGCGGCAGCGTGGCGATGCCTGCCAAGCGCGTCGTGCCTGCGAGGCCGACGACGAGCGAGAGACCAAACAACGTAATGGCCGTGCTGGCCGCGCCGACGACGTAGAGCTTGAGGCCCGCCTCGGCGGAGTGGCGGCCGGAGTCGTCCTTGCCGAAGGTCGCGAGGACATAGAGCGGGACGCCCATGAGCTCGAAGGCCACGATGAGGAAGATGAGGTCGCGTGCGCCGGGGAGCAGCGTCATGCCAAGCACCGACGAGAGCACCATGAGGGCGTATTCGCCTTGGCGATGCGGCCAGCGCTCGGCGACGTGCTCGAGGCCGCCGAGCAGGGCGAGCGCGCCGGCGGCCAGCGCCGCACGCTTGAAGAAGAGCACCCATGGACCGCCGACGTAGGCGCCGCTGAAGGCCGCGCCCGTCGTGTCGAGGAAGAACGACGCGACGAACAGGAGCACCAGGATGGCGACCGAGAGCTGGCCGAGCAGGCGCTTCTGCTGGGGGGCCGTGAAGAGATCGGCAACCAGGACGAGCCCGGCACCGGCCGCGAGGCCGAGATCCAGCGCGAGCGGCCTCATCGGAGGGCCCCGAGGTTCTCGCCGGTCGCGATGTCGATGACGTCGAGCAGGAGCCGGGGCCACACGCCGAAGACGATGATCGCCGCACCCAAGACCCACAGCGCAGCCCACTCGGTCCGCTTGGCGTCGCCGAGGTCGTGGAAGTGCTCGGACGGACCTGGGCCCCAGAAGATGTCGCGCGTGACCTTGAGGACGTAGAGCGCCGTGATGAAGGCGCCGAGCACGCCCGGGATGGCCCACCAGGCGTGTGCGCTCTGCCAGGCTCCGAAGATGACCAACAGCTCGCTGACGAAGCCCGCGGTTCCGGGGAGGCCGAGCGAGCTCAGGCAGGCGATGGTGAAGAAGGCCGCGACGCCGGGCATGACCGTGCCGAAGCCGCCCATGCTGGGCACCGCGCGGGTGTGGGCCTTCTCGTAGACGAGGCCGACGAGGGCAAAGAAGAGTCCGGTCATGATGCCGTGGGCAAACATCTGGTAGACGGCGCCGTTCCAGCCATTCACGGTGAGGGTGGCGGCGCCGAGCATCACGACGCCCATGTGCGACACCGACGAGTAGGCGATGATGTACTTGAGGTCCTTCTGGCTCATGGCCGACATCGCGCCATAGACGACGTTTACTACGGCGACGGTACCGACGATGGGAGCCCAGGCCAAGGCGCCATCGGGGAGCATCATCATGCCGATGCGCATCACACCAAAGGCGCCGAGCTTCATGAGCACGCCGGCGTGGAGCATCGAGACGGCGGTGGGCGCCGAGGCGTGGCCGTCGGGTGACCAGGTGTGGAACGGGAAGACGCCCGCGAGGGTGCCAAAGCCAATCCACACGAGCGGAAAGACCCATTTCTGCATAGCAGGCGCGTACTTTACGGCGCCGAGCACGCCCATGTCGAAGGTGCTGCCGCCCTGCTGGTACATGGCCAGGATGGCGACGAGGATGAAGGCCGAGCCGATGAGCAGCATGAGCGTGAGCTTCATCGCGGCGTATTCACGGCCGCCGATCTGGAAGGCCTTCCAGACGAACTTGAACGGCCCGGCATCGGCGACGGCGTTGGAGCTGCCCCAGATCGCGATGAGCAGGTACATCGGGAGCACGGCGATTTCATAGAACAGGAAGAAGACGAACAGGTCTTGCGACACGAAAACGCCGTAGACGCCGGCGACCAGCACGAGCAGGAGGATGAAGAACTCCTTCTCGCGCTCCTTGACCGTCCAGCTCGCGAGCACGCCGGTCGTGATGATGATGCCCGTGAGCAGCAGGAGCGACACGCCCCAGCCGTCGACTGCGAGGCGCAGCGCGATGCCGAGCGAGGGCACGAGAGGATAGACCTCGGCCAATTGGAGGCCGCCCTTGGCGCGGTCCCAAACGAAGGCGACGACGAGGCTCCCGATCAGCGAGGCGACCGCTCCGGCGAGAGCGACCACGCGGGTGAGCAGCCTCTGCTCCTCGCGCACGACGAGGAGCGCGACCGCGGCCAGCATGGGCGCCAGCACGATCAGCGAGAGCAAGTGGCCCATCACGCGAAGGCTCCAAACGCGGCGAGGCCGGCGGCAGCGACGAAGACGGCGAAGACGTAGTCCTGGACGTCGCCGGTTTGAATCACGCGAAGACGCTGGCCGGCGGCGATGACGAGCCAGCCGGTGACGTTCATGAGCGCGTCGATGATGTAGCGATCGAACCAGCCGATGGCCCGCGCTAGGCCCATGCCGACGTGCCGATACAGCGCGAGATAGACCGTGTCGAACGTGGAGCCACGCGCGAGGCGACCGAGCGGGGCGAGGAAGCCGAACGTCTCCGGGGTGAGCGACTTGGCGCCGTAGAGCAGCCACGCGAGTCCGATGCCGCTGAACGCGAGGCCGATGGCGATAATCCCGACGGTGCCGAGGTGGAAGGGCTCGGGCACGAGGCCGATCCGCGTAGCGAACGGTGCCGCGAACCAGCCGAGGGCGAGCGACGGGACGGCCAGCAGGAGCAGCGGGCCGGACATGGCGAGCTTGGGATCGTGCGCGTGGTGGTCACCAGTGCCGAAGAAGGCCACGAACACGACCCGACCCATGTAGAACGCGGTGAGCCCCGCCGAGGCGAGGAGCGCGACGGTGACGAGCGTGAGCCCGCGATGCGCGACGGCCTCCAAGACGAGGTCCTTGCTGAAGAAGCCGGCGAGGCCCGGCAGACCCGCGAGGGCGAGCGCGCCGATGAGGAAGGTGGCGGTCGTGAGCGGCATGGACTTGCGCAGGCCGCCCATGGCCGAGAGCGCATTCGAGTGGACGGCGTGAATGACGCTGCCCGCGCCGAGGAAGAGCAGCGCCTTGAAGGCGGCGTGCGTGGTGAGGTGAAAGTAGCCGCCCATGACCGAGCCCGCGCCCAGGCCGGCGATCATGTAGCTGAGCTGCGAGCAGGTGGAGTAGGCGAGCACCTTCTTGATGTCGGTCTGGACGACGGCGACGATGGCGGCAAAGAGTGCTGTGCCGCCACCGACGTAGGCCATGACGAGCTGCGTGTCGGGCGCTTGGGCAAACAGCGGATAGGCGCGCACGATGAGGAAGACGCCGGCGGCGACCATCGTGGCGGCGTGCAGCAGGGCCGAGACCGGCGTGGGGCCCTCCATTGCGTCGGGCAG
>SXGT01352132.1_pt1 | contig 14013 bp, 13 predicted proteins | sample 3176221 | NCBI WGS metagenome assembly SXGT01 (sample SAMN11356862, study PRJNA531348) | freshwater metagenome | isolation source: freshwater sample F1-120 | place: China: Fuxian Lake, Yuxi | collected 2017-12-25 | reverse complement strand
GCCGACCGCTGGTTCCTGCAGCGTGGGTTGCCATCCGCCGTACCGATCAAGGCACGGTGCCGCGATGTCGTGCCGCGTTCGGCGCCGGCCCTGGCCGCGTTTGCGGTGCTCATGCTGCTCAGCCTGGTGGTGATGCTGGCATCCGGGGACAGCGACGTCGACGTCGATGCTGATCCGTCGGCATCGCAGTGGCTGGCTTTGGTTGTGCTGGCGGCTATTCCGGGCGCAATGCTGCTGGCCGGCTATTGCGTTTCGCGGATATCCGGCAGGCGCGGACGCTGGGTTGCCTCGGGTATTGCCGTCGTGGTCGCGTTGGCGTCGGACTGGTACGGCGACGGAGGCGCCAACCTGGTGCGGGACACGCTCGTCGATGCAGCGATCATCGCCGCGATCCTGGTCGCCACCGGTACGGGAATCGGATCGATCCTGGGGTGGTCCGCGCGCGTGACGTTTCGTCAGTTGCGGTCGGCCGGCCGGTTGATGGCTCGCGCGCTCCCGGTGGTCCTGCTGACGGTGCTCGTCTTCTTCAACACGCTGGTGTGGACCATCGCGACGGATCTCGACGTGCTCCGGATGGTCCTGCTGATCGGGTTTCTGGGACTGATCGCGGTTTCCTTCCTGGTGTCCGGGATTCTCGACGCACTGAACACCGTCACCGCCGCGCCGCTACCCGTTCGCGCCGAAGCAGGTCTTGCCGGCACACCGTTCGCCGATGTGGTGGCCGGCGCTGACGCCGCACCGCTCCGGAAAAGCGAGCGGGTGAATCTGCTACTGGTGCTGACGATTTCGCAGGTGACGCAGATGTTCCTGCTGGCCGCGGTCACCGGCGCGGTGTTCTTCACCATGGGCCTGATCGTGCTGAATCCGGCGGTGTTGGACAAGCTCACCGGCGGTGCCCCGGTCCAGAGCGTCTGGTTCGACATCACCTTGCCGGTCTCCGTGGCGCACCTGCACGTGACCGCACTCCTGGCGGCATTGACCTTCATGTACGTCAGCGTGCGTGCCGTCGGCGACGGTGAGTACCGCAAGGAATTCCTCGACCCGCTGTTGGCCGAGATGGAACTCGCCCTGGCCGCCCGGCATCGGTACCGCTCCGCGGTCAGGTGATCGACCGCCCGGGCGCCTGCTGAGTGTGGATGAGCTCGATGAGCAGACGGCGCAGTGCCGGTTCGTGGTCCCCGATCGCCGCGATCAGGCCTGGGTCGTTCTGCTCGCGTTCCAGCAGCGCCTCGTACACCCGGCGACCGGCCGGTGTGCCCGTCACCGATTTGCGCCGCTCATCGCGGGGGTCGGTCTGGCGGTGGACATAGCCGAGTCGTTCGAGTCGTTCGATGGTGCGGCTGGCGGTCTGGTCGGTGACCCGGCAGGCCTTGGCGATCTCGCGTTGGGTCGCCGGCCCGGACGCCACGACATGAAGCACCACCAGCCCCGCGCTGGACAGGTCGTACTCGCGAAGCACGTGTTCCCAGGACTGCTCGACGAGCCGGGCCGCCATCGAGAGCAGCCGCCCCGTCGGCCATCCATCGATGCCGTCCATCAGCGATGTCTGCCTCTCGTCGGTCGAGCCATTTGCATTTTACTCAGCAGGCTGAACAATATGGGGTAGCCCCGACTCCAAGGATGGAACCGATGACCACCGAGACAACGACCACCGGCCGATCCGCGCACATTCCCGCTCTTGTCGTCTCGCTTCTCGTCGTCGCCGTGGTCGCGACCCTGGGCGGGCTGGCATCCGCCGACGCCGCATCCGACTACGGACAGCTGGCACAACCCAGTTGGGCCCCACCCTCCTTCCTGTTCGGTCCGGTGTGGACGGTCCTCTATGTGCTGATGGCGGTGGCGGCCTGGCTGATCTGGCGGGCCGACCCGCGGTGGAGCAATCCGGCGATCATCGCCTACGGCATCCAACTCGCCCTCAATCTGGCCTGGTCACCGCTGTTCTTCGGACTCGGCTGGCGCGGCCTGGCACTGGTCGACATCGTCCTTCTCGACATCGCCGTCGCCGCCACGATCGCACTGTTCTGGAAGGCGAACCGCCTCGCGTCCGCGATGCTGATCCCCTACCTCGGGTGGGTGCTGTTCGCGACGGCGCTGAACTACGCGGTGTGGTCACTGAACGCGTGAGACGCGCCGAGGCGCCGAGTCACGACGAACAGGACGGCGCCCACGGCGAGCAGGACGGCCGCGAACAGCCAGACCTTCGCGGACTGCTGGGTCAACAGCAACAGGCACGATGCCACACCCAGCACCGGCACCGCCGTCCACACCCGGAAATGCGGATGATCGACGGTGTCCTGGCGCAGTACCAGGACCGCGACGTTGGTCGAGATGAACACGAACAACAACAGCAGCACCACCGTCTCCGCCAAGGTCGACAGATCGCCGACCAGGGTGAGCAGCATCGCCACCACGGTTGTGCCCACGATCGCGACCCACGGTGTGCGGCGTTGCGGCAGAACGTAACCCAGTTGTTTGGGCAGTAGACCGTGCTCTGCCATGCCGAACGCCAACCGGCTCGACATGATCATGGTGAGCAGGGCGCCGTTGGCCACCGCCACCAATGCGATGGCGCTGAACGCCCATGCGGGAACACCAAGACCGGACGCCGAGACGACGTCGAGCAGGGGGCCGCTGGACCGCGACAATTCCTCAGGTGACAGCACCGCGGCGCTGGCGAGGCCGACCAGGACATAGATGACGCCCGCGGTGATCAACGAGGCGAACAGCGCCCTCGGGTAGACCTTGATCGGATTGCGGATCTCCTCAACGACATTGGCCGAGGTCTCGAATCCGACGAACGAGTAGTAGGCGATGATGGCGCCGCCCAGGATGGCCAGTGCCGGCGCTGTATCGGTGGGGAACTCCACGACGCGCCCGAGGTCACCGCGGCCCTGGCCGACCATCACCGCACCCGCGACGATCACGATCAGCAGCCCGGTCAATTCGATCACTGTCAGGACCACGTTGCTCTTCAGGGATTCACTGATCCCACGGGCGTTGAGCGCCGCGACGAGGCAGAGGAAGACGATTGCGGCCGGTATCGCCGGCACATCGATGAAGGTGGCGAGGTAATCCCCGGCGAAGGCGAGCGATAGTCCCGCCGCGCTGGTCACCCCCGCGGCCAGCATGCAGAAGCCGACCAGGAACGACACCAGCGGCTGACGGAAGGCCCGCTCCGCGAACACCGCTGCACCACCGGCTTTCGGGTACTTGGTGACCAGCTCGGCATAGGAGCCCGCGGTAAGCAGCGCCAACAGCAGGGCTGCCAGCAGCGGCGCCCACAGTGCGCCGCCGACCTCGCCGGCCAACACCCCCATCAAGGCATAGATCCCCGCTCCGAGGACGTCGCCGAGGATGAACAGGAACAACAGCGGACCGGTGATCTTGCGGGCGAGCTTGCCCTCGGGCGGCGCGCCCTCCGGTGCCTGCGCTACTGCCTCCGATGTCATTCCTGCCTCCGTGCGAACCGATGCCGTGATGCTGCGGTGTACCCCGCGGAGGTCGATCGCACGCAGATTGCGGGGTGGGAAAATATTCAATTTCGCGACCCTCGGGGTCGCGCCTACCCTGGGTAGCCGCGCTAACTATGTGCAGCCATCCAGGGAGTGTGCCTTTGAGTACCCGAACAGCAACGCAGCCGAAAGCACCGCCCAGCGCGGGCGTCATCATCGCGCTGCTGGTGTTCTCCGCGTTCGTCATGATCCTCAACGAGACGATCATGAGCGTCGCGCTGCCCGTGCTGATCGTCGATCTGGAGATCGCCGCCCGCACCGCGCAGTGGCTGACCAGCGGCTTCCTGCTCACCATGGCCGTGGTGATTCCGATGTCGGGATCACTGTTGCAGCGCTTCCCGGTGCGGGCCATCTTCGTGGCGTCGATGTCGCTGTTCTGTGCGGGCACCCTGGTCTCGGCACTGGCGCCGGGCTTCGCCGTCCTGCTGGCCGGCCGCATCGTGCAGGCGTGCGGCACCGCGGTCATGGTGCCGCTGCTGATGACGACCGTCATGACGTTGATCCCCGCCGAACGTCGCGGGCAGACCATGGGCACCATCTCGATCGTCATCGCCGTCGCGCCCGCGGTGGGGCCCACCCTGTCCGGTTTCATCCTCGGATCGCTGAACTGGCGCTGGATGTTCTGGATCGTGCTGCCCATCGCGCTGCTCGGACTCGCCGCCGGGTGGATGTGGCTGCGCGTCGCCGATGAGCGGGAACAACCCACCCGCATCGATCCTGTCTCGGTGCCGCTGTCGGCGATCGCGTTCGCGGGCTTGGTGTTCGGGCTCTCGGAACTGGGCGCGCCCGGGCACGGCGGTCAGGGCGTACCGGCGTGGGTGCCGCTGAGCGCCGGTGCGGTCGCGATGGTGTTGTTCGGCGCGCGGCAACTGCGGTTGCAACGCGATGATCGCGCGTTCCTGGATCTGCGGCCGTTCACCTACCGGCGGTTCTCGGTCTCGGTGGGTCTGGTGGTCATCGGGTTCACCGGGCTGTTCGGCGCGATCATCATGGTGCCGCTCTACGTACAGGACGTACTCGGGAAGAGCGCCTTGGTGGCCGGGCTGACAAGCCTGCCGGGCGGACTGCTGATGGGCTTGGCAGGGCCACTGGTCGGGCGCGTGTACGACCGGCACGGGGCGCGACGGCTCGTCGTTCCCGGTGCGTCTCTACTGTTCGCATCGCTGTGCGGATTCGCGATGCTGTCGGAGGTCACGCCGGTCTGGGAACTCGTTGTGCTGCAGACGATCATGATGGTGGGACTGTCGATGATGTTCACCCCGCTGATGACCGATGCCCTCAGTGCCCTACCCGACCGGCTGTACTCCCACGGCAGCGCCATCATGACGACACTGCAACAGGTCGCGGGCGCGGCCGGCACGGCTCTGTTCATCACGGTCATGACCAAGGCGTCCGCCTCGGGTGGCGCACCGGACATGCCGGGCGTGCATGCGGCCTTCGTGGCCGCTGCGATGATCGGCGCAGTCGCAGTGGTCCTGGCGTTCTTCCCCGCGACGCGTCCGCTTCCGGCCGGCGGCACGCCGACCCATTAGCGGTGTCTCACGCGAGCAGGCGGTCGTCGTCCTGTTCGGGCTCGGCGGCGCCGGCGGGACGTGCCGCGATCTGGTCCCAGTGCAGCCGCACCTCGGTGCCGGTTGCCGTCGAGTCGACCGCGGCCCGGTCGGTGAGCGCCCGCATCAGTATCAGCCCGCGGCCCCGCGCCGGGTTCGGTGTGGCCGACGGCTCCTTCTCAAGCCAGCGGCCCTCGTCGGTGATCCACACCGTCAGCGTGCCCAGCTGCGGATCGTGTTCGGCGCGGGCGTGGATCGGTCCCGGCTCGGCGGAGTCGAGGTAGGCGTGTTCGGCCGCGTTGGCCAGCGCCTCGTTGACGGCGAGAACGATGTCGCTGGTCTTCTCCGCGTCGACGCTCAGGGACTGGGCCAGCCAAGCGGCGAAGTCGTCACGGATCTGCACGGCATGCGCCATCGTGGCAACCACTCCCGGGCGGGAGAAGGCCGCGCGCTGCTGTGCTGGATCACCCATGACACGTGGACTTTACCCAGTTTGGCCGATGTTCATTCGTGACGCGGATAACAACTCCGCACAGCATGGCAAACATATTGGGTACCAGCGGTATCGCCTGTCGGGCTGGCGCATGATGGACACATGGCAACTGATTCGCTGAGCGAGGACGTCATCAGATTTCTGTCGGCGGGCACCCGGACGGGCAAGCTCGGGTACGTCGCGGCCGACGGCCGCCCCCTGATCGCGCCCGTCTGGTTTCTGGTGGAGGACGGCCGGCTGGTGTTCAACACGGGCTCGAATACCGCCAAAGGCCGTGCCCTGCAACGTGATCCCCGGGTGGTGCTGGTCGTCGACGACGAGCACCCGCCGTTCTCCTTCGTCCAGGTGCAGGGCACCGCCGAGCTCAGCGAGAACGACCCGGATCTGCGCGGCACCGCCACCCGCATCGCGGCGCGCTACATGGGAGAGCAGCGTGCCGACGAGTACGGCGAACGCAATGGCGTCCCCGGGGAACTGGTCGTGCGCATCACGCCGCGCAAGGTCATCGCCGCCTTCGACGTCGCCGACTGACCGGGTATCGGCAACGCTCTGTAGCGTTGGTCGTGCGGAAGTTTCCGTGCAGGGCATAACGGCAATACCACCGACGGCGGGGCTGCGGCTGCGCGAGACCTGGGAGGAGTCAGATGTCGACACACGCGGCTGAGCCGTCGGAACCTGCCGCCACGTCATCGGACCCCAAACCCGAAGACCAGGCCAACGAACCCGCGGAGATCACCTTCGACGAGCACCTGCATCCGGCGCGCCCGAAGGTCCTACGTTTCCGTCCCCGAGTGCGCACCCCGTTCGTGCGACGCTCGCTCGCCCAGGACGGTCCGCCGACCGGCGAGAACGAGGCTTACGTGTCGTGGCTGCTGTCGCAGTCGATGCTTGCCGACGCCAACGAGATCAGCCAGCAGTTCTCCGGGCAGGGTTCGATGTGGCAGAACCCCTTCGCCCGGCCCAACCCCCGGACCGCGGTGGAAACCGCGTCGGTGTGGTTCACCGCCTACCCCTTGTCGCTGATCACCCGCTCCGACGAGTCGTTCCTCAAGGCGATGTCCGACGAGTCGTTGTGGAAGGCCTTCGCGGAGATCGGTATCCAGGCGGTGCACACCGGTCCGGTGAAACGGGCCGGCGGTATCTCGGGCTGGCAGCTCACCCCGAGTGTCGACGGCCACTTCGACCGCATCAGCACACAGATCGACCCGGCCTTCGGATCAGAGGACGAATTCCGGCAGATGTGCGGAACCGCCAACTGGTACGGCGGCACCATCATCGATGACATCGTGCCTGGCCACACCGGTAAGGGCGCGGACTTCCGGCTGGCCGAGATGAAGTACGCGGACTACCCGGGCATCTACCACATGGTGGATATCGATCCGCGTGACTGGGAGCATCTGCCGGATGTTCCCGAGGGCGCGGATTCGGTGAATTGCGATGCCGCGACCGAGGATTGGCTCGACAAGGCGGGCTACATCATCGGCCGCCTGCAGCGCGTCATCTTCTACGCCGAGGGCATCAAGGAGACGAACTGGAGCGTGACCCGCCCGATCGTCGGCGTGGACGGTGTCGAGCGGCGTTGGGTGTACCTGCACTACTTCAAGGATGGCCAGCCCTCCATCAACTGGCTCGACCCCAGCTTCGCGGGCATGCGGCTGGTGATCGGTGACGCGCTGCATTCACTGTCCGATCTCGGTACCGGTGGACTGCGCTTGGATGCCAACGGATTCCTCGGCGCCGAGAAATCCTCCGAGGACGACGTCGGCTGGTCCGAGGGCCACCCGCTGTCGCAGGCGGCGAACCAGTTCATCGGCAGCATGGTGCGCAAGCTCGGCGGGGTCACCTTCCAGGAACTCAATCTCACCATCGACGACATCCGCGAGAACAGCCTCGCCGGCCCGGATCTGTCCTATGACTTCATCAACCGGCCCGCCTACCACCACGCCCTGGCCACCGCCGACACCGAGTTCCTCCGGCTGACCCTGCGCACCACGCTGGAGACCGACATCGATCCGGCCTCGCTGGTGCACGCCATGCAGAACCACGACGAACTGACCTACGAACTCGTGCACTGGTCGGCCGGACATCGTGACGACATCTACACCTACAAGGGCGCTGAGGTCACCGGCGAAGAACTCGGGCACAGCGTGCGCACCGACCTGATCGAGGCGCTCACCGGCCCCGGCGCCCCGTACAACCTGGTCTTCACCACCAACGGCATCGCCTGCACGACGGCGACCGTGATCGCGGCGACACTGGGTATATCCGACCTCGACGACATCACCGATATCGATCCCATCCGGCGTGCGCATCTGCTGCTCGCGATGTTCAACGCCTTGCAACCGGGCGTGTTCGCGCTCTCGGGATGGGATCTGTGCGGCATGCTGACGCTCCCGCCCGGTGACGTGAGCGAACTGCTCCGAGGTGGGGACACCCGGTGGATCCATCGCGCCGCGCATGACCTCATGGGTGTGAACCCCGATGCCCGGCACTCCAGCGCTGGGATGCCGCGCGGCACAAGTCTTTACGGATCCATCCCGGATCAGCTGGCCAACGAGTCCAGCTTCCTGCGGCAGTTGCAGGCGATTCTCGCCGTGCGTACGCATTTCGGTATCGCCACCAGCACCCAGGTGGACATCCCGGAGGTGTCGCACCGCGGCATGCTGGTCATGGTGCATCAGCTGGCTGATCCGCACCAGCTGCAACTGACCGTGCTCAATTTCGCCAACGCCGATATCGCCGGGACGGTGCGCTCGGAGTTCCTGCCACCGGACGCGGTCGTGTCGGACATGTTCAGCGGCAAAGAGATCGGCCACGTCGACGACCTGCACAGCTTCACCGTCGAGATGCCGGCGCACCACGGGATGTCGCTCCTGGTCGAAGCGCCGGTCACCGAAGATCCGGCCGACTGAGCCAACGATCAGGGCAGTGCGTAGTCCATCGGGGGGCCGTTGAGATCCGCGACATCGCGGTGCACGACGGTGGTCGCGACGTTGTCCCCGCCGCGGATCACGCCGACGATCGAGACTTCGTCATCGAGGGTGAAACGTTCCGCGGTGCCGCCCAGCCGGCTACCGGCTGCGGTGATGCCGTGCGTCTGATCGTCGACCCGATAAGTTCGCGCCACCCCGTCGGGCCCCTGTGCGGTCAACGAATCCGCGGAGATGGCGATCACCCGGCCTTCTTGGATGATGGGCTGCGTGACGGCCGCGGGTGCGGGCTCGGGACGCGGCGCCGCGACGCCGGTGTCCATCAGGTGCATGAGGAGCGCGGTGACGACGGCGGCGAATGCGACCGCGAAGGAAATCGACAGGCTGAGCACGGTGGTGTGCGGTGTCCTGCGTGCGTGCCTTCCGGGTCCAGTACCCATGTCCTGACCTCTCGTCCGATGCGGTGCGGTTACCCGGCGACCCGGTCGGAGTAAACGCACCGCAGACGGCGAGGATCGCCACGACAGCTCCGGGCAGCTGGCTAGGCGTGCCGCGCGGTGTTTCCGCCGCTTCTCTTGGCGGCATACATGGCGGTGTCGGCGTTGGCGAAAAGTTGGCCCACCAACACGTCGCCATCGGGATGATGTGGTGCGCCGAGGTCTATGCTCGCCACCCCGATGCTGGCCGTCACGCCGTCGGGCAAGCCGGCGATCGCGGCGCACAAGGTCTGCGCCAAGGGCAGAGCCGACACCGGGGAGGTCAGCGCAATCAAGAACTCTTCCCCTCCGGCACGGCACAGCGCGGCAGGGGCCGGGCACCGCGCGCGGAGCAGATCGGCGACGGCGCGGATGACCCGGTCGCCTTCTGCGTGTCCGAACGTGTCGTTGATGCGTTTGAAATCGTCGATATCGGCCAGGATCACCGCCAGTTGTGCTGCGCCACGGTCAGGTTCGGAGAGCATGCGCTGCAATGCGTGCGAAAAGCTGCGACGGTTGAGCAGCCCGGTCAATCCGTCGGTCTCGGCCCGGGCCGCATACGTGCCCATGGCTTGGGACATTCCACGGATCGCGACGGGCACGCAGAGGTTGAGGAACCACACGATCCAGAACGCCGCGAAGGCGGTCGCCAGATCGGTTTCGTCCGCCAGCGCGGACGCCGCGAGAACTGCGCAGATCACCGCAATCATGACGTTGAACAGCAAGCTGCGCGGGTTGTGGAAGAACGCGAAGTAGCCGCCGGTGACAGACAGTGCGGCAACCGCCAGTGCGGAAACCCCGGCGGAGGGTTGGATGGTGCTCCAGGCGGCGATGAACAGGGCCCCCATCAGTCCGGTGGCCTCCGATTGCCATCGGGTGGGCCAACGGGTGAGCCAGAATGCCGTCATCGCCAGGGCGAACAAAGCCGAGCCTGCGCTCACAGCGATGGCGCCGATGGACAGATCTTCCTTGGTCATCACATAGGAGAGCGGGACCATCGCCGAGGAACTCGCGACCAGCGCCATGATCCACTGGGCCGGCCGCAGCAACCGTCGTTGTGCCAGAAATAGTGACATCGAATCGAACTGATCGGGCGTATCCAGCCAGATAAGGGCCTTGCGCAGCGTTCGGATCGGAGCCCCCCGGCGAGTTTGTCGAGCATTCCAGCAATCTGACGACAGACGTACCTTACAACTGTATTGCCCACCTGGATAGCGCGCGATCGCCTGTTCGGCGAGCAGCGCTCGCGCGCGGAGCTAGGTGTCGTACGCCACGGCGGCGATATGCGTGGCGACCGCACGGGCGATCACTGCGGTGGCGGGGTCGCCGTCCGCTTCGTACCGGTCGGCGGCAGCGTCATAGCGCGCCCCGGCTATCGATCCGTGATCGGCGGCCACCTCGACGATCTCGACCGGCCACTCCAGCGCGCGCAGGCCTGCGGCGAATTCGACGGCGGCCGATGCGGGCACCACATCGTCGGCCGCACCGACAAGCAGGTGCAATGGTGTCCGCGCACCGGTGTCGGGGACAGCGCCGAGCACAGGGCCGCCGGAGATGGGATCATCCACCATGAATGCCCCGCCAAGGCAGACCGTCTGCGCAACAGCAACATCGAACTCTTGCGCGCGCAGCGTCAACCCGGCAGCGGCGACACCGCCCAGCGACCAGCCGACGAGCAGGAGATCGGCGCCGGCGCTCCGCGTGCGGGCCCATCGCACCGAGTTCAGCAGGTCCGCACGTCCACCGTCGGTGGCGTGCGAATCCCAGTCCGGGGCGATCACTCCGAGCCCGTGCTCGGCGATGGCTTCGGCGAGAACCCGAACCGCGGCCCGGGAGTCGGTCTGCGTACCGTGCCACAGCAGCACGATCGGGTTCGACGGCTCCCCGAACAGATCGGCCGACCGTCCCGGCGCGTACTCGACGGTGTGTACCGGGGTCACGATGAGTGCGGCGTGGGACTCTGCGCCGACTCCCACTTCGACTCCATCGACCGCTTCACCGGCTCGCCGGTGGCGATGGTGAGCTGGAAGGTCTCGCCGTCGTCGCCCTCGAAGGTGACCAGGTAACCGGATTCGACCTCCTCCTTGTGGACCACTTTGTAGGCAAGCTCGCCGGTGCCGCGATCGAGGGCGACGATATCGCCGGGGGCCACCGCGTCGATGCGAGCGTCAACAGAAGATTCAGCCATGCCTGGGTCGGTAGCCATATCGGAGCCGCGGCAAACCCGTCCCTGGTGAACTGCGGGTCCCAATCTTGATGTGTCAGGCGTACGGTCATAGGTGCCGAGGTGGAATGGTTGCTTTTGTACCCCGGAGTTCAGGTGACGTGTCGGATGCAACCGTGAGGTTCAAAAACCAGCCTCGGCCTATGCGTCGCCGCTCCGCGGCACCCCGAATGAGAGCACCGCGGCATCATCCTCGACGCCGTCGCCCAGCGCGTCGAGCAGACGCCGAATGGCGTCGACGACCTCGGAGGCGCCGGCCGGAGCCTGCTCGCGGGCGAATCGCAGCAGTGCGCCATCGTCGTCGTAGCGTGCGGTGCCCGGCCCGACCCGCGCCTCGGTCAACCCGTCGGTGTAGAGCACCAGGGTGTCACCGGGCCCGAGATGCATTCGGCTGCTGAAGAAGTGCGGATCGTCGATCATGCCGACAGCCTGTCCGCCGATGGTGTCGGCGAAGTAGGCGTTCCCGTCCCCGCCGAGCAGCAGCGGGGGCGGGTGACCGGCGCTGGCGAGATCGACGTCGAAACCGTCACCGCGCGGTGTGAGGTTTCCGTAGACCACGGTGCACAGCCGGTGGCGTTCGATGCCCAGCTGCTTGTTGAGCACCGCATTCAGGTTGTGCAGCACCTGCACCGGGGCGTCGTCGAACACCGCGGCCGAGCGCAGGACGTAGCGGGTCAGCGTGGTGACGACGGCGGCGTCGACGCCCTTGCCCGCGACATCGCCGAGGAAGAAACCCCAGGTGTTCGGTGACAGCGGGAACAGGTCGTAGAAATCGCCGCCCACATCGTCGGGCGAGGCGGTGTGGTAGTGGTCGGCGGCCTCCAGACCGGGCGGCGGTGACAACAACGGCGGGTGCAGTGAGCGGCGCAGCGTGGCGGCGAATGCGCGCGCACGCTCCTGCTCGGTTTCCGCGCGACGGCGCTGCTCCAGCAGCTCGCGTTCGTAGGCCCGGCGGTCCCCGGCATCCACCGCGGTGACGCGCCACAGTTCGGGAGATCCGGGGGTCGCCGCCTTGACGTTGGCGGTCAGGAACATCGGGAGTCGCTCGCCATCGGAGGCCAGCATGTCGACGGTGACGCCCTCGAGCGTGCCCGTCATCCGCAGCAGCGGAACGAAATGCGTCTCGTAGTGGATTTTTCCGCCGGTGGTCAGCAGATCGGAGAAGGACTTCCCAGGCAGCGCACCCTTCGGGTGACCCAGCCAGCCGACGATGGTGGCATTGGCGCTGACGATGCGACCGTCCGACGTCAGGATCAGATGCCCGGACGGCGAGTTGTCCCAGAAGTCCTCGAAATCGAGGCCGGTCATGGCCTGCCCGCGAATGCGGCGATGGCCGCCGCGGTGGCGTCCGGGTCACTCACATGCGGGCAATGGCCCACCGCGTCGAGACTGACCAACGTGCTGCCGGGGATCTGCTGCTGGACGAAGGCGCCGACGGTGCGCGGGGCGATGGCATCCTGAGTGCACTCCAGGACCAGGGTGGGCACCGGAATGTGCGGGAGATCAGTTCGATTGTCCGACAAGAACGTCGCGCGGGCGAACACCCGCGCACACGCCGGGTCGGTCCGGCAGAACGTCGCCTCCAGTTCGGCGTGCAGGTCGGGGCGGTCGGGATTGCCCATGATCACCGGCGCCATCGCCTGCGACCAGCCCAGGTAGTTCGCGTCGATGGATTCCAGAAGTTCGTCGATATCGCTCTCGGAGAAGCCGCCGTGATAGTCGCCGTCGTCGATATAGCGCGGTGACGGTGTCACCATGACGAGCTTGGCGAATCGGCTCGGGTCGGCGATGACCGCCAGGGCGCCGATCATCGCCGCCACCGAATGGCCGACGTACACCACGTTGTGCAGGTCGAGCTCGCGCACGATGTCCAGCACATCGCCCGCGTACCCGTGCAGCGTCGAGTATTTGTCCGCATCCCACGCCGCGGGGTCGGCGCCGCCTGCTCCCACGTGGTCCATCAGCACGATCCTGAAATCGGACCGGAGGCGTTCGACGATGGGCCGCCACAAGTTCTGGTCGCAGCCGAACCCGTGGGCCAACAGCAGCAGGGGAGCGTCCTCGACGCCTACCGTCTTGATGTTGTTCCTGGCCACCACACCCATGGTGAGCAGCATAGGACCAGCCGCTTACCCCGCCTGTTGGAACACCGTGACCGAGCGGCCCGCGACCTTGCGTGAGGCCCCCGCGGGGACGGTTTCGTCTCCGGTACCGGCCGGCACCGCGGTATCGATGACGGTGTGCCAGGCCGGACCGAACTCCTCGGGGGGCAGCGTGAACTCGAGGGGTTCGTGATGGCCGTTGAAGCACACGACGAACGAGTCGTCGGTGACCCGCTGGCCACGGGAATCCAGATCCGGGATGCCGTTGCCGTTGAGGTAGACCGAGATCGACTTGCCGAACCCGGTGTCCCAATCCTCGTCGCTCATCTCCGAGCCGTCGGGCCGGAACCAGGAGATGTCGGGCACGCCGGCGGATCCACGCTGGCGTACCGGCCGGCCGTTGAAGAACCGGCGTCTGCGGAACACCGGATGTTCGGCGCGCAGTGCCGACACCCGGGCGGCGAAGTCCATCAGCTCCTGGTCGGCGTTCGCCCAGTCGACCCAGGTGATCTCGTTGTCCTGGCAGTATCCGTTGTTGTTGCCACCCTGGGTGCGGCCGAGTTCGTCACCGTGGCAGATCATCGGCACGCCCTGGGACAGCAGCAGGGTGGTCAGGAAATTGCGTTCCTGCTGGGCGCGCAGGGCAGTGATCTCCGGATCGTCGGTGGGCCCTTCGACCCCGCAGTTCCACGACCTGTTGTGGCTTTCGCCGTCGTTGTTGTCCTC
>SXGT01277844.1_pt1 | contig 14013 bp, 18 predicted proteins | sample 3176221 | NCBI WGS metagenome assembly SXGT01 (sample SAMN11356862, study PRJNA531348) | freshwater metagenome | isolation source: freshwater sample F1-120 | place: China: Fuxian Lake, Yuxi | collected 2017-12-25 | reverse complement strand
GTAAAGAGCCTCTATTACTGCCGCTCGAAATCGGTGCAGCGCGCTGGCTTTGCGGGCGAGGACAACAAGGCTGACGCCGCCGAAGAGCCGGTGATGGAAACGGTGCGCACCGATTACGAAGAATGCTTGGCGTGCCAATAGCGCGCTGATTGGTTTGGGTTGGAATTGAACTAAGCGCGGAGGCTTCGGTCTCCGCGCTTTTGTTTTGGAACTCCCGACTGGTGGAACCGTTTGCAGCGGATGTCCGATGCTGCGGCCAAAGAAAATCTCGACTCTGTCCATGCCTATGCGTGGGCCGGGTATTTGGCGCTGTTCGGCTGTGCGACAGCGGTGATCGGCGACGTCGTGACCGTTGGGCTGCGCGATGGGATGAGCCTGATCGCCCATTCGATCAGCCACACGGCGGCAGGTGAACATTCGCTCATCGTCGATACCGGCCTTTGCATTTTCGCAGCGGGCATCCTGGCGATCGCATGGTCACTGCATCATTGGAAGCTTGGCGAGCGCTATTACCGCGCGGGTGTAATTTCGCTCGGGCTTTGCGCGGTCTCCATTTTCTTTCTTGCCGTTTGGAACGGCTATGATCCGGCGGCGGCGCACGATCTCGGCCTTCATATGTGGCTCGTCTATGCGATGTCGGGCCTCTTCCCGCTTTCGGCGCTGCTTTTGGCGGACGGGTTCGGCGAAGTGCATCGCAATTGGAAGCGCTTCAGCTTAGCGGCGCTCGCGCTTTGGGTAACAGCGGGGCCGCTCTATTACGTCATGCCTGAGAGCGTGAAAGGCCTGTTCGAGCGGGTGGTGATGTCGGTGATCGTGATCTGGGTCGCGGGCGTTTCGATTATGCTGATCCGACACGGCCGACAAATAGGCGCACGGGCGCGCCCCTGATCCACTGGATCAGAGGTTTGAAGCGGCGCCGATGCCAGAAGCTTCGATCAACTTGAATCGCATTTTGGCGCCGCGCGCCGGGCCGCTTCATCGATATCTTCCGCGCGATCGATGCGGTGGATGTAAGCAGGCGGCGCTTTCAAAAGCGTCTCCGCGTGCGAAGGCTTGGCGCGCAAGCGACGCGCGAGACGTTTGGCGAAGGCCGTGGGATCATTAAAGACGCGCAGCAAGGCTTCGTAGCGCTCGGCGAGCGGCCAGGCGGAATAGAAGCGTTTCGGCGCCGCCCGCTTTTTCCAAAGGCGCGCGCCAGCAGGTTGCTGGCGCTCAATGGGGCAGCGCAAGCTCACGCGCCAGGCCTCCGGCTGTTCGGCAGTGAACGACATAAGCTTGCGCACACGCGGGCGCTTTATGTGAGCGCGCTGCAGGGCGGCAGGCAAATTTGCGTACGCGGCGGCCTCGATGAGCAACAAGCGGCGCAGCAGCGCTTCGCCGACACTCAGCCACGACGCCAGCAGCTTATAGGCGCGCGCCGTCAGCGTGTGATCGGCGGCGACATTCTCGGGCGCGCCGAAGAGATTGTGCAGTACGTGCAGAAAGTGCTCGGCGATGCGCCAAAATTCGAGCGGCGCGTAGCGGATGGGCTTTGTCATGAAGCGAAGTATGCGCCCACTTTCGCTCGGTCGGATTGGGACGGTCGTATCCCCGTATTCCCCTCTCAAGCGCTTGTGATTGAACCCTTTTTGCAGCGTGACCGCCTAGAGGCGACGGACGCCTGCTGAGGTCGCGCCAAGAAGCGCTGAGCAAGGGCCGCGTAAACTGCCGCAAGAGCGGCCTGTATACACCAGCCTAATCAACGCTTTTCATGCAGGTGCCCTATGGCGACCTTCGAGCTGAAACTCAGCCTCGACACGCGAGTGATCGTGCTGATCGTTCTTATCTTTATCCGCTAGCAAACGGCAGCGGCAGCCTTCGGGCTGCCGCTTGCTTTCTCTCTAGGGCTGGCTCGGATCGATCTTCCCGAACACCTTATCCATAACGCGCCCCCAAAAACTACGCCCGGGTGGGATAAGACGCGCCATTTCGTCGTTGATCGCGCCGAGCATCGGGGCCTTGGCGGCTTCGCCAGCAAACACCGCTGCACGAAGGCCCTTCAAGAACGAGTGCAGACGCCCGCGCTCTGCGCGAGCATTCATCTCGGTGATACCGGCCACAAGCAGGCCGAGCATCGTTCCTACTAAGCCAAGCCAATCGCCTGCGTCCATCTAGCCCTCTCCCGGTAAGCCTTATTCCGTCAACGCCTCGCTAAGTCCTCTAGAGGTATCCTCGAAAGCTATGTCTTCTTCTTACCCTTCTTCGGTTTCTGAGTGGGTCGCGGCCTTTGTGATCGTGACTTGGGCGCGCTTTCGTTTTCAGCTTGGGGTCGTGATCGGGCTGCTGATTGCTCTTGTTCTATCTCAACTATCTGCGCTTCTCCCGCACGGCTTAGTCGTTCACCCAGAACAGAGTCGCTCTGATGCAATTGCTCTAAATTGGCGGCTAGCGTCTCTAGAAAGCGCCGCTGATCCTCATTGGCTTGCGTTTGATCTTTGCGGCTTTCCTCGTGCTGCCAATGGCTTTGCAGCAGCGTAAACAGCATCAGAATTAGCGTTAGGGCCGGATAGCCGAGCTTTGCCAGCGTTGCGAGGAGACTCCGCGTTTCGGGGCTGAGCGAGCTATCTTCAAGCGCTTCCTCGGCGGTGATTTTCCCGCTTGCCATCTTCCGCAGAAGCTTTTGCAGTTCTCGCTTCTGTGAGCGCGGCATGGCCGTGGGGAAAGCTTCGTGAAGCACACGGAAAGCGCCGCCGAAACTGCCGTCGCTCACAAGAGCGATTCCATCGCAATTTGGCTTTGGGCAAGTTGCCCCTTCGAGTTGCGCAGGAAGCGCGAAGGCGAAGCGACAAATCTGACATATGGCGAGGTATTGCATGGAAGCCCCCGCTAAACCGTAGCGCAGCTAGTCCTTCTTGGCCCAGCGCTTTTGCGCCGCCTTCTTGGCGATCTCTGACCGCCGCTTCTTGCTGAGGGACTTGGCCCGCGCGGCGCCGCCCTTAAGCCCCCCAAGGCGTCCTAGCGCGACAGCGGCAGAGTTCTTTTCAGCCGGGGCCTCAACCTTTTTCTTCGCCATCTTTGTTGCCCTTCTTCTTGCGCTTACCGAGGCGCTTCCACGCACGCAGATCAGCGTGCGACGTGTCCACCTTCGTTAGTCCGCCGATAGGTCAGGCGCTTGCCTTCGGCGCCAGCGAGCGCCAGATCGGCGCGCTGTTTGTCGTCAACGCCAAGGCGCGTGCGGGTGTTGTGGCGGAAGTCAAACTCGACAAGGTAACGGTGCAGGTGCGCTTCTTTGCAGTGCTGATAGACGCCGCGCATGCCGCGCTTGAACACCGAGAAGTAGCTTTCGGCGCTGTTGTTGTGGACGGGGCCAGTCGGCTCATAGCGCACGTACTCTTCCTTGGAGTGATCCACGAAAGCGTGTTCGGCATATTCGCGGCCAACCGCCGTATAGAGGCCGGAGCCGTCCGTGTGCAGGCGGCTTTCCTTGGCGATGTTTTCGCGGACGATCTTTTGCACGGTCGGCAGGTCGGCAACCGCGACATGGAAAGAGCGGGATTTGCCGCCGCGCTCTACCAGCGTGACGATGGCGCGCTTGTCGCCAATGCGACGCGAGCCGCCGCGTTTCGTGGTCGAGCCACGCTTGCGCTTGCTATACTGGCCCGACGCTTCGCTGATTTTTCCGTGGTAGGTTTCGTCAACCTCAACCACTTTGCCGGGGCCGCCGAGCGGCGCGACGAGGCCGCCAGCCTTCATCGCTTCGCGCACGCGATGGCACATGAACCAGGCCGCGTCCTTAGATACGCCAAGCGAGCGGTGGACCTGCTGAGACGAGATGCCCTTCTTAGAAGAGGCCATCATGTAAAACGTCCACAGCCACTTGCTGAGGCCAACTTTGCTGGACTCCATCGCGGTCCCGGTCGTGGTCGAGAAGTCCTTGCGGCACTCCTTCGCGCCGCAGCGATAGCGGCCCGCGCGCTTCGTCACGTACTCGGAGCCGATCGAACCGCAGTGAGGGCACACGCGACCATCCGGCCAGCGGATCGCTTCAAAGTAAGTGCGGGCGGCTTCGTCGTCGCGGAAGTGAGGGGCGGCCAAGTTCATAGGTCCTATATAACGCGCCATGCTTGAGAGGTCAAGCATGACAGCAAGCATCCGAATCAGAATCAACAGGGGCATGCTTGCTCGAATCAGCAAGCAGCGCTATGGGATTATTTAGCAAGCATTGGAGCGGGTTATGGCGAAGGCAGTTAAACCGGCAAAAAGCCCACAAAGTCAGGGAGGTGCAGCGCGAGCGAAGAAGCTGACCACCGAACAGCGTCGGGAGATCGCGCTAAGGGCGGCAGAAGCGCGATGGGCTCGCGTCGGCGATCCAAACCGGATTCCGGAGGCAACCACGGCAGGGGTGCTCACAATCGGAGACGTTGGCTTGGACGTGTACGTCTTGGAGGATCGGCGCCGCCTGATTTCAAAGAAGGCCATGGCAAACGCCCTGCATCTCAAATCAGAAGGCGGCAACGCGTTTCTGCGAACGATGTCACGGCAGGGTATACGATCCGTACTCGACCCAAAAACGCTCAAAAAGATCGAAAGCCCTATAGTTTTCAAGCCGTTGAAGGGCGATTCGGCCCACGGCTATGAGGCCGTCGTTCTTATTGAGGTTTGCGACGCGCTCATTCAGGCGCGCAATGAACGTAAGCTCACCCCGTCCCAAGCATTTCTCGCTCATCAAGCGGAGATCATTGTTCGGTCTGCCGCGAAGATCGGCATCATCGCGCTTGTCGACGAAGCCACTGGTTACACTGACAAGGTCAAGGACGAGTACAAACGGCTATTCGACGCCTTCATTCAGGAAGAAGTGCGGCAATGGGAAAAAGAGTTTCCCGACAAATTTTTCGACATGATCTATCGCGTGTACGGCCTCAAACGACAGAAGCCAGACTCGACCAAACACCCCAAGTTCTTCGCAGGCTTCATTCGAAAGTATGTCTACTTCCCGCTAGCCAACAGCTACGGCGCGGTGCTGGAAGGCTTGGAAGAAAAGAACCCTGTCGTCTACGCGAGCGGCGGCCGCCGATACAAACTCTTCCAGTTTCTTTCTGACGAGATCGGCACAACCGCGCTTCGCCAGCACCTTTGGCAAGTCACAGGCATCGGTAGCGTCTCCGCAAACCGAGAGGCGTTTCAGCGAAACTTTTACAAGGCTTTCCCCGAGGCCACACCGCTGGGCCATCAATGGGGCCTCTTGGATGACGTCGACAGCTAACGCGGCTTCTTTTTCGCCGGCACCTTCTTCTTCTTGGCCGGTGCCTTCGTCGCACCCTTTAGCGCTTGCTCGAAACGGCGCTGGGCTTCCGCTTCGCTGTATTTGTCTTCGGATTTTTTAGTCATGACACACAACGCCGATCCGCCCTTCGGGAGCGCCAAGCTCCTCATCGCTCGGGGCAAGGAACACACCGATGAGTTCATCGCGCGCGCCGGGGAATTCTTCAAGACGGGCCCATGCCAAGCGGTGTTCGATAAAGACAGTGAGCCTGGGTATAAGCTGCTGAAGGTCAAATTGATGACCCCGCTGCCCGGTATGCTTCGAACGGTTCTTTCGGACGCCGTGAATAACTTGCGCCACGCGCTTGACCACGCGGCCAACGACGCTGCCGTCCAATTGCGCGGCGGAAAACCCGACACCTATTTCCCGATGGGCAAGACCGCCAAAGACTACGCCGATATCTACAATGGCAGGCGCTACCGCAGCTTCCCCGCCGATCTCCGCCCCTACGTCGATGGCCTTCAACCATACATTGGAGGCAATGACCTGCTTTACGCGCTCGGCCGCATATCCTCCCCCAATAAACACCAAGTCGTGCTTGGCGCTGGAGTCGAGACCAGCAGCATTAAGCTCAACGCGGTGTCGAACGTCAGCGGCGGTTATCTCTCGCTGGCGGCCCCGCAATGGAACCGCGCGAAGAATGAGATGGTGCTTGCGAAGGTCGGGCTCGATACGGACTTCAAGTACAATTACGAGATTCCCTTCACGGTAACGATCCACAATCCCGCAACCAGTCGCTTCGAGGCTGCTGTGGGATTGCTCGACAAGTTGGCGGGCGTAGCGGAGAGCGTCGTCCTGGGTCTCGAAGCGGAGACCGCCAGACTGCTTCGGGCGAAAGGGCAGAATGCTCAAGCTACGCCTCCCGTAGCTGAGACGGGCTGACCCCCAACATTTAGAACTTGTGGTGTCATCCGGGCATCGTGACCGCGGTCACAGCGCGGTTGCGGACAGATGCATAGATTCAGCTTTGGCTCAGGAAACCTGCGCCGGCTCGGCGAGTTACGGAGACATGACCAAGCTATCGGCCTCCGGTTTTGCAACGGTGCTCGCACTTTCGATGCTCGCGGGTTCGGCGCTGGCTTTGCGCAACGAGCAAGCCGCTGCAGCAGCGCCGACGATCATGGTCGAGCCGACGCCCGTTGGCGCGCTCGAACTTGGTCAATGCCGAATTCACTATGACGCGCTGCCGATCGATAAGCAGCCTGCCGCGATGGAGTGCGAACACGCCCATTGGGTTGCGCAACGTTGGGGCGGCGCGGTTTTGGAACGCACGCGCGCGGGCGTGATCGAAGCAGCGGCATACGACGGCCGCAATGACTTTACCGGGGTGCCAGCGGAGGCACTGCCGCGCCGTGGCTATTGCCGCGCTTGGATCGACGGTGTCGCGGTTTCGCATCAACCGGCTGAAACCGATTGCCGCGCCGCGCGCACGATAGCGAGCGAACGCGGCGGCCGTGTGCTGTTTATGCCCTTGTAAGCTACATGACGTCGAAGATGCTGGCGTGCCCGGCTAAAATGCGATCGATCTGAACAGGATCGGGCTCCAGCGACCATTCTCCCCTTTCGAATGTACCGCCGAGAACGATTCCGTCGCGGCGGCCGAACATGTAGCCTTCGCGCGCGATGACGTTGTAATCGACCTCCGGCTGCGGCAGCAGGATCGCGAGTTGACCGCGCACCGGCATGATTTCTGTGTCGCCAAACAAGCGTCCGGCGCCAAGGCCGGTGCAGTTGAAAATGGTGTGTTCGGGCAGAGCGCGGACTTGGGCGATATCGTCGAAACTGCGCACGATGATTTCGCCGCCGGCTTGGCGCACGTCGAGTTCCATGCGGCGGAGATAAAGCGGCGTTTCGATCATCATCGTGTCGAAGCGGCGCACGAACGGGCGCGGGAAATTGTGCTCGAGCGGCGTGAGATCGCGCTGATTGACGACGAGTGCGCGCATCGGATCATCCGCGGCGGCGGGGTAGCTGGAGCCGGGACGATTTGAGAGCGAGTAATTCGTTTCCCAGCTCACGCCGTAAGCATCGCCGACGAGACTCTGGTAGCGGCGAAAAGCGAAACGCGCGGCTTCGAAATGCTGCGCGATGAAAGCGGGCGTGACGCTGTCATTGTCGTACACCGAAGCGGGCCACCATTGCGCGCCGGCGACGTTGGAGGTGGTGTTGGGCGGCAGATCCTTGGCGTAGATGCGCACGCGTGCGCCGCGTTCTTGCAGCAGACGCGCGGTGGCGAGGCCAACGGCGCCGCAGCCGAGGACGGCGCAGTCCGGCCGCGCGGGATCGAAGCCAAGATCGACGGCGAGCTTGGCCGTGCCCCAAGAAAGCGTGATGCCGCCGCCGCCATGGCCGTAATTGTGGACGAGGACTTTATCGCCAAGGGCTTCGCGCGCGACGCGAAAACCACTCGGGCGGAAGGGACGCAGACCGACATCGATGCGGATGAGCCGATCACGCGAAACACGCACCGGCGGCAAGGTTGGACTGGTGCGCGGCGGGCGGCCAAGATCGCGCTGCAGGCCCTCGCCGAAGCCGCGCGCGGCGGCGCACGAGGCGGCCAGGCCAGCTGCGCCGAGCGCCAGTAATGTTCGCCGTGTCTGCATCCTTAGACCTTTGCACGCATCAGCTATGTGCGCCCACGTGTGTCAACGTTGTCTTGCCGGTTAGGCGATTCTACTCCACATGGACGCCATGCACGGGCATCACGGCCACGCTCACGATCATGCACATGATCACGGCCACCATCACGGCGCTCCGAGCGACAAACGTTATACAATCGCAATCGCGCTGAATTTAGGGTTTGTGCTCGTCGAGGCGGCGGCGGGCTTTTACGCCAACTCTACAGCCCTGCTCTCTGACGCGGCGCATAATTTGTCCGACGTGCTCGGGCTGGCGCTCGCTGGCGGCGCCGCCTGGCTGGCGACACGGCAATCGAGTGCGCAGCGCACGTACGGCTTTTCGAAAGCGACGGTGCTGGCGGCGCTGGCGAATGCGCTGGTGCTGGTGATCGCGTGCGGCGGGATTCTGTGGGAGGCGCTGCGGCGCTTCTCTGCGCCCGAGCCGGTAGAAGCGGGCTTCGTCATGGCGGTGGCGGCTGTGGGCGTACTGATTAATGGCGCGACGGCGATGCTGTTTCTAGCCGGGCGCAAGGAAGACGTGAACGTGCGCGGCGCGTATCTGCATATGATGGCGGACGCTGGCGTTTCGGCGGCAGTGATCGTCGCGGGCGCCGCGATCTGGTTCACGCAACTGCACTGGATCGATCCGGCAATCTCGATCGCGGTGGTGCTGCTGATCTTGTGGGGCACTTGGGGGTTGCTGACGGAATCGCTTGATCTGGCGCTCGATGCGGCGCCGGCGAACATCAAAGTTGAGGATGTGCGCGCGTTTTTGGCTGGGCAAGCCGGCGTGACCGCGGTGCACGATCTGCATGTGTGGGCGATGGGCGCGACGAAGCCGGCGCTGACGGCGCATCTGGTGCGGCCCGAAGGCGGCGATGATGCGTTCTTGGCGGCGGTGTCAGCTGAACTCGCGGCGCGCTTCGGCATCAAGCACGCAACGCTGCAGGTGGAGCGCACGGCGCGCGATGATTGCGTGGAATGCTGATTACGCCGCCCAAGTCTTCAGCAGCTGATGCGCGATCGCGAATGGTGGCGGGGCGAAGGCGTTGGGGTGTTTGGCGGCGATGAGGAGCTTGGCTTCCTCGCGCGTGAACCAGCGGCCGGTTTCGAGTTCGAACGTATCGACGGTTTCGCGGTCATGTTCGACTTCGCAGATAACGCCGATCATGAGCGAATGTGGAAATGGCCAGGGCTGGGTTGAGTGCATCAGCACTTCAACGACCGGCAGGCCGGCCTCTTCGAATGTCTCACGCGCGACCGCTTCTTCGATGGCTTCGCCGGGCTCGATGAAGCCTGCGAGCGCCGAGTGCATGCCGCGCGGCCACATTTTCTGACGTGCGAGGAAGCATTTGTCGCCGAACGTCGGCAACATGATGCAGACCGGATCGACGCGCGGAAAATGTTCGGCTGAACATAGCGGGCATGAGCGCTTCCAGCCCGCCTCGACGACAAGCGTCGGGCTGCCGCAATTGGCGCAATAGCCGTTCTTCACGTGCCATTCGAACACGGCTTTGGCCGGGCCGAGTGTCGCGAGATCGTCGCGCGATAGAAGCGGACCTAAGGCGCGCAAATCATCGAAGCGGCCGAGCCCGTCGAGCTTCATCGGATCGGCAATATCGATTGCAAAGTGCGCGGCGCCGGCCTTGTCGAGGCCGAGAAACAGGAGACGCGCATCCTTGCTGGCGATGCCGGCGCGGGCGTGCGCGCCGAGCCAGCCGGGCGCAACCACGCCGCCCTCCTCGGTCACGAAGGGGCGCTGCTCATGGAATGGGATGAGCAAGGTGGTATCCGCCGCCAGCGCCGCATCGAGCCAAGCCGCATCGCGGCGATGATGACCGGCGCGGTCGAGCGGCGAGCGGGTGAAGGCGTTGGGGTTTTGCATCAGGCGCATGGGCACGCTCTATGGCGCGCCCATGCGCCCGCGCAAAGCATATTCAGCCTAATTCGGGCGGCGGAAGCGCAGCACGAATTGATCGGTGCGGCCTCGAATATCGCCTTCGAAGACGCGCAGCGCGCGATCGTCCGCGGGATTGCGCAGCACCTCGCTTTCGGCGTCGAGCACGAAGCCGGCGGCGGTGAGATCGGCGACGACTTGGGCGCGGTCGATGCGGTGCAGCGTATTGGTGACCTCGATCGGGCTGCCGTCAGCGGCGGCGTGATCGATGATGATGAGGGCGCCGCCCGGCTTCAGCGCGTCGAACATTTTGCGGTTCAGCGCCGGCACGTCGATGGCGAGTTGGGGCAGATAGAAATCGTGATAAATTTGCGAAATGAAGATCGCATCGAGCGGCTCTGAAATGGTCCAGTTCTGATAGCCGTCTGTCAGGTGCGTGATGTTGGAATATTCGGCGGCGACGGCGGTGAGCGGGCGTGGGCGCTCCGGCGTGCCGGCGCGATCGACGCCGTAGACGCGCCCCTCGCCTGCCGCGACCGAAAGAAGCCGCGTGTAATAGCCGCCGCCGGGGCCAATGTCGGCGATGCGCGCGCCGGGCTGGACTTGCGCGAAGGCGAGGATTTCGGCCGGGTGGCGGAGCGCGTCACGCTCGCGATCGGCGGCGGGGCGGCGCGGATCGGCGACAGCGGCGAGGATGTGCGGCGAGCTTGCGGTGACGGCGGCAGGCGCGGCCATCATGATGCTCGGGATCGCGCCGCCGGCGCAGGCGGCGGCGGATAGGGCAAGGCTGAGCGCGATTGTGAGGTTCCGCATGCGTGGCTCCCTGGTGTCAGGCGTCAGGTGTCGGAGCTTTTTGTGGGATGTTCAAGCTTCTGACACCCGACACCTGATACCTGCTGCCTGATGATTCCGGTCACCGCCTCCATTGCGATCGACGAGCGCGATCTTGAAGAGCGCTTCATCCGCGCGGCTGGGCCGGGCGGGCAGAACGTCAACAAAGTCTCGACGGCGGTCGAGCTGCGCTTTCGGGTGAACGGCTTTACCGAGTTGCCGGACGACGTGCGGGCGCGGCTGGAGCGGCTGGCCGGGCGGCGCTTGAACCTTGCCGGCGAAATCGTGCTGCGCGCCGACGAGCACCGCACCCAGGATCGCAATCGCAGCGAGGCGTTGGCGCGGCTGGTGGCGCTGGTCGAGCAAGCTTCGCATCGGCCAAAGCCGCGCAAGAAAACCAAGGTGCCGCGCGCCGCGAAGGAGCGCCGCTTAGAGGGCAAAGCTAAGCGCGGCGATGTGAAAGCCAAACGCGGGCGGGTGCGGGATCAGGATTGAAGCATTGGGTGTGACTAGCGCCCACGCTTTTGCGTTTGCGGCGGCGGCATGAGTTCGAGTTGTTCGGGCGGCGGCGGCAGGCGCGGAGCGGCTTCGATTTGCGGCGGCGAGGCGATTTCGATGCCGGCGTCACCAGCGCCCAATTCCTTGAACTTGCGCGCTTGCGGCAAGACACGGCTTTCGACCGAGCCGATCATCTCATTGTACGTTTTCACCGACTTGCCGATTGAATCGCCGACTTTGCCCATGTGATCGACCATCACCGCCATGCGGCGGAAGAGATCGCGGCCGAGCTCGGCGATTTCCTGCGCGTTCTTGGCGCTCTGCTCCTGACGCCAACCGTAGGCCACGGATTTCGCCAGCGCGATCAGGGTCGACGGCGTGGTGATAATCACCTTCTGCTGAAACGCATCCTCGAAAATCGACGGATCGCGCTCGGCGGCGGCGGCGAGGAAGTTTTCACCGGGCACGAAGAGAACGACGAAGTCAGCCGTCTTTGGCACGTGTTCCTGATAGGCCTTGGACGACAAGTTCTTCACGTGCGAGCGCAATTCCTGCGCGTGCTTTTTCAGATGAAGTTCGCGGGTGGCGTCGTCCGTCGCTTCGACGGCGTCGAGATAGCCGGAGAGCGCGACTTTCGAATCGACGACGATGCAGCGGCCGCCCGGCAGATTGATCACGACGTCCGGGCGTAGGCGCGCGCCCTCGCCGTCCGTCGTTGAGAATTGCTCGACAAAATCGACGTGCGCGGAAAGGCCGGAGAGTTCGAGCACGTTGCGCAAGGTCTGCTCGCCCCACCGGCCGCGCATTTTCGGCGAGGCGCGCAGCGCTGAAAGCAGCTGCGTCGTGGTTTTGTTGGTGTTGCCGACGGCATCGACGATCTGGCGCACCTGCTCGTTGATCGCGGACTTGTCCTGCAGGCGCGCTTTCTCCAGCGCATCGACGGAGGTGGCGAGTTTGGCCAGCGCTTCTTGCGCGGGGGTGATCACTTCTTTGACGCTACCGGCGGCGGCTTGCTTGTGGGTCTCAAAGGTCTGGTTCGCGAGCGCCAGAAACTGGGCCTGGGAAGCTTCGAGAGCCTTGGCCGCGAGCGCGACGAAGCGCGCTTCCTCGGATTCCGAACGTTCACTTTTTTGCGCCTGGGCGGCGGCGAGTTCGGTGGCGAGGTCGAGGTTTTGGCGGCGCAGGCCGTCGAGTTCGGTGCGCAGGCGGTCACGCTCGGCGCGGATCGGCTCAACCCCGGCGCAGCGGTAGGCGAACCAGCCGGCGGCGGCGATGGCGACGACGGCCAAGAGAAGCAGAAGTGATTCGATCATTTCGGAAGCCTAGCAGTCTGCCGGCCCCGACCACATGCCCTACCGTTATAGGGTTGATCTGGCGCATGGCGGAAGCCCCAGCGGACGCCTATTTCTTGGGGATGAACGTGTTCGACTTCCTGATCCCAATAGCCCTGCTGGTGGTGTTTCTGGTGCTGTGCTTCGGCATCTACGCCATGTTTCGCGGTGGCGACTTCGGGCGGTCCTGGTCGAACAAGGCGATGCGGATGCGGGTCGTCGTGCAGTTCATCGCGATTGTGATCCTGGTTGCGGCGCTGTGGTTTAAGCAGCAAAACGGCTAGATGGTTCGTTTAGATAAGATCGTCACCAAAGCCGGCGATGGCGGCAAGACACGCCTCGCGACCGGCGAGCCGGTTTCCAAAGCGAGCGCGCGTGTAGAGGCGTACGGCGCTGTGGATGAAGCGAACTCCGCGATCGGCGTGGCGCGACTGCACACGACGGCGGATCACGTGCTCGATCCGATTTTGGAGCGTGTGCAGAATGATTTGTTTGATCTGGGCGCCGATCTGGCGACGCCAGATTCGCCGGATCTGAAGTTCGAGCCGCTGCGAATCCAGGAAAGCCAGACGCTGCGGCTTGAGGCGGAGATCGATGCGCTGAACGAAAAGCTGACGCCGCTCACCTCCTTTATTTTGCCGGGCGGCTCGCCAGCGGCGGCGCATCTGCATTTGGCGCGCGCGATTGCGCGACGGGCCGAGCGGGCGATCGTCGCGCTGGCGGATGTGGATGCGATCTCGCCAGAGGCGATCAAGTTTGCGAACCGGCTTTCGGATTTGCTGTTCGTGGCGGCGCGGTACGCCAATGACGAAGGCCGCGCCGATTTGCTGTGGACGCCTGGCGCCAATCGATAGCGCGAAAGCAAAACGGCCCGCGCTTTCACGCGGGCCGCCCTGTTCGATATCCCTGAATTCAGTTGGCGCGGTCGTCCCGGCCATCCTTGCCCTTCAGCGCGTCTTTGACGTCGCCAAGAACTTCGCGGGCTTCGCCCTTTGCCTTGTCGGCTTTGCCTTTGGCCTTCATCGACGAATCGTTCGTCACATTGCCGATGCCTTCTTTGATCGCGCCCGATGCTTTATCGGCCGCGCCTTTGACGTGCTCTTTGTCCATTTCGCTCTCCTTTGGGGTTGCGTGGAGAACGTCTGGGACGCAGGGCTGTTCCTCTAGGCGATGTATTGCGCGCCGTTCATGGTGAGCGTGGAACCCGTCATGAAGCCTGACCCTTCCGACGCCAAGAACGAGACCGCGCTTGCGATTTCCTCAGCCTTACCCAAGCGGCCGACAGGAATCGTGCTGATGATCTTTTTCAGCACTTCTTCGGGCACCGCCGCGACCATGTCGGTATCGATGTAGCCGGGGCAAACGCAGTTCACTGTGATGCCTTTGCTCGCGCCTTCTTGCGCCAATGCTTTGGTGAAGCCGATCATGCCGGCTTTCGCGGCTGAATAATTCACCTGTCCGACCTGGCCCTTTTGGCCGTTGATCGAGCTAATGTTGATGATGCGGCCCCAGCCGCGCGCGCGCATGCCTTCGATG
>SXGT01187374.1_pt1 | contig 14013 bp, 18 predicted proteins | sample 3176221 | NCBI WGS metagenome assembly SXGT01 (sample SAMN11356862, study PRJNA531348) | freshwater metagenome | isolation source: freshwater sample F1-120 | place: China: Fuxian Lake, Yuxi | collected 2017-12-25 | reverse complement strand
GGTGTCTTCGGAGTCGGAGGTGTCTTCGGAGTCGGAGGTGTCTTCGGAGTCGGAGGTGTCTTCGGAGTCGGAGGTGTCTTCGGAGTCGGAGGTGTCCTCGGAGTCGGAGTCCTCGGAGTCATTCGGGCTAAAACAGGCGGTCGTAGCGAGAAGTGCGATCAATGAGAAGCGGTACATTTGGGGCATCCAAAAGTGAAGGTATAAAGTTAGATATCGAACGCCGGCGGACGCGTCGGCCGGTGCGAGCTCATAACCTTTGACTTCGCCGGTGCTTGTTGCCGGTTGTAGCGCGCGCCCCCCGAGGTCCGGCGCGCCCCCGCACTACAACCTGCAACACCCATCCGCAGAGCCCCAACGATAGGGTGGCTTCGCGCAGAACGCGCAATGCGGAGTTTCAATGAAACGCAGTTTTGTATTCCTATTGTCGCTGTTGGCAGCGTGTGCAGATCCGACCAAAGGCAGTCGCGACAACGACGAGGACGGGTTCGGCATCGATGAGGACTGCGACGACAACGATCCGAACGTCAACCCCGGCGTGGTGGAAGTCTGCGGCGATGCCGATGCTATCGACAACGACTGTTCTGGCGCCGACGATGCTTGTGCCGACGACTTGGATTCCGATGGTTACACCGCGGATGTGGACTGCGACGACGGCGATGCGTTGGTCAATCCGGGTGAGGTGGAGCTGTGCGACGACGACGTCGACAACAACTGCGACGGCATCAGCACTGAGTGTTTGGGCGGCGTGACCTACAACAACCCCACCCTTCTGTCGGCGTACGGAACCGCCGTGAGCGACAACTACGTGGTGTTTGGCAACCCCGGGGAGAACTTCAACGACGGGGTGGTCGCGTGGTTCGCCCTGGACGATGTGGTGGACGCGGAGTTCGAGCTCTCGGACGCGGCGATTGTGAGCGAGGGGCCGTTTGGTGACGAGACCCTTTACGGCGTCGTACCGCGTGAGGCGGGCGATTACTTCTGCGCCGACGCCGAATACTATGAAGATGACACTTACACCGCGCTGGGTCGGGTCTATTGCTACCCGCGTTCGCTGATTCAGGCCGGTGGGAACTCGGGAGTGATCGAAACGACGGACGCGGTGTTCACCGTCACCGGCGCCGGCGAAGACGAGTTGTACACCACGGTCGATGCGGTCATGGACGTCACCGGGGATGGCGAAGACGATGTGATGGTGCGTACCGCTGAGGGCTTTTACATCTTGGAGGGCACGTCCGCAGGATTCTCCGGGGACTATGTGGTTCCCGATGATGCGGCCTACTATGTGCCCGGCGATTGCGAAGGCGGGAGCGCTTGGTGCGGGTTTGGTCGCGCGGTCGGTGCCGACCACCTGTTGATGTCGGGTCCGGGCGGGGCAGGGGATGATTTCTTGGTCTACGAATACCCGATCACGTCGTCAGATCCGAGCGCGAGCGCCACCTTTGCCGTGAGCCGCGCGAACGGAGACAGTTCCACGGCGATCCTCGACGGGTTTGCAATCGGAAATACCAACGGTGACTGGGTGAAACTGGTCGATTTCGACGGCAACGAGGTCACCCGTATTGATGGAAATGCGAGTACGAACTTCGGCTATCATGTGTCGACGATGTCGGCACTGGACGGAGACGAACTGTTGATCGTCTCGGCCCCCTACGACTTCAACCATCGATCGGACCAGACCGGTCTCGCCTATGTGTTCAACCTCACCGAAAACCCTCTGCCGACGACGATCGACAACGCGTCCTACATTCTCGAGGCGGATGCCAGCTTTATGCAGTGCGGGTGGCGCACGGCGGGCGGAACCATCGTCGATTCCAACGGAACCCAGAGCGTCGTGAGCATCTCCTGCCAAGGCTACGGCGGTGCGGTGTTCACTTTGGAAACCGAGGCGCCCCCGGCGCCAATGCCCCCCCCAAACGACATTCAATCCACCGGAAACAACAACTACAACGTCAAGAAGTGGATTCGCGACGAATACGCGAGCCGCTCAGAATGGTTCAACTCCCTCGCCCAGACCGAGCGCGTGGTCAACGGCCAAAACCAGACGACCGGTTGGCGCTTGCACAAGATCTACCCCGACAGCGTGCTGTACCGGATGGGCCTCCGCGCCGGCGATGTCGCGCACAACATCAACGGTACCTCGCTGACCAGCGGCGCCGCTGTGGTGGGGGCCTTCAGCGAGCTCCAGACCGCGAACGACGTGCACCTGACCGTGAAGCGCAATGGTGAAAACCTGACGTTGCACATTCACTTCGTGAACTAGGCCCATCCAGCCGTCGTCCACCCCCTTATGGACGGCGGCTTTGGGCTGGTCCATCGGCGCTTCGGGTGCTGCTGTGGGGCAGACCCGCAACGTTTCTCAACTGTGGACGACCTCGCAGCCCTGCTCAGCGGCGGAGCGCAGAAAGGTACGCAAGCCCCACACATTTCCGAGCGTCTCCACAAAAGCGTATACCTTTTCGCTCATGGGTCGATTGGGCCGGAGATCTTGGCCGGGAACGGCTTGGCCGAGTTCCTCCACCCGCTCGGGGGCGACCTGCCAATCGGAGTTGAGGATCCCGGCGGCCAGGAGTGCGGTTTCAATGCCTTCCAACCGATCGGCGAGCAGGGCGACCTCGTGAGTGGTAAACCGCAGATGCCCGTCTGGATCGCGGAGATCGGCGTCGACGCGCAGTTGTTCGATCACTTCGGCGCGCTCGGGATCCACCAGGCGCCAAAACGCGATTGCCTGATCGAGGTGGGTCCAGCCATCACAATGGGGAGTGAGCACGACCTCTTCGTCGTCCACGTCGGCGTCGAAGTCGGGGCGGCGGGGACGGACGGCGTAAAAGGTCACCGGAGTCTCCGTTGTCGGCGCGTGTGTTTGCGCCTCGCCTATGGCATTTCGGACTTGTTATCGTACGCCGAGGCCTTCCTCAAGGAGTCCGGTGATGTCGGACAATCCCAATGCGTTCAAACATGCGTTCAACGCGGCCTCGGTCCAGACGTTGGCGGATCGGGTGGCGGCCGTTCACCCGGCCTTCGACCGCGCCGCGTTCCACGGGGAACTCACCAACCTGGAGTCGCTCGAGCTAAAGGATCGGGTTCGGGCCATTGCCGCTGCGTTGCATCGAGGGTTGGCGCTGCCGTTTCCCGAGGCCGCACGGGTGTTGGTGGCAGCGCGGGTGGATTCGGGGTTCAGCGCCTGGCCGTTGGTGACCTACATCGGGCGGTATGGCCTCGAACACTTTGAAGAATCGATGGCCGCCCTGCAGGCGTTGACCGAGCGGTTCAGCGGCGAGTTTGACGTCCGCCCGTTTCTGATCCGTGAGCCAAAACGCGCGTTTGCGGTGTTGCAGCGGTGGACGCAGGATCCCAGCGAACACGTTCGCCGGTTGGCCAGCGAAGGTTCCCGGCCGCGGTTGCCGTGGGGCGATCGGTTACAGGCGTTGATCGCAGACCCCCGACCGACATTGCCGTTGTTGGAAGCGTTGAAGGACGATCCAAGCGCCTATGTTCGCAAGAGCGTTGGCAACCACCTCAACGACATCGCCAAAGATCATCCGGACGTGGTGCTGTCCCTCGCCGAACGTTGGCTGGGGGAGCGGGAAAGTCGCCTCGGAATCGTGAAGCTGGCGTTGCGGTCGTTGGTAAAAGCGGGCGATGCGAGGGCGTTGGCGGTGATGGGCCACGGAACGGCCGAGGGTTTGCGGGTGGAGGACTTCTCGGTGCCGGAACGGGTGACGATCGGAGAGTCGGTGGAGATCCGATTTTCGGTCTGGAACGATGGCGCTTTGCCGGTTTCCGCGCAAGTAGACTACCGCGTCCATTACGTGGGGCCGAAGGGCGTTCGGGCGCCGAAGGTGTTCAAGTTGAAAGCGGTGCAGTTGGCCGCTGGGCAAGGAGTGCCAATTTGCAAACGGCACGCGTTTAAACACGTCAGCATTCGACGGTTGTTTCCGGGGGTTCATCGGATCGATGTACAGGTGAATGGGAAGGTGTTGGCGGGTGGAGGGGTGACCCTAGCTCAACATCCGGAGGAGCATGTGGCGGATGTGATCCTGCCCGCCAAAAAAGATGGCGAGAACACGCACGATCGTCCTGTGTTCATCGACGTCGAACCAGTAGATCGCCCGATCGATGGTTAGAAATCGGACCCCGGGCAGGACGTCGTCTTGCGGGGTGCCACGGATCGGAGCCGTCGCCAGTCGACTCGCAGCCTCCCGAATTCCGAGCACCCGCTGGGCCGCTCGTTCGAACGCCTCATTGGGGCTTTCACCAAAGCCGACGTAGCTCTCGAAGAGATGATCGAAAAGAAGTTCGAGGTCGTGTTCGCTTGCCTCTGAAAACTCAATCCCGAACGACATGCGTTTTCCGCTTTCGGGCGATCATCTGCTCCAGGCGTTCATCGAGAGCGGACGCAGAGATAAAGCTGCCCGCCCGCCGCTGTTTCAACACCTCGGCGAGTGCCTCTCGTTCGAGGAGATTGTCGTCGAGCTGCTGACGTAGGAGCTCGACCCCCTGTTGAAGGACCGCGCTAACACTCGAAAACCGACCCGCTTCGACCAACCGTTTCGCGAATTGGAACTGCTCATCGCTCAGGGAGATGGAAGACTTGATGGTCATGGTTTGGACCTCGCGGGATCGGTTAGATGGTACTACTGGGTAACACCGGTGTCCACACGCTCCTCGCTGTTCGCCGAGTTATCCCCTCCCCCGGAGCTCGCTTGGATCTTCTTACCGCCCATCGCCAACTGCTCGAACGCCGCCGCGAGGTCATGAATCTCGTCGGTCCGGGCCCGTTGGAGCCACACTACTACGATTGCACCGAGGCGCTTTCGATCGTGGAGCCCCAGGGACATTGGGCGGATCTCGGCACAGGGGCTGGGTTTCCAGGGATCGTATTCGCGGCCAAGTTCCCGGAAGTGCGCCTAGATCTGGTCGACAGCCGCAGCAAGCGGTGCACCTTTCTGGAAGCGGTCCTGCTCGACGGCGGTAATCCGGCGAACGTGCGGGTTCTTTGCCAGCGGCTGGAAGACCTCCCCGACGCCTCCTACGACGGTCTCACAGCGCGAGCCCTCTCTTCGCCGCGGGAAATGCTGGCTCACGCGCGGCGCCTGCTTCGTCCAGGCGGGCAGTTGGTGTTGTTCCTCCAGGACGAGGAGGTGCCGCCGATCGCCGACTTCACCGTCGTGAAGGAACACCGGTACCGGTTTGAACGCGGCTACCGGCGTTCGGTGGTATTGCGCTGGCAGGGCTGATTCTGGGCGCGCCGGCTACGCCGTCGGGTGCTGCAGGGGTTCCGCCGACTTCGTCGGCCGCTGCGCGCCCTTTCGCCCCCTCGCGCACCGTGACAGCGACGTCGCGGGTCCGGGCCACGGGCGGCCGGGCCGTGCGAAGGCCGAGCACGGAGGCCACTCCGGATGTTGGCACGAGTTTTGCTTATGACCCCGGCGGGGGTTTACAATGAAGTTGTCCATGGGCTGGTGTGTGTTGGGGTTGATGGTGGGTTGCGCAGGTGATCCGGAAGAGACCGATCTGGAGACGGATCTCCCCGAGGAGACCGACCTTCCAGAGGAGACGGATCCCGTCGAAAACCAAGGCGGGGATACCCTCGCCGCTCACGTCTATTACGGCGAGTGCATCGGCTACTGTCTGACCACCGTCACCTTTTTGACCGACGGCCAGGTCGAGCTGTCCGCCGAAGGCTGGAACGAAGAGGGCGACGATCTCGATCCGATCACCAACACCGGTGTGCTGTCCGAGTCCGCCGCAGCGGATTGGGATGTGCTGCTCGCCGAAGTGAACTCGCTCACCTTGGACGAAGTGTACGGTTGTCCCGATTGCGATGATGGCGGCGGCGTATCGGTTCGCAGGGAGGGATTGCCCGCTACCGACTATCCGGCGGGGGAGCCGCCCACCGCGCTCGACGATTTTGACGATTTTCTCTGGCCTGTTCGGGCCGCCCTGACCGGTTGTGTGTCGTCGGGCGAGATTGCGGTCGACGAGGGATGTTCTTCGTTGAACTTTTAGGTTGGGCGCGCCGGCTGTCGCCGTCGGTGCCTGCAGGGGTTCCGTCGCGCGTTTCGCGCGACCGCTTCGCGCCCTTCCGTCACCTCGCGCTCAGGTTCCTTCGTTCGAGAGGGGAACCACGGAGAGTTTTCCGTCGCCGGGTTCACTGAGCGCGCCCACGCTCTCCTCGGAGAGAGCAAGTTGCCCGCCGAGCCCTTGGCGCCGACGTTTCAGTTCGGCGATCCAGTCGCCGGCGAAGGCTCGGGCGCCCAAGCTGGTTTCCGCTACGCGGTGGAGCGCCTGGAGGGTCTCGGGGGGGTCCTCGTTGGCAAGCACCTGAACGGCCTCGCGGGCGTGGGCGATGGAGCGGACATTGGCGAGCTGCTCCAGGACGTCGAGGTCGCCCCGATCTCTCCACGATGCGAACAGGTGGCTCACGCCGCTATCGGATTCAACGATCCACCGGAAACGTTCCTCGTGGAGCAGCAACAGCAGCGCGGGAAGCGTGCCCAGTTGAACGACCGCCTCGACGAAGGTGCGGCTGTATGGGAACTCGACGTGGGGTGCGACGAACCGGTAGGGTTCGAGATCGCCGAGGGTGGCCATCGCGGCAAGAACACGGTCGGGCCGATCGATGAACAATGCGGCCCAGTCCGTCAGGGGAATGGTCTGCATCGTTGGATGGTGCTGGGACCGCACCGCTGCAACGTGGCGAACCCTCGGTGCAGGATCGTAACGAAACTCAGGTAGCAGTGGTGGATCGAGACACCACAAAGCTCGCGCTCGGGTGCCGACGTCGGGATCGGTTCGAGCGATCTCCAACAGACGCGTGGAGAGGTCGCCGCATTGGACCGTCCTCACCAGAAAGTCGATGGAGTCCAGAAGGGGGGCGTGTTGGTCTGGTGCGAACGTTCGAGTGACAACTTCCAATTGGCCGTTCTCTAGATGCACGTCGAAACAATCGCGTCCGTTTGCTCAGGCCGTGAGTCGTGTTCGCGTTGCCGAGGGGAACAGGGCGACGAGCTGGGCCTCATCGCCGCTCAAGTCGAAGGCTCTGTCGAAGGAGGCGTCCCCCGTCGACGAAGTCCCATGACTCGTGGGATAGTCGGCTCGTCGTCGGCCCCCGATCGCCCGGTGAAACAGGTCGACTTCGGTGTGGCTGGACGACATGGGTTCCGGTCGTCGAGCCCGGAGGGTGATCTTCGAGTCATCGATCGACGCTGTCCAACGCGCTCGACCCTTGATGGGATCGACCTCAACGGTGTAGGCGACCGCTCCTGGGATCGTGTACGAACAGGTCCGGCCCAAGTGCCGTCGGTACCCCGTGTCCGCCCAGCGGATCAGGAAAGGCGTCGCAACGGTCGCAGAGGCAACCAGGATCAGTACGGCCACATCGACCACGGCGGAGATCCTCTGCGGAGAGGGAGAGTGTACACCGGCTGGCCGCTCGGAAGGCGGCCAGCCAGGAATACGCCAGGCGGAGGTAGCCCCAACGGGCGGCCTTGGCCGCGGATCGGTTCCTACTTCAGCGCACAACCCAACGCATCGATCTGCATCGGCACGTGGTTTCTTCCCACCACCGCAAACACCCGCGCCCCTGGGGTGGTCGCCGCACTCAGCTTCCGAAACATCGACACATTTCGGAACTCGCTTGACCGCTGGTTGATGTGCCGAAACACGGATTGTGGGGAGGTGTCGTTCGGGTCCACAAACGGCTGAAACCAATCCGCGGGCACCTGCCACCAGTTTTCCGGCTGTTCGAACCGCGCGTCGAAGGCGTGCTCGAGTGCGTCGACGGAATCGACGGTGGCCAGCAGCCCCATTCCCCGAGCTTTGGTGATCAATCCGCCGATCGCTTCGGGCAGCTGCGTTTCGGCCACCCCCTTTCGGTCCCGGAGGATGGTCGTCTGCCGTAGGACGTAGAACAGGTCCACCGCGTCGGCCGGGAACACCTCGCGAACGTGGGCCGCCTCTTCGGTGGGATCGGGTTCCAATCGCGCCAACGGAACCCCGTCGCGGCGGGCCAAGAACACCACGAAGTCTGCCTCCCCTTTGGCGATCGCCGCCGCCCGGTCGGGCTCGGCGGCTTTGCGTTCCTGCCCTTCGTAGAAGGCAACGGTCGGGTGGATGTCGTTCCACGCCTTTTCGATCGCCGCGAACTGTACGTGGTTGGCATCGGTGGAGTGTTCCGCCCCGAAATAGTACAGCCGCCCTCCGGCAGGGGTGGTGAGGTCGGCCAGATAGCGCGGTTCGAGTGCCTTGGGATCGTCGTACTTCAGCAGGAGCGCTTCGCAGTCGGCGGCGAATGCCGGCGTGGTGACGTGGACGAGAACGGCGGCGAGCAGGAGTCGGAGGCGCATGAGTTTCCTGGGGATGGTCAGAGGTAACACGCGTTGGCAGTGAATTGGGTTCCGTGAGGTTGGCAGTGCGAGCGCTCGTCAGGTGCCTTGTCGTGTGCAGAGGCCGGGTGTTCTTTCCCAGCGGTATCTCTTTGGGACGTCCTTGAACTACCACAGAGGACACCGAGGACACAGAAGAGCCCGGGGGTGTCTCAAGTCTTCAGCGTGTTTGCGTTCTCCCGACCCAGCGCCTCGTCGAGTGCACCGCTTCTCAGCGGTGGTTCCTGAGGCATTCCTCTCCTCCGTTCCTCCCGGCCCGGAAAGGTCGCGAAGCTCTCTGTGCCCCGGGTGTCCTCTGTGGTGGTCTGTGCGGCTTCTCGCACGGTGGGTGCGTCTTGTGGACTGTTGCAGTCGGATCGCTTGCACCACGTGTCCCGACTCTGAGCCTCATCGACTCCTCCAGGTGCTCAGCTTCTCCGCGGTGCCGCCCACACCGTCGACCGCCCGCCGGCATGCCCGATGGATTGTTCCACGTGGAACGCGATGTGATTCTCCCGGTGTTCCACTTGGAACAGCTCCCGACGGGTGGCTGATGGAGGGCAACGCTCTCAGCGTCCGATGTTCCACGTGAAACACATCGACTCGCACCAACCTCTCTGCACACTTTGCGCCTCTGCGCGAAACCTCGTTCGTGTTCCACGTGGAACAAAAGGCCACGCCAGCGATGACGCCTTCCGTGCGCGAGAGGTCGTTCCTTCACATCGGTTCGCTGTCCCGGACAAGCCCTCCAGGTGTGTTCCACGTGAAACATCTGCTCCCCTGTCTTCTGTTCCACGTGGAACATTCCCTGATTTTTCCCTCCTCCCCAACCCCGCTTCCTCGCCCACTTCCCTGAACCTCGTTCTTCCCCCCTGCAAACCCTGGACTCTTGCCGCTCCACTGGCTATAGTTTCCCTGCCTCCCGCGGTTCGCCGCACTCCCCTCCCCCTTCTTCCCCGAAAATGCCCAAATGGCTCATATTCTCGCCATTTCCAATCAGAAGGGTGGCGTCGGTAAGACGACCACTGCGATTAACCTGTCCGCTGCTCTCGCTGCACAACAGCAACGCACGCTGGTCATCGATCTCGATCCTCAGGGAAACGCAAGTTCCGGACTCGGATATCCGCGGACCGATGTCACCATGGGCATCTATGACGTGCTGATGGGCTTCCGGGATTTGGATTCGGTGCGCATGCCGACCGGTCTCGACAACCTCGAAGTCGTTCCCGCCAACCGCGAGTTGGTCGGCGCGGAGATCGAGCTGGTCGAGGACGACGAGCGCGAGTTCCGCCTGAAGAAGGTGCTCGACACCGTTCGCGATCAATACGACTTCATCGTGATCGACTGCCCTCCCTCGCTGGGGCTGCTCACGGTCAATGCGTTCACCGCCGCCGACGCGGTCCTCATTCCTCTGCAAGCTGAGTACTATGCGATGGAAGGGCTCGGCGAGCTGCTTCGCACCGTTCAAGCGGTTCGCAAGGGACTCAACCCTACCCTCGCCCGCGAAGGCATCGTGATCACCATGGCCGACGGCCGCAACAACCTCTGTCGCGAAGTGGAGAGCCAAGCTCGCGAACTGTTCGGCGCGGAGGTGTTCGATACCGTGATCCCTCGCAACGTTCGGCTCGGCGAGGCCCCCAGCTTCGGCAAGGCGATCGTCGAATACGATCCCAAATCCACCGGCGCCAAGAGCTATCTGGCGTTGGCCGAAGAATTGTTGAACCGCCGCTCCACCAAGAATGCTGCCCTTCGGGAGGTTTCATGAGTCTCGCTCGCAAAGGTGCCCTTGGAAAGGGGCTCGCCCAGCTGATCCCCGACAATGCGTTGAGTGGTGATGCTCCCACCCGCACCCACCTCCGCGTGGTCGCCCTCGAGGAGATCCGCCCGAATCCGAATCAGCCCCGCGAGTACTTCGATCCAGCGTTGCTGTCGTCGCTCTCTGAGTCGATCCGTCAGCATGGCATTCTTCAGCCGTTGGTGGTTCGCCGTGAGGCCGGACACTTTGTGCTGATCTCCGGTGAGCGCCGGTTCCGTGCCTCGAAATTGGCGGGCCTCACGGAGGTTCCCGTCATCATCCGCGAGGCCGAGGAAGGCTCGGTTCAGTTGGAGTTGGCCCTCGTTGAAAACCTCCAGCGTTCTGACCTCGATCCGATCGAGTCCGCCCGCGGTTACGCGCGATTGATGGAAGAGTATGGGTACACCCAAGATGAGGTGGCCCAACGCGTCGGCAAAGAGCGTCCCACGGTCGCCAATGCGCTTCGCCTGCTGCGACTTCCCGACTTCGTTCTCGACGCGGTTCGCGACAATTCGATCAGCGCCGGCCACGCCCGCGCTCTGCTCCCGGTCAACGACGCGGATCTGTTGGCCGGATTGGTCAAGAAGATTGTCGACCAGCAGCTGTCGGTTCGCGCGACCGAAAAGTTGGTCGCCCAAAGTCAGAAGGTGATCGAAGCCGGACCTCGGTTGGTGGAGCCTGTCCCCGAGCCCGAGCTCCCCAGCTATGAATACGCCCACCGCCTGCTCGCCGAGACCCTGCACACCCTGGTGCAGATCAAGGCCCGCCGCGACGGTGGCGGTTCGGTGGTGATCGAGTTTTCCAATGCCGACGAGCTCGATCGGCTGGTGACCCTGGTCAGCCGTTGAATCTTCCGCAGGCGCGCCTCACCGGTTTTCTCGGGGAAGGAGCCGTTCACCGAGGCGAGCTCCAGTTCGACGGGTGGGCGCGGATCGACGGCCATCTGATCGGCGTGCTGCGCGCGTCCGAGCTCGCCGAGATCGGCCGCTCCGGTGTGATCGAAGGAGAAGTTCTTGCTCCTCAGGTTCTCGTGGGCGGCGTGGTCCGCGGTAAAATCGTGGCTTCCGAGCGTTGCACGTTGTTGGAGACCGCCGTCGTGAGCGGCGAACTCGAAGCCCCGTGGCTCGACGTACGCAACGGAGCCCAGTTAGAAGCCAAGCTCACGGTGCGTCGGGAGTCCACATGAAGCCGTTGGTGATCGGGATCGCGGGAGGTACGGCGTCGGGCAAGAGCACGGTCGCCGCCGAGGTGATGAAGGCGCTCGGCGATCGCGGCCTGCATGTGATGCACGACCGCTACTACATCACCATGCCTGCTTCGTGTGAGGGAGACCCCTCTCGGCACAATTTCGATCATCCGCACGCGCTGGAGACCCAGCGAATGGTCAACGATCTTGACCATCTCCGCAACGGCCGTCCCACTCGGCTCCCCCGATACGATTTCGCTAGCAGTTCACGGCAGCCTGAGGAAGATCACGTCGAGCCGCGCCCGGTGATCATCGTCGAAGGGATCCTCGTGTTTGCGGAAGCCGCCTTACGTGAGCGCTTCGATCACCTTGTGTTTGTGCACACCCCGGATGACATCCGTCTGTTGCGACGAATCCGACGGGACATGGCCGAACGCGGCCGGGACCTGGACGAGATCTTGTTGCAGTACGAGCGCACGGTTCGCCCGATGCACGAGGAGTTTGTTGCCCCAAGCCGCGCTCACGCTCACGTCGAATTGGACGGCACCGGGCACATCCCCGACTTGGTCCAGCGGGTGTTGGCATTAATTCCCGCGTGAGCGAGCGTTCTGGGCGCCTCTCCTTCGGGGTCGGCCTCCTCCCGGCTCGGTGCAAGCCCGCCGCGGCCATGCTCGCTTTGTCGCGTGTTGTGGTCCTCGGTCACGGGCTTGAGCCCAGCTCCCTCCGGTCCTCACTTTGCTCCTCGCGTTCACGGGTTCTCGGGTTCAGCGCACTCGCTGCCGTTGGCTGCAGCGGGGCTGTGGGCGATATCAACATTCGACCTCACCGCGAGGCCACCCTGCAGTTGATCGCGCCCACACCTGCGCTCACGCTCGATGACTGCGGCATGTTTGGTGGCAGCCGAAGCGGGTGGTGCACGATCGCGGGGACGGGACCCGATCTGCAGCTGTTCGTTCAAGGCCTTTCCACCAGCCTGGTCGGCTCCACTCTGGAATTCAGCGAACACAGCTGCGTTTCAAAACCCGAGTTTGGTACTCCTGGGAGTTACGGCTTCTTGCTCAAGCCCGGCGTTCAACGTTTCGATGTCGTGAATGCCGTCTACCCGAACAATGCCCACCTTCGTGCAGTCACTGTTGATCTCGTCGTCGGAAAATCATGTTTGGACTTTGAGTATCCGTACGGCTGAGAGCTATTGGACCACTGGCGAGCCGGCCTCTTGGTACACCACCACCGAGCCGTCGGGTTGGTAGGCGGTGAGCGTCAAGGAACCATCGCCTCGGACTTCCCAGATGGTGTCGATCGTACCATCGCGCTTGAAGTCAACTTCCATTCGGGTCCAGCCGCCCTCCGCGTTCAGGAACATCCTACTTTGAGAAAGCGGTTGCCCATCCCGCGACGTGCGCTCCAATACTTCCTGTGGGCCGACCCACTCATAGTCGCTCACGACCGTCGCACCGTCGGGTGACACCACGGTCCACTTGGTCGATCGCCCGTCCAGGTCGCGTTCGACCGTCGAGGTGTAGCCCGGCTCGGCGTCGCTGCTTGGCCGTGGGCCTCCCAGAATGTCGGCTGGATAGTCCAAAGTCGCCGCGCATCCAAAAACAAACGGAAACATGAAAAAACGCATGGTACCTCCCGTGCCCTACTCCCCAGGATAGCGTGTACTTCCGTTTACATGCGTCATTCCTGGTCGCGCCAAGCGCCTCGTTGGACGCCCGTCCTTGTCGCCGGGCGTTGGCGCCTGGGCAGCCGATAGCGTCCGGGGATCACACGAAAATCGTACCGCCACCTACCGTGTCCGGTCGTTTGGGCGCCGCAAAGAAACTCCAATCTTGCTGAAGCGTGCCCACCATACGAAACAGTCGGTCCATCAGCGCATCGGTGCCACGGCTTTGAGCGAGAGACAGCTCGAGCGGGTATAGCGGCGTCATCAGCAACAATTCGACAGGTTCGCCCTCGACCTTCAGGGGTGCGGGATCTTCGAACAGTAGGTCGTTGGTGAACACCCACCCCGCCATGGCGGTCTGCTTGCACAGCGGCCGACCCGCGGGCAACGTGTGCCCACCTCCGAGCCAAGTGTTGTACTGAAAAGGGTAGTTAGCGCACACTTTGAGGGTGTCCACGGCGAAGAGTTCACTGGGATCGGCCACCTCAAAGATCTTCTGCCAACCGCCAGGAAGGGCGATCATCAGTTCGATACGAGCTGCGGATCCCGCCGGCGCCCCCGGCATCCGGCGGTTGGACATTCCGGCGGTGGCGAACACAACGCTTTCGGGCTCGAGGCGGCCGTTGATCCCGGTGAATTGGGCGACCGTGAGTCCGCTTCGTTCCTGTTTCCATACGAGCGTCCCACCAAAGTGGGCCTCAAGCTGCGTCAACATGGGTGTTTCCGGTTGGTGGTATTATGGAGCGACATCGGGTGTGATCCTCCTAATACCGCCCCTGCTTCGTCTGCGTCAAGGGAGGCGCCAACGTGGTATAAGCTTTCGGCTTGGTCAATTCCAGAACACAAATGTGGCGTGCGCCCCGTCCGGTGTCGCTGCACCCTTTCGTGGTATGCTACGGTGGGCGGCGGCCCCTAACGAGGTGAGGAATGGCGGCCCAGTCGTACCGAAAACAACAGTCTTTCGGAACACGCGACATGTCCAATCGCCTGCTCAACCGGC
>SXGT01706149.1_pt1 | contig 14014 bp, 10 predicted proteins | sample 3176221 | NCBI WGS metagenome assembly SXGT01 (sample SAMN11356862, study PRJNA531348) | freshwater metagenome | isolation source: freshwater sample F1-120 | place: China: Fuxian Lake, Yuxi | collected 2017-12-25 | reverse complement strand
GGGGACGTGGTGCACTTTAGATTTAACGTGTAGCAGGATAGGTCGAATAAGACCTATAAGACGTATATTGCGACGGGCTTCGGGCGGTGCATGGCCCGTGTGGAGTTGAATCACGTAGAACCGTATACTGAATGTACCCCGGTGGAGGCGGGCGGACGGCGTGGCCGATAACGCACACATGAGGACGCTGCGCGAGGGGGTCCAGCGCTGGAACACCTGGCGCGGGGACCATCCCGACCTCGAGCCGAACCTGACGCAGTCCAACCTTCAGCGCTACGAACTGCGCGGCATGGACCTGAACAAGGTCGACCTCTCCGCCGCGAACCTGATGAACTGCGACCTGACCGGCACGAACCTGCGGGACGTGAACTTCCACAGCGCGGACTTGCGCAATGCGCGCCTTGTCGATGTTTCGCTGCACGGCGCGAACCTGAACAACTCGAACCTCGGCCGCGCCACCTTCGAGAACGCCGATCTCACTCAGGCGAAGATCACGCGCGCGGTGGTGGCGGGGTGCACGTTTCGCAATGTGAAATTTTGCGCGGCCGATTTTTTTGGGATGAACCTGACAGGGCTCAGCTTCGCCGGGGCAGATTTTACCCGGGCTGACCTGACGGACGTGCGCTGTGCATCCTCGGATTTCTCCGGGGCGAACCTGCGCGGCGTGAACCTGCACGGTGCGGCCTTTGAAGACACGAGTTTCGAAGGCGCCGACCTGAGCGACGCGGCCCTCGGCGAGGCGAAATTCATTCGCTGCAATTTCTCGCGGGCAAAAATTCCCCGGCTGGATCTGCGCACGGCGATGTTCGACACGGTGAATTTTTCTGGCGCGGATCTCAGCGAGGTAAATTTCGCGGGAAGCCGGTTGACGGGGTCGAAATTCGTCCGCGCGGCCATGCACGGCGTGAATCTGGAAGGGGCGGATCTGTCGCAGGGCGACCTTTCGCAGGCGCAACTCGTGCGGGCGCGGTTGACGAAGACCAATTTCACCGCGGCCGTATTGGCCGGGGCGGACTTGACCAGTGCGGCCGCCGGCGACTCGATGCTGACGGGCGTTGATCTCCAATCGGCGATCTTGCGTGACACGGACCTCACGGGTGCGCGTCTGGTGGCGGCGAAGTTGCGCCGCGTGGCGGCGTGGGAAACGGCGACGCTGCGCGATACGAACGTGACCGGTGTGCTCGGCGCGCCGAAAGGGTTCCGCGAATATGCGAAACAACACGGCGCGGTGTTCGCGGGGCCGGGTGAGATTTTGAATGCGGGCGTCGGCGTGTGGAACGCATGGGCGACCGAGATGGCGAAGGACGCCGGTGAGACGCGTGGCGTGGATCTGCGCGGCCTCAAGCTTGCGGGGATGGATTTGCTCAATGCCAACTTCCGGAACGCAGACCTGCGCGATGCGGATCTTTCCGAATGTAATTTGCACGGGGCGACGCTTTCCGGGGCGAGCCTCAAGCGCGCGAAACTTGCCGGGGCGCTGCTGACAGAAGCGAACATGGAAAGCATCGACTTGCGCCGCGCGGACCTCAGCGGAGCGGATCTGCGCGGTGCACGCGTACGGGGCGGCGTGCTGCTCGAGGCGAACCTGTCGCACGCAAAGCTGAGCGGTGCAGAATTTTTTGGCGCGCGCTTTGGAAATACCTTGCTGACCGGGGCGGACCTCAGCCAATGCACACTCGCCCGCGCTGATCTGTCCGGGCATGACCTTTCTGGCGCAAATCTCTCACGATGCGACTTGCGCGGGGCCAACCTGAAACAGACTATATTCTGCGACGCGAATCTGACCCATGCGCAACTCGGCGAGGCGCAGGCCGAGTCCGCGGACTTCGGCAAGGCCAACCTGGGCCACGCGTCGCTCGTGGGCACTCAACTTCAGCAGGCAAACCTCAACGAGGCGGACCTGAGCGAGGCCGACCTGACGAATGCGAACCTCGAAGGCGCAACGCTCAAAGGCGTGACTGCGCGCGGCGCGAAGCTGGATGGCGCGGTGGTATCGCTTGCGCAGAAGACGCTGCTATGGGTGGCGTCCAAGGGGCGGTAAGACTGCGCGTCTTTTGAACGGCGTCTATTCAGCGCGATACGATACGCTTTCTCAAGCGCGTCGTTGTGTACTCGCGCTGAATTCCCAATAACTCCGGAGTAAATTTGGTGGAGCAGATCGTCTCTCTTTGCAAGCGCCGCGGGTTCATTTTTCAGTCGAGCGGCATTTATGGCGGCATCAATGGGTGTTGGGACTTTGGCCCGCTCGGCGTTGAGCTCAAGCGCAACATCAAGAACGACTGGTGGTGGACCTTTGTGCAGCAGCGCGACGACATCGTCGGGCTGGATTCGAGCATCATTGCGCACCCGTCGGTGTGGAAGGCGTCGGGCCACGTCGATGAATTCCACGACATGCTGGTCGATTGCAAAGAATGCAAGAAGCGGTTCCGCGCGGACCACTTTAATTCTGACGAGGATTGCCCAAACAAGCCGAAGTGCGGCGGCGCGCATCTGACCGAGCCGCGCGCGTTCAACATGATGCTGAAGACGCGGCTCGGCGCGAGCGACGATTCGGCGGTGGACACCTACCTGCGGCCGGAGACCTGCCAGTCGATATTTGTCGACTTCAAGGACGTATACACCAGTTCGCGCATGGCACCGCCCTTCGGCATCGCGCAGATCGGCAAGGCCTTCCGCAACGAGATCAATCCGCGCAACTTTATTTTCCGGTCCCGCGAGTTCGAGCAGATGGAGATCGAATTCTTCTGCCGGCCGGAAGAGGAAGCGCAGTGGTTCGAGCAGTGGATGCACGACGCGTGGAACTGGTACCTCGGCATCGGCCTGACCGCGTCGAAGATGCGGTGGTATGAGCATCCAAAGGAATCGCTCTCGCACTATTCCAAGCGCACCACTGATATCGAATACGAATTCACCTTCGGCTGGGGCGAGTTGCAGGGCCTTGCAAACCGTGGCTCGTATGACTTGACGCAACACTCGAAGCACTCTGGGAAGGACCTTTCCTTCTTTGACCCGGACAAAAAGGAACGCTACACACCCTCGGTGATCGAGCCGTCCGCCGGTGCGGATCGCACGACGCTGGCAATCCTCTGCGATGCATATTACGAAGAACAGGTCGAGGGCGAGCAGCGCATCGTCATGCGCTTCCACCCGCGCATTGCGCCGATCAAAGCCGCGATACTGCCTTTGGTGAAGAAAGACGGCTTGGCGGAGATCGCCGAAGGCTTCGAGAAATCGTTGCGCAAGAAATTCGCCACGTTCTATGATCAGGGCGGCGCGATCGGACGTCGCTACCGGCGCATGGACGAAGCGGGCACGCCGTATTGCATTTGCGTCGACTATCAGACCAAGGAAGACGAGACCGTCACGATTCGCGATCGCGACGCGATGACGCAGGTGCGGATGAAGATGAGCGAAGTCTCGGCGTGGCTCGACGAACGGGTTAGTCCCAAGTAATTTTCAATCGGAAGCTTTCTCTGCTTTGACTGTAAATATTTCAGCCGAAGATCTTTTCGCCGAGGAGAAAGACGGTGTATATCGTGAACGCGATATAGACTGCGCCGGCGATGGAGACGAAGAAGACGTTTAGCGGGCCCGGCCGCACCGACTTGGGCAGATACTTGAAGTTGATGTACAGCGTGATGGGGACATAGACGGCCATTGCCACGCCGTTGATGAGTGCGTTGTACAGGATAACGTCAAACCCTGTGAGCAGTTTCTCGAAGAAAAATGTGCTGACGGTGCCCAACAGCATGCCACCGACAGCGAACCATACGTACAGGCGCGATTGCGGAATGTTTCGGAAACGCGTGTAGTTGGTGTGCAGCAAGTCCGCGCAGACCCGCGCGCCACCGTCCACAAAGGCCAACTGCGTACTCATCAGCGCCGCAACGGCAACGATGAGGTAGAGATAGAGTCCGGTCGTGCCCATCGTGTTCTTGAGGATGCTGGCCAGTTCCCAGACGATGTTCGACTGTTTCGGTACGATTTCGTTCGCATGCAGAACGGCGAGCGAGCCGAACATGAACAGAAACATCGTGAAGGTGTTCAGAAACCAGAAATAGATCGTCTGGTCCAGTTTCACAAAGAGGAACCAATCCCGGAACCTGCTCCGGTTAGGCTCGTTGTCGGGGAAAATATACCCCGTAGTGACATTCGCTTCCTCGCGCTGACGCAGCGGATTGACCAGCATCGGCACGCGCCCGCCCATGCCGATGCGCTTGTCGCGCAGATAGTAGGCGTAGAAGATGTTCGCGATGCCGCCGGCGCCCGCAAAGACGACGGCGCTGAAGAGGCTGGCGTAGCCGAAGTCTTCGGCGACTTCGATGCGGCCGAAATTGACCAGGCCGCCGCCGAATTCCGCGAGCGAGTCGGCGTTCGCCGTGCGAATGAAGACGTAGATGAGGCCGAGCGTGATGATCACCACCATCGCGGAGATGCTTTTCTCGATCGCCGAATAGAAAGTCTTCGGGCCGAAGAGCATCAGCGCGATCAAGCCGAAGGTGCCGGCGGTCCACAGCCAATCCGGCCCGGCGGGTTCCTGGCCGAAGAAGAGCATGCGCGTGGCTTGACCCGAGGCGCGCGCCCAACCGGGCAGCGCGAGGATGCCTATATTGATCGCGAGAAAGAAGGGGACGAAGCCGCGCCATACGCGCGCATACCCGGTGAAAGGGCTTTCACCGGTGGAGATGGCCCAGCGCGCGATCTCGAGATTGATCCAGAGCTGGACGAAGATGCTGAGTCCAGCGGCCCAGGCCATGCCCGCGCCGAAGCGCGCCATGATCCAGGGCCAGATGATTAGCTCGCCAGCGCCGATGGAGAGACCGACGAGGATCGCGCCGGGGCCGGTCATCTTCCAGAAGGGTAGCGTGCGATCCGGCAGGTCTTGCGGCTTTAGCGGGTCGAGCGGGAGCGCCACTGTAAGACCTTTCGTTAGAAACCGGTGCGAAGGCCCACAAGGTATCCCGAAGCCGCCTTGAATGCAACACGATGCGGTGAAATGATGGAACATTAATCGCGCTTTCCGGGGTTAATAAAAGAATCCACGGTTCTATGGGCCATTTGAGGAGGGTGTTATGCGTGTTTCGACGATTCTTTCACTGGGAGCGATGTTCGTGACTGCGGCGGCGTGGGCTGGGCCGGCTGTGGTGCTGTATCAAGGCCAGACGGTAACCATCGATGCGACGTTGGCCGACCCGAACGACCTGTGGGTGCAGCCGGCGGATCTGCCACGGGTCAATGGGTTTACCCTGAAGCCTGAGGGTGCGTGTCTGGATGCGATCTGCGTGCCTGTGAAGCAGAACGAGGACGGCCCGCTCTACGTGACCCGTGAGGAGAAGGGTTGGTTCAACGTCACGGAACTCGCGCGCAAACTTGGGCAGGTTTTCGTGCGCGATGCGGACTCCGGCGTATGGAGCTTCGGCGAGATTCCCGCGGAGCAGGCGTCCTATCTGCAATCGGCGGTCGCCCCGGACTTCGAACTGAAGGACCGCAGCGGGAAGACGGTGAAGCTCTCCGACTTCCGCGGCAAGAAAGTGCTGATTCAGACCTGGGCGTCGTGGTGCGGATGCCGCACGGATGTGGGTGGATGGGAAAAGGTGTATCAGGAATTGAAGGACAAAGGCTTCGAGATCGTGTCCTTCGCCGAGGACACCGGCGGCGAGGCGGCGGCGGGACAGTGGTTCGATCGCGGCGGTGCGACGTATACGCAGATCGTCGATGAGAACCACGTCGTAAGCCGCTTGTACAACATGGTGAACGTACCGACGGGCGTCTGGATTGACGAGGAAGGGCGCATCGTTCGCCCGAACGAGACGGCATATCCGAAGGATGTGTCGATCACGCTGGGCGGCAAGAAGATGGAGGTGAACGGCAGCGACTATGTCGCGGGATTGCGCGACTGGGTCGAAAAGGGCGACAAGAGCGTATACGCGCTGAGCCCGGAAGAAGTCGCCAAGCGCGTCGCGCCGCGGACCTCGAACGAAGAAGAAGCCGAGGCGTATTTCCAGATGGGCAACCACTTCCACCGCAGCGGCGATGCCGCACGCGCGGACACCTACTGGGCGAAGGCGCAGACCCTGCGGCCGGACAGTTGGAACTATCACCGCCAGGATTGGTCTTTCACGCCGAAAGAGGCCGGCCCGAACTGGATGAAGAAATACCTCGGCTTGGGCGATGCGCCGTACTACGCGCCGCTTGAGTTGCCGACGCAGCCCCAGTAAATTTTCGCAGATTAAGTCATGGTAGGGCGGGTCTTGACCCGCCCTACTTTTTTTCTGTGCGGCTGATGATGAACTGCAGATAGATTGCCGTGAGCACGAAGGAAAGCGCCGTGCCGATCGCGGAGCCGAGTCCTTCGAAGAAGGGGACGAGCGCGAGATTCAGGACCGCGTTGCTCACGAGCTGAAACAGGGCCAGCGCAAAGAAGGCGTTCGGCAGCCCCCATTGATTGAATGCCACGCTGAAGGGCAGCCGGCCTGCGGCAAGCGTGAGCCCTGCGAGAATGATGGTGAAGAAGGGCCAGCCCTCCGCGAAGGCGTCGTCTTGCGTGAGAAGATCGGCGACGGTGGGGAAGAGAAGAGTGCCGACAATGCCGACCAGTAACATCACGGGCGTGAGGTAGAGCGTCGCCCGGCGCATGAGGCCGCGGACTTGTTCGGTGCGTGATTCAGCCGGCAACGCGCTCAATATCGGGCTGAGATTGATCTGGACCACGTACAGAATCTGGTAGGCCCCCTCGATCGCGAGCATCGCCGCGAAGGCGTACACGCCGACGGCCGCGTCGTCCACGAATAATCCGAGCACAAGCACGTCCACTTTCGTGGTGGCATCTTGCAGCAATGGCGTGAAGAAAGAGCGCGCGCCGAACTGGAGATGTTCGCGGACGTCTTCTCTGGCGATGCGCTTCAGGCGGATGATGCGTTGGCTGATCGCATAAGCCAGGATCACGGGGAAGAGGAGAATTTCACCCGCCGAGAGCGCGAGCGGTAACTGTGCCGGAGTGGCGTCGAACGCAATGAGTGCCGAGAGCACGACGAGGATCAGGATATAACGCACGCCGACGAAAATCGCGTGCGCGCGCATGTGCGCCAGGCCATTCAGCGCGAAGAGCAGGACCTTGTTGAGCGCAAAACACACGAGTCCCGGAATGACCCACCGGATGCCTTGGGCCACCTCTGCGCTGCCGGTCCACAAGCCGATTGGTTCACTGAGCGCCAATGCCGATGCAGTGGACAGGAGCGATAGCCCGATCGTAAGGACGATAGCCGCGGAGACGCTGCCTTGCAGGCGTGTCCGGTCGCCGGAATGCCTGGCCGAGAGGCTGACGGTGGAGTAGCCGAGTCCGCCGACGGCGAGTTGGGAGAAGACGTAGTAGTAGGCGAGCACCTGCGTAAACACGCCAAAGGCCGCAGGGCCGTAGTAGCGTCCGATGAGGACGTTGAGCAGGAAACCGCAGACCGCGAGAATGCCGAAGGCGAACAGGTTCCAGATGAGCCCTGTGCGGAAGCGCCCCGGCATCGGTGAGGCGTTCAGTCCGCAGAGTAGCGCTTGGGGATGGCGTTGATCGCGCGCAGAGCCTGCTGCATATCGATCCCGATGGTGTCGCAGTACCACTGGATCGAATCATAACGCATCACGTTTTCTTTCTCGACCAAGGCCAGGGCGGTGTTCCGGTCAATCATCCCCGCGCGGATCTGGTTGCTGCGGAAGGTGTCGATCTCGGTGAAGCCGCCGACGGTGTAGTAGATGTAATTGTAGAAGGGGGCCGTGCCGTCGCCGATGCGCCAGGTCGTCGTCGTGTCCGCTGATATTTCCCAGTCGTACTGATCGAGCAACGTCGAGACGATTTCGTGCTCATCCCACGGCACATAATGCTCGAATGTCAGATAGCGGCGATGTACGGGTGAGAGATAATAAATGGCGAAGGCCCACGCGGTGTCCAGCAACGAGGCGTTGAGATAGCCCGGGTTCGTGGCGAAGTTTTTGAGGTAGTACTGAATCATACGGACATTCGCCTTTGATCCGGGATAGTCCGCACGAATCCCGCGCCCGATGCCGCAATAGCCGGACTTAAAGTCAGTGTCTTCGAGGCTGTTCATCGAGAAAATAGTGAGGTCGATCTCGTTTTGCTTGGCGACCTTGTCTGCGTAGTGGAAGAATTGTTTGTCGCCCGCCATGAACAGCGGTATGAGGCCCATCTCCGGTTTACGCAGCCAAGCCTGGACGTTCTTGCGGATGTTTTCGCGTTTGCGCGCGATGTTGGCCGAGACCCAGATGTGCTCAACGCCGAGCCGGCTGCACATGCGTGACTGGTTGCGCCGGGCCAAGTCCGTCACCATGCCCCAATCGTAGGTGTAGGCGAGGGGATTCAGACCGAGTACGTTCTTGATATAGTGGAGCGAGTAACAACTATCGCGCCCGCCGGAAAGGGGAACCAGCACGTCTGCGCGCCCGTCGCTCCGGCGGAAAGGCCGGACAGCCTCTTGCAGAGCGGCCTCACCGAGATACGTGCGCGACTGATGGTCGCGGCAGTCCGAGCAGATTCCATTCTCGTCGAAATCGAGGAAGGGGACGGTTTCCGGCAGTACGCAGCGACTACATCGCCGCAATTTACGAATCGCCCCTTTATTCTTCTCCCAAGACTCATCAACCCATTTGGGGACGACATTGACCGTCGTGGGCACAAGACGCGTCGTCACCGAGCGGGGCCGCAGATCGCTAAGGTCCTTAATTTCGCGATCAAAGCCGTTCGGGCTGAGCGCGTCAAGCGAGCGTGGCGACTCCCGGAAACTAAAAATCGTCGATTCGATGGTGGATGCATCGATCACGCAGGCCTGACCTGGCGCGAGATGGGAGATTTGAAGGTGTCCAAACTGTGCATTGTGGCGGGCGGAAGTGACGAATTGTTCGAGGATATGCTTCTCGGAGGCGAAAGCGAAGACGGGCCGGCCCGGAGCGCGAGCGATGTAAAGAGAGCCATTGTTAGTGGCGAGGACGACTTGATTGCGTTCACGAAGGAACAGTGCGATGTTCGCCACGCCATAAATTTCATCGAAGGCATGGCCGAGCGCTTTGGACAGCGACTCCCTCTGATCAAGAAAATGCCGGAGCAACGCGAGGATGATTTCCGTGTCCACTTCGAGGCGCCGTTCCAACTGCGGAAATTTCTTCCAGAGCGAGGCGACATTTACGACGATGCCGTTGTGAATGCCCACGATGCCACTGCTGACGACGGGCTGGTTGTTCTCGTGCTGTTCGAGGCCGCCGTTTGTCGCCAGCCGTGTATGGCCGATGAGTGCGAGGCCGGAGGTGTTGGCTGCGGCACCGTTTGCGTAGGGCGCGTCAAACAGCGCGCGGCAGGCTCGCGAACGGAAGAGTGCAACACCGGGCACGGGCTGCTTGTAAACGCGAATTGTTTCCGCATTCATTAATGCTAGGCCGGCCGCCTCTTTGCCGCGGGATTCGGAGAGGCGCATGAGGTCGCGCGCGCCGGAGAGTAGTTGGGCCGACGAGAGTTCAGAGCTTCGATTGGTTACGATGCCAAAGATGCCGCACATACAAGATGAAATTATAGGCTCGCATCGGCCACCGAACAAGGGCGACGCGGTCGCGCGGAATCACGCCTTTCGGGCAGCGACAATATCTACCAGATTAACGAAACCGTGCCGGAGCGTGCTGTAGGCGCGCTTGTAGACTGCGTAGGGATGGGTTGCGTAGTAGCCCATGAGGTTCTGGCGGAATTCACTGCGGCCGGCGTCGGCCAATTGCTTGCGCACGCGGAAGGGGTCGAATTCTTGGCGCTGTTGTTTGGAGGCCACTTCCTGTAACCCATGCCGTTTGAGCAGGCGACGGAAACTCCGCGAGGTGAAATCCTGTAAGTGATAGGGGTTGGCATCCATGCTCGGGGTCACCGGCACCGAGGCGACCATCATCCCGCCCGACACGAGCCGCGCGGCGATGACTTCAACGAAGTCGTCCGGGTCGGGCAGATGCTCGATGGTTTCAAGGCTTACGACGGCGTCGAAGGGTTGCGCGATTACAGCGAGATCGGAAGCGGCAGACGCGCGCAGCGATTCGTATCCACGGGCGATGAACTCGATATTCGGGCGAGCGTATGTGGCGCGGGCCTGTTCAATCGCCGCGGGTTCTATGTCGATGCCGACGACTTGAGCGGCCCCTGAGTCCGAAAGCAGTGCACTCCCGTAGCCGACACCACAGGCGAGATCGAGGACGCGCTTGGCATTGACATACTGCGCGGCGAAAGCGTAGCGCTCCAGATGCAGCCGGACACTTTCCTGCTGAAAGGAATCTTTCGCGGCAAGATGTTCGACGGAGAGACGTTCGAGAGTGCTCACGACTCAGAGGGCCCTTTTTCCCGGGCGCGATCGCCGAGCATCGTCTGCAACTCGCCAATCTGCGCATTCGCGATCGAGACGTGGATGACGAGGCGTTCAAGCTGCCGCTTGTTGCGTGAGGCGACCGAAGTAAGCCACAGGCTGATGAAATACAGGAAAAAGATGGCGACCAGGAGCAGCGCGTTTGCCGGCAGACTGATGCCAAGCAGGCGCGAGCCGTAGGCCAGTAGCGGGTCGCACCAGACAATGATCACGCCGCCGGCGAGCCCCAGGAACCACAGCAACGCGTGTTCCTCGCGGATGCGCCGCCGCCAGACCATCCATACAACGAGCGCACCGCCGCCGATAGCGAAGCCAAGGACACTCAGCTTCTGCTGAAACGTGGGCAAAAGCGTAATGATTTCGTCATAGCTCATGATGGTTGGGTTCCCTTCTTTTTCATCCAGCGAAAGCGAAGATAGATGAGCAACATGGAGAACAGCATCTTGTAGATATAGAACAACGGCCGCCACAGACCGCGGTGCATGGAAACGCCCGCGGCACGCATGCGGAATTCTGCGGGAGCTTCCTTGATGCGGAGTCCGTTCAGTAGAAGGAACAGCAGGACGTTTGCGTCGGGGTAGTCGCTGGGAAAGTCGTCGGAGAGATAGAGTTGGAAAGCGCGTGGGCCGATGACCTGGAATCCGCTGGTCACGTCGTCGATCCGTTGACCGCCCAATTGAAGCAGGAGTGAGGAGAACAGGCGTTGACCCAGGCGACGCGCGCCAGTCACCCGATAATTTGAGTCTGCATGGAACCGTGAACCAAGTACCAAATCGGCCTCGTTGTCCATGAGCGCACGCAGCAGCGCGGGAATCGACTCTGGTGCGTGCTGGCCATCGCCATCGAGCTGGACAATCGTGTCGTATTCCGAACGGCGCGCGAACTCGTACCCCGCACGTAGCGCGTTGCCATAGCCCAGGTTCTGCACCAGCGTAAGCACTGTTGCGCCGGCGGCGCGAGCCATTGCGGCAGTGTCATCCGTACTGCCGTCGTTGACGACGAGTACATCGGCAGGGACAGGTAGCGTAAGACCGCGAACGGCACGGACGAGTGCATCGATCGATTGCGCTTCGTTGAAGGCTGGAATGAGGATGAGGAGTCGGTTCATGCGACAGGCTTGGGCATTTACTCGTCGAGTCTGCCGAGGCGTTCATGCCGCGAACCAGACGCGCGACTAGAATACATAATAGAACCCGGCTACCGATATCCCCTTGTTTCGATCGGGGTTCAGGTCGCGAACGATGAGCTGAGCTTTCTCGCCGCGATGGGCGGAAACATCCCATTGCGCAATTGCCAGGTTCGGCCCGGCCGGCCCGATACGGCGCTCGGTCCCGGCGACGCGCAATGCGACATGAATCGACTCGGGATCGGCGTCTCCGGCGAGGACCACGCCGATCATGTCCTCTTCGATGGTGAACGGTTCGCAAAAGAGCACGCCAGTCGTGTCGGCGTTCCCGGGGAGGTCAGCCGGGTATCTGATTTTTAGCCGGGTATCAATGCGGAAGGCGCTGATCTCAGATCCGGGCTGATTTTTGGATACTCCGAACATCGGCTCGAATCCAGTCACGAACCAGGATATGAGCGAACCTTGCTCGAACATGCTGTTTGGGAAGATCGGACGTTTACGCTTGCTGTAGATGTCCGCGCTCTCCAATCGGGCGATCATGTGCGCGCGATTGGCAGCCAGAAACTCCGTGATTACAGACTGTTCGCCAACGAGATCGTAGGCCGGCCCATTCAACCATGGTGGATTTCGAAACACAGTTGCCCATTTCGGGTCCATTACACGAAGATCGATCTGGCCGCTCAATAAAAAGTAGGAGAAGTTTTTCTGGTCTACGATACGATTGAGGAGTTCAGGAGTATAAGTCTCCGTTCGTTTTTGTTGGGCGAGGTATTCGACATTCTCCCCGAAGTACAGGGGAAGTCGAAAACCACTGTCGAGATATGCCGTCGAAGGCATAACTAACAGCCGATTTTCCTTGTCCACGCGTTTTCCTACGACATCGTACGTTGCACGATAGATCGAAGGCCGGAACAGTATCTTGTTTTTGAAGTAGCCTTCGCCGCTCGCGGCGTTGGGCCCGAACCATAACACAGCACCTGCGCCAATCATGAGCAGCAATACGGAACGATAGCGGGGTCTTGTACCGGCCAACTGATAGAGCGCACATGCGGCTGCGATCAGGGTAAGCGGAAATACCGGAAGAAAAATCCTTGCGTGCGTCCTGTCGAAGGCTCCGATAATGAGAGGAAAAATGAGCATATAGGACAGGACGAGCAACCACGGTGTGTATGCGGCAAAGTAGCGGCGGTCACGAAAGAAGATGCGGTGAAGCAGCCAAACGACCGGTGGAATGGCGACGAACGCCGGAATCCATCCGCGTGCGCCGTACGCATAGAACGAAGAAACACTGAGTACATCGATGGGTACGCGATACAGGGGCGCCTCTTCGACATAACTCGGGCTAAATGCGCCGATCCCGATTTCGTTTGAGAAGACCTTGTGAACTTTTTCGTATCCGAAGACGTATATTCCGATAGCGTATGGTGCTAGCGTGCCAAGTGTGATTGTCGCCGCGCGGAGTACGAACCAGGCAAACGAGTGGACGCCGTATCTGGCCGAGAAAGTCTGTATTGCCTGACAAGCGACGAATCCAAAACCGAGGAAGCCAAGTTCGGCGTGCGTATTCATCGCTATTCCGAGCGCAAATCCCGCGGCCGCGTCATAGACGAGACGGAGTATGTGGGGCGGATGAATCCGCGAGCGGGGCCGAAAAAAGTAGAGCGCCAGAAGCACGAAAGCCCCGGAGATGGCATGCGGCATTCCGCTCCGGCATATCGCTATTTCGTACGGTAGGAGGGAGTAAAGGATGCCTGCTGTGAGACCGGGCAGCAGGCTGCCGGTAAGATGCCGCCCGATGAGAAGAATCAGTAAAATATTTACGATGTCGAAGACACCATTGACAGCGCTAATTGAGTAGTCGTTGTCCCCAACCCAGCGAATCGTCAGCTCGCTTATCCAGTAGACCGCGGGCCGATAGAACTGATCACCGAGAAAGTCCGTGCGGTTGCCCGAGGCCCAGCGTTTGGCCAGCGTGTAGTATCCGACGGTATCGCCTTCCTTGATTCCTTCGGTGGTGATGAGATGAAAACGGTAGTAGGCTCCGGTAGCGAGGAGCGCCGCGCAGGCTGCGAAGAGTACAACGCGGATAATTACGCGGCGGAACCGGCTTCCACCGCCCTCTAACGCGACCATCCATCGGAGTCGTGCTTCGCGCGCCCGATCCAGGATCGCGATACAGTACACACCCATGAGTGCGATGAAGCGCTCGGCTGCCCTCGGTTCGCGCGGTGGCTTGTCCTCGGAGAGTTGCGTGTTCCGGCGCAATTCGCCCAGAGTCACCAGCGTTGATGCAATGCCACCCCAGATAAGACTGACAAGACGGATCCAGAGGGACGTGGCACCAGCCTTCACGCGAGAATTCTCCCGGCAGGATGCGGAGTGAGGCCGCAACCGTTCGGCCGACAACCATCACCGGTCCGTGCGCCGTGCATTAAAACTACTACGTGAACCGGAGAAAATCGTGATGGATACCACTCGAGAAATAAAAATGGTC
>SXGT01680362.1_pt1 | contig 14014 bp, 9 predicted proteins | sample 3176221 | NCBI WGS metagenome assembly SXGT01 (sample SAMN11356862, study PRJNA531348) | freshwater metagenome | isolation source: freshwater sample F1-120 | place: China: Fuxian Lake, Yuxi | collected 2017-12-25 | reverse complement strand
TATCTCGGAGGGCTGACGCCCTGCCGCTCGCCGAACCTCTCATGACACCCCGTGCGAGCTATAGCTTGCGGATGTTGCGTGCGACCGATTCGCCGATCTCGTGGAGCGGGAGGATTCGCATCGCCGCCCCTTTTTCAGCGGCGGCGGCGGGCATCCCGTAGACCACGCTGGTTTTTTCGTCTTGGGCGATCGTGTACCAACCCTTTTCTTTCAACGTCAGCAAACCCTTGGCACCGTCGCGGCCCATTCCCGTCAACAGCACGGCAACACCGGGCTTCTTCCAATGCGAGGCCAGCGTGCCGAACAAAACATCCACCGACGGTCGATACGGCGTGTCGGCAGGCTCGGCGGTGTAGCGGAACGAGCCGCCGCTGATCATCGCCAAATGGTCGTTGGTGCCGGCGATCAGAACCTCGCCGGCGCGGGGAATGTCACTGTCGCGAGCGATGCGGACCGGCCACTTACACATCTCGGCCAACCACGTCGCCAAACCGGGAGCGAAGTCGATGGTAATGTGTTGCGTGATGACGACCGCCGCAGGCAAGTCTTTCGGGATTCGCGTGAGCACTTCAACAATCGCGTTCGGCCCACCGGTGGAAGCTCCGATGGCAATGAGCGGCACGGAAAGAGAAGAGGACTTGCGTTTCGCATTTTCATCTTGGCGAAGCAGACCGGATTTCAGCAGGGCCGATTGTTCGGACTTGTCTTTCATCTGTGCGATTGCGGCGATCTTCACCAGCAACAACGCTCCTCCTTCAGCGTCACCGTTCTTGCCGAGTGTGGGCGTCTTAACCGCGTCCACGGCTCCGTAGCCCATCGCCTCGAAGACTTTGGCGAAGTTGCCACCCAGCGTCGAAGAGACAACCAGGATCGTTGTGGGACAAGTCTGCATGATCCGTTTGGTCGCTTCCGCTCCGTCCATGATCGGCATCAGCATGTCCATCAGGATCACGTCGGGACGGTCTGCCTGGCATTTGCGAACCGCCTCGGCCCCATCGCGAGCGATCCAGGAGACTTGATAGCCCGGCACGCTGCTGACCACGCGACGCAATGCCTCGACGGCCAGCAACAGATCATTGACGATGGCGATGCGCATGGTTGGTGAGGTGGGCAAAAGTTGGATTGGCGAAGAATCTGCAGAACGATATCAGTCCGACGGTGAAATGTCAGGAAAGCATCGAATGCGGAAGTCGGAATGCGGAAGTGGGCAGTCTCTGCTTTTTTAGGAACGGGGACGCAATCACTTCCCGAAGTCCTGTTAGCACGACGCGCAAGCGAGTGGTTCCGACCACGGCCACTCGCTTGCGCGTCGTGTTATCTTCACGTTGGGTTCGGGAAGTGATTGTGCTCTCGCTCCTTATTCTCCACTCCGCCCTCCGAATTCCGACTTTTCAATCCGGCCCTCCGATCAAATCGACGACCGCATCCAGCAGCGTGTCGTCGTGGAAGCTCCCTTTGTTGAGGTAATAATCGGCTCCGGCGTCGAGTCCCTTCAGGCGATCCTCTTCGCGCCCCTTGTACGAGACGATGACAACCGGCGTGCTCTTGAGCCGCGGGTCTTGCTTGATGTTCTTGACGAATTCCAAACCGTTCATGCGCGGCATATCGATGTCGCTGACCACCAAGTCGAAATCAGCATCGCGAATCGTGTTCCAACCATCCATGCCGTCCACGGCCACTTCGACTTCGTAGCCCCGATTCACCAGCAGTTGGCGTTCGGCCTCACGGACTGTGAACGAATCATCGACGACCAGAATCCGTTTCTTGAGATTGGTGACGGTCGCACCCGCCGTCTTCGTTCCGCGCAGCAGGCCACCTTGCAGCAGGTCTTCGATCGATCTCAGGAAGTCCTCGACATCGACGATCAGCACGGGGCTGCCGTCTTCCAACAGCGCGGCGGCACTGACGTTCGGCACCTTGCCGAGCCGCACATCGAGTGGCCGAACCACCAGGTCTTGCTCACCTTGGAAGCTGTCCACGACCAAGCCGTATTCGCTGTGATGATCGCTGATGAGCACCACGCACAAGTCCGCACCACGCGGCTCGGAACTCGCTTGATCGAAGACTTGCTGAGCCATCACAAGGCCGACGTTGCGGCCGTCAATCGAGAAGTACTGTCGGCCTTCGAGCGAGTGAATCTCGGTGCGCGGCAGACGGAGCAGCCGGTCGATGCGGTTGTGCGGAAAGGCATACGGCTCGTCGTCAATCGTGACCAGAACCGCTCGCAATACCGACAGCGTGATCGGCAGTTGCAGGTGAAACACCGTCCCACCGCCGACTTTCGAGACGACGCGCACCGAACCGCCAACGGCAGTCACCATGCTATGTACGACATCCAGACCCACGCCGCGGCCGGAGACTTCCGTGACTTGTTCGGCCGTTGAGAATCCCGGCAGAAACAGGAAGTTGAGCAACTCAGGCTCAGTCATGGCGGCGACCAATTCCGGTTTGGACAGGCCGCGATCGAGGATCTTGCGTCGCAGTCGTTCCAGCGAGATGCCTCGGCCGTCGTCGCTGATCGTGATCGACAACATGCCGGCTCGGTGCCGAGCTTCCAGATGCAGCGTCCCCTGCTCCCCCTTGCCGACACTCGCGCGTTGTTCCGGAGTTTCCAAGCCGTGGTCGAGTGCGTTTCGCAGAATATGATTCAGCGGCGCTTCCAGCTTTTCGAGGATGTCGCGATCGACATCGGTGTTGTGCCCAACGATTTCAAATTTGACTTTCTTGCCGAGCTTCCGGGCGAGGTCACGGACCATGCGCGGGAAACCTTGCACGCCATCGGCGAACGGTCGCATCCGGCTGGCGATGACCTCGAAATACAGCCGGCTGTTGAGATCATCGGACTGCCGCGCGTGCTGATCGAACTCGCCGATGCGATCCGCCAGCAGATCACGGCATTCAGAGACTCGCCGCCGCGCCTCTTGCACCAACCGCGCGATCCGGCCTTGCTCGTGGACGGATGACGCCGACAGCCGGATGTCTTCCAGAACGGCCGCGATCTGGTCCTGATTCTGTTTGAGCAGCCACAACGATTTCGCGAATGGTTGCAGCCAGCGAGCTTCGACCAACGACTCGCCGGCGAGGCTCATCAGGCGAGACAAGCTGTTCGCGGTGACGCGGACCACTCGTTCTTCCGGGGCCGGCCCGCCAGTGAACGGGCTCGCGACCCGTTGCGCCAGCACGTCGGAAGCATCCAGCACCATCGTCGGAGTCGGGCCGGAGGCTGCGGCGGCTTGCGGTTTCGGCTCAGACTTCGTCGGCTCCTTGACAGCCACAGAGTCGCGCGGACGTGCCGGCCTCTGCGCCGGTTGGCCCTGAGCGACGTCATTCAATTGTCCGATGAGCGTGTGGACGTCCCGATTGTTTTGCGGGAGCCATTTGGCGAAATCCTGTTCCGCACTGCTCGCGATGCTGGTCAGCAGATCGACTCCGTGCAGCAGTAAGTCGATCTCGTTCGACGACAGTCGGATCGTTTTCTTTTGAGCCCCGACCAAAACCTCTTCTAGAACATGCGCGACCCGCTCTGCTGCGACGACATTCACAATGCGGGCGGCTCCCTTGAGCGAATGAGCGGCTCGCATCAGCGATTCGAGGAGCTGGACATTGAGCGGATCGGCCTCCAACGCCACCAAGCCCTGGTTGAGCACGGACGATTGACTGACCACTTCCTCGCGAAACATTTCCAGCAGCGACAAGTCACCGTGAGACCTCGGCTCCTCCGGCGGTGGTGATCCGGGAGCGAACTCCTTCGTCAATGCACCAGTTTTCAACGGGCCAGGGACGTCGAGTGCGTCTCCCTGAAACGACTTCCCGAGCGCGACATCTGATAGTTGGTTGATCAGATTTTGCACGTCGCTGTTGTTCTTCGGGAGCCACTTCGCGAACTCCGCTTCCGGGCTGCTCGCGATGGTGCTCAGCAGATCGACGGCATGCAGCAGCAGGTCGATCTCGTTGGGCGAGAGTCGAATCGCTCCCCTCTGAGCCGCGACGAGCGTGTCTTCCATCACATGCGCGACCTGTGTGACCGCTTCCAAGTTGACGATGCGAGCTGCTCCCTTGATCGAATGCGCGGCACGGATCAACGGCTCAATGATCTGCGTATTGAGCGGCTCATCCTCCAACTTCACCAACCCTTGGTTGATTTCGACGCAGTAGCCGCGAACCTCCTCACGAAACAGGTCCAGCAGCGAGCGATCGCCGTTGCCGTCCTGCACGGAGCTTGCGGGTGCGGAAATGTAATCGTCGGTCAGCGCCAGCGTCGGCGAATCTCGTTCAACGCCACCCACAGGAGCATTGCTGGGCATCGGCAGCGACGTCAATTTTGTCATCCGAATCATCGGCCCGCGATCGACCCCGACGGGAGTTGGAACGGGCAGGTTATGAGTGATCGCTTTCAAGGTTTGAAGGAACTCACTGACGATCGGGCTCTTGGCTGGCGACCAACGATGAAATCCTTTTTCGCCTGATTCGGCCACGCTGGCGAGCAAATCAACACCGCGATCGAGGACAGGCAACACCTCCGCATTGAGCGTGATCGCACCGTTCATCGCGGCGATCATCAAGTCTTCGAGCGCACCGGCGATCAGCACCGCCGGCTCGACGTTGACGATCCGCCCGGCCCCTTTGATCGAGTGCGCCGCCCGCATCAACGGCTCCAACTTTCGAGCATTTCCAAGATCCTCGCCGAAGACGGTCAGCCCGTCACGAAAGGCGCTGCTATGCGTCCGCACTTCCTTGCAGAAGAGTTCAAACAGCGAGAGGTCGCTCAAGCCGGTGAGACTGCTGCCGCTCATGTGAGACTCCTTGCCAGCGTGTCGAACAGACGCACTTCATCCAAGAAGCCGATGCGCCGATCGTTGTGCCAGAAGACTCCTTTCGAGAAGGACGCGATGCTCTCCGAGACCGTTGACGGGACGTTGGTCTGATCAGCGGACGTGAAACGAGTGACTCCTTCGATTTCGTCCACTTGAAAGGCCCAGCGCTGACGCTGACGAGTCATGAGCATCAGCCGAGCCGAGACACGCGCGTTCGTCCCCTGTGTTGCGCGAGCCGCTCGCCCAACCGGATGCTTGACGCTCGACAGATCCAGGTTGACGGCCTCTGGGTCTTCCGGATCGCGAGCGGTTTTTCTGAGCGCGGATTTGGCCATGAGCAATGGGTACTGCATTTCAATTCCCAGCAGTCCGCCGAGCGACACGCAGAGCGGCAACTCACCGCGAATGTTGACCAAGCCGACCAGCACCGAGTTCGAACGATGCGGGATCGTGTGAATCGGACGGAGTTCGGCGATCTCAACCAGCAAGCCAATGTCGGCCGCCAACCACTCGTCGCCAACGCGAAACACCAGCACCGAGATTGTGCCCCGCTCGATGGCGGATTCCGGCTCGGCCAGCCGCTTGGTCCATTCCGCGAGATGCCCGTCTGGTGGCTTTCGCTCAAACAGTCGCTGCCCCGCCGCCGTGAAGACCGGACAGTTCCGGCAATGCACGTACTTCGACAGTTCCGGACACGATCGATCCCCCTTCACGCCGATCTTGTTCCAGCAATCATTCTCCAGCACGGACGGGACTGCTTCCGCCAGGATTGGCAGACTCGAATTCGTCGCCACCGTGAAATCCGGCGCGACCGGTGGACTCTCCGGCGACGGAATGAACGCATCGAAAGGACTGGAACGAATTGTCATTTGGAATCTCCTCCCGTGACGCGGGCGAGGCGGCGTTTGAATGTTTCCACCGCGCGTTGGTCGCCACGCTTTTCGGCCAACAGCGTGAGGTGCCACAACGAAGCCCGGTGAGCAGGGTTGAGGTACACCGCCTTCTGAAAACTCTTTTCGGCATCCGTCAGTTCACCAGCGGCCTGCTGGATGATCCCCATCAGGCAATAGGCCGGAGCCGTTGGGCCATGCCGCTCCAAATGCTGCTCGCACAGACCGCGTGCCTCGCGAAGTTGTCCGGAGTTCGCTGCTTGCTCAGCGGTGGCGAGCAGGTCGGTGTTCAAGCGAGCGGAGGGTGTTAACCCTCCGAGTGGTGTGTTGTTGATGATTCCGGAACTCGGAGGGTTGACACCCTCCGCTCGCCTGATTGCCACTGGCGTTGTCGGTGCGAACGCACTTTTGAACGCGGGCTGAGCCGGACGGATGGTCGGTGTCGCACTCTCCTTGAACGAAAACGGCGGCTTCTTGGGATTCGCAGCAGCGGCGACCTCGGGACGCTGATACGCAAACGCTCCGGGCGGACCGACGCTTTTCAGACGGCCGTCGAACATCGCCAAGGGTTCGGCATGGCCTCCGAAGACGTAGCCGTCCGGCGCGAGTAACCGGTCCAAGGTGTTCAGCACATGCCGGCGAGCCGGTTGATCGAAATAGATCAGGATGTTGCGGCAGAAGATCACGTCGAAGACTCCGCTTTCCGCCAAGAGCATCGCCGACATCAAATTGGCTTGCCGAAAACTGACCGCGTTGCGGACCTCGGCAATCACCTTGTTCGAGTCGTGAGTCTCGAAAAAGCGCTGTCGCAGAAGCTCGCACAGCGGTTCGTTTTCTCGAAACGAATAGTCGGAGTACGTCCCCTGCACGGCTCGGTCGATCGCACGTCGGCTGATGTCCACCGCAACGATGCGGATTTGTTCCGGCGCAAGACCGATGTGCCGCAGAAACATGTAAATCGAATACGGTTCCTCGCCCGTGCTGCACGGAATGCTGAGAACTCGCAATGGCTGTCTCGACATCGCCGACCGCCTGCTGGCGACCTCGGCCATGTAGCGCAGTTGCTCGAAGCCGCGGAAGAACCACGTCTCCGGGACAACAAGTTCCTCGGTCAGCGCTTGCAGCTCATTCGAATCGTTGCTGACTCGTTCGACGTAGCTGGAGACATCGCTCAGACCGAGCGACTGCATTCGGCTCCGCACCGCCAGCTCGATCGACTTCTCGCCGATCGTGCCGTGATCCAGGCCGATCTGTTGCAGCGGCAGTTGAGTGATCTGGGTGAGATCCATAAAGCCATCGCTCCGTCATGGGACGTGTTCAACCGGCGGTAAGAGCGCCATTCGCCGAGCCTCCGCGATGAGCTTGTCGATCTCCAAAATCTGCAACAGCCCGTGCTCGTCCGCGATCACTGGGCCTAACGCGAGCGTTCCCGACCAGCCGGCTGAACTCTGGCCGCTGAGGATGTCCGCATCAATCGTCCGCAGTTCGTCCACTCGTTCCGCCAGCAACGCGAACTTCTGGTTCGAAGGCTCGGCATCCAGTGGAATCAGAATCATCCGACTACTCAACCGCAGCGGGGTCGAAGTGCCCATCAGCCAGTCAGCCAAGTCAATCGCCGGAGTCACCGTTCCACGATACGAAAACGCTCCGGCCAAACCGCGCGGCGATTGTGTCGTGCGATGCAGCTCGACCGTCGGCAGCACCTTGTCCACCCGCTCACTGGGGATGGCAAAGCGCTCCGAACCGACGTGAAAGATGAGCGAGAGCATTTTGGAACCGCAGGATTGCAAATTGAAAGTTGCAAATTGCAAATTGCAAATTGCGAGTCAGGTCGGTCAGTCTTTCTTGGGCGGCTGACGTTTCGCCGTCACAACGGATTTGCCGATGATTTTGCAGAGCGAGTCGGCCTCTTCGAGGAGCTTCGTCAGTCGCTTTTCTGGTAACAATTCTGCTCGCAGGATCAATCGCAGCCAGAGCCGTGTCTCTCGCAGTTCCTTCAGGCAGATCTGCAGTTTGTGGGTGAAGTCCCGGCGGCTCTCCGCAGCACAGCCCTCCTCGTAATTTGGAGCGGCCGACGTCCCCGATCGAATAATCTGCCCGGCGATGTGCCGTCCCATGCGAGTATCGGGCAGTGCATCCGCAAGCTTGCCGATCCGCGCTGCAAAGTCCAACAACCGATCCGACAGTTCATCAGGAGTCATCGAGTGCACCTCACTCCCAAAAGTCCAGAAACGCCTCAGCCTTCCCGGTCCCTCAATTTGCAATTTGCAACTTGCAATTTGCAATTTGCAATTTGCAATCCCTTCACACCTCCATCATCCCGACACCACAAACCGCACGACCGCCTGTTTCAACCGCTCGACCGATAGTCGCAGGTTTTCCGTCGCTTGATTGAATTCGCGGATTGTCGTCTGCGTTTGCGAGGCTCCGGACGTGAGCTGCACCATCGCGTCGTTGATTTGACGTGCTCCAAGCGATTGGTTTTTCATCCCTTCGTTGACCGGCACAAAGCGTTCGCTGACCGATTGGACCCCTTCGATGATCTGGCCCATTTGATTGTTGATCTCGCCGACCTTGCGGACGCCGCCCCGGACATCTTCGTTGAACTTGTCCATCTCCATGACGCCGGAGGAGACTGCGGATTGCATCTGCCGAACCATCTGTTCGATCTCCAGCGTGGCGACGGCGGTTTGATCCGCCAGCCGCCGAATCTCGCGAGCGACCACCAGGAATCCGCGTCCGTATTCTCCCGCCTTCTCGGCTTCGATGGCCGCGTTGATCGACAGCAGATTGGTCTGATCCGCGACCTTGGTGATCGTCGTGACGACGACGTTGATGTCGCTGGCCTTCTCTCGAATCGCTCCCAATTTGTTGGAGATGTGCTTGGTCGATTCGGTCAGGTCGTGCATGGTACTTTCCATGTTGATCAGCCCCATCCGTCCGGCGGAGGCCAGCTCGGAGGCGCGACTGGCACCCGTCATGACTTCACCCATTGTGCCCGACAACTCTTGGCCGGTGGCGGAGATTTCTTTGACGGCCGCAGCAATCTGACTGGATGACGCGCCGAAATTCGCCAATGTCGCTTCCTGTTCCTTCGACGTCGCTCCGAGCTGCGTCGTGGTGGCGAGCAACTGCAAGCTGGCCCCTTTGATCTCCACGACCAGGTCGTGCAGCTTTTGAATCACCGTGTTGATGCAATGCGCGAGCTGCCCGATCTCGTCCATCGAATCGACCTGCACGCGAGCGGTCAGGTCCCCTGCCCCGTCGGCCATTTCGCGTAGCCGCGAGATCAGCAGGTTCGTCGGGCGAACGATGCCACTTGCGATGAAGTAACCAAAAACACCGATCGCCAGCAGAACCAACAGGCCAACGGTCATCAGGAAGTTGCGCGAGGTGGTGATTGCGTCTTTGGCTTTGTCCTGCGCATCGGTCACCATTTTGTTGCCTAACTCGGTGACCTTGTCGATCGCTTTACGGTGAACTTCGTATTTCTCCTGAAGCTGCGGCAACAGTTCCGTCCAAACGGCTTCACGCTCCTCCAGTCGATCGGCCACGGCCAGGAACTGCGCACTCAAGCGGTAGAACTCCCGCGCCGGTTTTGAGGCATGATCCAGCATCAACGCACGTGATTCACCCTCTTTGGGAAGCTCCTTATCCCAGAATTTCTGACGCAGCTCGTACTCGGCCTCGCGGGCCTTGAAGTAGGCGACGCGGTCACGGATTTTTTCGAGGTCCGTCAGCGTGTGAATTTCATGCAGCACGAGGTACGACTCGACGATGTACTCCGGCGGCGGCAGGATGTCGGCCACCAAATCCTTGGCCAGCACAATCTCCTGATAGAGGTTGCCCTCCACTCGCTCTTCGTAGAACGTCTTGCCGGTCACTTGCACGCGTGCCAACGTCATGGCTCCGAACCCATAGACTGCCGCGAATCCAATCACGAACAAACTGATCAACAACAGCAGCTTGGAACGAAAGCGAACGTCACGAAAACGCATGGCGACCCCCACAAAACCAACGACAAAACACCGTGAGCCTCAAACGGAGTTCCGCCTAGCAATACGAGTGCCGCAGCACGGTCGCCTTTGCTCAAGTCTTGAAACATCGCGAAAGCTCGACTCGATGCGTCCCGCAAGACCCGATGATCAGCCGCTGACGTGTTGTTGAAAAACCACGACTTCCAAATACGTGGCAATTTGGCAACAACCAATTCTGGTGTCGACAATATCAGCACGACGCGCCAGTCACTCTGTGGAAGGTTTGAAAAAGGGCTCCTTGAAGGTGAACTTGGGATGGAGAGGTCAAACCCTATTTCCAATTGACTTCAAGGAGCTTGAGCGATCTCAGATCTGTTGATGGTTGGTTGTGATTTGCATGACAAGACGTTGATGTTGAAAAGCTGCGTGGGCAAGGACGGGGTGCGGTGGCGACCAGGACGGTGCCGAATGATCGTGGGAGTCGAACGATTCTCATGGAACTGTTGCGAGACATTGCGGCTCGTGCGGGAGCAAACTCGAGGAGCGGGAGTCGGTGTGCTTGTCGTGTGTGTTGCTATACCTCGCACGGTCCACAGTGAGACATTTTAGCGAGCGGGGTGGCGTCAGCCCTCCGGTGTATTCGCCAAAGGACCGGGGGGCTGCTTTCCCCCCGTTCTGCTTTCCCTTTTCTGCTTCCTGCTGCTTTCTGACCGTTACTTGACCCGCACCAGCTTCATGATGCGGCCGGAGATGTTCCAGTCTTGGACGTACAAATTGCCGTCCTTGTCCCAGTACGAGCCGTGAGTGCCGTTGAAGATCCCCTCGATCCATTTGTCTTGCGGGACGTTGTGGTTCACTCGCGTCGCCGGGTCGGCGTTGTGGCCGAGCACGGCCATGATCGTGTTGCTCTTGTCGAGAATGACCACTCGCCCGTGCAAATCGGGCACGGAAACGTAGTCTCCTTGAACGGCGGCCGAGGTCGGCATGCCCAGGCCGGTCACGACCTCGTCGATGTAATTGCCGTCGAGATCGTAATGCAGCAATCGGCCTTTCGGCGTGTGGTTGCGGTCACAGATCAGCAAGCGAGGCGGCTCATAGCGCGTGTCCAACGTCATGCCGTGCGCCGTGTTGAATTCCTTGAGGCCGTTCCCCTTCGTCCCGAAGTGCATCTTGTACTTGCCGGTCTTGTCGAACTTGAAGATGTGGTTGCTGGCGTAGCCGTCCGCCAGAATGATGTCGCCGTTCGGAGCGACCGTAATCGCGGTCGGAGCCCACTTGGTCAGTTTCAATCCGGATTCATCGGGAATGCCCAGCTTGAGCACGATGTCTCCCGTCTCGGCGTGGAACTTGATCCCTTCGCCAGCGGCGTTGCGAGCACCGTAAATGAACTCATCGCTGCCTTCGGCGCGAATCTCCAGGTCATGGATGTTGTTGTATTTGTCGCCGAGGAAACGGCGAATCACTTTGCCTTCTGGCGAGAAGACAAAGACTCCCAAGCTGGAGCTGGTGTAGACGCTCCCCGCCTTATCGACCACGACACCACCGTGAGTCGAACCCAGAACCGATTTTCCGTTCTCAAGGCCCCAACCTGGAACCGTGTCAAAAGTCATGATTCCGCAGCCCATCCGCACCGGCTGAACCTTGTCCGCCGCGAACATCGGCAGGGCGAGACCGAACACCACCACGATCGAAAGCCAACAGCGCTTCATGATTTGGATTCCTGGTTGTTTCCCGGCCGTCATTGAATTGTCGGACTTGCTCTGAAATCCGCAAAACGAATCGATGCCAGAATGTGACATTGTGAGACGCATCACGAGGGGCGGCAGTATCCGGTTCCGACATCCGCATTTCAACCAGCGACACAGTCTTCGAGCTGGTCTCTCAACGAGTCTTCACAGCGGCCTTTCCAATCGGCCGTGTGCTACTCGATTCTTGCGAGATCCCAAATGCGGATGGGGTCATCGACGCCCGCGCTGGCCAGTGACTTGCCGTCCGGTGAAAACGAGATGGCGGTCACTCCGCTGCGATGGCCGCGCAGAGTGACTCCTTCTGTTTGAGAGGCCATGTTCCAAAACCTAATCGTTTCATCGCCGCTGCCCGTGACGAGCTGTTTGCCGTCGGGTGAGAACGTGAGGCAGGTGACGCTGCCGTGATGACCACTCAACATGGCTCGTTGCTGACTGGTTTTCGCGTCCCAAAGTCGGACGGTCCAATCGGCGCTGCCAGTCGCCAAGGTGTTCCCATTGGGAGAGAATGCGACCGCTCGGACTTCATCCTCATGGCCTTTGAACGTGCCGATCTGCTGGCCGGTTGCGACGTCCCACACGATCGCGATCCGATCGGCTCCGGCGGAGGCCACGAACTTGCCATCGGGCGAAAACGCCACGGACCAGACGGCATCGCGGTGCCCGTTCAAAATCGTTTGCTCTTTCAGTGTCGCCGTGTCCCAGAGTCGCACCGTTTGATCGGCGGCTCCCGTCGCCAGCGTCTTGCCGTCCGGAGAGAATGCCGCCGAAAATACTTTGCTCGTGTGGCCGATGAACTCGCCGAGTTCTTTTTGAGCGACGCTGTCCCACAGTTTGATCTGCCCGCTCGTCTTGCCGCCGTTGCGAGCAGGCGTGAATTCGCTGCCGCCGGCCGAAACCATCCGCTTGCCGTCCGCCGAAAACACGATCGAGCAGACGCCGTCCTTATGCTTCGCGCGTGGTGCGAGATCCTTGCCGCTCGCTAGATCGCGCAGCTTCACGGTTCCTTGCCACGAGCCGGTCGCCAATTCAACACCGTTCGGTGCGAAAGCCAGCACCGAGGGTGCATCCCACTGCGATGATTCCGTGAGCAGTCGGGCTGGGAACGTCTTCTTCTTCGTCGCGACCTCACTCGGTTGATCGGCGGCAGCCAGCGACGCGCAGATCAGTTCGCGATCGCTGCGGGCGAAGACATGCTTGTTCGCGAATGCCGGATGCGACCAGGTCACGACTCCTTGAGCGCGGTAACCGGCGGTCGGCTCGATCAGCAAGCAGCGACCGAGTTCCTGATATCCCGCCGGCGAGAGCTTCGCGAGAATCAAGTGCCCGATCTGATTGAAGAGAAACACGCGGTCGCCGTGCGGCGTGAGATGCACGGTCCCCAGCCGCCTGCCGGTCGGCTCTTGCGTGATCCACACCTCGTCGCCAGTCGTCGCGTCGAGGCACGCCAAGTGGCCGTCACCCATCGACGCGTAGAAGTGTCCATCGTCTTGAAACAACGGCGTCGCGATGAACGTCGTCGGCTTCGACCGCGTCTTCCACAAGACCGACGCGACCGGTTTATCGCGATCCAAACTCAACATGACCGAGCCGCGATTCCAGGCGCTCAGGCACAGCAGCCGGTCTTTGTGCAGAACCGGCGAGGCCACCATCTCCGCCTCGTCGAACGTCGCTTTGCGAGGCTCCTGCCAGTTGATCTTGCCGGTAAGCGGCTCCAACGACGAGACCGTGTCGCCGGTCCACACGATCAACTGCTGACGGCCTCCCGCTTCGATCACGAGCGGCGCGCTGTACGAGTTGCGATCCGCGAGCGCTCGCCAACGTTCCGCGCCCGTCAACCGGTTGAACGCCACGACGCACGCATCCGGCCGTCCGCCCGCCATGACGATCAACAAATCACCGACGACCAGCGGTGCCGAGCTGAATCCGTAAGTCAACGCCTTCGCGTTGAGATCTTTGACGAGCTCTTTCCTCCACACGACTCGCCCCGCATCCGTGTCGAGACACGTCAGATACCCCTGCGTGCCGAGCGTGTAGACCTTGCCGTCATGGACCGTCGGAGTCGCTCGCGGCCCATTGCCGTACTCCATGTTGGCATAGTCGGTCGGATACGAGTGCTCCCAAATCCGCTGGCCGGTCGCTTCGTCGAAACACAACACACGTTCGATTTCCGGCTGGAATTGATGATCCGTGACAAACACTCGCCCCGCCGCAACAGCCGGTCCCGAGTAGCCATTGCCGACGCGCGCTCGCCAGCGAACCTTCAATCCTGTTTCTGGAATCGTTTCGATGATCCCCGATTCACGCCACACGCCATCGCGCTGCGGCCCGCGCCATTGCGGCCAATCGTCCGCACGCAATCCGGAGGAACCCAACAGGCCAACGATCCACAAACTCGACCAAATCACACAGAGGGCTCGGCGTTTCACGGTACTCATGGCGAAGCCTCCAATCTCGCGGAATACGAGTTGCGTCGGCGTCGCATGATACCGATTATTCCCCACTCGGCCTCGAATGAGATGGTTTTTGCGAGCGGCAGGGCGTCAGCCCTCCGAGTGATTCCATCTGCTTTTCCTCGGAGGGCTGAC
>SXGT01833136.1_pt1 | contig 14015 bp, 12 predicted proteins | sample 3176221 | NCBI WGS metagenome assembly SXGT01 (sample SAMN11356862, study PRJNA531348) | freshwater metagenome | isolation source: freshwater sample F1-120 | place: China: Fuxian Lake, Yuxi | collected 2017-12-25 | reverse complement strand
GCATCCAGCGTAGGAACTCGTCTCAAGTCCGTATCGCCACTCCATGAACCCGTGGCATCGCGAAACCGTGGCGTACGTCAATCTCCACCCCAACAGCGCCCCGGCCTTCGTCCAACCGGGGTGGGGGAACTAAACTGTTACAGGTGCGGCAGCGTTTTCTCCTCGTGTGTCAGCGTGGGACCCACGTCGCCGTCCCCCTGTGTCGACACGAAGGCCGACAACAAAGCGTGCCCGAGCTGCAGCAGGCCGGCGAATAAATCCCGTTCAACCAGGTCGATCCGACGTCCCTCGGCCGCCGACACCTCCACCAGCTGCTCCAGCTGCGCCAATTGCTCTCGGGCCTTGAGTACCGCTTGTTCTTGTGCCATGATCATGGTTCGGGTCTCCTTTGTGGTGGAACACGTGCTATCAACTACACACACTTGTTCTACACGAAGGAGCCCGTTTTTTCATGCCATCAACCACCGCTAGCATTGCCCTAAATCGTTACCAGCAAACAACCTCGCAAACGCGGGGTGCGAGTTACACCCGCGGCAATTGCATGGCGTCCCGAATTCTCTCGCCGTGCCCGCGATTCACCTCCATCAGTTGAATTTCACGGTGCTCGCCCCACCACAGCGGCGGCATGACCAGCCCGCCACCGACCCGTGCGGCACGCTCGCAAAGTGCGTGTGCCTTAATAGCGTCCAACCCCAACACATTGTGCGGGCCGTGCCATTCGAGCGTCCCGAGCGGCAGATACGCCAGCGGTTTGGCTTGCCGAGCGACAACTACCTCGCGGGGCCACATCTGTTCGTAGCAGACCTTGTCCATGAAGGCTCACGCCTCGGGCGGCACGTTGCCGGAAAATTAATGTTGGCCAGGGCCTGGTCCACTCGGCTCTGCAGGGCCGTTGGTTATTTCAATTGTTATGCTATCCATTGGGTTCATATCGGGCAATTGCCTCCGGATCATCCTGTGCCACAAGTCAGCCGCGTTTCGTCCTTTGTTCCGATCTTGCCAGCGTCAATGGTGCCGCGGAGGAAGTTTCTGCGCGCCATTGTGTCGGTCTTGATCGCATGGGCAGCGGGTGTCCCGCCAGCGCTCGCCCGCGATGTGTCGTGGTTGGCCGACGTGCAACGCCCGCTGCAACTGGCCGACCTGCCGCAGCTCACACCACTCCTGGTCGATGCGGATGGGCAGTCGATCACAACGCTCGACGCGTGGAAAGCCGAGCGGGACAGGATCCGAGGCCGTTGGTTGAAGTTTCTGGGGCCGATGCCCGCCAAACCACCCGCAGTCAGGCTGGAGGTTTTGAGGCGGGATGAACTGCCAGGCTGCCAACGACAGTTGATTCGGTATGAGTCCGAATCCGGCCTGCCGGTTGAGGGCTACTTATTGCGTCCGCATGCCGACGTTCCGGGACGGGACGCAAAAGGTCGCCGCGCGGGATTGGTGGCGCTGCACCAATGGTCGCCAGACAGCATTGACGGGATTGCCGGCGTGCGAGGGCCAGACGCGCAGCACCTCGGATTGAAACTGGCGCAACAGGGGTTCATCGTCTTTTGCCCGCGCTGTTTTCTGTGGCAAAATACAGACGACCACCGGCAGGCTGTCGACGAGTTCCGCCGCCGTCATCCGCGGACTCTGGCCATGCACAAGATGCTCTGGGACGCCCGCCGTGGAGTCGATGTGCTGGTGTCCCTAACCAATGAGGTCGATGAAAAGCGAATTGGCGCCGTTGGACATTCGTTGGGGGCTAAAGAGACTCTGTATTTGGCGGCGTTCGACGAGCGGATCACCGCGGCGGTGGCCAGTGAAGCGGGCATCGGGCTGACCTTCTCGGATTGGGACGCGCCATTTTACCTCGGGGAAGCCGTTCGCGCTGCCAATTTCCATCTCGATCATCACCAGTTGCTGGGTCTAATTGCACCGCGGCCGTTTCTGATTCTGGCGGGCGAAACGGGTCCCCCAGCTCCGTCCACGGACGACGGCGACCGGACTTGGCCGTACGTCGCGGCCGCGCTGCCCGTGTACCGACTATACGGCAGCATCCCACGCATCGGGTTATATGACCACCGCGAAGGGCACACCATCAGCGAGGCAACGTTTGCCCGCCTCGCCGAATGGTTGAGGACGTACCTCGGCGTGTAATCGATTTTCTTGATGATACCACCGCGCTCGTTGGCTCAAGTGCAACAAGTGTCCACCATAAAAAAGGCAATGACAGTGAAAAAGGCATTGACAGTCCTGTGTCTCTTGGTGGAAGCAATCCTGTTTGTGGATACTGCTTGGAGCCAGATTGAGATTAAGCCGGTCGAGGATAAAACGTTTATCGATATCAGTCCGGCTCAGATGCCGGGACAGGTATTTCGCCTGCGGATGCCCGAGTACATCCAAATATGGGTGGATACAGCAGCAGAAGTTCACGCAAAGGATGTGAAATGGGAGAAGACGTCTGAATCCGCTTGGTCATGTCGGTGGGAGGCCCCGGAAGGCACTAGACGGAAGTACCTGCGCGAGTTTTGGGGCGAGGTATCCGCGACTGCCGACACCGTCGATGTAAGCGTTCATATGAAAAACACATTTGACGCTGAATGGCCGCAAAACGACCGACTGTTGTTTTGTTTGCAGTCAGCTTTCGCCGACAAGTTCCATGACCCAGAAGGTTTTAGAACCTACGTTCACAGGGACGGAGACTTTGTAAACATCAGGACATTTGAAGGCACGGGTTTCAAGGCGAATGCGATGGGCTCAGCCTACCCGGGTCCGCCCAAAGATTCTGAGAAATGGGTCCGGCGGTGCGATGCGCGACTGATGGCAAAGGTTTCCTTGGACGGCAAGTACGTTCTAGGTATCGCAAGCGATCGAGGGGAAAATGCAAGCTGGAACCTCGACCCCATTACCGCATGCATTCATCAAAACCTCGCCTGGACGCTAAAGCCGGGGCAGCAAGAGGATTTTCGATGCCGGATCTATATTCTCAAAGGTACGCTGGAAGTATTATGGCAGCGATATAGAAAAGATTTTGCCGGGAACCATAACCATTCACGGGTTGGAGAGCAGCCGAGGAACGTTGCGTCCGGCGGCGTGGCGCGCGGCGATCCCGCGATTCAGCGTTATTTGGCGCAGGAGAGCAAGCGGGGCGACCAGGGTTTCATGGACGGAATTACTTCGGCCGAGGAGTGGACGAAGCGACGTGAAGAGTGGAGGCGTGAATACTTTTTCATGCTTGGGCTTTGGCCGATGCCAGAGAAGACGCCCTTAAAGTCGGTAATCACCGGCACGATCGAGGGGGACGGGTACACGGTCGAGATGCTGCACTTTCAAAGCCGCCCCGGTTTGTATGTGACCGGAAACCTGTATCGGCCTTCCAAAGCCCATCCGAACGAGCGGCTACCTGCGGTCCTGTATGTCTGCGGACACGTCCGGCAGGGTCGCGACGGCAATAAGACGGCGTACCAATCGCATGGAATTTGGTTCGCCCGGCACGGTTATGTCTGCCTGGTTGTCGACACGCTGCAGTTGGGAGAGATTACCTCTGTGCATTGGGGCACGTATTCCCAGCAGCGGTGGTGGTGGCACTCCCGTGGCTACACTCCGGCGGGCGTGGAATGCTGGAACGGCATTCGTGCAATTGATTACCTCGTGAATCGCCCCGACGTTGACCCCAACCGCATCGCCGTGACCGGAATTAGCGGCGGTGGCGCGGCCACCTTCTGGATTGCCGCCGCGGACGAACGAGTTGCAGTCGCCGTGCCCATCAGCGGTATGGCGGACCTGGAGTCCTACGTGTCTCATGAGGTTATTAGGGGCCACTGCGATTGCATGTTCCTCTACAACACGTTTCAGTGGCCTTGGACTCAGATCGCCGGCTTGGTGGCGCCTCGCCCTCTGCTGTTTGCCAACAGTGACAATGACGATCTGTTTCCAATGGACGCTAACCAACGCATCATTAACCGCCTCGAGGAGTTGTACAGCCTATTTGGTGCGAGTGATCGTGTGGATGCCCTGGTCAGCCGCGGAATGCACGCATATCGAGAAGACATTCGGCAGGGCGCATTTCGCTTCATAAACACCTACCTCAAAAACGATCCTCGGCCAGTCGCTGACAGCGAGGTGGATTTGGTTGATGGCGAACGATGTCCGATCCCGCCGGAACGGCTGCGAGTCTTCCCGAGTGATGATGACGTTCCGATCGACCAGTTGAACACTCGAATCGACCGCTCGTTTGTGCCAATGGCCGAGTTGGAACCGCCTCCAGCGGATCAGTTGGATCGGGTACGGACGAACATCCTGGTGCAGCTCCGGCGAACAACCTTTAACGCCCTGCCGGAGCGTATTCCTGCCGCAAGGCTGATGCATTCGGAAGGGAAAGTGACTTGGCTGTCGACCGAAGAGACCATTGAGGTACCGTTGACCAGATTGTCGGGCCCCGAGATCAAAGACGCCAAGCGCATCGTGCTTTGTGCGGTGTCCGGAGATACGGCGGAACTCTCTGGCGATGCGGCGGAAATGCTTGCGAATGGAGACGCGGTATTCGTTTGTCAGCCTCGAGGGTTCGGACCGACCCGTTGGACGAGAGAGGATCCGCCCAACTACGTTGAACGCTCCTTGGCGCTTCTGGGTCGCACCGTCGACACCGGTCGATTGCGAGACATCGCAGCCACGGCTCGATACCTGCGCGATCAGGCCGCCCCCGAGACGTCGGTCGTAGCCTTGGGAGATGGAAAGCTTGGCGCATTGGCAGCGTATGCTGCGCTCCTGGAGCCGGATATTGCCGAGGTCTGGTTGATTGACGCGGCGCTGACGCACATGGACGCGGGCGCCCCGCAGCTGCTGAGCATTCTGCGCACCTGCGATATTCCCGAAGCGATGGGCCTGCTCGCGCCGAGGCCCTTGGTGGTTTCTACCAGAGACAAGGATGCGATGAGAAAGACCGCCGAGTTTTACAGGGTCGCCGGCGCCTCTGACGCGCTGCGGGTCATTACGCCTTAGATGGCACGGTGCTCATGAGAATTTCCCCCCCAACCCGCCGACTCCACTAGACCGAGGGATCCGTGGCAATGCAATCGCTTATCCTCGGAACACGTGGCCTTGTCGTTGGGCTGTCTGTGACCTTGGCCGGCATGTCCGCGACGGACGGTCGGGCCATGGATCCCAGCGACTCGGTTTCGCCCGCGGCTGAGTCGGATGTCGACTTCGCCAAACAGATAGCCCCACTGCTGCAATCGCGGTGCTTGGGGTGCCACGGTCCCCAAAAGGCCAAAAGCGGGCTGCGGCTGGACAGCGTTCAGTCGGCGATGCAAGGCGGGTTTTCCGGCGAAGCCATTAAACCTGGCAACAGTGGCGACAGCCGGTTGGTACACGTGGTGGCGGGCACGGATGAAGACGAGATCGTCATGCCGCCTGAGCCAAACACACGCCTGACCAAGGAGGAGATTGGCCTGTTGCGGGCGTGGATCGATCAAGGTGCCAGGTGGCCCAAGGGTCTTGTCCTGACCCTCAAGCAACGTACCGCGTCGCGGCCCGCGGACGATCACTGGTCGTTCCAGCCTCTGCGGCGTTCGGCTATCCCCGCGGTCCAGCAGCAGACGTGGGTGCGAAATCCCATTGATCGGTTTGTTTTTGCCCGGTTGGAGGCCGAAAGGCTTAACCCAGCGCCCGAAGCCAGTCACGCCACGCTGATTCGCCGCGTCAGCTTGGATTTGATTGGTCTACCGCCTAGTCCAGCAGAAGTGGCGGACTTTGTTTCGGACAGCCGGTCGGATGCGTACGAGCGGCTGGTCGATCGGCTGCTCGCTTCGCCCCACTACGGTGAGAAGTGGGCCGGCCCCTGGTTGGATCTGTGCCATTATGCAGATACCGATGGCTATCTTACGGACCAAGCTCGGCCTGTCGCTTGGCGGTATCGTCATTGGCTGATTACCGCGCTGAATCAAGATCTGCCGTTCGATCGATTCACAGTGCAACAGCTGGCGGGGGACTTGTTGCCGGACGCCACCGTGGAACAACGGATGGCCACGGGCTTTTTGCGCAACACGCTTTCGAACCGCGAGGGCGGCGCGGATTTGGAAGAATTCCGGGTCGAGCAGGTTGTGGACCGCACGCAGATGGTAGGCACGGCATGGCTCGGGCTGACCGTCGGCTGTGCTCGCTGCCACGACCACAAGTACGACCCCGTCAGCCAGCAGGAGTTCTACCAACTGTATGCGTACTTCGATTCGGCCGACGAGGTGAATATCGACGCACCATTGCCCGGCGAGTGGGAAGCCCATCAAGCAAAACTGCCCGAATACCAGCAGCGACGAACCGAGTTGCTTCGCCCCGTCCAGTCGGAGCTGGCCGAACTGCAAGCGCGATGGGAGCAGAAACTGCTCCATGCCGCCGCCCACCCCAGTCAAGACGCAACTTGGTATCGGAAATGGGAATTGCTGGGGCTGACCTGGGGTGGTTGGGGTCCCGATTCACGCGGCGAAGGCCAGCTTGAAGGCACACAGATCATTCGACTGGATCCCAGCGAGCGGACCCAAGATCAGCAAGACCGCCTGCTGGAATATTTCCTGGGGAACGGCGGTCTCGTCGATCCGCAACGATTTCTGGATCTTGAATTGGAGGAGCTTCTCAACCAGTTGCGCAAGTTGAATGCGCAACTGCCAACACTAACCCGCGCTCCCGTCATGCGCGACACACCCATCCCGCGGACAGCGTTCGTACACGTTCGCGGTGACTTCCGCCGTCCCGGTCCGCCGGTCGAACCGCGGACGCCGGCCTGCTTGCCGCCACTGCCGGATGCGGTGCGCGGCGACCGTTTGGCGCTGGCCCAATGGCTCGTTTCCGTAAAGAACCCGTTGCCGGCCCGCGTCACGGTGAACCGGTTTTGGCAGGAGTTTTTTGGCCGCGGGCTGGTGGTCACCTCCGACAACTTCGGCACGCAGGGCGAACAGCCGACGCATCCGGAGTTGCTCGACTGGCTGGCCGTCGAGTTTCGCGAGGGGGGGTGGAGCATGAAAGCCGTGCATCGTCTGATCGTAACATCGGCCACCTACCGGCAATCGTCGCGAGTCAGGCCCGAGTTGCTCGAACGCGACCCGAATAATCGTTTGCTGGCGAGGCAGGCCAGTCTGCGCCTGTCCGCAGGGCAGGTGCGCGACGTCTCGCTGGCCGTCAGTGGGTTGCTCAACCGCAAGATCGGCGGCCCCAGCGTGTTTCCACCACAGCCCGACAGCGTCGCTAAAGAAGGCTTCGAGAACCGATGGCAAGTAAGTGCAGGCAGCGACCGTTACCGGCGAGGCCTGTACACGTTCTTGCAGCGGCTCTCGCCGTTTGCGCAATCGGTCACGTTCGATGCTCCGTCGTTGAGCCGAAGTTGTACTCGCCGCGAGCGGTCCAACACGCCTTTGCAGGCGCTGACTTTGCTGAACGACCCGGTGTTCTTCGAGGCGGCGCAGGCCTTTGCGGCACGCATCTTGCGCGAACAACCAGGGGACGCGGATGAACGGATCGACTATGCGTTTGAGCTGGCCCTATCCCGGCCTCCACGAGCTGGCGAAAAACAGCGATTGTCGTCGTACTATAAGGAACAACTGGCTCTTTTCAGCGAAGAACCGTCGGCAGTGCCGCTGCTGTCGCCGCCGCAACTCGCCGACGGCAACGCGGCGGAGCCAGCAGCTTGGACCTGTGTGTGCAGCGTGCTGCTGAACCTCCACGAATTCATTACGCGGGAGTAATGTGGATCATGACCCCCCAGCAATTCTTGCTAATTCAACAACGGCGGTGCTTTCTCCAGCAATCTGCCTGCGGACTTGGCGTCGTGGCACTGTCGGAATTGCTCAACCTCGGTGGGCGAACCGTTGTGGCATCGACTTCGTCCGACTCGCTTCAGCCCCGCGCGCCAAATTTACCGGCCCGGGCCAAAAACGTGATCTTCCTGTTTATGGCGGGCGGTCCCAGTCAACTCGACCTCTTCGTCCCCAATCCGGCCTTGAACAAACTGCGTGACCAGGCGGTGCCGGAATCGTATCTCGCCACGTTGAACGACGCGCTGATCAAGGGCAGCGCCCGTGCGATGGCCAGCCCCCGCACGTTTGGCAAGTTTGGGGACTGTGGGATGGAGTTTTCCGATTTTTTGCCGCACCTTGGTTCCTGTGCCGACGAGCTGTGCATGATCCGCTCGATGTTCACCAGCACGAGCAATCACGATCCCGGCCAGTTGCTGATGAATTGCGGCACGACCCTGTTCGGTCACCCCTCGATGGGTTCCTGGGTCACTTACGGACTGGGGAGCGAATCGCAGAACCTGCCCGGCTTCGTGGTGCTGTTGTCGAATTCGGGCAAGGGGGTGGATGCGGGGGCCGCTTTATGGAGCAACGGCTTCTTGCCGTCCGATTATCACGGCGTGACCTTCCGCAGTCAGGGCGATCCGATCTTGCACCTGAGCAATCCCCAGGGCGTAAGCGCCGCCACACAACGAGCTCGGCTTGGGGCGCTTGCGGACCTGAATCGGCTCCATCAGCAGGACACGGGGGATGCGGAAATCGCCTCGCGGATCGCCGCTTACGAACTAGCCTACCGCATGCAGACCGCGGCGCCGGAGTTGGTCGATTTTTCGCGGGAGTCTTCTGCCACGCTGGAGGCGTACGGCATCCAGCGGGAAACTACCCGCTGGTTCGGCTCCAATTGCCTGCTGGCGCGGCGCATGATCGAGCGCGGCGTGCGGTTCGTGCAACTCTACCATTCCACGTGGGACGATCACACGGATCTCAACAAGAACCTGCAGACCAACACAGCCATGACCGATCCGCCGGCTGCGGCGCTGATCAAGGATCTCAAGCGGCGCGGCTTGCTCGACGAGACGCTGGTGATTTGGGGCGGTGAGTTCGGCCGCACTCCCATGTACGAAGTGCGCCGCGGTCCCGGCATGGACCCGGAGAAGGCCGGCCGCGATCACCACCCCTTCGGCTTCACCGTGCTGCTGGCCGGCGGCGGCATTCGCGGCGGCCAAATCGTGGGCCAAACCGATGAACTCGGCTTTCACGCCGTCGAGGACCGAATCCATGTCCACGACTTGCATGCTACCCTGCTGCACTGTTTGGGCATGGACCATAAGCGGCTGACCTTCCGCCACCAGGGCCGCGATTTCCGCCTCACCGATGTGTCCGGCAAGGTGGTGGAGAAACTTTTGGCCTAAGGAACGACCTCCGATGTCGAATTTTCACGAATTCTTCCGTGTGGGCCGGCGGAGCCTCCCGGTTCTGCTGTTGGCGTTCTCTGTACTTCAAGCGGAGGAGAAACGCCCGGAGCAATTGCGCCGAATTGCCTTCGGCTCCTGTGCTACGGAGCATCGCCCCCAGCCGATTTGGGACTCGGTGGTCCGACAGAAGCCCGACTTGTTCTTGTTTATCGGCGATAATATTTATGCCGACACGGAAGACATGGACGTCATGAAGGCGAAGTACGCTCAGCTTGGATCCCAACCTGGTTACCAGAAGCTCTTGCGGACTTGCCCCGTGCTGGCCACCTGGGATGACCATGACTACGGGGTCAATGACGGCGGCGAGTGGTATCCCAAAAAGGCCGAGTCGCAGCAGCTCATGCTCGATTTCTTTGGCGTGCCGAAGGAGTCGCCTCGCCGTCAGCGTCCCGGGGTATACGGATCTTATGTCTTCGGCCCGCCAAGCAAACGGGTGCAGGTGATCTTGCTCGACACGCGATATTTCAAAAGTCGACCGGTCAAGGATTCGCGTTCGCCGGAGGAAAAAAAACAACTCAATCTCGTGGGATGGTACATCGCGAACACTGACCCCAAGGGGACGATTCTGGGTGAAAACCAATGGAAATGGCTGAAAGCACAACTCAGAGAACCCGCCGAAGTGCGGATCCTCGCCTCCAGCATTCAAGTTGTTGCTGACGAAAAGGGCATGGAATCGTGGGGCAATTTCCCGCACGAACGAAAGCGGTTGTATGACCTGATCGGCACGACCGGTGCCAAGGGAGTGCTGTTCATTTCCGGCGACGTTCACTTCTCGGAAATCTCGAAGACGGATCAGGGGCCTTACCCGCTGTATGATTTCACCTCTAGCAGCCTCACCGACCCCGAGAAAGAATGGGCCGCCGCAGTCAATCACTATCGGGTCAGCGCTGTGGCCTTTGCACAGCCCACCTTCGGGTTGATCCAGATCGATTGGGATCAGCCCACCCCAGCGATCACCCTTCAAGCTTATGGGCTCCAGGGGAAAGTGGCTTTCGAGAAACATATTTGCCTCGATGAGTTGCCAGCGAAATAGTCAGCAGGCCAAAAACATTACGGGCCGTGATATGCACAGCAACCGCGTTAACCCAAGTTACGGAGATATCATGTTCGGATAAGGACTTACGTGTGATTTAAGGCCCAAGTCTTCACTACATTTCAAGGACGTGGTCCAGACGTCGCAAGCGGCGCGGTAGGCGAAGTCCCAGACGATCCAGCAGCACCGCCTGCCCCTCTTCCGGCTCCGTTACGCAACGAAGGCGAATCGTTTTCAAGGTCCCGTCCCGTGTCTTGGCCGGCAACACCACGTCGGCGCTTTTGATCTTCTCCAGATCGTAAAGTAGCGTGCGAGGCCCATCGCCAAGTCCTGCCGCCCGCATCCAACCAGCCAACGTCTTCCACATCGCGTAGGCCAGAAAACAGACCAGGATGTGGGCCTTCACGCGATCTTCCTTGTGGTGCCGATCGGAGGGATTTCCAGTTCGTCCTTGGTGAGACGAGTTTGACGAGCGCTATGAGCGCTCCGAGGAGTGGGCGGACGAGGCGGAGTCGAACTACAACCGCCAGTCCCGTCGGTTTACTCCGTCAGAAAACCGCTAAGACCAACTCCATTCGCTCCGCACAAGCAGCGCCAATTACGTGCCCAGCTTCGCTGTCAGCACTTCATCTTCTGGTGTATGCTGGAAGCATTGAGGCGATCGTCGATCGTCCGCAGGGCCATCCACTTCTGGAGGCAGCGCGATGCGATTTTCGATGGGCAGTGCGCTGATAGCCGTCGCATTGATTGCGGTTGCCTGCGCGGCGATGACCTACTCCAATGCTGCGTGGACATCCGGTATCATGTCCATTAGTTTGGCGCTCTTCGCAACGATGGCTGTACGAGTGATGGTCATGCAAGGTGAGCCGCGCGCCTTTGCGTTGGCGTTTACCCTCGTCGGTGGCAGCTATTTATTGCTTGCCTCGACGACGATATTCAGGATACACGAGTTCTTGATTACCAATTACGTGCTAGCCTGGGCCGCCCGAGTAACCGATGTCGCGCCAGGTTTCCCCCCGACTGGCGGCGGCGGTTTCTTCTCGGTGCCCTTGGATTTGTCGATTCAGAGTGTGAGCCAATTCGGCGGTGGCTCGGCTCGGTTACCCACCCTGGAGGACATCATCAACGCGGCAATTTCAAGAGCACCTTACTCGCGGAACCTACCGCAATTCTTTTTATCCGGCCACTGTGTCTGGTCATGGCTTTTCGGTCTGCTCGCCGGTTGGCTTGCGCCATCGCTGTTCCGACGGTCACAGAAAACAATCTTGGGGAAGCTCTGAAGGGTTCGCTGGCGTCCCGATCGCTCGGGATCGATATCGACCTCGGCAATTGTTGCTCTGATCCGCCCGGTTCCTGGGGCAAAGCTTGATGATCTGAGTCCGACAGAAAACTATTTTCCCCCTTGGTTTTTCAGGCCGTTTTTGCCCAGCGTAGATCCCGGTTGCTTTGTCGCCGTAACCGGTTGCCCGCATCTTGGTTATGGCATTTTCGCCGGCACGGTCCATAACCGCCACTTCCCCCACCTGGGGGATGGCGAAAATTCCTTGCGATCGTGAAACGAGCGGCATATACAGAGGTTTATAAAGAAAAACTCGGAACGTGGAACTCGGAACTTGGAGCGGGGAACGGAGGGATTAGGAACTCTAGGCAAGCCGACGCATTAAAACGGCTATCAGCATCACCACGATCAGCAACCAGTCTGAAACGAGCAGAGGCGTGGTCTTGAACAGCGGGCGAAGGAAAGGCAACGTCACGACGGCCAGTTGAAGCAGGGCAGAGACCACGATCGCTGCGATCAGCCAGCGATTGGTAAAGGCTCCGAGTTGCGGCAGCGCGTATCGCTGAGCGGTGCCTCCAGCGTGCGTAATCCAGCCGAATGGGTGAGCCGTACGTCGACCGGCACGCGGTCACCGGCCTCCAGCTCGATGATGTCTCCTGGCACTAAATCTGATGCCGGTACCGTCTGCAACCAACTACCGCGAAGGACTTTCGCTTGAGACGAAGTGAGATCTTGCAGTGACGAGAGCGCCCGCTCTGCCTTCTCTACTTGGATAAAACCAAGCACCCCATTGAGCAGGACAATCGACAGGATCGCGCCGGCATCCAACCACTCACCCACGACGCCGGAGATGAGGGCGGCGACGATCAGAATCCAGATCACAAGATCGGCGAACTGTCGAGCAAACCGTTGCCACAGGGGACGGCGCGGCGCCTGAGTGATTTCGTTGCGGCCGTACTGGCCAAGAGTGGGGGACAGGCACATTTTCCCTGGAACCACGTTGGACAAACTCCTGACAGAACGATGCGCCTGGCGCGAATGCGCCGGGAAAATGAGCCAGTCCCCGGCCCGTGAACGGTTGCGGTTTGCCTTTGTGAGGCCGCAATCGACTGGTGATTACACCACAAACCCAGGTCCAGTGAAGCATCAAGTGCACGAGTACTCCCAGCATGAACAAGGCGAGAAGGCCGACTTGAAGATTCGAACAATCGTCGTAGTTGTAACCCCACACCGTCCGCCCAGTGGCGGTTGTGGCGCGAGGAACGACGAACCGCAACACGAAGCTGACCCAAACGAGCATAAGAAATGCGACGAGCAATCCAAAATCGAGAAAGAGGTTGACCGTCGTAAGGGGAGACGCCCGAGGAGGCTGGCTGCCTATCCGATTCGACACGCTTAGTGGCAGAACGGACAGCCGGCATTCTTGGCTCCTTCCAATGCGGCAAGGAAGCTGACGCCGCGAGTGATGCTGACTATGCCGGAAAGGGTAACGCACCAACCGGCAACTCGGAACCAATGCCGGCGGGCAGCAGCGCCCAATACTGCTCCGCCAACGCCTGCAACCACCATCAAAGGTATAGTTCCCAGGCCAAACGCTGCCATTCGCGCCCCGCCTTCCCACGCGCTTTGCGTAGTTGCAGCAAGAGCAAGAAAGGCGTAAACCAAGCCGCAGGGGAGAAAACCCGTGAACAGGCCAGCCAGAAATGTTTCGCGATAGCCGCCCCCCGTCAACAACGGTCCAAAGAATTTTGGCCCAAGGCAGTTTGCGCCACTTGACTGTATTCGGCGCGACAAGGTGCCGGTCGCGCGCAATCCTTCATAGAGCAACAAAACGCCCGCAACGAGCGCGAGCATCGCTTGAGTTGGAACGGTGGAGGGCAACTGATCGCCAAGTCGCAAGGCGCCGAAGCCTGCGATCGCGCCAGCCGTGGAGTATGTGAAGACGCGCCCGAGGCTGTACACGAATTGCCGCGTAAGATTCCCGCGCCAGCCGCTGGCATTGGCTCCGATCGCAAGCGCGAAGCCGCCGCACATGCCCAAGCAGTGCGACGATCCGAGCGCGCCGCCGACAAATGTCAGCAGTAAGTCGGTCATGTCGCAGCCTCCTGTAGCATGCGGTTCAGTCCCGGGAACTCGGAACCGTTTTCGGGATGGACCGTCTCTTTTTCGAGTTCCACGTTTTGCAGGTCGCGCCTCTCGATTCCAAGCCGCAGTGAGTTAGCCACCACAACCACGCTGCTGACTGTCATGGCGGCGGCGGCCAACATGGGATTGAGCTTGCCGGTGCAGGCTAGTCCGACCCCGATGATGTTGTACGCGAAGGCCCAGAATAGATTCTGGCGAATGATCCGCACGGTGCGACGCGCCAGTACGATGGCGTCAATCAGGTGACTTATGTCGCTCGTGAGTAAGCACACGTCGCCGGCTTCACGGGTAACATCGGCGCCGCACCCCATGGCGATGCCCACGTC
>SXGT01400796.1_pt1 | contig 14015 bp, 14 predicted proteins | sample 3176221 | NCBI WGS metagenome assembly SXGT01 (sample SAMN11356862, study PRJNA531348) | freshwater metagenome | isolation source: freshwater sample F1-120 | place: China: Fuxian Lake, Yuxi | collected 2017-12-25 | reverse complement strand
TCTGACCGTTGTCTTCTCGACCAAGACCCCGTCCGATGCCTATCGCGGCGCGGGTCGGCCGTAGGCTACCTACATTGTCGAGCGGGGTATGGACATCCTGGCGGCGGCGTTGGGGATGGACCCCGCTGAGTTGCGTCGGAAGAACTTCATTCAGCCGGATCAGTTCCCCTATGCCACCCAGATGGGGGCCGTCTACGACTCGGGTGACTACGAGAAGGCCCTCGACCTCGGCCTGAAGAACGCCGGTTGGGACGAGATGAAACAGCAACGCGACGCAGCCCGCGCCGAAGGCCGACTGGTCGGGATGGGGCTCGCGATGTATGTCGAGGTGTGCGGCCTCGGCCCGTCCTCGTCGCTGCCCACGGGAGGGTGGGAGCACTCTCAGGTCACGATCGAACGAGACGGTCGGATCAGCGCCACCACCGGGGCGTCGCCGCACGGGCAGGGGAACGAGACGACCTTCGCCCAGATGCTGGCCGACCAGTTCGGGGTGCCGCTCGAGCACGTCACGATTCATCACGGCGACACGGGTGTGGTGAAACAGGGCATCGGCACCTTTGGCAGCCGCTCGCAGGCGGTCGCAGGCACGGCCCTGCACCTGGCCGGCGGCAAGGTCAAAGAGAAGATGGCGAAGTTCGCCGCGGCCCTCATCGAAGCCCACGAAGACGATCTCGAATTCGAGAACGGCCGTATCTCCGTGAAGGGTGTTCCTGACTCCGGGAAGACGTTCGCCGAGGTGGCCGGCTACGCCTACGTGCCGGTGCCGCTTCCTGAGGGCTTGACCCCGGGGCTGAGCGAAGAAGCGTTCTTCGAGCCCGCCAACAACACGTATCCGTTTGGGTGCCACATCTCGCTGGTTGAGGTCGACCGGGAGACAGGCGAGCTGACGCTGCTGCGACTGGTGGCGGTCGACGATGCCGGCAATCTCATCAATCCGTTGATCGTCGAGGGTCAGATTCACGGCGGGCTGGCGCAGGGCATCGGACAAGCGATGATCGAGGAGGTTCGCTACAGCGAGGACGGCCAACCGCTGACAGCCTCGTTCATGGACTACGCGATACCCCGGGCGGCCGACTTTCCGCGGTTTGAGCTCGACCACACGGTGACGCCAACCCCGGTGAATCCCTTGGGCGCCAAAGGCGTTGGGGAAGCGGGCACCTTGGGATCGACCCCGTGTATCGTGTCGGCCGCGGTTGACGCGTTGAGCGAGTTTGGTGTGAAGCACATCGACATGATGCTGCGGCCCGAGAAGCTGTGGCAGATCATTCACGGAGGTCAGTCGTGATTCCGTCCGCCTTTGAGTACGAGCGTGCGACCTCGGTCGACGACGCCCTCGCAAAGCTTGCCGCCACTGGCGGCGCGGGCAAGCTGCTCGCCGGTGGGCACAGTCTGGTGCCCTTGATGAAGCTGCGGTTGAACGAGCCAACCACGCTCATCGACATCGCGCGCATTGCCGAGTTGGTCGGAATTCGGGAGCAGGACGGCCTGATCGAGATCGGGGCCGGTACGGTGCACCATGACGTCGCGACGTCGGACGTGCTGCGCAACCGATGCCCGGTCGTGTCGGACACGGCGGCGACCATCGGGGATCCGCAGGTCCGCAATCGCGGGACGATCGGTGGCAGCCTGGCGCATGCCGACCCGGCTGCCGATTACCCCGCGATGCTGCTGGCGGTGGACGCGCAGATCCAGATCCAGGGACCCGGTGGGGTTCGGGCGGTTCCCGCTGCCGACTTTTTTCAGGATCTGTTCACGGTGGACCTCGCTCCGGACGAGATCATCACCGCCGTTCGGTTTGCCCCGGTCCGCGCCGCCGCGTACGCGAAGCTGTATCAACGCGCGTCACGATTCGCCATCGTCGGTGTCGCGGCGTCGCTCGATGTGGCAGACGGGGTCATCAGAGGCGCCAGGGTCGGTTTGACCGGGGCGCTGTCGCACGCCGTTCGACTCACCGCCGTCGAAGCGGCGCTGGTGGGGCAGCCGGCCACCGGATCGGCGACCGCAGCGGCGGCCAAGGGTGCCGGCGCAGCGCTCAGTGACGTGAACGCGGATCTGCACGCGAGCGAGGCGTATCGTCGGGCCATGGTGTCCGTGTTCACCAAACGGGCCCTCGACGGGGCGCTGGCGCGGGTGTAGGACCCGAGGCGGGCTTCGCCCGCACCCCACGCTGCCGCGGCGCTCCCGAGAGTCCACTCCGCCGACCCGGGGCGCGCAGTGCCCCGCGTCCGCTGCGGCGACGCACCGAGCGTCTTCACGCGCGACGACATCGCGCTGGCGGTCCTTACCTGGCTGTGACAAACTCGTGTGTTGTAAAGGGAGACTGATTCAGATGAAGAAGCGGTACAGCCAGCTGCTCGCGAGCGCAGCCTCGTTATTCGTTCTGTCGCTGGTGACGGCCGGGTCGGCGTCGGCGCAGGGGGCAGTCCCGCGGGCGTTTGATGGTCATCCGGACCTGAACGGTGTCTGGCAGACCATCGGCACCGCGAATTGGGACCTGCAGGACCACCCCGCCGCGGCCGGACCGGTCGACACCGGAGCCATCGGCGCGATTCCGCCCGGACAGGGGGTCGTCGTGGGGAACACCATTCCCTACAAGCCTGAGGCGCTGGCGCAGAAGCAAAAGAATTTCGAGAACCGGTGGACCGACGACCCGGAGATCAAATGCTTCATGCCGGGTGTGCCGCGAGCGACCTACTTGCCGCATCCCTTCCGGATCATCCAGGGCGACAAGAAGATCATGATGGTCTACGGGTTTGCCGAAGCGAATCGGACGGTCCACATGGACAAGGCGAACCCTGAGCGCGCCCCGATTGACAGCTGGATGGGGCGGTCGCACGGCAAATGGGACGGCGACACCTTGGTCGTGGACGCGGAGGGCTTCAACGGCCAATCCTGGTTCGACCGCGCTGGCAACTACGCGAGCTACGCGCTGCAGGTCCAGGAGCGGTACACGCCGATGGGCCCGAACGTCATCATGTACGAGGCCACGATGACAGACCCGAACACGTTTACGGAGCCGTGGACGATTCGGATGCCGCTGTATCGGCGTCTCGACGAGAACGCCCAGGTGTTGGAGTTCAAGTGCGTCGAGTACTCCGAAGATTTACTCTACGGGCATCTCCGCAAAGTGCCCACCCGCTAGGACAGGACCGCATCATGAATCGCACAGGTACTTTCTCCATCGTCGCCGCGGCGGCGGTAGCCGTCTGGGTACTCCCCGGGGCAGCCCTCGCGGCCGAGGCCGACTACCACCACGTGCATCTGACCACGTCGAACGCGACCGAGGCGACGAAGTGGTACACGGAGTATCTGGACTGCCAGCCGCTGACCGACCGCGACGATGGCGTCGACTGCTTCGGCACCGAGGTCGTGTTCGAATCCAGAGCGACCCTCGGCAGCAGCCAGCGAACCGGTATCGACCACATCTCTTTCTCGTACGCCGATCTGACCGCGAAGATGGAGGAGCTGGCGTCGGTGGGCGTTCGTGGCTCCGGTGTCAGGTTGCAGCGGTTCGACGATGGGTCGACGCTACGTGATGCACCCGGGCTGTTCAAGTACGGGTTCATCTTCGATCCGTGGGGGACCCGGATCGAGCTGGTCGAGGACAGCGACACACTCGGTTTTCATCACATCCACCTGAGTAGCACCGACCCGGCGGCCACGCTGCAGTGGTATCAGGAGCGGTTTGGTGGCGAGCCCGCACAGTTGCGTGGGCAGCTCGACGGTCTGCGCATGGGCGATGTCTGGCTGCTGGTGATGCGGCACGCAGAGGGTGTGCCCGCCGCGACGGCGGGTCGGGCCATCGACCACATTGCGTTTGCGGTCCCAAGCATGGGCCCCGCGGTGGGTGAACTCAAGGGGGCGAACGTCGAATTCCTGGAGCAACCCGGCGTACCCGAGGGTGGACGGACGTCGGCGCAGCGCGCCATTGTGTATGGCCCCGATCAGGTCAGCGTGGAGGTCGTCGAGGCCGGATTCGCCGGTGTCGCGAGCACGATGGAGGGGGTTACCGACATCACCACGGAACTGCGGGACTACACCGCGCCGCGGACCCCGTGGGGCACGCCTGACTTTCAAGGCGTCTGGACCGGTGATGCCGCGGACGGCATCCCGATGGAACGAGCGGACGACGTGGGCAACGCGGCGATCCTGACGCCGGAGCAGGCTGCGGCCCGGCGTGAACGCGGCACTTTGGGGAGTATCTGGGGTTACGAAGCGGAATGGCGGGACACCACGCTGGGTTACGTCAAGTCTGCGCCGTCGCGTCAGGTGTCCATGGTGGTTGACCCGCCGGACGGTCGCATTCCGCCCATGACGGCCGAGGGCGAGCGCCTCGCAGCCGAAGAGCGCGCGGCCCGGCTACCGCTGCCAGAGGGTCCCGAGCATCTCAGCTCCTGGGTGCGTTGTATCACCCGCAGCCTGGTCCCGACGCCCGGTGTGTACAACAACGGGTTTCAGATCATGCAGGGGCCCAATCACGTCGCCATGCAGGTCGAGATGCTGCACGAAACCCGGGTCATTCCGACTGATGGAAGTCCGTTCGTGGGGTCTGACATCGCGTCGTGGCGCGGAGACGCACGCGGACATTGGGATGGCGACACGCTGGTGGTCGAGATTCGCAACTTCAACGGCAAGGCGCCGTTTCAAGGTTCCAGCGATGCCCTGACCATGACTGAGCGCTACACCCGCACCGGGCCCGACACGCTCGAGTATCGGTTCACGATTGACGATCCGAAAGTGTTCACCAGACCGTGGACCGGGATGTTCACGTATGTTCGGGACGAGGCGCAGTATGAGCTCGTCGAGTATGCGTGCCACGAAGGCAACTACGGGATGACCAACATCCTCAGTGGTTCGCGGGCGAAAGAGGCGGAAGCAAGTCGCTAAGGTTAGACAGGGGAACAAGTGAGGCAACGGCAAATGCAAAAAACAACAGGCATCATGGTAGCGAGTCTCGGTGTGGGACTGCTGTTGGCGGGAGCGGCGGTGCAGGCGCATCATGCGTTCGCGGCGGAGTTCGACGCGAACAAACCGGTTCGCCTGACCGGCAAGATCACGAAGATGGAGTGGATCAATCCCCACGCCTGGATGCACATCGAGGTCGAAGCCGACGGGCAAGTGCAGAACTGGATGATCGAGGCAGGGCCTCCCGGAGCATTGGTGCGTCGTGGCTGGGACCGCGAGTCGGTCGTACCCGGCACCGTGGTACTGGTCGAGGGCTATCAGGCCATTGACGGGGCCTTTCGGGCGAACGGTCGCGACGTGACCTTCCCGGATGGGCGCCGGCTCTTTGCGGGGTCATCCGGCACCGGCGCCCCGCTCGACGGGCGCGACGCCACAGAGCCCGAATAGCGGCGGTTTGGTCGAAGCCGGATTCGCCGACGACCTGCTTTCTCGCTCAGGCGCCAGCGGGCGGCGTGGGGAGACCTCGGCGAGGGGCTAGCGCTCCCCGAATTCCGGTGCACGGCGAGCCAGAACGATCTACTGTTGTAAACATTCGTGGCCCTGAACACCCATGCTGCGACCAGGAGGTAGCTCCTCATGAATCGGCCATCATCTCTCGCGCTTCTGGGCACCGCCGCTGTGACCCTGTTGGTCCCGGCGTTGGCGGGTGCCGCCGACTATCACCACGTCCACATCACGGCATCGGCGCCATCGGAGGCGGTAGGGTGGTATGAAGAACACCTCGACTGCCAACCGGTGGCGGACCGCCCGGACACGGCGAATTGCGACGGTGTCGAGCTCAGCTTCATGGTGCAACCGACCATGGGCAGCACCCAAGGAACCGGCGTGAACCACATCGGGTTCTCGTATCCGGACGTCGCCGCCAAGATGGCCGAACTCGAAGCGGTCGGCGTGAGGGGCTCCGGGGTCAGGATGCAGCGTTTTCCCGACGGAGCGACCTATCGGGATATGCCGGGCCTGTTCAAGTTGGGATTCGTGTTCGACCCGTGGGGAACCCGGATCGAGCTTGTGGAAGACCCGGAGAATCTGGGGTTTCACCACGTGCATCTCAGTGCCACCAATCCGGCCGACACCCTGGCGTTCTATCGTGACCATTTTGGGGGTGAGCCGGCCAGCCTGAAGGGGCAGCTTGACGGTCTGCGCTTCGGTGACGTGTGGTTGCTCGTGGACCAGCATGAGGCGGGTATCCCGGCCACCACCGATGGCCGGGCCATAGATCACATCGCGTTCGTCGTATCCGACCTTGACGCCGAAGCTGCGACCCTGACCCGCGGTGGCGTCACGTTTACCGAGGCACCCGTCGTTCCGCCGGGTGCCCGGACCACAGCCAAGCGAGCGTTGCTCGTCGGTCCGGACAACGTCAAGGTGGCCATAGTGGAGCCTGACTGGGCCGGTGTCGTGGAGGAGCGCGGTGAAGACGTGGCAACCGACACAGGGCCCTACACCGTGCCCCGCACGCCCTGGGGCGACCCTGATCTGCAGGCGGTGTGGACCAGCAACTCCGCGCACGGCATTCCGCTCGAGCGGCCGGCGGACGCCAACGATATCGGCGCCTTGACCGCCGAGGAAGCGGAGGCCCGGCGCGAGCGAGGCACGCTCGGGAGCATCTGGGGCTACGAGCGTGAGTGGCGCGACACCACGTTGGGATACGTCAAGACGGCGCCATCGACCCAGGTGGCGATGATTATCGATCCCCCTGACGGCCGGATTCCGCCCATGACCGACGAGGCCCAGGCGGCGGCGGCGGCGCGCGGGCGTGTGAACACCTCAGGTGTGGGGATGCTGGCCGCCGGGCCGGAAGAACTCAGCCTGTTTGTCCGGTGCATCACGCAGGGTGTTCCCGGTATCTACATGCCAGGCATCTACAACAACGGTCTCCAGATCGTGCAGGGGCCAGGCTACGTCGCGATTCAGAACGAGATGATCCATGAGACGAGGGTTGTCCCGACCGAGCCTCGTCCGTCCATCGGCTCCGACATCACGAGCTGGCTTGGACAGCCACAAGGCCGCTGGGAGGGCGATACATTGGTGGTCGAGACCAGCCATTTCAACGGTCGCGCACCATTCCGTGGCTCGAGCGCGAACCTGAGGCTGACCGAACGCTTCGCTCGGATCAGCGACACCGTGCTCGAGTACCAGTTCACGGTGAATGACCCCACCGTCTGGACCCGTCCGTGGACCGGCATGTTCCGTTTCGACGGGGACGATGAACAGTACGAGCTGGTGGAATACGCCTGCCATGAGGGGAACTACGGGATGACCAACATCCTGAGCGGGGCTCGCGCGAACGAGCGGGCGGCGGAAGCTGCGCGGTAGGCCCCTGGCACTGGGGACCAGACCTTCCGGTCCTAACGGCCGCATGTATCCGGAGCGAGGCCGGGCCGCCAGCTAGCTGGGCGGCTCGGCCTTCTCCCTGTACGCCCTCGAGAACGTGGGCGCTTGCCACTCTTCCTGTATCTCGGATCGCGCTTGGGCTGACCGCCTCGGCTTGTCGGCTGGCGAATCGCACACCTCGTGCCTTCGCCACAGCCCGGGCGCATACTATGATGTCGACGTGCACGCAGGGCGGGCCTTTGCCGCAGCCGGGCTGTCAGGCGCGCTGCTCGCGCTCAGTTTCCCCGCGTTGGGGCACCCCGCGTCCGCGTGGGTCGCCTGCGTTCCCCTCCTCGTCGTACTCCACGGGACGACCTCTGTTCGACGCGCGCTTGGGTTGGGTCTGACCACGGGGGGGCTATATTTTGCTGGCACCCTGTCCTGGCTGACCCAGGTCATGGTGTCGTTCGGTGGTATTCCAAGACCGGTGGCCATTCTGCTCAACGGACTCCTCGTCGCGTATCTCGCGCTGTTTCCAGCCGCGTTCGCGGTCATGGTCGTGCGGCTGTGCCGGAGGTTCGGGTCTCTCGGCTTGTTGGGGGCGGCCCCGCTGTGGCTGACCACGGAGCTGGGCCGGGTGTGGATCCTTGGTGGGTTTCCGTGGGAGCTGGTCGGGTACAGTCAAACGGAGGTCTTGCCGGTGGCGCAACTGGCCAGCCTGGTCGGTGTGCACGGCGTGACCCTGGTCGTGCTGTTCGTCAACAGCGCCCTGGCGGTCGCGTTGGTGGGGCCGCAGCGATACCGCTGGCGCGTGCTGGCCAGTGCCGTCGGGCTCGTGGCCGTGGTCGTCGGTTTCGGAGTCGCGAGACTGTCTGACAACCGGCTGGTCGGCCAAGGCGAGCCGCTTCGGGTGGGGATCGTGCAGGGCAACATCCCCCAGGATCAGAAATGGGACGGTGATCGGGAAACGCAGATCCTGAACCGGTATCTCGACCTGAGTCGGCAGAGCGCCGCCGATGGGGCCGCATTGGTGATGTGGCCGGAGTCGGCGACCCCGTTCAGCTTTGAGGCGCACCCAGCCAGTGCCCAGATCCGGCAGCTGGCGCGAGACACGGGTGTCCATCTGGTGTTCGGGAGTACCCAGATGAGATTTGATCCTGATGTCCAGCTCTTCAATGCCGCGTTTGCGCTGACACCGGATGGCGACACGGCGGCGGTCTATCACAAGATGCACCTGGTGCCGTTTGGCGAGTACGTGCCCTTTGGTGAGCTGCTCTCGTTCGCCGGACCGCTCGTGGAGGCGGTGGTGCCGTTTTCTCCAGGGTTGAGAGCCAGTACGATGTCGGTTGGATCACATCAGGTCAGTGTGGCCATCTGTTACGAAGTCATCTATCCCGGTCTGGTTCGCGAGTTCGTCCGTCACGGCAGCGAACTGTTGACGACGATCACAAACGACGCCTGGTACGAGCGTTCGGCCGCACCGCACCAGCACTTTCAGCAGGCGGCCATGCGCGCCATTGAGCACGGCCGCTACCTGGTTCGGGCGGCGAATACAGGCATCAGCGGGGTGGTGGATCCCTATGGCCGGGTCGTACGTCGTAGCCAATTGTTCGAGACCACCGTGCTGACTGAGGACGTGCGGTTACTCAAAGAGCTGACGTTCTACACCAGGGTCGGCGACCTGCCCGCGTATCTCAGCCTGCTGCTGACGGTGGGCGCGATGGTGGTCGCCTGGCGTCCGCGACGCGGGAGGGCGGCATCGTAATCGGCAACCTGCTCCTGGCCGCCGGCTTCGGCTACCTGGTGGCGTCGTTCCCCACCGCGGTTGTCCTCAGCCGGGTCGTCTACGGGACCGATATCCGCGCGCAGGGCAGTGGGAACGCCGGAGCGGCGAACATGCTCCGCTCGTTCGGGTGGAAGCCGGCCGCGCTGGTGCTGGTCGTTGACGTCGCCAAGGGCTTCCTCCCGACGCTGTTCGTGACGCGACTGCCATTCCTGGCCATGCCCCGGAGCGAAGAGATACTGCCGCTCATCGCAGGGACCGCCGCGGTCGTCGGACACTGTTATCCCCTCTTCGCTGGACTGCGTGGCGGCAAGGGCGTGGCGACGGCGGCCGGGATGTTCCTGGCGCTGTTTCCGCTAGCGCTGGTGGTTTGTGTTGCCGTGTTCACGACCATCGCGGCGTCCACTAGGCGTGTGGCCCTGGCGTCGGTCGTCGCGTCGGTCGCGATGCCCATTTCGCTGCTCGTCTCGCGCGCCGGACTTGGGCACCCGACGTCTCGCGCGTCCCTGCTCGCGACGACCCTGATTGCCGGTTTCATCGTGTTCACCCACCGGGCCAATCTGTCGAGGATCTGGCATGGGACCGAGCCGCGGGTCGGTCGATGAACCCCGACGCGCAGCGCGTATGGCACGAAACCGGTGGTTGGTCCGTATGTCCCAAATAGGACGACATCGAGCTACCGATCGTGGTCCGCTAGGGGGGAACCGTGGGACTGATCAACTGGATCTTTGACATTTACCAGCACACCAAGATCGATGAAGCGCGCAAAGAAGCGATGGAGGCGCGCTTGGAGGCGGCTCGGATCAACCAAGGGGGTTCGATTGACGCGCAGCGCTTGGAGCGGGTGGTGGGAGAGTTGGCGCTGGCCACCAAGACACTGCAGCGTCTGCTGATCGACAAAGGTGTGTGCACGCACGCCGAGCTGCGGACCACACTGCTCCAGGTTGACGGTGAGGACGGCACGCACGATGGACGCTCGCCGATCTGATGGTCTTGCGGGCTCGCGGACTGCCGATCCCCGGGCATGGCGGTCCGGGGGCTGAGCCCAGCCGAGTGCCCCGAAGGCCCCGTCCGCGGCGAGCCGCCTCCAGTAGAATGAGCTGCATTCCGGAGACTCAGGACATGACCATGTTGACCAGGCGCGAGTGGCACACGATGGTGGTCGGCGGCGTGTTGGCAGGCGCGTTCAGGGCTCGGCCGCGAGCGCAGCCGATCGAATCTCGAGTCGCCGGTGTACTCATCGGAGCCCAAAGGGCGACAACGTGCCGTGGGGAGAGGGCGATACCCCCATCGGGCCGGTGCTCACGATGCTCCGCGACCAGCGCTGGGACATTCCCGCCAATATCGAGTACGAGTACCAGGGCGGTGACACGATCGAGGAAATGCGGCGCTGCTTCGAGTTCTGCAAGCGGGGGTCGCCGCGCCTCCCATCGCCCTTCCTTTCGCCTTGCGACCCACACGACTAGCCGTAGCTCTCGCGGTGGATCTTGTCCTTCTTGATTCCCAGGTCGTCGAGTACCGCCAGAGTTGACTCCAGAAATCGGGGACTCGGCGTGGTCCCGGCTTCCTGCGCACGCAGGGTATCCCACTTGGTGATGCCAGGGCCGCAGACAAAGAACTCGGCGCTATCGGTATCCGGCACGTACGTACGGACTAGCTCGCTACTCACGCGACCATGGACGATCAGCTCAGCGCTGTCGCTCTTCTGTTCTCGACTGAGCGCGTGCACCACCGTGAGGGTATCGGGGTGCGCGTCTCGCATCGCCCGGAGCTGCTTCGCATAGATCACGTCGGCCCACGTCTTGTTCCCGTATAGAAACGTGTGTCGGATCGTCGGATGGTGGACCTGCGCGTACTTCAGGATGCTCATGTTGGGCACCGATCCTGACCCGGCACAGATATGGACCACGTGATCGGTTCGCGACTCGATGTCGTCCGGCAGCGTGTATGGTCCCGTGAAACCGGTCACGACGACCTTGGTTCCGACAGGAAGCCGATTCACCAACAGCGGGGATAGCAGTGGTGGATACCGAGTGACCCCGGATTGATAGGTTTCCTCCTTGACCGTGGTCGCCAGGTACTGCTCATGCGGCGCGGAGTAGAGCGAGTACGCCCGTGGGGGTTCCTTCCGGCCCTTCTGGTCTTCAAGGTAGGCGGTGAATCGGTCCAGCGCCGGAAACTGATGCGGGTCGATCATCAGGAAGTGCCCTGGTTTGTAGTCCAGGCGATCGTTGCCAGTAAAAAACACGACTGTGGTGGTGTCGTGGGTCTCGCGAATCGTCTCCGAGACCATGACTTCGATCTGCTTGATACGGCGTCGGGGTCCGTCACTTTCGGCCATGTGTGTCTCCGAGGCGGTGGGGCGCGGGCGTTGGGGTTGTGCTACCGGCACTGACTCACTGCGGCGGCGCGCACGCGAAGCTTCGGGCGTCGTCGATGCTGCCGGAGCCGGAGTACCGGGCGACCTGAGGATAGGGGCACAGCGGGCGAGTACGGGTGACCTGTCCCTGTTCGACGCGCGCCGCGGCAATACTGTCTGGGGCTGCCCCACCCTCGACCCAGTTGACGAGCGGCGTCATCACGTCGAACTGATCTGTGCCCAGCCCCCCACTGCAGTGGAACATGCCAGGTACCCCAAAGAAGCGGTAGAACGCGTTCGTCGCGTCAGCGCCCATCGTGGTTCGCACGTCCTCGTAGTAGTTCACGCCCATCATCGGATTCAGCGCGGTATCGGCCCATCCGAAATGGGTGATCATCTTGCCGCCTCGAGTCTGGAAGGCCGAGAGGTCCGGGTCCATGGCGTCCGGCATGTGCCGACTCGTCGCGCGGGCGGGGTCGGCGGCGAAGTCGAAGGTGCGCCAGTCGAAATCCGGCTCGTCCGGTGTGAACGCCATGTACTTGAAGAAGTTCTCTGAAAACCGTGAGCCGATCGTTGGTCCTCGGTCAGACACAATCCAGTTGGTCCACCCGCCGGCCTCCGCCCCCACGAGCTGACCAGGGAACAGTTGCCGCCCGTCCACGACCGGTCCGCTGTAGATCGCCTGCAGCGTCTCAATCTGACCGGTCACCGCGCGCATGGCCGTGCGCAGTGTGCCCTCCGCGTCCGGCGCATTGCCCGCATAACCGCCGTTGCCCTGCATGTAGAACCAAAGCCCATGCCGCCGATTATATGACCGCACCCACCACCAACAGCGCGCACACCGCCACGCGTGACTTTTCCCTGAGATACGAAGACTATCAGGGGCATGAGCAACACCCGGATTTTCCCTTTTCTCAGATACGAGGACGGGCCCGCCGCGTTCGAGTGGCTCGCCACCGCCTTCGGGTTCAAGAAACAGATGATCGTGCCCGGACCGAAAGGCACCATCGCGCACGCACAACTCAGTTACGGCGGTGGCGTGGTGATAATCGGTACGGCGGAACCGGACGAGATGAAAATGAAGACCCCCACCGAGGCCGGTGGTTCGACCCAGGGCATCTACGTCCATGTCGATGACGTGGCGGCGCATCACGCTCGCGCCGTCGCACACGGGGCCGAGATCGTGACGCCGATGGAGGAGACTCCCTACGGCTCACGCGAGTACGTGGCGCGTGACCTGGAGGGCCACCTCTGGAGCTTTGGCTCCTACGCACCCGATATTCCAGATACCGACCCCGGCTCGGCGTGAGACCCAGCACGGCCCGTCAGGGACGTGGAGCAACACGGCGTAGCTCCCGATCCAATTCGACCACCCCACCCCCGAGTCCCCGCATGTCGGACACCGACACTCGATAGCCGCCGGCCACGGGGTCGACATCGAAACGTGGAAACCGGGTCCAGGTAGCGAAACCCCAGAGCGCAGGAGCGGCCAGCGCGGCGGCGGCGGCTGGATGGTCGGTTCCGATCGGTGCCTGTAAGCTCACCGGCGTGATCGGTGTCTCGGCCAGCCAATCCAACCGCACGCGATGATAGTGGAGGTCGTCGACAATGAGTACGTCACGACGGAACGGATCTGCTGGAACCGGGCCGACCATCACGCGGCTGGGCTCGAACCCTCGCGCCTGCGCCCACGCCGTGACCTGCATGTGCGCCAGCCGCGAGCCGCCAATCATGGCAGCGATATAGAGTCCCGCCATGGCCAGGCAGATCGCCGCGACCCGGCCCAACCTGTGTTGGGCGCCGCCCCAGATCCGAACCGCGGCGATACCGGCCACCCCGAGGCACCACAGCACCCATATCGACAGGGGCATGCCTGGGAATCCGGTGACGAGCAGGGTTGCGATGGCTCCCAGCGCGATCCAACCCGCGGCTTTGGCCGGCGACCCGCTGTGCGCGAGGGCCGTCACGGTCCCCAGCAGCAGCCAGACCCAGGGATCGATGATGAACAGGCTGTCGCCGTAGAACCAACGATCGTCGAATGGCATCAACAGGCGCACCCCGTAGGTATTCAGCCAGTCCAGCGCCGGGTGCGTCACGACCGACAGGTAGGACAACGTCATCAGGCGACGCGCTGACACCGGCGTCGCCCTCGGATATCGTTGGCAGCGGAACAGGTCCACCTGGTGCATGGCCCATCCCAACAGCGCCGGCAACACCACCAGCGCCAGCACACCGTGGGTCCATCCGCGTCGAAATCCCAGCGAGAGCTGGCTGTCCAGAAAGTAGGTCGCGGCGTCGATATCCGGCAGATTGGCACCGATCACCAGAGTCGTCGTCCCAAGCGGGACCCGTCCGAATCGGGTTTGGGCCAGGCTGGCCCCGACAAAGGTATGCGTCAGTGGATCCATGAAGCATGCACCCGCGGGTGGGTTGTGGAAGGATACCGGATGCGTGCGACAGGTAACATAGACCCGTTGACATGAGGGAAAGGAGCAGGTGTTGATGCGGTCCACGGTTTTGCGTGACGTCCCGATCGCGTTCATTGGTGCGGGGGCGATGGGTGAGGCGATGATCGGTGGCCTGCTCCGCCAAGAG
>SXGT01362150.1_pt1 | contig 14017 bp, 7 predicted proteins | sample 3176221 | NCBI WGS metagenome assembly SXGT01 (sample SAMN11356862, study PRJNA531348) | freshwater metagenome | isolation source: freshwater sample F1-120 | place: China: Fuxian Lake, Yuxi | collected 2017-12-25 | reverse complement strand
TCGTATTGGCTGATCTGATAGCCCTTGGTGAGGTCGGGATAGAAGTTTTGCTTGCGGTCCCATTTGGTGTAGCGGGCGATCTGGCAGTTGAGGGCCAGCGCCGTGCGGACCGAGAGCAGGAAGGCTTCACGGTTCATGACGGGCAACGAACCGGGGAGGCCGAGGATAATCGGGTCGGTCTGGGTGTTGGGTTCATCGGGATTGAAGCGGTTCACGCAGCTCGAAAAAAGTTTCGAGTTAGTGAGCAACTGCACGTGAACTTCCAGCCCGACAACAATCTCGTAGTCCATCTTCCACCTGAATAAAAATCGCCGTTAAGTCTCGAAGGGAGATGTTGCAGCCGGGGTTTGTGCTTTGTGAATAAATACAAACCACGGATGAACACAGATCGACACGGATGGGATGAAAAGTTCTCCGATGTGCAATCTGAACCCTGATTGGCCAAGCATAACAAGATTTGAGGGGCGGTCTATTGAGGGGGCGTGTGAGATGGTCACAAAGCGATTTACTCTGTCTTGTGGTCTTTGATGACTTGGACTTTTCCTAGGCGGCCGCTGCCGGTGGGAGGGGGGACAAGTTGGAGTTTGACGGGCAGCCAGACGGGGCGAGGCAACGGTGTGTCTCGCAGGGCTTTGATGACGGGGAGTTTGAGGATTGATTTGGCGGTCTGATACTGGGCGACGTCGATGATGTGGAGGAAGAGGCGTTTCTGGCGGATCAGCTTCTGGATCTGCAGCGCGAAGTCTTCGCTGAGACCTCTCCACATGACAACGAATTCGTCGGCTTCCAGGCAGAGTGACGAGGTTCCGGTTGTTTCTACGTGAGCGCCGAAGTCTTTTTGGAGTGTACTGATCAGGGCGCCATGGTGAAAACGGACATGCGCGACGATCGACTCGCCGAGCTGGCCATCGGCGAGGTATGCGGTCCATTGATCTCGTAGAGACTGGCCGGCGTCGAGGGGGGCTGCGCCTTTGCGTTTTTCTTCGTCGAGCATCTGCATGACGCGGCTGTCGGAGGTTGCCATGCGGCAGCGTCCACGGGCCCATTCGCGCAGGTTGAAGATGGCGTCTTCCATGGTGACGGCGAGGGGGATTGTGGCTTCGCGCGAGGCTAACAGGTCCTTCATGGTGACTGTCTGTTGACGCGTGTAAGACTCGATGGCGGCGGCGCTGACGACTTGTTCGAGCTCGGAGCCGGAGTAATGCTGGGTGACTTCCGAGAGGAGTTCGAGGTCGATGGTTTCCAAATCGATCTGACGTCTGAGGAGGTGGATCTTCAGGATGTCTTTGCGTTCGTGGTAGTTGGGGAGGTCGATGAAGAAGAGTTCATCGAAACGGCCACGACGGAGGAGTTCAGGAGGAAGTTTGGTGACGGAGTTCGCCGTCGCGACGACGAAGACAGGGGCGGTGTGCTCCTGCATCCAGGTGAGGAAGCGGCCGATCATGCGGGCAACGGTGGCGTCGGCGAAGGACTCTGATTCGTAGCCTGCGAAGGCTTTGTCCAATTCTTCAATCCAGAGGACGACGGGGGCGACGGCGTCCATGAGCTGAATGACTTCGCGAAGGTTTTCTTCGGATGTGCCGCGTTCGGAACTGAGGAGGGCGCCGAAGTCGAGGCGGACGAGTGGGAAGGCGAGTTGTTTGGCGATGACGCGCGCGGACAGGCTTTTTCCGCAGCCCTGGACGCCGACGAGGAGAACTCCTTTAGGTTGGTCGATGCCGCGCTCGCGGGCCTCGGGGAGGAAGGCTTGGGCGCGTTGCTGGACCCATTCTTTCAGGTTTTCCAAGCCGCCGACTTCTCCCATGCCTTCGGCGAGGTCGTGAAACTCGAGAAGCTTAGAGCCGCCGAGGAGGTGACGCTTTTCGTGGACGAGTTGGGCGATCATTTCGTCGTCGAAGCTGCGGCGCTGGAAGGTGACGCTGCGGAAGGCGCGGCTGGCTTCGTTTAAGGTCAGTCCTGTGACTGCGGTCGCCATACGCTGGCGTTCCTGCATGGAGAACGAGTTGTTTTCTTCCATCTCGAGCACGGCGTCGAGTTCGCTGGTGACCTCTTCAAAGGTTGGCAGAGGGAGTTCGACTTCGAAGATGTCTTTGAGAAGATCGCTGGGAATGGCAGCCGAGGGGCCGAGGCTGAGGAGGCATTTATCGGCGCGATCGAAGTCAGCGAGGGTCTCGCGAATCATGCGAGTGACGACAGGGTTCTGCCAGAGGTGATTCAGATCGTGGACAAGGTAGATGCCGCGCGGGTCGGCCATGCGGGCGTCTCGGAGGAAGCTGCCGAGCGAGCGGATGACGGACTCCGTCAGATGTTCCGATGATTCAATGACGCTGCTGCTGGACCATTGTTTCAGGACGTAGCCGGTGCGCTGGCAGAGGACGTTCAGGTGGGACTTCCAGCGGTCTTCTTCCCATGTCTTGAGGAACAGCGCGGTATGACCGGTTTGAATTAACCGAGACAGTTCTGCCACGACGTTTCCCGCGGACATGGAGAGTTCCTTTTGGCCCTGGGAGGGGGGGACGAGAGATGGAGCGTGAGCGTTGAGTCGTACTCCAGGTGGTACTTTGGGTTGATACCACACGGGACAGGGGGTTTACACCCCCCGCTCGCCTTCAGATAACTTTTCTACTATGCGTCAACGCAATCTTGGATGCAATACAAACTCGTCCGTTAGGGGAGGGGAGGGACGGGGGAAGCGGTGGGTTCGAGTTGCTGCTGTTTTTGTTTGGCGGCTTCGTCGGCGAGGTGTTTCTGGTACTTCGCGCGGTAGGTTGACGGGTACATAATCGGTTTGTGGCGGCAGCTGGTGCCGTTGCAGCGACAGGGGCAGATCTTGCGGTTGAGCTTGCCCTGGCACCAGTCGGGCATGCCGGCGCGGGAGATATCGAAACGGGCATCGTAGAAGCGATCCAGGCAGGCTTCGTGATCGCTGATGTCGTCGATTTTGTCGTAATAGCAGTTGGACCACTGGCAGCAGCGGCAACCTGAAAGGCTAACGCTGACCGTCAGCATGGCGAAGGCCAGCAGGGTCCCGACGAAACGTCGCGTGGGCGTTTGTCGTGTGGCTGTGTGTTGTGTCTTCATGGTTTGCATCCTTGCTAATGACGCCTCGACGTGGGCAGACAGCTGTTCCGTCAGCTGACGAGGCGCTCGAAGGCTATTTTGTACGGTCTTGAATTCGTACGGTGTTGAAATCGACGAAAAGCGGACGGGAAAGCCAGCCATCGACGTCGGTTCGTGCATGGAACAGCCAGAACGAGCAGCGTCGAGGGAGTATTCCGTACAATCGTTACATTCGTTATCCAAGGCCGGGCTGCGTTGGAATGAGGCTGTGGGGCCTGTATGATGGGAATTGACTGGTCCCGATGGATGAACGGCTATTCATGTCTCGTAATGGTCGTTCCCGCTGAAGTTGCTGCCGTAAAGAATTTTGCCATGACTATGAGAAAAGCTGTCGTCCTTGTCAGTGGAGGGCTCGATTCTGCCACGACGCTCGCCCTTGCGAAGGCGGAGGGATATGAGGTCTTCGCGATCTCGTTTGACTATGGGCAGAAGCATCGCTTTGAGCTTGAGTCAGCGGCGAAGGTCTGCGAGTCGTTGGGAGTGAGCAAGCATGTTGTTTTTACGCTTGATCTGAGTGCGTTTGGCGGGTCGGCTTTGACGTCTGCCATCGAAGTTCCCAAGGATCGCAATGAAGCGCAGATGAATGCGGAGATCCCGATTACGTATGTGCCGGCTCGCAACACGGTTTTCCTGTCGGTTGCGCTCGGATGGGCGGAGACGCTGGGGGCTTGTGACCTCTTCATCGGGGTGAATGCGGTCGATTACAGCGGGTATCCAGATTGTCGACCGGAGTTTATTGAGGCCTTTGAGAAACTTGCCAATATCGCGACCAAGTCAGGCGTGGAGAAAACGCAGATCTGGAAGATTCACACGCCGCTGATCTCGTTGACCAAAGGGGAGATCATCAAGGTCGGGTTGAATGCAGGAGTCGACTTTGGGCTGACGCATACATGTTACGATCCGGCTGAGGATGGTCGCAGCTGCGGGCATTGCGATGCGTGTCTGTTGAGGCTGAAGGGGTTCGCGGATTTGGGGATGAGCGATCCGGCGAAGTATGTGCAATGAGTCGACGATTAACGGTGATTTCGTAACCAAGTTCCTAGTCGGGACATCGCTTCGTGGTAGGGAACCTTGGGATCGTAATCGAAGTCGCGTTGCGCGGCTTCGATAGAGTAGGTGTGGGACTGGCTGAGTTGTGAGGCGAGGAAGCGGGTCATTCTTGGTTCGGACTGGATGCGAAGCGTGCTGTAGACTCCTTCCATGAGGGCACCGGCGAATTTCGCGACGCTGACGGGGACGCGTTTCTTGACGGGTGGCAGATCGACGAGCGCGAGGATTTCGTCGATCCAGTCCCAGAGTTTGACGGGATGGGGTTCGTTGATGAAGTAGGCTTTGCCAGCGCAGGCGGAGCCAGGACCTAGGGCGTCGCAGGCTTTGAGGTGGGCGTCAGCGGCGTTTTCCACGTAGGACATGGAGACGAAGTTGTCGCCGGTGCCGACTTTCGCGAGTTTGCCTTGTCGGGCGCGTTCGATCAGTCGCGGGATCAGGTGGTTGTCACGCGGGCCCCAGATGAGGTGGGGACGAAGAGAGACGGTGTAGAGGCCGCCGGTGTTGTTGGCTTGCAGGATTTCCTGCTCGGCTATGGCTTTGGACTTGGGGTAGTTGCACAGGTAATCGGTGGGGTAGGGCAGGGATTCGTCGGCGTTGAGGTGTTCCTTGCCATCGTAAACGACGCTAGGGGAGCTGGTGTAAATCAGTCTGGTGACGCCGCCGCGTCGGGCGCCTTCGAGGACGTGTCTGGTGCCGACGGTGTTGGTTTCGTAGTAGGACTTCCACTTGCCCCAGATGCCGGGGAGAGCGGCGACATGGAAGACGACGTCGTTCCCGTAACAGGCCTGCTCGACCGCACCGGCGTCTCGTAAGTCGCCGCGGTGACAGACAACGCCTTTTTTTGTCAGCTCGGGATAGTCGCCACGGGAATAGATTGCGACCTGATCGCCACGTTCGAGGAGACGGTCGACGATCCATCGACCTAGAAACCCGCCGCCTCCGGTGACCAGTGCTTTCATTGATGGGCCTTCACTCGCTGTTGTGGATGATGTGTGGAAATGACAGATTTGTGAAGATGACAAGGGTACAAAAAAAGAGCCGCGATCGGAATGGAATGATCGCGGCAGTCTGACTCGACGGGCGGGTCTTTTTTGCAGATGAGCGAGGGCGCAGAAGAAAAGCGGTACGAATCATTGGATTCGCACCGCTTTGTTTTTGGGGGAACGGGATCAGCGAACAAGTCTGATCCCAGATGTGCAGAGTGGTGATGAACTCAAGTTATCACTCGGTGATCAGGACTTTCTGCTCATCGGAGTTGGCCTTGAGTTCCGGGGCGTACATGGCCTGGACCAGGGTTGGTAAGGCGCTGAACTTGCCGGGGATTTCGGCTCGCATGCGGTAGGAGAGGCTGCTCGTTCCGCGGGGGAGGGTGCGGAAGAAGAGGGCGACTTTAGCGTCTTTGAACTCCGCATACGCGCCGTTGGCGGAGGCGATGTAGCCGCTCTGCAGGTCGACTGGTTCGCAGCCAGCGGGTTTGCTGTCTTCGACGAGGATGTACTCGTAGTCGTTCTTGCTCTCGATCGTGAATTCGATCTCGATCAGGTCGCCACTTTCGATTTCATCGAGGTTGGCCAGTTCTTTGCGGTCGTACTTCTCGACGTTGAGGGTCGTTGGCTGGCCCCGTTGGTCGCGCGTGGTTTCCTTTGCGTCTTCCTGCTTCACCAGTTTGAAGTACTTCCGGTTGACCTTCAGTTCCAGGCCGGCGGCTTTGATGTTTTCTTCGGTTGAGAAGTAAGTCAGGTAAGCGTTCCAGTAGAGGGGAGCGTTACCATCTTTGACGAGCTCGATCGAATGTTCGCCGGTGGTGACTTCGTCGCCGGTGAGGACCAGGGACTGGTCGAAGTTGAAGAGCATGTCTTTGTTGATCGTGACTTCCTTCTTGATTTGGCCATCGATCAGGACTTTGACCTTCAATTCGGCTTCGCCTTCCTTGGTGGCGACGAGGTAGTCGTTCATGGCCTCAATGCAGAGCGCGGTATCGCGGGTACTGTTCCAGTAGGTCGCATTCTTGCGGTTATTGAGGATGTACTTGACCAGTCGCGAAGCGTTCGGAGAGGTTGGCTCGGTGGCGCTGAGGAGCTTGAGGTAGTAGGCGTTGGCTTCGATGTCGTTGCCGTGCCAGTACCACCAGCTGTAACCACTCGGGAATTTCAGGTAAGCGGTCTGGTTTTCTTCATCGACGACCAGGTACTGCGAGATGTTCTCCATGACCGTCTTGAGCATCTCGGCTTGAGTCGTCTTATGAAGGGCCAGTCCGAACTGAGCCAGACAGTAGACCGACAGGTGTGTCCGGTCACGGAAAAGGTAGCCACGCATGTCTGCGTTATCGCGACCGGCTTCGTTGAGGACCATGAAGACGAAGGCATCTAGATTGTCGGCCTGCAGGCGGTACTGCTTGTGCTCGGCTTTCTTGTCGCGGACTTCGTCGCCTTTCTTGAGGAGGTCGATCTGATCGTTCTGGTATTTCTGCAGCCAGTTGAGGCCGCTCTCGAGCATACCGGGAACGAGGGCCAGGTCAGACGACTGGGCGATGTTCAATCCATGGACGACCGTTGCGGTCGTGTGGGGTGAGGAATGTTCGCCGAAGCCAGAGAACCAGCCCCAGCCACCGTCGGAGAGTTGCATCTCGGTGAGGCGTTGGAGACCGTCTTTGGCCATCTTGAGGACTTCTTCATCGTCGAAGACAGGGTTGTGTTCGGCTTCAAACTGACCTCGTCGCTTCCAGTCGGCGGCACGCTGGGCAGCGTCGCCGAGTTCTTGTGGGTTGAGATTGACCTTCTTGTTCTTGATGGCTTCGAGGTCGAGGTTCATTCGCTGCAAGGCCTTCAGTGTGATGACTGTCGGCAGGAAGCGGTTGAGGGTCTGTTCGGTGCAGCCATAAGGATAGTTGGCAAGGTAGGGGAGGGCATCGACCATTGCGTAGGCGATCGTCGGAGAGTAGCGGATCTCGAGACGAGACTGCTCTCCTTTGCGATCGGCTGGGACGTTGATGGTGAACTTGTGGTTATTCTGATCGGGACGAAGGATGCCGGTGAAGGATTCGAGTTTGAGGAAGCCGTGGACGTAGACCGGGAAGGTCATCTGCATGGCGTCTGACTCGACGTCGGTCAGGGCTTTCATCGTGACGATAGCAGAGCCGACGGAGGTGGCTTTGACTTTCCAGTCGACGCGGACTTCGCCATCGGCTGGGATCGTGACGACCTTCGAGAGGTTCTCCGTTGTTTCCAGTGTGCCGCCTTCGAGGAGGAGTTGGACAGTCGCCTGTTTCTCTTCTTTCAGATAGTTATGGACGTTGGCGGAGAGGAGGACCTCATCGGTTTCGATGAAGAAACGAGGTGCTTGCAATCGGACGATGATGTTCTTGGCGGTGACGGCGGAGGTTGAACCTTCGCCGACTCTGGAGCCGTCGGAGACGCACCAAGTTTTCATCGTCCATTGGGTCAGGTTTTCGGGCATCTTGAAGTTGGCGGTGGCGATTCCGTCGTTGTTGGTCGTCAGGTTGGCGATCCAGAAAGCGGTGTCTGCGAAGTCTTTGCGGACGGTGGGTTGGACGTTTTCCGGGGCCTGGGCGTTCTGTGCATCAAGTTCTGCTTCCTTGAAATCGAGCGACTGTTGTTTTGCCATTGCCCCCTCTGGGGCAGCCATTGCAGCCATGGGCATGGCACCGTCAGCAAGTTCCATACCGCGAGTAGCTCTGGATACAGGGCCTCTACCTCCACCGCCCATGCCGCCGATTGCCATGAAGTTCATCTCGGCCTTATCAGCAGCAAGGTTGCCGAAGGCTCCGAGGTTCTGCATCCCTGCTTCGCCGTTCTTGTAAAGCAGGTACGAGTAATGATTGAGGCTGTGTTCGGTGCGTGGGTAGTGGCTGCGTCGGTACTTCCAGAAGAACTCTTTGATGTTCTCGACGTTGGAGCCTCCGGAGATGTATTCGACGGATTTGTCGTAGACAGTCAGCGCGATCGAGCCTTCCACTGGTTTGCCGGTGGCGTCGGTGACTTTGATCGTGACTTCTGCGTCTTCGCCGGGAAGATAGGACTCTTTGGTCGAGGTGATTTCGACGTTGAGGTCTTTACCCATCGGCGGGACGAGGATGTCTTTGGTGATCGAGTGGACTTCGGCGCCGGAGACAGTGACGGCTTCGACGAAGAAGTTGGGGAGATCGGACTGGGTGATATCGAGTTCGACGGTTGTCGACTTCCCTTTGAGGTTGATGATTTGAGGTTCTGAGTAGACACTGCCCAGAGGTCGGACGAAGAGCAGGATCGTGGAATCAGCGCGGTCCGCGTTGATCAGGAGTTTGACTTTCTCTCCGACGGCGTAGGTGGCTTTGTCGGGGATGAGTTCGAGGGCGTTGAACTTCAGGTCGGCGGACTGCCAGTCGGTGCCGCGGATGATGAAGATAGTGGCTCCTTCGCGGGTTGCACCTTCTTTCGAAGTCACGCGGTAAGCAAGGCGGAACTGGCCAGTCGATGGGGCTTGGAGGACTTGAGTCGCGTCGCCTTTGTCATCCGTTGAGACGGTCCATGTCTGGACGGACTCTTCTTTGGGAGTGCCATCGGCGTTGTAAGTGATCTTGAAGAGTTCGAAGGTTCCTTTGCCCTGGATCGGTTTGTTATCGAGGGTCTGGGCCTTGGCTGTGGCGGTGATTTTATCACCGACGTTGTAGTAGCCGCGGTCGAGCCAAGTGGAGACCTGGAATGGTTCAGCGGCGACGATGACATTTCCGCTGCCGGTGATCGTGCGGCGGGAGAGGTCGACGACTTCGGCAGTGATGGAGTATTTGTGAGAGGTGCTGTCGCCGAAGATTTGTTTGGCGAGGGCGGTATCGATGGAGACTTTGACGGTTCCGTCAGCGCCGATTTCGGTTTCGGTTTCGACGACGATTTCTGGGGGATCAGATGGTGCCGACCACCAGGTTGGGTGAGGTGCGAAGCAGCCCCATTTGCTGAAGCCGGGGTACCAGTCGTAGTCGACGCCGAGCCAGCGGTAGCCGTTGCCGTAGTACCAGTCCCATGGTCCGGGTGGGAACCAGTTGGCGGTGTGCTTGGTGCGGCTGACTTTGTACTTGACGGTCGCATGCGTGACGGGGGCGCCGAAGTAATACTTGGCGCGGATGGTGGCTTCGAATTTCTCGCCGAGGGTGATCGGTTTGTCTGGCGACTCAACAGTGACTTCGAATTCAGGCTTCTTGTATTCTTCGACGCGGAAGCTGATCTGCCCCTGGACGTTTTGCTGCCATGGGATAGAGATGCTCCACTGACCAAGTGTGGCATCGGCAGGCAAGGTGTACTCGCCGCTGATGGCGTTCCAGCGGTCTGCTTCGTAGTCGGCGTGGTTGAGTTCTTCACCCTTGGGGTTGGTGAAGAAGGCGTTGAGTTTACCGACGTTCGGTGCCAGTTCGGCGTCGTTCTTCGCGAGGAAGTCGACGCGACGGACCCAGGCCTTCCAGGAGACTTTTTGGCCTGGACGATAAACAGGACGATCAGTGACAAAGAAGATCTTGTTATCGACAAATCGCTGATCGCTCATGGAGCCGAACCAGATGCCCTGGAAGCCCATGTAGGCCAAGCGGCCGTTGGCGCCGCGGGCGATGGTCAACCATTGGAACTGGTTGTCGGCTTGCTTGTCAGTGACGTAGGCAATTCCCTGGGCGTTGGTTTTCTCGGCGAAGTTTTTGAAGAGGGTTGGAACGCGACGATTCTTCTCGTCCATGTGTGGGTAGCGGAAACCGATGAACTCGATATTGACGTCGGCGACAGGTTTGCCTGTGACAGCGTCGGCGACGTAATAGAGTTCTTTCTGGTTGACGTTCTTACGAACCAGAGCCGTATCGGCGATCCAGTAGATGACGCGGGTAGCATTGCCGTCATCGACTTTCGATTCCAGCAGGTAGGCGCCGGCTTTCTGGAGAGGGGTCTGGACGGTGATGCGTCGGTCGAAGTGGTTGGGACGAGGTTCGAGGTCGACTGTCCAGGTCGCGACTTGTGCGCCCTGATACTTCTTCTGGTTCTGGTTGATGATCATCTGGCCGATTTGTTCGATCTGGAGTTTGTTCCAGTCGAGCTCGGCGGGTTGGGTTTTCAGGTAGGCCTTGAGGTCATTGAGGAATTCGTCGACCTTGATGGCGTGAGCGGTGAAGGTGACTTTCTTACCGTTACGGTATTTGAAGTCGATGCTGGCACCGGCGCCGGCGGGTTGAGTGCCGCGAGGTTCGAATTCGCCCCAGTTACCGATGATCTGCTGTCGACGTGATTTGTAGTCGGCGGTGTGTTCGCTGGGGAAGCGTTTGAGGGATTCTTCCAGTGCGGCCGCTGCTTTGGGATACTGCATGCGGTTGGAGTATTCTTCCGCGAGGCGCCCATAGGCATCGGCCGCGGTGGCGGCGTGAGACGATTTGGCAACCTCTTTATAAATCTCGATGTAGTTAAATTCCGCGGGAAGTGCGAAGCGTTTGACGCCGGTGGCGAGCTTGGCGATGGTTTCTTCGTCGGTGAGCGTTTCGAGAGCGAAGGGGCCGGTCTTTTCGTTGAGTTCGTCGCCCTGAGTCGACTTGGAGAGGAGTTCCTGGTAACCGCCGGAGAGCATGGTCTGGACGCCGTAGCGGACGCGGAGCAGATCGGCGTACTGGAGTTTGACGAGGTTCACGCGGTACAGGTCGTCTGCTTTTTGTGCGATGTCCTGAGCCTGAGTCAGCAGGAAACGCCAGCGTTCGCCGTTGCTTTTGGAAGCTTCGAAGGATTCTGGTTTGGAGAAGAAGGACGGGCTGCCGTCTTCGTTAACGCCGGCGAGTTGGTTGAAAACAGGACGTCGACCTCGACCGAAACCACGCATGGGGACTGCGCCTTCGGTGTCATAGTCGGGGAGCGTCGTGATGTCGGTCAGTTCTTCGAGGGTGAAGGCGGGGGTTTGGCTTTGGAAGATGCGGGCGTAAGCCACGTAGAAAGCGTAAGGATCGGAGAGTTTGCTGGTGGCATCGTCCTGATCGTTGTGGGTGACGCGAGCGAGGTCGTAGAGCTGGATGGCACGGACGATGTCCCGCTGCATGCTGTTAGCCCATTGAGCGCCGTTGGCGCCGCCGCGACGGTAGCCGCGCCGGAACTCACCCGAGATCAGGTAACCGTAATGGTCGATCTCGAAGTACGACTGGCCGATGCGGGTGATGATGTCGGGGTTCGTCTTGTGGGTTACGACGAGCTGTTCGCGGAATGTGTCGAGTTCGTCCATGAGGTCAAGTCGACCAAAGGAGTCGATGGCATGCTGGTAGCCGAGAGTGAACTCGTCGAGCGAGATTTTTTGATTGGCGAGAAGGGCGCGATACATGTCGAGCGCTTCTTTGAAGTTGCCTTTTTTATGCAATGCTTCCGCCTGTTTCATTGTGGAGGGTTCTTGTTGAGCTGCTGGCAGGACGGTGAGGACCGCAGCCAGAAAAAGTGATAAGACAGTGAGCGATCGAGAAATCATGGGGAGTCCATTCATAGAGTAAGTCAGGCGTAGTCAGCATGTTTCAGCCAGCCGATCCGGGGACTCGTTTCGCCCTGAGTGTCCCTGAGCGGCTCAATCATCACGACATCAATGCTGAGAAACCAATCTGCGAAACCACGCCGGGATGTGACGTTGACGGATGGGAAGCCGAAATTTCGCCCTACCTGGCATCCTCCGTGACGCGTGAGTATTAGCGCACATGGATGCCCAGAGGAACAAGGCCAGTTTTAAAATTTCAGCGTGATGCAGGTTGGACGAGAAAAGGTGTCGGAGAGTTCCGAGGTTTTATGATTTTTGAGCGGGGTTGCGATGAAAATGGAATCGCACAGAAGAACTCAACCACGGATAAACACGGATGGACACAGATAGGGAGAGAGAAGAGTTAGGCCGAAGTCCTTCCGGTTCTGGTGTTTTTGTTTGATCTGTGCCTATCCGTGTTAATCTGTGGTTCAATTTCTGAGGGATCTAATCGTGGATTTTCGCAGGCAACCGTTGTTTGGTGGCTGCGATAGTGTGAATTCATGAAAGATGGTTTATACTATTGCTGGAATGTGTTTGGCGATTTTTTCCAGAATCCACCAACTTTTTCAGAACAATGTGGAAACAAACAGTGGAACAACAGGTCTACCTCGGGGTCGATTTAGGGGCGGAATCCGGTCGTGTCATGGCCGGGATTTTCGATGGCCAGACCGTCAACCTTGTTGAAGTCCATCGTTTTCCCAATACTCCGGTGCGGGTGGCGGGGAGCTGGCGCTGGGACGTTTTGCGACTGTGGTATGAGATTCAATGCGGGTTGAAGAAGGCCGGGGAGCAGTTTGGCAGTCGGATTGTTTCGGTCGGTGTCGATACCTGGGGGGTCGACTATGTGCCGTTCAATAAAAGCGATGAGATGCTGGGACAGCCGGTTTGCTATCGGGACCATCGACATGATGGAGTGATGGAAGCTGCCTGGGGCCGAGTTTCTCGCAAGGAAATCTATCAGCGGACGGGGCTGCAGTTTCTCGTCTTCAATACGCTGTATCAGTTGATCGCATTTCAGCGGGACCAGCCTGAACTGGTCGAACTGTGTGACCGAATACTGATGATGCCGGACTGTCTGCACTGGTTGTTGTGTGGCAGTCGGGTGGTGGAGTACACGAATGCGACGACGACGCAGTGCGTCAATGTCCAGACGGGTGACTGGGATGATGATCTGATTGCGAAGTTCGGACTTCCCAGGAAGATGTTTCCGAAGATCGTGCCACCGGGGACGAAGCTGGGAGCGTTGCGCGAGGAAGTGGCGAAGAACGCGGGCCTTTCGAGAATCGATGTCATTGCACCGCCGACGCATGATACCGCCGCGGCGGTCGTCGGTATTCCGACGTCTTCGACGGGGCAAGGGAACTGGGCCTATATCAGCTCGGGAACCTGGTCGCTGGTCGGGGTCGAGACGGATCGGCCGTATGTCAATGAGCAGGCGGTGAAGTACAACGTGACGCATGAAGGGGGAGTTGACGGGACGTATCGACTCCTCAAGAACGTCATGGGGCTATGGCTGGTGCAGCAATGTAAGAAGCAGTTTGATGCCGATGGTTCTGATCGCAGTTATGCAGATCTCGTCAAATTGGCGGGACAAGCCGAGGCTTATCGAAGTCTGATCGATCCGAATGATGGGCGGTTCCTGTCGCCGGAGAATATGGTGGACGCGATTCAGTCGTTCTGTCGCGAGACGAAGCAGCCTGTGCCGGAAACGTCGGGGCAATTGATTCGATGCTGTCTGGAATCTCTGGCGTTCAAGTATGCGGACGTCTTGAAAGAGCTGGAGTCACTGACGGGGTTCCAGGTGAAGACGCTGCACATTGTCGGTGGTGGATCGCAGAATGAATTGCTCAATCAGCTGACGTCGAATGCGTGCGGGATTGCCGTAGAAGCGGGACCGACGGAGTCGACGGTTCTGGGGAACGTCCTCATTCAAGCGAGAACGTGCGGGGCGATTGGGTCGCTGGGAGAAATTCGCGAGGTGATTCGGCGGTCGAGTTCGATGAAGCGGTTTGAGCCGATGGTCGATCCGGCGACGGTCGGAGCCTTTGAGCGTTGGCGGGGATTAAGGAAGTAGGCGGTTGATTGCGATAGTGATGAGTCTAAGAGCCAGTCTTCTAACTCCCGTTATGCAAGAAATGTAGGGTGCTGGTGAGTCTTCGAACCGCACCAAAACGAGACTCGATCCCACATTTGGTGCGGTTCGCAAAGCCTCACCAGCACCCTACGAGGAATGAGAAGACTGCATCTAAGACACCGCAAGTTTGCTTTTGGCGGGAGAGGCTGCCGGGTTCCAGACGGGGGTGATGTCGGTTGCCACCCAGGTGGTCTGCTCGAAGCATGC
>SXGT01570960.1_pt1 | contig 14018 bp, 3 predicted proteins | sample 3176221 | NCBI WGS metagenome assembly SXGT01 (sample SAMN11356862, study PRJNA531348) | freshwater metagenome | isolation source: freshwater sample F1-120 | place: China: Fuxian Lake, Yuxi | collected 2017-12-25 | reverse complement strand
CGGCTGGCTGCGGCTTGCCGTGGTCGGCCGGCGCCAGTACCGCCTGCGCCTGCTCGAGATAGGTCGCCAGTTGCTGCAGGGCCTCGGTCGGATGTGTCTCTGCTAGGAACGTGATCGACTGGCCGAGCGTGGTCGCCACGGCGCCGCGGTAGGCCGGGTCCTCGCTCAGCTTGGTGAGACTGGCCAGCGTCGCCACGAACGCTGGTGTGGGCCCCGACATCATCGCCGCCGACTGCAGCACGGGCATCCGCAAATCATCGGGCAGTCCTGGGTCCTTGATCAGCCCCGCCACCGCCGTCTGGGCTTCGCGCGTCCGCGCACCCACCAGCGCCGCGATGACTACAGCCTCGGCCTTCACATCGAGGGTGCGGGCGCGCAGCAGTTGCTCGGTTTGGGCCACCGCAGCCGGCGTCGAGCCGATGGCGCGGGTCAACTCGTTGCGCAGATTGACCCGACCGCCTGCGTCGGACGTGGCGGCCTTGGTTTGCACGTCGGCCACCACGTTGGCAAAAGCCCGCGTCGGCTCGGCCTGTCGCTGCCAGCGGACGTCGGCCGTCGCGGCGGTGTAGGCCTGCAGCGTGTCCGGTTTCAGTCCGGCTGACCAACGCACGTCCGAGGTGCCGCTCCGCACCAGCGCGATGGTCAGTTGCATCGGGACGAACTGCTTGGAATTCAAGCCACCGGTCGAGCCGGTGCCATGCTCATCGATCTGCACCTGCTGCAAGCCCTTGGCGTCGGCAGTGTAGCGCGCCGTGGTGTCGGTGCGTTGACCGGGCCGCGCCGGACCGCTCGCCCACTGCTTGGCCACCGCGCCATCGGTCAGTCGCTCGTAGCGTGCCTCGTACGGCCCGTTGGCGTCCACCTCGCTCGCCTGCCAGGTGCGCGCTGTAGGCTGGTCTGGCCGCCGCAGCTGCGTGCCGAAGGCCAGCGCTGCCAGCACCGACTGACCCGCCACGGGCATCTGCGGGTCGAAGCGCACTTCGGTCACGCGGCCATCGGCCTCGCGACGCAGCAGCCACGCCCCATCCAGACCGTGGCCATCGGCCGGCAAGTCGAGCACCTTGGCCAGCGCCGCGCTCATCGCCACCGTCGCCCCGGTCAGCCGCGCGGGCACCCAAGTCGCACCATCCACAACGCTCGGCTGGCCCAACTCCAGTACGCCGCGCACGCGCAGGTCGAGCGGCGATGGTGCCGCCAAGCTGAAGTGGTAGTCGGCCTGCAAGTTCATGCCAGCGGCCAGCGTTGGGTTGGGTGGGACGCCCGGAGTCACCACCTTGGCCGTGTTTGCGTCCCGATTCTGCGGTGACCCGCGGACCTGCGTCGACAGCCCGGTGGGCGCGCGCAGCCACCACACCCCCGCCACCACGGCCACCGTCACCACCACCAGCGCTGCAAGGGCTCGTTTCATAGTGCGTCTCCTCACTTGGCCTTGGCGGTCGGCGGTTGCCACTGGAAGTCGACCTTCTCCTCGTGGGCGATGTTATCGGCCAGCGGCCACTTAAATTTGATGCCTTCGTATTCGAAGAACTCGTACGCCACCGAGAAGGTGAACGGGCCGATGCCGACCTCGAAGAACAGGCCCAGCGCCAGCTTCAAGAAGGTCACCTCGATGCTGCTTTCCACCAGGAACTGCGCTCGCCAGACATCGGTGACGGAGGATTCGGTCTTGGGGTCGATGCCCTCCTTGAAGGCGATGGAGAAACTCACCGGGAAGGCGAGTTCGATGATGGTGATGGCGGCCTTGATGCCAGCGAACAGCTCGAGCGGGCCAAGGCTGCCACCGACGCCGCCCTTCACCTCCACTGCCACAGCGACCGCGGGCGTGACAACCGCAGCAGGCTCTAGCGTCTCCTGGTCGAGTTCGGCGGCAAAGGACACCGTTACCTCGGGCGTCATCTCCGCCTCGACCTTGAACGGCACCGGCCCCACCGTGGTCTGTTTGGCAAAGCAAGCACGCCCCCACAGCGCCTGGAAGCCTATGAGCCCTTCTGGGCAGTCCTGAATCGGCAGCGGGATGTTGAAGGTGACAGACGGCAACTCGCTGGCATCCACAAGACTGGTCGTCGCGGCATCCATGGCCGAAATGCCGGCAACCGACACGCCCTTGGTGTAGGTGGCGCCGTGCTCACCTTCTTTGGTCTTGCCCTTGCTTTTCTTCTCCACGCCAACGCCGATCGGCTGCCGCACAAGCTTGCAACCGGACCCCGAGTACTCGCCGTTCTCCCAAGCGCTAGCGCCACAGGTCAGCTTGGGCAACTTCGGCAGGCTCGGCGGCTGCACGCCGAGGATCAGGAACTCCTGCTTGTAGGTCGCCTTCTGCTTGGTCTCCTTGGCGCCCGGCGTCGCCGCCAGCGACACGCTCAAGTCGAGCACTTGCAGGGTCTTGGCAAAGAAGCTGATCGACTGTTTGGAGTGCGCTTCAAGCAGGTAGTTGCGGCGGTCGGTGGTGTCTTCCTCGAGCGTCACGCTGGCGGCGGCCTGTTGCAGGCGGAACACCGCGCCTTGGTCCTGGTGGAGTGCGATGGGCCCGAGATCGTTCGAACTGCCGCCCTTTTGGCCGTCGTTGCGCGCATCGCCGTACAGTTTCTCGAGGGCGCCAAAGCCGATGTCGCAGACGTGGCTGTCGGCGGCGCAGAAGCCCGAGTCGCACATGTCGCCGACCTTGGCGCGGCTGAACTGGACCTCGTTCTCCTTGCCGGCCGGCGGGCAGGTGGTGCCGTTGGGGAACTTGTTGGGCACGCACACCGGCTTGTTCAGGTCGTTGTCGAAGAACGGCGAAGCCTGCGTGGCGACGTTGCCGAGGACGCCGTTCTGATTGCCTACCTTTAAATAATTCCAAGTGACCAAGTAATCACTCGACGAGGCGGTGTAGCTGGCCATGTTGCAGGCGCCGATCGGGAATGCGTCGTAATAGGTCGCCAGCTGCTTTTTGGCGTCCAGCCACGCATGATGACTTATTTCAACCTTGCCGGTGAACTTGCGGCGGTAGGCGTTCTGGGCGTGCCAGGGCAGCGACTGCCAGCCCAGCAGGTCGTTGCCGATACCGGCCTTCTGCAAGTTCGAAATCACCTGCGGCGTGACCAGACTCGTCGGGTCGGGATCCTTGAGAATCAACCGCCGCAAGATGGGTAGCGTCGGCTCCTGGTCAAGGATGTCGCCACCTTTATTGCGCGGCACACCCTTGGCATAGAAGGTCTTGCCGACGTAGACGCCCTGCACGCCGTCCTTGGCCGTCAGCAGGCTGAAGTAGTTGTCGTACATGGTCTGGCAGGCGACGGGCGACATCAGCGTCCACGCCTCGCGGTACATCGACTGGCCGGCGTACTGCTCGCTGCTGCACTTCTCGCACACGAAGCCGGCGGTGGCCGCGCCATCCCACTTGATGCCCGCGACGCTGCGCATCTGCATGTTCACCGACGTGCACTGGGCCGGCGTCGCGGCCATGCAGACCTTGTCGTTGCCCTGGGTGAGGTTGGCGACCGCGCACCCAGCCTTGTCCGGGCATTCGAGGTAGGGCCCGTACCAGTACCCATAGTCGGCATTTACGGGATGGAAGTCGCGGCCGTGACCCAGCGACGTGGCATCGGTGGCGACGCCGTAGACCTTGGTGGTGCGGCTGGCACACAGGCCTGTGTCGCACTGGTCGTCGTTGTCGCAGTGGTCGTTGAAGGTGCGGGTCGGGTTCCAGTGGCACGTTTTATACCATTCATACCATATTCCCTTCATAATCCAGTCGGCCAAGCATTCATCCTCGCACAAGAAGCCTTGCTTGTCGGCGAGCCCAGAGGCGATACAGGCCTTGCCAAGCTTGCGGCAGGTCGACTGGCAGTCCGCCGACGATGTCTTGTAGATGCAGCGGCCGATGTTGACCCACGTGCTATTATAATATGGGCCTTTCTTGCGGCTGCACAGGCCGCTGGCGCACTCGCTGTCACCCCAGCAGTTCGTGCCGTAGGCCCACAGCTTGACGCAGGCGCCGTTTGCTTCCCGGTAGCCCGGTGAGCAGCCGCCGCAGGTCGCTACGGTCAGTTGGTTGGCGTTCGCCGCGGTGGACTCCAGACATGTCCGATCGTGGAGGTCGCAGGTCGCGGCCGCGCATCCCCACTGCACGCTTGCGGCGCGCTCGGCGACGCCAAGACTGCGGGGGTAGATGCGCAGGTCGAAGACGCCCTTCAGCGTGCCGGTGGTCGCCGCCGCGGTCGTCGTCGCCGCCGTCGATCCGGGTGCGTAGAAGGCGTCGCCGGCTGGCGACTTGACGCTGCCGTTGACGGCGGAGGGCCAAGACAAGAGCGGCAGCCACGCGCGGCCGGAGCCACTGTGGTCGACGCCGCCTTGTGCCGTGTAGACGATCTTGGCGCCGGCGGTTATGCCTTGATAGCCGAGCGCGACGGCGGGCGCATCGCCCAACATGATGGCGGTACGCACGCGGGCCGCGGGGTCGTCGAAACTCAGCGTGAAGTACGCGCTGACCCAAGTCGCGTAGCCGCTTGCGGTCTTTTGTGTGACCAAGAACTTGCAGTCGATCGCTGACTTGGCGCCCCCCCTGGGCTTCCCCTTGCGACAGTCGAGGATGGCTTCAGCGGCCAGAACACCGGTTTCGCCCGTCGTTTTCGCCGTGGCCTGCCACAAGACATACGCGGTATTGGTGGTGGTCACGGGCACGAGCACGGTCTGCACCACCGTCGCGCGGCGCATCGCGTCGCCATCGAGTGCCGCGAGTTGGCCCTTGGCCGGCACCACCAACTGTGGGCCACTGCCGCTGCCAACGACGCTGGCTTGGTCGGTCTTGCCGGCGGTCGATTGGTTGCCGTACGCCGCCCAGTCCAAGGGGCCGGTCTGCGCGCTGGTACCGCTCAGCCATGTGCTTGGGCCTTGGCTGCGCGTCGCCGCCACCTCGTCGCGGGTCAGGGCACGCTCAAACAGCGCCGCCCAACCGAGCGCCGCCGCCGATGTGACCACCACCTGGCGCGGGCCCGTGTCGGTCGCATTGAACAGGACCGCGCTGCCAGTGCTGGTTGTGCCGAAGCCGTCGAGTTCGAGCAGCCGACCCGACGACAACTGGGTCACCGCGACGAACTGCCACACGCCGTCGCCCAGCACATGCTCGCAGTTGGTCTGGCTGAGCTTGCTGCCATCGGCGAATGTGACCTCCAGTGCTCGCCCATTGCACGCCGGGCCCGTGGCCCACTTCAGCCGCGAGGTGGCGCCCTGCTTCCATTCGAGCAGGGTCGTGCCTGTGGTGACCTTGTCCACACGCAGCCACGCGCCGACGGTCCATTTGCTCAGGTTGGTCAGGTCATCGCCTTGGGCCGGCATGGTCAGGACGGCGCCCTTGGGCACCGACAGCCCGTCGAAATCGGCGCGCAAGGCCTGATCTGGATTCCCTTGGGATGCCAACGGGTCGCGCAGCTGTGGCACCGCCACTGGCACCAGTTGCGGCTTGCCACCTGTCGTCCATAGCCCGTCCCTGACGACGCGGGCGGCTTCGACCGGTGGCCACACCCGCGCCACGCCGAGGTTGGGCTGCGCCACCAGACCTTTGAGCTCATGGGAGTTCAGGGCGCGGTCATACAGCATCAGGTTGTCAAAGTCGGCGATGGCCGCGACATCAAAGGATGAGCCGTTGGCACTACACCCTGGGCACGCGCCTGGATGCAGCTTGTCGGTACCGCCAAGCTCGGCGGCTCCCCAGGTCCAATCGACCAGTTGGCCGATGGCCACGTTGTCCGCGCTGCCTTCGATCTTGCCGTTGATGGCGATTTGCACGCGTCCAACCGACACGGTGGGCCCGTAGGGCTCGAAGGTCAGCGCCACGTGCGTCCATGCCCCCTTCGGCATGGCCGAGGCGGAGTGCACGACGGTTTGGTTGACGATCTGCAAGCGCAGCGCGCCGCCCGCCGACGCTGGCGCGACGCTGAGGTTGAGCACTGGGCCCAGCGGCTTGTAGGCGCACATGTACCGCACCATCAGGCGAGCGCGGTCCTTGGCGCCAGCGTAGGCCGCGCATGGATTCCCGGCCGCTAGCCACGGGTCGATGGTACACTGAGTCTTGCCCAGGCACGCCGACTCCACGCTCGCCTGAATGTCGCCGTACTCGCACGCGTACGTCTTGGCCATGGCGCGGTAGCCATCGCCCGACACACCGATGCCCTGGCCGTCCAGCGGTGGGTCAGGGCCCACGACGTCGCCGTAGTAGGCCTCGACAGCCACCACCTTCGACGACGGAGGCTCCAACTTCGACCCATAATAATTATTCCAGACAACCTCGACGGGGCAGCTCAGAAACAGTCCTGAGTCCTTGGGGCGCGACACAGCAAAGTACTCGCGCATCAAGCCGTAGCCATGTGTTCCCCCTTGCCAGCTGCGGCCATGCCAATCGAGGCTCTGCGCGGACCCCAGCGCTTGCACCTGGTCCGAACCCTTGTTCGGCAGGCGCACAAAGCCGGCGACGGTGAAGCCGCCGTTCGATTGGGTGGCCACGCTGGCACTGCCGCGCCAGGTCCGGTCGCTCGACAGACGGAGGGCGCCAAAGCTCGAAGCGCCGCCATTGCGCGTGGACATCGCCGACGACACGCCGGGGCCGTCGGCGATGATCGAGACCTTGCCACCAGACTGGAAGCCGATCTGAGCCACGCGGCCGTTGGGATGCCCCGCGCTGGCCCCCGCGGCGGGCGCCCACGCCACGAGACCTCGGGTCGGGATGGGCGGCGGTGATGGCCGTAGGTCGTCGAGCGGGCTGATACGGTAGTGGGCCCGCGCGATGCCGCCGCTCCGGTCGATGACGCGCGGGTAGGGCGCGTCGGTCATGTTGGCTGTGGCGTTCTTGGCGCACGCAGAACAGTCTTGGCTGCAGGTCAGGCAGTCTTCGCCGTCGAGCGGACGGCAAGCCTTGTCGCCGCAAGTGCCCGCCGCCAACTCCGGGCCACAAGTGCTGCCAAAGTTCTCGCAGCAGTCGCCCCTGACCACGCAGTTGGCGTCGCACTGACACGACCACGCCGCATTTTGGGTGCAGTCGTTGGTGGCGCATTGGTGCACAGCGGGCGGCGCGCAGGCTCGCATCGGGTAGTGGTTGACGGTTTGGCAGGTGCCGCCAGCGCTCGCGCAGTCTTGGCTGAGCAGTTCGGTCGCCGTGCAATACTGCAATTGGTTGCCCGCGCAGGTGCCTCTGCTGTCGACGTAGGCCTTGGAGCACGCCTCGACCGCGCAGACGCCGGCGGTGGTGCAGGCCTGACCGACGCCGCCGCAGGTGCCGCACGAGCCACCGCAGCCGTCATCGCCGCAGGTCTTGGTGTACTCGAAGGCGGGGTAGCACTTGCCTTGCTTGAGGAGGGTGCACCCCTTGCATTTGGGCGTGCAACACGTGCCGTCGGAGTTGCTGACCGTTGTGGCCGGGCACGCCGCGAAGCACTGGCCAGCGCCGATGCCGGTTGTGGCGCAGGACTTGCCGCTCGGGCAGGTACCGCAACTCTTGCCGCAGCCGTTGTCGCCGCAAGTGTTGGCCAAGGCGCCGGTGCCGCACGAGCAGACCTTCGGGCAGGTGGCCGTGGTGCCGGCGGGTGGCGTGTCGGTGCCGCCGCAGACGAAGCGGCCCTGCGCTTGGCTCCAGGCCGCCTTCTGGCCCTTGTCACACACGGTCTGTACCGCCGCACTGGCCTTGGCCTCGATGCCAGGGCAGGTGGTGATCACTTCCTTGCCGTCGGACGCCTGGGCCACGCAGCCGGTCAGTGGGAAGTTGCCTTCACACGGTGCCACGCAGGTGCCCTTGTGGGTGACGCAAGCCTTGCCGTCACCGCAGGTGCCGCAGGTGCCGCCGCAACCGTCGGGGCCGCACGACTTGCCGGCGCAGTCCGGTACGCACGCCGCCGCGCCTGGGCACTGGAACGCATACTTGCCGGTGGGCTCATTGGCGCCGTCCTTGGTGCAGGTAAACTTCTTGAAGGCCTCGTTCCAGCCGCAATACAGGTTCAAACTGGCGCAGTTCTGAATGGTGAGTGAATTCGGGGCGCTGCAGGTCGTCAGCTTGCGGCCGTCGCAGCAGCCGACGTCGACCGGTGCCTTGCCGTAGCAGGCCAGCTTGGGTGTGCACGACTGGTAGATGACGCCGAATTTGCCCTTGGACGACAAGCAGGTCTCGTTGCTGCCGCAGATGCCGCAGGTGCCGCCGCAGCCGTCGTCGCCGCACGTCTTGTTGGCGCAGTCTGGCGTGCAGCAGGCGATGGGCTGCACCTTGCTGGTGGTGGCGACCTGCTTCTGGCCGGCCTTGCACACGCAGCCCGGTTGGCCGTTGACCAGCGCGCAGCCGGCGTTCTGGCACACCGACGAGCCGCTGCAGCTGCCGCCGACGCACTGATCGTTGAAGGAGCAGCTGGAGCCGTCGTTGCACGCTACGTTGAGGTTGGCGGCGGCGTCGTGGAGGCACCCCCATTTCGTGTCGCACAGGTCGGCCGTACAGGGGTTGCCGTCGTCGCAGCTGTTGGGCTTGCCGCCGGCGCACTTGCCGCCCGTGCAGGCGTCTTTGACCGTGCACGGGTTGCCGTCGCTGCAGCCCGCGGTGTTGTTGGCGTAGGCGCAGCCCGTCTTGTCGTCGCAGGTATCGGTGGTGCACAGGTTCTTGTCGTCGCAGTTCTTGGCCGTACCCGCGCACTTTCCGCCGGCGCAGACGTCATAATCGGTGCAACTGCTGGCGTCGTTGCAGGCGAGGCTGTTGTTGACGAACACGCAGCCGACCGAGGGGGCACAACTGTCAGTGGTGCAGGGATTCTTGTCCTCGCAGGTGATGGTGCTGCCAGGCTTGCACGCGCCGCCGCTGCAGGAATCGCCGACGGTGCAGGCGCTGCCGTCGCTGCACAGCTTGCTATTGGCCGTGTAGGTGCAGCCGGTCTTGCTGTTGCAGGCGTCGTTGGTGCAGGCGTTGCCGTCGTTGCAGGCCGGCTTGCCGCCGCCGATGCAGGTGCCTTGCCAGCACGCATCGCCGCTGGAACAGGCGTTGTCGTCGTCGCAGGGCTCGGTGTTCTGGGCATGTTGGCAGCCGAGCACGGCCTGACACGTATCGGTGGTGCAACTCATTCCATCGTCACAGCTTTTTGCGCCGCCGCCGGCACAGGCGCCGCCACTGCAGCTGTCGCCTTGGGTGCACACGTTGCCGTCATCGCATGGCTTGCTGTCGGCATTTGCGTGCTGGCAGCCCATCGTCGGGTCGCAGCTGTCAGTGGTACAGGGGTTCTTGTCGTCGCAGTTCAGGCTGCCGCTGCCGACGCAGGCGCCACTTTGGCAGGTGTCGACCACCGTGCACACGCTGTTGTCCGAGCAGGGCGCCGTGTTGTTGGTCGCCACGCAGCCCTTCTTGGCGTCGCAATTGTCGTTTGTGCAGGGATTGCCGTCGTTGCACGCCTGACCGTTCCAGCCGCCGCACTGGCCGCCAGTGCAGGTGCCGCCGAGGTGACAGGCATTGCCATCGCTGCAGGCCTTGCCGTCGGCGACCGCGGTATGCGGCGCGCAGGTGTTGGCGTCCAGGCAGTCGTCGGTGGTGCAGGGGTTGCCGTCGTCGCAACTGTCGCTGCCGGCGCCCTTGCAGAGACCGCCCGCGCAGGCATCGTTCTGGGTACACGAGTTGTTGTCGTCACATGGTGTGGCGCTAACGGCGTCGGCGTGCTGGCAGCCCTTGGCGTTGTCGCAGGTGTCGGTGGTGCAGGGATTGCCGTCGTCGCAGTTGGCGGCGCCTGGGCCGGCGACGCAACTGCCGCCGCTGCAGATGTCGCCGAGGGTGCAGACGTTGCCGTCGGTGCAGGCGCCGGTGTTGGCGCTGTGCTTGCAGCCCTTGGTGGGGTCGCAGGCGTCGTTGGTGCAGACACTGTTGTCGTCGCAGTCCAGCACCGAGCCACCTGCGCAGTTGCCGTTCTGGCAGGTGTCACCGCTGGTGCAGGCGTTGGCATCGTCGCACGGCTGCAGCGCATTCGTGTAATTGCAACTGGTCTTGAATGGTGCGCAGACGGCCCGCACGGCGAGGTTCTTGATCATGGCGGGACACGGGTTGTTTTGGAAAGTGTCGTCGCTGGCGGCGATGGTGCACTGGCTCTTGCCAAGACAGGCGGCCTTGACCACGCCGTTGTTCGGGCTGTCGCAGGTCCCCTTTTGCGGATTCGGGCAGCTGCCGCCGGGTGTGCCGTAGCTGGCAAACGGGATGTCGGCGATGATGGTGCCGGGTGGGCAACTCAGCGTCAGCTTGTCATCCTGGTTCTGGGTCATGCCGCACAGGTTGCTGGTGCCAGCCGATTCGCAGTTGGCGACGACGCCGAGCGAGGTGTCCGCGCACTTGGGCGCGTCGAGCTGCCACTTTTGGCGAAGCCAGTTGCGCACCGCAGCAAATTCGTCATCGCTCAGCGAGCGATCGAAGTAGACCAACTCGCCGATGTAGGCCCGCGAGTCCTCCATGGCGTCGGAGGAACCGACGTACATCGCCTTGACGCCCGGCGACACCGAGTTGCCGACGCCCTCGGTCTCGAGCGGCGCCGTGCCGTTGGCATGGGCGGTAAACTGACGCACCCAGTTGAAGTTAATGTTCTGCTGACGGCCCGACAGCACATAGTCGGTGCCTGCCTTCAAGACCAAGTTGCAACTGGTATTTTGGTTATCCGTCTGGTAGTGGATGGTGGTCAGCGACGAGAGCGCGGATTGCTCTAGCGACCAGTCCATGTCGCGGTTGCCATGGTGCGTAATCGCGCCCCATTGGTCCGCCGTGCGCCACTGGATGACCGCAAAAATCGTGGAGACTTTTGCCAGCGGGAACGCGCCGGAGACGAGTTGGCGATCGGCGCCGTCGAAGTCCAGCGCGGGTTGACCATTGATCAGCTTGGCGCCGTAGACGGGCTGCTTGCCCTTGGCGGAGACGACCAAGTGCCGACCATGGCCCGAGACATCCTGCCACTGGTTGACCAGACCACCGGCGCCTACCACCACGGAGTCCGCCACGGTGGCGTCGAAGTGGGCCGATAGCCCCATGGTCACCGGCACGGGCCCCAGCGCGAGCTTGGTGCTGTTGACGGTGCAGCTGCTCTTGCCGATGCACGCCTGCTGCACCATCGCCGAAGTGTCGCCGACCAGACAACTGACGGCGCCTGCCGCCAAGTTGGGGCAACTGTTGGCGAACGCACCAGTCTTGGCGAATTGGATCCCCGTGATGGTTTGGCCAGCGGGACACGTCAACGTCAGGTCCTGGCCTGCCGCCGCCTTGCCGCACACGCTTTGGGTGGTGAAGGTGGTAGCGGCGCTACAGGTGTCGGTGGTGCATGCATTGCCGTCGCTGCAGTCCAACGGCGTGCCGGCCACGCACAAAGCGCCGTCGCACGTGTCGTTGGCGGTGCACGGGTCGCCGTCGTCGCAGCTGCCGTTGCCGCAGGTGCCGCCGCAGCTGTCGCTACCGCACTGCTTGGTCGAGCCATTGGGGTTCTTGCAGTTGGGCACACAGACGCAGCTCTGCAGCGGGCTGTTGCCGGGCGCGGGCCCGCCGCTGGTGCTGCACTGGAATTTCTGGCTTGCGCTCTGCCAACCACAGGTGCCGTTGGCGCACGCGGACACCACGTCCTGGCCAAACGCGTTGCAGGTGTGGACGTTGTTGCCGTCGCAGCAACCGATGGGCGAGATGGCGCCGCAGCTGCCGGTGCAGTACAGCGCGATGCCGCCGTGCGGGTCGAGGAAATTGACGCCTTGGAGCTTAGCGACCTTGGCCAGACCGGCGGGGTGGATGCCGCCCCAGGCGCGGATGGTGCCGTCGACTTGCAGGGCCAGCATTGTCGACGACGGCGTGTAAAAGGCTTGCGCATTGCCGTAGGCCAAGGTCGACACAGCGACCGACACGGCCTTCTTCAGGTCGGCCGGGGGCGCTTCGCCCTTGGAGCCCCAAGCCACCACGGTGCCGTCCTGCTTGACGGCCAACGCTTGCCACCGGCCTATGGCGACCGACACGACGCCGGTCAAGCCCGCAGGTGGGGCAGGGAACGCCACGGGGCCGCCATTGGCATCGAAATCGCGGGCCGCCAAGACCACGCTGCCATCGGTCTTGACCGCGACAAAATTCGCGCCGCCATTGGCTACGCCCGCCGCTAGCGCTTTGAAGCCGGTCTTGCCGTTGAGCGGACCGTAGCTGTCCCATTCGTCCCAGCCCCACAGGACGACGCTGCCGTCGGCCTTGAGCGCACCGTACGACAGACCGCCAGCGACCACGGAGGTGACGTTGGTCAAGTTGGCGGGCGGCGTGCTGGTGACCCATGAGTTGAACTTGTCGCCGGTGTAGCCCCAGCCACTGACGGTGCCGTCCTTGCGTCGAACGACCACCGCGTAGTCGCCGCACGCCACCTGCAGAGCGTCCTTGATGTTGGCCATCGCCGGGTTGTTGAGCACTTGTCCGGTCAAGCCCGGGTAGGCCTGCGGCTCGGTGCCCCAGTTGAGCAACGTGCCGTCGTCGCGGACCGCAAAACCGAAGTTGCCGCTGCTGCTGGAGCATGCCGAGCGGATTCCGGCGCCCGTGGGCAGATTCTGGCCAGCCGCAAGCGTCGTGGGGTTGTTCTTGAGGTAGGCGGCCTCGACGTAGCTGTCGAGCCAGGTCGCCATGCGTCCGCAAGCTTTCGGTTTACAGATTCCGTCGTTGCAGACCTCGCCGAAACTGCAGTTGCCGGCGCAGGTCTCGCCGACGCAGCCGGGCTTGCAGTAGCCGGCGCAGTAGGGCTGCACGCTCGAGAAGTCGGCCGCCGAAGTGTCGACGCAGGCGATCTGCGAGGCGGTCAACTTGTCATGCGCACAGACATGCGGGCCGGATGCGCCGTTGACTGACGAGCATTGCAGGTCGACGGCGTTGCCTTGCGCGTTGCACGACTGCAGTACGTTGCCGGCGCAGCAACCCGCCACCGGGTGGTTGGCATCGCACGCTGCTTGCGCCAACCGGGCATGGCCCACCGCGAGCCACATGCAGCCGATGGCCAAGCCAAACCAGCGCCACGCCGAGGCGGTGGCCGCGAACGAGCGTGGCAACGGTGTGGAGCCCATGGGATGAACCTGCCAATGCTGCACGGAAGCCACCTCCTGCACGCCGCTGAGCTCGAGTGGTTGCTGGAACTCCACGGATAGCCGAACTCAAAGAATACTTTGAATACTTTCTCGACCACGTTTGCGCAACAGAAAAACTTGACAGTGAAAAGTTCGACGCGTAGGGCCTGCAAACCACTCCGCCCCGAAGCCGAATCCGCCAGCGCCCACATCGCACCCATCAAGACCAGACAATCTGGCCTCGGCAGGGGAGCGTACGCCGCCGATCGACCCGCGTGAACGCCGATTTCTGGCTGAAATTGGGCCAAAAAGCCCGCCACGGCCAAAGCTCCGCCGCGCAGCGCCTTGCAGCCCCTCGCCTACGACGCCCAGTCGTCCACCGGCAGCTCGTCCACCCGTGCCAGGTTTCCAGTCTGGGCCATCCCAAAGTCGTCGTCCACAGCCAGATCCTGCCCGGTCTCGCCGACGTCCTCGGCAAACAGCTCGCTCGGCGGCCCGCGCACACGCCAGACCGGCTGGGTCTCCGTGAGCACCACATCGGTAGGCAACCCCAGGTGCCGTACGATCTTCTTGATGAGCTTGGCCTGCTTGATCACGGCAATCAGCTGGCGCTTGCCACCGCACGGGCACTCCAGCGCATCCACGCCCCAGGTTAGCCGTAATGCCTCGGCCCACGTAAGCTTTGAGACTTCTCCGCTTCCGCAGCCAGCACGCGCGCTAGCTCCTCGGCCTCGGTCAGCGGCGGCGCGACGTCGTCCAGCGCCGTGCATAGGGCACGCAAACCGGGTACCCGCCCATTGAACCACCCCGCCAGCGCCATGCCGCCCCCGACCAATACCATCCCAGCCGTCAGCGACGAGCCTACGCCAGCCGATCACCCAGGTCAACCGACCAATTTCACGTCAGTTCCAGCTGATCTGCCCGATCCGCGCAAGGCTACGCCCAGCAGACCGTCAGGTCTCCCAGCTACGCCGCCCACT
>SXGT01760118.1_pt1 | contig 14020 bp, 10 predicted proteins | sample 3176221 | NCBI WGS metagenome assembly SXGT01 (sample SAMN11356862, study PRJNA531348) | freshwater metagenome | isolation source: freshwater sample F1-120 | place: China: Fuxian Lake, Yuxi | collected 2017-12-25 | reverse complement strand
GCGCAGCGCCGGTCAGCGCGCCAGGGCTGCCCGTGCGCGCGAGCCGCCGCGTTGCCATCACGCTCGTCGCGGGCCCGCTCGTGCCGGACCAGGCATCGACCACAGGATAGAGCGCCGCCGGCGCCTGCAGCAGTGACACGTCCGCCGCGATCTCGCGCCAGCGCGGGTGCAGGGCGAGCCGCGCACCAAGACCCGGGACACCGCGCAGCGCAGCAAGCGGATTGCCGAGGGACCGGTCACCGGCCGCCGGGCCCGGTCCGAAGCGGAGCAGGATGCCGACATCGAGCAGCGACAGCGTGGCGGCGCCCGTGCCGGGCATCACCCAGCCCCGCTCGAGCGCGAGACGTCCGAGTCCTTCGAGGATCTCCATGAGGAGGTCGCGCGCGAGCGTGAGCAGCGCGCAGGCCTCGGCGAGGCGGTCACGCGACTCGAGCTCGAACCACGCGCCCCGCAACCGGTCGATCCGGTTCGCATAATCCTGCCAGTGCGGCGGCCTGGCACCGCCGCCGAGCGTCTCCAGCGTAGTGAAGTTGTGGCGCACGGCGTTCAGGTTGCATAGCAGGCTGCGCAGGTTCGGCAGCGCGCGGTTGTGAAGCGCGCGCAGGAACGCGAAGGTCTGGCCGATGGCCGCCTCGACCGCGATCTGGAACGCGCAGAACGCCTGCTCGTCCGGAGCCACAGCGGCAAAGCCGAACGTCCGGCCGGCCCGGTGCTGCAGGTTGTCGGCGAAGAAGAGCGACGGCAGGTGCGCGAATGCCGACTCGTCGACGACGTACGGCGCGTGGCTGAACACGTACGGTCCGTCGGGGCCCGCCGCGTGCCGCACGATCGCCTGGAAGTCGGTGCGCTCCCGCAGTGCCTCGCCCACCACCACGATCGCGTCGAGGTCGGAGATGCCCGGAAACTTCACGCTGCCCAGCTGGTAGACGGCGACAACACCCGGAACCGCACTGAGCGCCGTCGCAGCAGCCGACATCGCGCGCTCGTAGCTTGCGAGGGGTAGTCGTCGGACATCGTCGCGCACCGGCCAGCGCAGGATGTCCTCGGCAGTGCGCGGTCCGGCGCTCAAGCCGCCGCCTCTGCAAGTCCTGCAAGCTCGAGCGTGCGCCGGGCGAAGCGCTGCATCCGCGCCTGGAATCCGGGATCGCAAACGCGCGCGAAGAATTCTGCGGGCACGCCCCAGCGACCCCGGCGCTGTGCCAGTGCACCGCGCAGCACCGGATGCAGCGAGGCGACATGCCCGATGGCGCCTAGCGGATCCTGGCGCCACTCGCGGCGAAGGTCGCCCACCTCGTCCATGATGCAGTAGTCATCTGGCGCGTAAAGCGGGCGCACGCGCTCGAAGGACTCGCGCTTGTAGCAGGGCGCATTGCGCCACTGCAGGAGGAGCGCCGGCAGGATCATGAAGCAACTCAGGTGCAGCTTGAGGCCGAAGCCCGTCGCCAGCGCCGCCGCGTTCTTACGGGCAGTGAAGCGAGCGCACATCGCAGCGAGCTGCTGGCGCGCCTCGCGCGAGGAATCCCGCTGGCGGGCGATGACGAGGCCGTCGTCGCCGAGCATGCAGGTGCTGTACGCATACAGAACGCTCGGGAAGTGCGCGTCGCAGTACCAATCGAGATCGATCTCCGTGAGCACGAAGTGCCCATGGTGCTGAAGGACATCGGCGCGCTGCAGATAGCGGCAGGAGAAGGCGAGCTCGCGCGCGAGCCGCAACAGGCGTTCCGCATCGGTCACCGCTTCGGTGCGAACGATCACCAGTGTGTCGAGATCGCTGTAGGCCGTCGTGTCACCGGTGGAGTGACTGCCGTGGACGAACGCTGCGCGCAGGTCATCGGCGCAATGCCGCTCGAGGTAGCGCTGCAGGTCCGCGAGCGGGCCACCGGCGGCGTGCTGCGCGGGCAGGCCGCGAGCGAGCGGCCGGATCGCGATGGGTGTCGCGGGTCCGGGCTGGTTCGCGACTTCAGCGGCGAGCTGCGCATGACCGGCCGCGATCACGCGCGCGGCATCCGCGCATGTCCATCGTGGCGATGAAGCGCCGGTCGCTGCCTCATGGTCTATCGCGCGGGCGAGGCGTGCGAGCCGCTCCCGCCAGGCTGGATGACAACGCGCAGCGCGCCAGCCTCGCCATGTGGTGAGCGGACTCACGATGCCGCCGCTCGCCAGGGCGCGCAGCGCATCCTGCAGCAGTGACTGCAACGCCTGTGTCGTGAGCGCGTTTTCTGGCCTTTTCATTATGATAATGGTAGTTTCCGGCAGCCCGCAGTCAACCGATCCGAGCAAGCCCGACCGATGAGCCGAACGCTGCTCCGTGATTCGACGATCTACGGTATCGGCACGCTCGCCACGCAGTCCCTCGGTGTCCTGCTGATCCCCGTCTACACGCGCTATCTCGCCGTGAGCGACTATGGGGCATTGTCGCTGCTCAATGCGACACTACAGATCGTATCGTTCATCACACTCCTCGGCGTAAGCAGTGCCGCAATGCGCTTCTGGTTCGAGCGGGAAGCAGCCGACACCGAGCGACGTGCCGTATACGGCAATGCCACCGTGCTGCTGCTGGTGTTTCCGGGCCTCGTGCTGTTCGCGCTGGGGCCGCTCATCTGGTTCCTGTACACGCGCTTCGTCGACTCCATCGCATTCTTCCCGCTGGTCGTGATGGTGCTCGCGATCGGCCTCTTCTCCCCGTTCATCAAGCTGATGACGGGCTTCCTGCGGGTGCGGCGCAAGGCGGGTGCCTTCGTGCTGTTCAACCTGGCCTTCTTCCTCGTGCAGACGCTGACCATCATCGCGGGAGTCGTCTGGCTCGATCTCGGCCTGCGGGGGCAGGTCGCTGCCCAGCTGGCCACGAATGCGCTGTTTGCGGCTGTTGCCATCGGCATCCTCCTGCGTGTCGCCCGGCCGCGCTTCTCCGCGGATCTCAGCAGGCGGATGCTCGCCTTCGGCGTGCCGCTGGTGCCGTTCTTCATCGCGACCTGGATCAATACGTCCGCGGGCCGCTTCATGCTCGAGCGGTACACGGACCTCAACCAGGTCGGCATCCTGGCACTGGCGGCACAGTTCGCGGGTGTCATGCAGCTCGCCGCCGTGGCCTTCGACAACGCCATGATGCCGCACTTCCTCTCCCGCGCGGGACAACCCGGTGGCGCGGCGGAACTCGGCGTGGTGGTGAGCCGCTACCTGGCTTTCCTAGGACTAATGGGACTCGCGATCATCGCGCTTGCGAGCCCGCTGATCGCACTGGTGGCGACCGCCCCGTACCAGGAGGCAGCCCGCTGGGTGGCCCCGCTCACGCTGGCCGCGTGGCTCGCCGTCGCCAACCAGCCCGTCGTCTGGAGCCTCAACCATGCGAAGCGGACTGGCCTCCTCGCGGGCATCGTGGCGGGGTCAACCGCGGTGCTGCTCACGCTGCTGTGGCTCGTGCTCGGGCCGATGGCAGCGGGCATCCGCGGCGTCGCCGTCGCGATGATCGCGGCCAACCTGGTACTCCTCGCCGGCGGCTGGCTGATCGCCCGGCGGCACCTGGCGCTCGACATACGCGTAGGGCGACTGGCCGGCATCGTGCTGGCGCTGCTCACCTGCGGCGCAGGGATCGACACGCTGGCCGAGCCGGTGCCCGGACTCGTGACGGTCGCCGCCCAGCTCGGCCTCCTGGCCATCGCCGCCGCGCTCTGCGCCTGGCTTACCGGTCTCCGGCTGCCACGACGCGCCGGCTGAAGCGGCTCAGGGCCCGATCTCGCGGACCAAGGGTAAGAGCCGTGCGGCCGTCTTCTCATGCCCGACTGGTCGCCAATGTGAATCGCGGTTGTAGTAGTCGGCGCGCACGAGGTACTCACGGCCGTCGAGCAGCCGAGCGCCCAGCTCCTCGACCTCCGCCGGACTGAACGGAAACGTGCTGTCCATTTCCTTGCGATCGGGAATGATCACGACCACGGGTACCGCGCCGTCGGCGCGGATCTCCCCCACCAGCTGCCCGAGGAGCGCGCGTGTCAGTTCGATGCCCTTGCGGCTCGTGTCGTTGAACTTCTCCAGGCCCTGCTTGCGCAGCAGCGAGTTCTGCACGATGCCCGAGAGCCGGTTCCGGACGAGGTTCCATGCCTGCGAGTGCTCGAACAGCCAGCGGATCGGCGGGAACAGGTAGAGGATCTCGCGCGTCCGCACGCCCGGCAGGAACTCCGCCGCCGCAGGCTCGAGCGCGCCGTTCTCATCGAGCCTGAACAGGTTGGCGACGGCGTTGTTGCCGATGTCGTTTTCGAAATAGAAGAGCAGCACGATGTCCGGCCGATAGGCTCGGCCCCGGGCGCGGTAGGTCACCAACTCCTCCGCCTGTCCGAAGCCGGAGACCGCGAGATTGAGCACTTCGTAGCGCGTGCCTGTGTTCCGGCCATCATTCAGCCCGCTCTCCAGGCGAGCGCTGACCACCTCGTCGTCCTCGACGCCGTAGCCGAAAGCGAACGAATCGCCGAGCACGAGCACACGGCGCACGCCCGCGGGCTTGTCGAGCGAGTACTCGCGGCTGCCGCGCATCCCGGCGGAATTGGTGGTGATCGAGACCTCGTAGTCCCCCGGAACGTAATGGCGGGTTGCGATGCGGGGCTGGTTGGCCCGCACCCCGTAGCCCGCGTCGTAGACGTAGCGCGGCTGGACGGGTTCGTCGAAGAGCAGCGTGACGATGCCCTCGACGAGCGCGAGCGACACCGCGATTCCGATGAGCGCGCTCACGACGGACATCAGCAACTGCCGGCTACGCGACTTTTCGGGCGGATTCACTAGCGATGACCTCCATTGACAGTCCGGGCGCCGCCTGCGGGCCCCACCGCGCATTCGATCAGCAGCAGGTTGTCGCTGTAACGCGAGAGCCCCAGGGGACGAAGCAGCGACGACAGCACCGGGGTCGGCGCGAAATATCGGATCGAGATCACCTCGAATTCGTGCCGTGCGAGCATTGCCGGGATACCGGTGGCCGTGGCCATGTGACGCACGTGCGCCGCAAAGACCGGCCGCCCGAAAAATCGGAAGGTCAGCGGCTGCAGCCGCCGGTAAATGCTGGACTTGTTCGGCAGCGAAAAGGCGAAACGACCGTTCGGCTTCAGCAGGGAACGGACGTTGGCGAGCGCGCCGTCGAGATCATCGAGGTACTCGAGCACGCTCGATGCGATGGCGAAATCGCAGGGCTCGAGCCCGAGTTCGCCGAGGCGCGCGAGATCCGCCTCGATCAACTGGACGTTGCCGAAGCCACCGGCGCGCATCTGCTCCCGGCAGATCTCGAGCATGCCGGAACTGCCATCGACGCCGACAGCGAGGGCATGTTGCTGCGCCAGCAGTCGCAGGAACTGGCCTGACCCACAGCCGATGTCGATCGCGCGACCGCCGGGCACGCTGCTCTGACTGATTACTCTCTCCCACAGCGCGAAGCGCTCCTGGAACACGCGGTCAGTCGCATAACGGGCGTCGAAGCTGCGGGCCACCTGCGTATGCCAGGTGACGGCGTTCGGCTGGCTCCGCCCCGTCGGTGCATCGCTCACGCTTGCTCTCCGGATCCAGCGCCGCAATGTGCGCCCGCACGCGCCGCCACGATGGGCAGCAATGCGCGCGCGGCCGCGTCATGTCCGACTTCGTTCCAGTGACCGTCACGCGGGAAGTAGGCGGCGACACCTCGCCCGTCGCGAAGAACGCTGTACAGGTCGAGATAGTCGATGGCGTGCCGTTCCAGCATCTGGCGCAGGCGGAGATTCGGGGCGTCCGGCGCGACCGTCGCTGCGCCCCGCCCGGACTGGGCGACCGCGCGATCCCAGGCTGCGGCGTCGATCTGGAACGGCTCCGGCACGACCACGAACAGCAGGTCCGCGCCCGCATCGCCCGCAGCGGTCTTCGTGCGCGCCAGCAGGTCGTCGGTGGCCGCGAACCATGCCTCGACCCTGGGATTCGGTTCGAGCGCATAGCGATCCAATCCAGCCGCGTTGTCCGGATCGACGAGACCGAGTCGCGCGAGCGCCGGAAAAGTCGAGCGCACCAGCAATACATAGAGGTGAGATCGCGTGGCGAGCCACTCGCGGACGGGGGTCAGCCACCGCCGCACGCGCACCCCGAGACCAACCTGCTCGACATCACGGATACCCCGCTCGTAGCGCCCGAGAAACCCGTTGCGGATCTCGCGACGCGCCGAGGCGTCATGTCCGCCGAAGTCGTTGCCGACGAAGAAACCGACGATGACGAGATCCACGTCGAAGCGCCTTGCGTAGATCTCGATACTCTTCATGTAATGATATAAGTGGTAGCCTGAAACCGACGCGTTGACGATTTCCCACGGTTGCGCGGCACCGGTAACGGCGGCGTTCAGGCCCTGCTCCAGGCGCTCCGCATATCCGGCATCGACGGGTACGCCGTGGCCGACGGAGAACGAGTCACCGACCAGGAGGGCGCGACACACGCCCGGCGGTTTCGCAGCGGAGTACTCCCCGTCCCGGAACCCGAGCGAACTGGTCACGATCTCGACGTCGTACTCGGGCGACTTTTGCCGGGCGCGCGCGTCGGGCTGGTACCTGTATTGGAGAGCCTCGTCTTGAACGTAGATATTGACGATAGAGCCCATGTCCTGCGGCAAGACGAGCCGCGTAATGGCTTCGGCTGCCAGGAGCGCGGCGAGCGTGCTGATCGTCATCAACACGAGACCGGCCAGCACGCCGGAAAGGGTCATTTTGCTCATCTGGAACCGACACCTGGCGGCATGCGCCAGGTCGCCGCGCGAGCTGCGACGGGAGAGGCCTGGCAAACAGCCGGGCGCGATGATAACCACCCGGCACCACGGGCGGAAGGCCGATGAGGCCCCGGGTGTTGTTCCTCGGGCCCGTGCCCCCACCGCACATGGGGCCTTCACTGGCTACCGTGGTGATCCTGAATTCGCGCCTCACGGAGGAGTTCGAGCTCATCCACCTCGACACCTCCGATCCCCGTGAACTCGATACGCTCGGCGTGATCGATTTCCAGAACATCTGGCTCGCCCTGAAGTTCTACGTGCAGATGATCGCGGCGATCGCGCGACACCGGCCGGCGCTGGTCTACATACCCGTCGCGCAGACGACGCTCGGCTACCTGAAGGATTCGGGCTTCATCCTGATCGGGAAACTCCTCGGCAGGCGCGTGGTGTGCCATCTGCGCGGCGGCAACTTCGGCAACTGGCTCGCGGGCGCAAGCAGCGCCACGCGACTTTACGTAAAGCTCGTGCATGGACTCGTGGACGGCCAGATCGTGCTCGGCGAGTGCCTGCGACCGCTGTTCACTCCAGTCATGCCTGCAGACCGCATCCACGTCGTGCCAAACGGCAAAGACATCCGCTACGAGCCGGCGCCACCACGCGAGGCCACGACGCGCGTGCTCTATCTCGGCAACATGGTGCGCAGCAAGGGCGTGCTCGACGTGCTGCACGCGACGCCCGCCGTGTGCGCCGCCTGCCCGGACGTCGAGTTCCTGTTCGGCGGCGGCTGGGAGGACCCGGCGGTGCGCGCTGAAGTCGAGGCCTTCGTCGCGGCCAACCCGGAGCTGCCGATCCGCTGGCTCGGCCTCATCCAGGGCGACGGGAAGAACCGCGCGATCCGCTCTGCCGACCTCTTCGTGTTCCCGACCTGGTACCCGCCGGAAGGCCATCCCTGGGTGGTTGTCGAGGCGATGGCGGCGGGACTGCCGGTGATTTCCACCGACCAGGGGGCGATCGTGGAATCCGTCGTCGACGGCGTGAACGGCTACCTCGTCGCGAAGCGGAACCCGGCGGCGGTCGCCGCGCGCATCATCGAACTCGTGCGCGACCCCGCGCGGCGCACGGCGATGGGCGAGGCGAGCCTGCGGCTGTATGAGGCGAAGTTCACCGAGGCGCGCATGGTGGAGAACATGGCGCGTGCCTTCCGCGCCGTACTCGGCCGGCGCTGAGCCCGCCGGCCCATCAGCTGCCGGGCCGGATCCGCCGCAGGGTGCGCGCCAGCCAGTCGCAGAGCACCAGCCACGCGAAGCGCGGCAGCGCCGTCTGCCGCAGAAGTCGCTGCGGCTGCGACAGCAGTCGATAGGCCCACTCGAGGTTGAGCGCGCGCCAGGTTGCCGGTGCCCGCCGCACCGTGCCGGTCAGCACGTCGAACGAGCCGCCGACGCCCTGGCACACCTTTACGCGGAGCGCAGGCAGGTGCTCCGTCATCCACTGCTCCTGACGCGGGCTGCCGCGCGCGATCAGCAGGATTTCGGCGTTGGACTCGTTGATCGCCGCAACCAGCCCCGGCATCCCCTCTGCCGGCAGGAAGCCATGCTGGCGACCGACGATCTGCAGGCCGGGCCAGGTCGCGCTGAGCGCCGCGTTCGCCGCCGCATTGACGTCCGGCGCGGCACCGTAGAGAAACATGCGGTAGCCGCGGGCCGCAGCGCGCTCGCACAGCGCCATCATGAGGTCGACGCCCGCCACGCGCTCCATCCGGGCAAGACCGAGCAGGCGCGCTGCGCCGACGATGCCGATGCCATCAGGGATCAGGAGCGCCGCGGCACGCAGCTGCGCGAGCAGCACGGGGTCCTGGCGCGCCTTCATCACCTTCTCCGGGTTCACCGCGATGATGGCGCCGGGATGGCTGCCGCTCACCATTTCGTCGACGACGTCGACCGCAGCGGCCATCGAGACGCAGTCGACCGGCACGCCGAGGATGTCAATTCGCGCGGGCTTCATCGGATCCAGCGCCGGAAGGTCGCCACATCAGCCTCGGTCAGCGCCGCAGTGAGCCGCCGTGGATCGCGGTCGACGCAGGTGAGAAGTTCGCGGGGCAGCGGGCCTGAGCCGCTGGCGCAGAACGTCGTCGCGGGCTCCGTGCGGCCGTACAGGGGCGATTGCCACCCGCTCAGCGGACTCACCGACCCGCTGCGGGCGACGAGTGCCTGCGCGCCGCGAATCTCGAGCGTCACGCCGCCGGGCAACCCGCAGCGCTTCGGTTCGAGCACCGAGCCCTCCGGGCTATGCCACCACAATTCGAGCGATGCCTCGCCCTGCCCCTCCAGCCAGTCCCACACGACGAGCGCGCCGACCTCGTGCAATGCGACGCCACGCCAGTGTCGCAGGCCCCGGCGCCGGTAACCGTCGTGCCAGGCCAGAATCCGGTGGACGCCGTTGCCTGACTCGCTGCGAACGCGGGCCGCCTGGGCAGCATCCGTCCAGAGGAAAGCGGCCTGCTGCCGGGCCTGGTCCTCGCCCTGGACGGTCACCGTGTTGTGGGCCGCGGTGGAACGGAAATAGCGCCGCCAGGCTACGTCGCCGGTATACGTGCAGGTGCCCGGATCGATGAGTACGTCGCGCCCGTCGATGCGCAGCACCAGCGAAAGCGCGTCCGCGTGCCCGTGACCGCAGGCCGGGGGCATGCCGAGCGGGCCGTGGTCGAAGACGACCCGCCAACCACTATCAGCCGCGGACGCGAGGATGGAGCAGCCAGTCGCATCGAAACTCGTGATCCCGGCAGTCGCCTGCACCGGCCGGGTGCTCCAGGCTGGTTGCAGCCAGGGCGCGAGCGCGCGGCCACCGTCGTAGTCGCCGCTGACCGGCAGGCGTCCTTCGGGCCCTGCGAGCGCGCGCAGAAACGCGGTGGATCGCGTGGCGGCCTCGTCGAGCCCACGAGGCAAAGGCACGTTCCGCGCATTGAGTAGCGCGACCGTGAGCGTCAGGAGTTCGCTCACGAACCAGCCGTAGCCGGTGGCTTGTTCGATCCCGCCGCCGTCGCTGAGTACCTGGCGCCCGGCCTCGCTCGCGAGGAGCGCGAGGCCTCGCTCGCGCCAGCCGGCGGCACCCGCCAGCTCCGGGAACAGGACGCCGGCATGGACGAGACCGCTCGCCTCCGCGATGGTGTGGTTGCCTGCCGAGCTGTGCAACGACAGCCGCTCCATGACGAGCGCCGCATGACCGGCCACGAGTTCGACGAGCGCCCGCCATGCCGGTGCGCCGCCGGGTAGCAGCGGCCGCGCGATGTCGAAGGCGTAACAGCAAGCGACCAGGCGCAGCGCGCACTCCATTGCCGAGACATAGTGGACACCCTCGGACGGCGGGTTCAGCGCGTGCCACGACAGGAACACCTCCTCGAGCCGGATGCGCGCCCGCTGCCGTTGCCCACCGGCATCGTCAGCGCCGTCGCGGGCGAGCAGCGCGAGGCCGATGAGCCATTGCAGGCGCGCGGGCTCCCACACGACGCGTGCGTCGCCTGTCGGATTACCCTCGCGGTAATCGATGCTGCCGAAGAAACCGGCAGGCCATAGCCGGCCCGTGTCCGGCGCGCGCCGCCAGGCGTCTGGCGACGCCTGCCAGCGCCAGTCGAAGCCGAGCGCGCCGGGCGCTGCATCGAGCAGCCACGCGGCGTCGCGCGCGAGTGCTGCGCTGTCCCAGTCGAGTGCCGGCAGGCGGGGCGTGGTCGCGCTGCAGAAGTCGTAGCGAGCAGGCGCGCCGACGCCGGGCCAGATCGCACCCGACCGGTGACGCAGCCACAATCGCTGCAGCCGGGCCTGTTCGACCACGCGGTGAGCAATCTCGCCCGGCTGCATCACCGCCAGCCGGCGCAGGTACCAGCCGAGCCCGCGGCCGGGCGCCGCCGGACCCGCCGGTTGTCCGGCGCCGGGGTTCAGAACCTATGCTCCTCGCCCGTCTCGAGGCAGCGGGCCGCGGCGAGGCAGGCGCGCGTGACCGCGGCGATCCCGGCGAAGGTCATCGATACCTCCCCGCCCGCGACTTCGCTCACAAACTGGGCCATCTCGCTCGCGAATCCCTTGTCGCGCTTGCGGGACTTGTGTCGCTTCATGGTGCCGCCGCTGAAGCACTCGGTCACCAGGAAGTCGTCAAGGGTGAGCGCCAGGCCGCTGCCGAAGGCCTCGAAGCGTTCCTTGGCCAGTCCGTTGTTGCCACCGGCCGTGTAGACAAGCGTACCCACGGAGCCATCGGCGAAGTCGAAGGTAAGACTGCACTGGTCCGCGGTGATGCCGCTCGTGTGCCGGCCGATGCGCGAGCCGCGGACCGCCACCGGCGGGGCACCGCAGATGCTCTGCATGAAATCGACGAAGTGACAGCCCTCGCCGATGATCCTGCCGCCGCCGACAGCCGGGTCCTGGATCCAGTGCTCGCGCGGAATCGCGCCCGCATTGACGCGGTAGGTCATGACGAGCGGATCGCGGCGCGCGGCGAAGAACGCGCGGGCAACAGCCGCATGACTGGAGTAGCGGCGGTTGAAACCGACCATCAGACGAGGCGCAGCAGCGCCGGCCGCCGCGAGATCAGCCGCGATGGCCTCGAGCTCCGTGAGCTCGAGGCAGAGCGGCTTCTCAACGAAAACGTGCTTGCCGGCGGCGAGCGCGGCCCGTACCAGTGCGGCGTGCGAGTCGTGCCGCGTGCCGATCAGCACGGCGCTGGTCGCCGGATCGGCAAGCACCTGGCGGTAGTCGGTCGTGCGATTGGGGATACCGAGCTTGTCCGCGAGCGCGTTGCCGCTGATGCCGGTGGTGGTGCAGACCCAGCGCAACGCGACCCCGCTCTTGCCGCTGAGCTGTGGCAGGAGCATGTCGCGCACGTGATTGCCGGCGCCGATGATGCCGAGACACACTGCGGCACCCTGGTCACGCGCCGTGGCGACCGCCGCCGCCGAGCGCGCCGCTGGTCGCGCCACCACTTCGGGATAGCGGAGCAGGATCCCGAGGTAAGGCGCCGAGCCCTCCATCATCAGGCGATACGCCGACTCGGCGTCGCTGATGTCGAAGGCGTGACTGGTGAGGGCCGCTGTCTGCACACGACCCGCCGCAAGCAGCCAGAGGAAGGCCGCCATGTTGCGCTGCTCGGTCCAGCGCACGTAGCCGTACGGGTAGTCGTGCCCTTTGTCTTCGTACTCGGGGTCGTAGCGCCCGGGCCCGTAGGACATCGAGAGGCGCAATTCGAGTTCCTTGCGGTAGTAGACATCGCGCGGCAGGTTCATGCCGACGGCGCCGACGATCACGACCCGGCCCTTGCGCCGGCTGATTGCACCGGCCATCTCGACGGGCGCGTTGTCCTTCGTGCTTGCCGTGATGATCACGGCGTCCGCTCCCTGTCCGCCCGTCGCGGCGGCTACCGCGGCCTCGAGTTCACCCGGAACGAGCGCTTCGTCGGCGCCGACGGTGCGCGCCAGCGCGAGCTTGTCGGCCGCGATGTCGCTCGCGATGACGCGGCAACCGTTTGCCTTCAGGATCTGCACGGTGAGCTGACCGAGCAGCCCGAGTCCGATCACGGCGACCACGTCGCCGATGCGCGGCTCGGCCTGCCGCACGCCCTGCAGCGCGATCGCGCCGAGAGTCACGTAGCAGGCTGCATCGAAGTCGACGCCCTCGGGAATCGGCACGCATAGATTCTTCGGCACCCACACGAGTTCGGCGTGCGAGGCGAAGTTCTGGCCGGCGCAGGCGACGCGATCGCCGACGCGGAACTCGCCCGAGTCATCGCCCACGGCGACGACCACGCCGGCGCAGCTGTAGCCGAGTGCGACCGGCGCATCAAGCCGCTGGAACACCATGGACATGGTCTCGGCGAGACCGTCCTTGCGCACCTTGTTGAGTACCTTGCGTACCATCTCGGGACGCTCGAGCGCCTTGCCCACGAGGTTCTTCTTCGCCACGTTGACGGTGGACTTCTCGGTGCCTGCGCTGATGAGCGAACGCACGTTCGCGACGATCAGTCCGCCCGCCCGCGCGCTGGGTTCCGGCACGTCCTCGACGCTGAGCGCCCCGGAGCGGAAATTCTGGACTACCTGGCGCATGGTCTTCGTTGCCGGTTGGTGTTCGTTTGCATGGTGGGGCTCAGGCGACGCCGAGTCGCGGTGTTGCGCCAGCGGCGTCGCGAATTGCTGCGACGAAACCGGCTGCGGAAGTCCCGAGATTTGCCCGCTCCTCGATAAGGCGGCGACAGGCCTCGCCCATTTTGGCTGCCTCCGCCGGGTGCGCGAAGAACCAGCGCAGCCGGGAGGCTGCGACCGCGGTGTCGGCGAAGTCGACCGCGAAGCCGGTCTCGCCCTCGACCACCAGGTCGCACGTCGCGCCTGCATATACGGAGGCTAGACAGGGCACGCCGGCCGCCATCGCCTCGGGCAGCACCAGCCCCCAGATATCGAAGCCGGTAGGAAACACGAGGCAGCGGGCCCGGGCGAGGAATGCCGGCAGCTCGGCGCGCTGGCGGAATCCGGCGAAACGCACCTGCGCGGCAACTCCGAGTTCGGCGGCGAGCGCCTCGAGCCTTGCGCGCAGCGGGCCGTCGCCGACGAAGGTAAGCACGGCGTCCGCGCGCTCGCCGCACGCCGCGGCGAAGGCGCGCAGTGCCAGATCGGGACGCTTGCGCTCCGTGAGGTCGCCGACGCACAGGCACTCGGGCGCCGTGGTGGCGCCGCGAAGCGCGGCAGCCTCGCGCCGGAAAAAGTCCGTGTCGACGGTGTTGATGCCAACCTGGATGCGCTCGGGGGCAGCGCCGATGCTGACGAGGTAGTCGCGCGCCAGCGAGCCGTAGGCGACGAAGCCGGCGGCCCGGCGCACCAGCACGCGTCGCTGCAACTGGCGCAAGGCACCAACCGGTTCCTGCGCGCTCGCGATGGTCCCGGACCAGATCACGTAGGGCGTCGGCAACCAAAGGCTGCGGAGCCAGAGCTTGACCGTCGCCGGGGAGTAGCCGGTGACCACCGTGACCGCCGGTTGCTCACGGCGGATGAGGTCGTACAGGCCGCGATAGCTGAACGAAGGGCTTTCGTTCCCCGCGAGGCTCACGCCGCGGCCGCCGAGGATCTCGTGCTCGAAACGGCAGCCTGCCAGGTCGACCGCCCAGCGCCGCCGGGCGTAGCCGCTGGCGGCAAAGGCGACCTTGAGGCGGAAGCCGAGACCCTCCAGTTGCTCGGCGATCTCGTTGAAAAGCGGCAACCGGTACGGCGTCGGGATGTTCGTGACGATCAGGACTCTGCTGACGGCGCTGGCCATGCGGTTCCGCAATCGCTCTCGCGCCAGCCGGCGCCTAGAACAG
>SXGT01436630.1_pt1 | contig 14023 bp, 14 predicted proteins | sample 3176221 | NCBI WGS metagenome assembly SXGT01 (sample SAMN11356862, study PRJNA531348) | freshwater metagenome | isolation source: freshwater sample F1-120 | place: China: Fuxian Lake, Yuxi | collected 2017-12-25 | reverse complement strand
TGAGCGTCGAATCGAACAGGTAATCGCCGACCAGAACCAGGTTCGGGTGCCGCACCGGGTCCGGCAGGTGCCGCGCGTCGAGCGGGCGGGGCGGGTAGCCGCCGGGCAACCCGTTCACCGCGCGCTCCCACCGGTGAACGCGCGCTTCCACGAGCGACCCGCGCCCGTGCTGCAACTCCGGCGGGAGCGAGTCGAGCACCGTCGCGACCAGTTCGGCGTCGGGCAGTCGGCTCAGTTCGAGCGCCGGTTCGCCGCCGAGCAGCCAGCCCAGTACGCCGTGCGTGTCGCTGCCGTTCCGCGAGGACTCGTCGTACACGCAGCAGCCGCCAAAGGCGTCGAGCATGAAGTACGATTCGGTCAGGTGCCCGCGCCAGAACGGGCGCTCGAAGAGGGCCGTGACGCGCAGGTAGTGCGCCGGGTAATCGTAGTGCGCGTGGTGCCGGCGAACGGCCGCCGCGAGCGCGGGGCAGCCCCATTCGAGCGCCGGCAGCACCGGGTTCGGGAGCGCGACCACGACGAAATCGAACTCGCGCGCGACTTCCGCGCCGTCGCAGGTGGCGCACACGCGCACGCCGCTCGCGGTCGGTTCGACGCGCGCGACGCGATGGTTCAGTAGCACCTCGGCGCTGATCCGCCGCGCCAACTCTTGCGGCAACCGTTCGATACCGCCGTCGATGGTGTACAGCCGCAGGTACGCGGGGTCGTTCATCAGGTAATTGTGGAGGCCGTAGGTCGCGTTGGTCCGGTGCGGTTCGGTCGCGAGGTCGCTGTGGATCATCGCGCTCACGAACCCGCGGGCTGCTCCGTCGGGAATCTGATCGAGCAAGCACTGGAAGCTGGCGCGGCCGATGGGGTCGCCGTCACCGACCACCCAATCGTCCTGGTAGAACTGGCGCGGGGTCATCAGGGCGCGGGCGCGGCGGTCGAACTGATCCAGCGCGGCGTCGGCCCCCGGCCCCCACGCGCCGGTGCGCCGCGACAGGATGACGCGGGTGCCGTCCATCGGGGTGGTCGGCAGGCCGAGTTCGGCGATCAGCTCGCGCAGCGGGTCCGGGCCGACCGCGGTGTAGTCGTACAGCTCCGCGGCCCCGGCCTCGTAGCGGACGGGCGCGCGGTCGAACCGCGCCGTGTGAATCTTCCCGCCGAGGCGCGGGCCGGCTTCAAGGATCGTGGCCCGATAGGGAACGGTCGCGTGCTTCTGTAGGCAGTACGCCGTCATCAGCCCGCCGGGGCCGCCGCCGACGATGCCCACACGCCAACAGCGCATACCGGACCGCTCCACGGCCGAAGGAGAGACGAGCGCGAACGGGCACGCGGGTCAAGGCTGTAAACGCAACGCTCACGCGCTCGCGACAGCGCCCGCGGGCGGACTCATTGCGCTCTCATTGGCGCTGGTGTCGAGCTACGCGGCGCGGTAGGCTGTCTCCTCGTCGGTCCCACCCACCGCCGCGCGCTTGCAGCCCGCGGCTAACTCCTTCTCTCCGAGGTTCCTGCCATGCGTCTGCTCTCCTGTGCGCTGTTGGTCTGCGCGTCCAGCCTTGCGGTCGTCGCGGCCGACGAGTTCAAGCCCGAACCGGGCTTCAAGCTGCTGTTCAACGGCAAGAACCTCGACGGCTGGCAAACGAAGGGTGCCAAGCCCGAGAAGCTCGACGGCAAGGACGAGGCCTTCGGCAAGCGGTTCGTCGTGCAGGGCGGCGAGCTGGTGATCGACCCCGCGGTGAAGGGCGACCGGTACATCGAGACCGCGACCCCGCTGACCGGCGACTTCACGATCCGCTTCGACTTCAAGCCGGACGACAAGTGCAACAACGACCTGCTGTTCATGGGCACCAAGTTCGACATCAACCCGACCGCGAAGAACCTGAAGATCAAGGTCGGCGAGTGGAACAAAATGGAGATCGTGGCGAAGGGCGGGAACGTCGCGTACTCGATCAACGGCGAGGCCGCCGGCACCAAGAAAACGACAGCAGAAAAGGGGCCGTTCATCGTCCGCGCCGAGTTCGGCGGCATCGCCATCAAGAACATGCGCATCAGCGACGGGAAGTAGCGAACAGAGGGTATAGGACAGGTTTAGCGTTCGTCCCGAAGGGACGATGGCATGAGGCGTCTCGTCTCTTCGGGACGAACGCTAAACCTGTCCTCTACCCCTGCCAATTGCACCACTGCCCGACCGATGTGACCGCGCGAAAATCTTGACACCCGCGCCCGGCCGGTCGGGTACACTTCCCCGCGTCCCCCTCATGTCCGCTTCTGGAGGCGCGTCATGGTCCGCCGATTACTACCCATCTGCGCGCTCGGCGCGCTCTTCTCGGTCGGCTGCGTGGAGGTCACTGACCCCGTCGGCGACATTGATAAGGCCGAGCCGAACAAGGAACTACTCGGTGCCTGGGACTGTTCTAACGGGCACCGGTGGGTTATCGACCGGCACGACGTGAAGGGCAACCCTAAGGGGCTCATGCGGATCCGCATCTTTGACCAAGGCGGCACGATTGAGAAACCCGACCACACGATGTGGTTCTTCTCCACGGTCGTCGGCAAGCGCACCTACACGAACCTATTGATGAACGATGGGGGCTTCGCGGACCTCTCCACCGAAGGCGCGTACGCGAAGTGGACGAAGCTCGGGGGCCAATACTGGGTCGGCTTCATCACCATCAAGGGCGACGAGTTGACACTCGACGGGGGCGACACGAAGGCCTTCAACGCCCTCATGGAGAAGGAGAAGATCGGCACGGTGGGCAACTACTACAAGACCGGCCCCGGGTGGATGGCGAAATACCTGGAGAAACCGGACGCGATCTTCGACGGCACGAACAAGATGGAGTTCTCGCGTGTCAAGAAGAAGTAAACCCCTACACATCTCGGAGACATACGCCATGATCCGCCGCTTGTTGCCCGCTGTCGCCGTGCTCGCGCTGGTCGCGGTCGGGTGCGTTCCCGTCACCGAGCCGGTCGGCGACGTCACCAAAGCCGAACTCGACAAAGACCTGATCGGCATCTGGACCGGTTCCGACGGCAAGGACGCGCTCAAGATCGACGCCCCGGTCGTGAAGGGCAACCCGAAGGGACTGATGCGGTGGACCTTCGCTGCCAGCAAGAATGAAGAACCGATCTGGTTCTTCGTCGCCACAGTGGGCAAGGAGAAGTACGGCAACATGTGTCTCTCGACCGGCGAAGCCCAAAAGGGTTCGCTCGACTTCGCGAAGGACGGTGCGTACGAGAAGTGGGCGAAGTCGAAAACACGGGCCTACTGCGTCTTCCACTACACGACGGGCAAGGACGAAATCTCGCTCAACTTCGGCGACGAGAAGGCGTTCAAGGCGGTCGCCGGAGAAGCCAAGTTGGCGCAAGTGAATAATACGGAAGTGTACGTCACGCCGGCCGGGTGGCTCGAAAAGTATCTCGACAAGAACGGCCGCGACAAGGTCTTCCCGAACGGCAAATCCGAGACGTTCAAGCGCTCGAAGTGAACCCTTGCGAGGACCGCCGATGAGCCGTTACCTCCCGCTGTTCGCCGCCGCGCTTCTGGGCGGCGGGTGCGTGCCCGTCACGGAACCGGTCGGCCCCGTCGAGAAGGCCGAGCCGGACAAGGCCCTTGTCGGCAAGTGGGCCGTGAAGAAGATCAACGGCCTCGCCGCGAGCTTCGCCGTCGAGTCGATCGGCATCACCGCGCCAGAAGTGAAGGGCAACCCCAAGGGGCTGATGCGCGGCAGCATGAACGACGAGCGCGACCCGATGTGGTTCTACCTCACCACCGTCGGCAAGTACACCTACGCGAACGTCATCGTCGGCGGTGGAGACGATGAGCCGAACTTCGACAAGGAAGGCGCGTTCGCCAAGTGGGAGAAGAGTACGAAGAAGAAGTACTTCGTGTTCCGCGTCGCCCGCGACGGCGACAAGATGGTGCTCGACTGCGGGAACAACGAGACGTTCACGAAGCTGATGAAGGCGGCGAACGTCGTGGACGACGGCGCGAAGCACGTCCCGTTCTTCCACCCGCCGGCCGGCTGGCACACCAAGACCCTGGGCAAGGACGGCCCGGACGCGGTGTTCGACAAGTCGAACCGCCTGGAGTTGGTGCGCGAGAAGGCGAAGTAGCCCGCGTTATGGCGCTGGAAGCACGGCGACACGCTGTTGGAGCCACGCGCGGAAGGCCGAGATGATCGCGTTCTCGTCCAGCGCGCCGCGTGCTTGGATCACGAACGCCATCACGTCGGCCGGGGCGATGCCGGGGAACGTGGCGCTGGTCGGAACTTCCGTGTAGGCTTTGTCGAACAGTCGGTAGACGTGCAACTGGTCGCCGTCGAGTCGCCACACTTCGGGTACGCCCAGGGCCGCGTAGATGCCGAACCGGTTCATCGAACTGCGCGACACGTCGACTTCGACCGCCAGGTCCGGCGGCGGGTGGACTTCGAGGTCGAGTTGCTTCACGCCGACGATCTTGGCCGCGTTCGCGAGCCAGTAGCACTTGTCCGGTTCGAGCGCCTTCTTCATCCGCTTGCGCTTCATTGTGACCGAACCGCCGCTCTTCACCGGTAACTGGAACGCGCCCGCGAGGGCCGCGATCAGGTGCGCCAGAACCGACGAATCGCCCTCGTGGGCCTGACTCGTAACCATGATTTCGAGTTCCCCCCGATCGTAGGTCAGGTGCAAGCGCGGCCGGTCGGCGAACACTTTCGTGAGCGCCTCGTACTGGTCCCACGACACGTCCGAGAGGCGGACGGCGCGGCCGCGCTTGCGGCGCGGCTTCGCGCTCGGAACGGGCGGCGGCGTGATGGTCGTTGTGGACATGCGGGGCCTCCTACGAACTGGGCGATTCATTCTACCTCGCGCGACGCCGCGAGCGGCTTCACTTGCCCTGGTTCCAGTAGATGCGCACGTTCTTCGTTGCTCGTCCGCAGGCGATGATGTCGATCTTGCCGTCGCCGTCGAGGTCGGCCGCGGTCAGGTCTTCCACCGCCACGCCGCCGTCGTCGAGGATGGTGCGGTCCCACTTCGCACCCTTGCCGTCCGTGCATTTGTAAACGCGCACGCCGCGGCGCTCCTTGAACGTGTCCTTCGCGTTCGGGTCGTCGCGCACGCCGATGACGAGTTCGTCCGCGCCGTCCCCGTCGAGGTCCGCGAACCACACCCCGTGGCCCCACCGCAGTTGCTCGTCGATGACGTGTCGGTCGAGTGAGAACGCCTTCTCCGGGTTCGGCTTGCCGGGCGTGTACACCACCACCTGATTGCCGTGCCACGGCTCGATGGTGGCGATGATTCCGCGGTCGTCGCCGGACAATTTGATCTCGCTCGCGCCGCGGTTGCCCTTCTGATTCGCCTGGTTCGCCTCGTGCATCTTGCGGGTCGTCCACTTGTCGCCCGTACCTTCGGGGTACACGATGTGAACGCCCTCGTAGGCCGTCACGAGGATCGGGCGGCCCTTGCGCGCGAACCCGCCTTCCGCGCCGAGACAGAAGTTGTGGCACACGTTCAGCTCTTCTGAGAGCACCTGCGTCTTCCAGTTCTCCTTCTTCTCCGGGTCGCGCGCGGGCACCTTCATGGCGATCACGCGCACGGGCTTGCCGTCCACCCACAAGCCCTTGGCGCTCGACCCGCGGCCCATCAGCGGGACGTGAACGATCTCCGGCTTGCCGTCGCCGTCGATGTCGAACACGCGGACGCGGTGAACCGTCGGCTCGTCGCACGGCAGTTCGTGCATCGTCCATTCCTTCGTGACGTCCGCGCCGCGCTTGAGCCACACGAGCTGTGCCGCGTTCGCGGTGTCGAACGGCTTCCACGCGGCCCCGACGACGAGTTCCGGCAGCTTGTCGCCGTCGATGTCGATGGCCGCGATGCACACGTTGTCCGGCTTCGTCTTGCCGTCGAGGATCGTGTACTTCTTCCACTCGCCCGCTTGCGTGCCGGGGTTCTTGTACCAAACCACCTTGTGCTGATCGACGACGACGATGTCGGGCTTCTTGTCGCCGTCGATGTCCGCGGTGATGACCGCGTAGCCGATCTTCAGCCCGGTGTCGATCTCCTGGGCCTTGAACTTGGGCAGGTCCGCGGCGAGCGCGGGGACCGCGAACAGCGCCGCGAGCGCGGCGAGCGGGTAACGCATTGGGAGTTCCTCGATTTGTGTTTCGGTGCAGGGGCCGCACCGCTTGCGCAGGCACGCGGTCCAACAGTAAACGAAAAGTTCACCGCAGCGCTAAAAAATCCGCGCTGCCCTCTGGCGGTAAGCCCGTTGTGGTGTGTACCTTGACGTTGTCGGGCGGTGTGGTAATACTCTCCCAAACGCCGCCCGCTCCGAAGCCGTTTAAGGGGTTCGCCAGTCATGGCCCACATCGTCGCCGCGCCTTGTAACGACTGCAAGTACACCGACTGCTGCGTCGTCTGCCCGGTAGAGTGCTTCTACCAGGACGAGAAGATGCTGTACATCGACCCGGAAGACTGCATCGACTGCGAGGCGTGCGTGCCCGAGTGCCCGGTCGAAGCGATCTTCTCCGAGCCGAACACGCCGGCCCAGTGGTCGAGCTACATCCAGCTCAACGTCGAGCGCGCCGCCGCGCTGAAGGCCGCCGGTGGCCCGGCCCACATCACCGAGAAGCAACCCGCCCAGGAAGGGTCGGACTGCAAGAAGAAGTGACGGTGCGAGTGCGAGTGTGAGTAAAAGTGAAAGGCAAAGACCAGAACGGGAGTTGTGAACGGCTCCCGGTTTCGGTTTTTGTCTTTCGCCCTGCCGTTTGTCTCGGTCCTTCCTCACACTCGCACCCACCCCCACACTTCCCCCCATGACCGGACTCCTCCTCATCCAACTCGGCACGCCGGACGCGCCGACCGCCGCGGCGCTCAAGCCGTACCTGCGCCAGTTCCTCTCCGATCCGCGGGTGATCGAGAACCAGGGCTGGAAGTGGAAACTCATCCTCCGCCTCTTCATCCTGCGCTCGCGGCCCGCGGAGTCTGCGGCCAAGTACGCCCGCATCTGGGACGCCAAGACCGGCTCGCCGCTGATGCACTATACCCAGCGCCAGACGGAACTGGTGCGAGCGCGGTTCCCGAACAACCCGGTGCGGTTCGGCATGATCGTCGGCAACCCGCCGCTGCGAGACGTGCTCGCGCAGATGGTTGACGCGGGCGTGACGAAGCTGGTCGCGCTGCCGATGTTCCCGCAGTACTCCGCGACCTCGTTCGCCAGCGCGACGGACACCCTCTTTAGCGCTCTGAAGACGCTGCGCCGCGTGCCCGCGGTGCGCGTGGTGCCGCCGTACTTCGATCACCCCGCGTACCTCGACGCGCTGGAAGCGAGCGTTCGCGCCGACATCGCGAAGCTGCCGTGGGAGCCGGAGCACTTTGTCATCAGCTTCCACGGCATCCCGCGGAAGTACGCCCAGAAGGGCGACCCCTACGCGACGCACTGTGTCCGCACCGCGCAGGCGCTCGTGCAGCGCATGGGCTGGCCGCGCGAAAAGTGGACGCAGACGTACCAGTCGCGCTTCGGCCGCGGCGCGTGGCTGAAGCCGTACACCGACGACGTGCTGACCGATCTTGCTAAGAAGGGCACGAAGCGGGTCTACATCGCGCTGCCGGGGTTCACCGCGGACTGCCTCGAAACGCTCGACGAGATCGGCAACGAGAGCCGCGAAGTGTTCGAGCACGCCGGCGGCGAGCACCTCAAGAGCGGCACCTGCCTCAACGACCACCCGAAGTGGATCAACGCGATGGAACGCATCCTGCGCGAAGAAGGCACGGGCTGGCTCTGACCGCGCCGAGCGGGTAGGCTGGAGCGTCCCCCGCGCCTTGGAGGCTCTCCCATGCACCCCGTTGCCGAACAGCTTCACCAGTCGCGGCGCGACTTCCTCGCCACCAGCGCCAACGGCGTCGGGCTGCTCGCGCTCGCGTCGCTGCTCCAAAGCGACGGAGCACTGCGCGCCAACGAGGGGGCCGCAAAGAAGCCGCACTTCGCCCCCACCGCGAAGAACTGCATCTGCATCTACCTCGAAGGCGCGCCGTCGCAGCTCGACCTGTTCGACCCCAAGCCGAAGCTGAACGAACTGCACGGCCAGAAGATGCCGGAGGCGCTGACCAAGAACGTGCGGTTCGCGTTCCTGCAAAAGGAAACCGCGGTCCTGCTCGGCAACAAGCGGAAGTGGCACAAGCACGGCAAGAGCGGCATGGAACTCTCCGACCTGCTCCCTCGGCTGGGCACGGTCGCGGACGACGTGTGCATGATCCGCTCGATGCACACCGAGGCGTTCAACCACCACCCCGGCCAACTGCTGATGAACACCGGCAGCACGATGTTCGGCCGGCCGAGCATGGGGAGCTGGACGACCTACGGCCTGGGCAGCGCGTCGAAGAACCTGCCGGGCTACGTCGTGTTGAACGCCGGCCGCGGCACCAGCGGTGGCACGTCGAACTGGGGCAACGGGTTCCTGCCCAGCACGCACGCGGGGGTACTGTTCCGCAACACGGGCGAGCCGGTGCTGAACCTGAACAACCCCGCGGGCCTCTCGGACGCAATGCAGGCCGCGACCGTCGAGGCCGTGCGCGACCTCAACGGCACGCGCCACGCGGTCATCGGCGACCCCGAGATCAACTCGCGCATCGGGGCCTACGAACTCGCGCACAAGATGCAGACCGCCGCGCCGGAACTCATCGACCTAACCAAAGAAGACAAGAAGACGCTGGACGAGTACGGGATCGACCGGCCCGAACCGGAGATCAAGGCGGCCCGCGGCGGCGGCAAGGGCGAGTTCCGCGCGTTCGCGACGAACTGCCTGCTCGCGCGGCGCATGGTCGAACGCGGCGTCCGGTTCGTGTCGCTGTTTCACGCCTCCTGGGACCACCACTCGAACCTCGACGTCGAGTTGCCGCACAACTGCCTGATGGCGGACCAGCCTGTGACCGCGCTCATCACCGATCTGAAGCGGCGCGGGCTGCTCGACAGCACGCTGGTGCTGTGGCTGAGCGAGTTCGGCCGCACGCCGCTGGGCGAGAACCGAGCCGGGCGCGCGGGCGTGACGGGCCGCGACCACCACCCGTTCGCGTTCACGATCTGGGCCGCGGGCGGCGGCATCAAGGGCGGGCAGACCATCGGCAAGACCGATGAAATCGGCTGGAACGTGGTCGAAGACCCGATCCACGTCAACGACCTGCACGCGACGGTCCTGCACCTGTTCGGGCTGGACCACCTGAAACTGACGTACAAGTTCCAGGGCCGCGACTTCCGCCTCACCGACGTGGGCGGCAAGGTGGTGAAGAAGCTGTTGAAGTAGGCAAGCAGAAGCGCGACCGCCGCCAACTCTCCAGGTTCTCGCCCCAAGTGCGCGCGGCCACATCAATCGCGATCGGCGCTTGCACCGGACAGTTGGATTCGGACAATAAGCCGTTGTCCGCGTCGCGCGCACATGAGGCCGTTGCGAATGTCGATCCCCGCGTCCCATCGACCGGCCCGCGAATGGCTGTGGCTCCTGGTCGCGCTCGCCGTGGTCGCGGCGCTGGCCGTGCCGTTTCGGGACGTGCTGACCGGTCAGGAGGCCCGCAAAGACTGGGCGAAATGGGACGAGAACCGGCTGACGCGGCTGTTCATCGGCCCCGAACAGGTCTTGTGCTACGTTTGTGCAGTGTGGGCCGCACTCATCCTCCAGAGCCGCTATCGCGAGGTGATCCGCCAGCGCCGGGCGTTCGGGATGGGCCTGTTGCCGACCGACGAGGGGGCGCGGATTCTGCCGGAAGACGCTCGCCCGCTGGCGCGGAAGGTCGAGCAACTGACCTCCGGGCGGCCATATGTGCTGGCGAACATGATCCGGCTGGGGCTGGGCAAGTTCGCCATCAGCAAGTCGGCCCCGGACGTGGCCGAGGTGGTTCGCAATCAGGCCGATGTGGAGCTGTCGCGACTCGTCACCGGCATGGCGACCGTGAACTACTTGGCCTGGGCGATCCCCGCAATCGGTTTCGTCGGCACGGTCCGCGGGCTGGGCGGCGCGTTCGGCGTGAAGGAAGAGAACATCCAGTTGTTCACCGATCAGGCGAAAGACCAGCTCAAGATTGCCTTCGACTGTACACTGGTAGCGCTGCTGTTGAGCCTCGTGGTGATGTACTTCATCCACGCGCTCCAGCGGGCCGAAGAAACGCTCGTCACGGATGCGCAGCAGTATTGCCAGGAACACTTGCTGTTGCGGTTGTACGACCCGGCCCGCGACGGCACGAACGGTTGACCCAGCTCCATGAAAGCGCCGCGGATGAACCTGATCGCGCACTTGGAGCGGTTCTTCCGCCGCAACGGGTACGTTCGCGTGCCGGACCCGGACCGACTGGCGAAGGAAGGTCGGCGCTACAAGAAGGGTTACGAGGTCCGGTTCGTCGCCAACACGCCCGCGGAACTGCGGACGATTCGCGAGCTGCTCAAGATGGCCGGGTTCGCGGTCGCGAACGCCTTCGAGCACGCGAAGCAGTGGCGTCAACCGCTGTACGGGCGCGCGGCCGTGACCCTGTTTCTCGAACTGATCAAGTGGAAGCCGGGCGATCAAGCGACCGAACCGCCCAGTGCTTCGCGGACCGAATAGCACCCTGAGCGACACCCGATGTTGTGGTCCCGTAAGTCTGCCCCCGTTCACGACCGCTCGCGCGCGGTCGGCATCGACCTGACCGCGAGCCGGGCGCGCGCCGAGGGCGTGGGCGGCAAGTCGCGGCCCCTCGTCCTCGACGATCCCGACGTGGAACTGCTCCTGTCCGTGTCCGGCGAGCGCCGCACCGCGGAAGTCGGCCGCGCGGGGCTGGCGCTGTGTCGCAAGCTCCCGCACCTCGTGTGCTCGAACGTCCTCCCTTCGCTCGGTCCATCGCGCGAGTGGCGCGTCGGTCGGCACGCGCTCATCGCGGAGGCCGCGCTCGGCCTCGTCTTCGACAAACTGCGCGCCCCGGTCACGGCCGAAACGGACGCAATCGCGCTGGCCCTGCCGGTGTACCTCGGCCCGGCGCAAGTCACGCGCGTCGGCGTCACCGCGGGCCGTTCCAAGCTTCCGCTAAAGGGAACCGCCGTGAGCGCGCTGGCGCTCGCGGCCAACCGCGCCCCAGCGCTCCTCGGTAGCAAACCGCCCGCGCCAGAACCCACCGACGCGGCCGACGATTGGGTCGTACCGTTGCGCCCCACGACCGGCGGGCCGTGCTCCGTACTTGTGATCGACGCGGACGAGTTCGCCACCTTCGCCGCCATCGTGTCCGTCGAACCGGAGTCGGTGCGCACGGTCGGGTCCGCCGTGTGGACGCGGCTCGCGGTGAAGGCGTGGAAGGACCGGCTCGTCGATGCCGTTTCGGACCGCTGTGTGCGCCTGTGCCGCCGCGACCCGCGCGACTCCGCCGAAGCGGAGCAAGCGCTCTTCGAGCAACTCGACGACGCCCTGGACCGCACCCGCGCCGGCCCGCGCCTCAGCCTGTGCGTGCGCACGGCGCACTGGTTCCAGGACGTGGTGCAGCAGCCGGAAGAGTTCGAGGCGCACTGTTCGGCGCTGGCGCGGCTCGCGGGCGACTCGGTCCGCGACTTCACCAACGGCATCGGGCTTGCGGAGCCGCCGCGCGCGGTATGGCTGACCGACGCCGCCGGCCGCTTGCCGGGCCTCATGCGCGCGGTCCACGCCAACACGCCCGAGGGCACCGCGGTGGAAGTGCTGCCGCCGAACGCGGTCGCGTGCGCCGCCGCGGCGCTCGTCCCGCGCTGGCTCGCCGGCGAGCTGCCCCGCGCGCACCTCGACAGTGTGATCCCGCTGCCGCAACTGATCGACGTGCGCCGCACGAGTGACGTGCGACTGTAGGAGGAACCTCATGCGAGTGCGCCACAAACCGCCCACGCTGGTCAGCATGTGGATGCTGGACGTGTTCTGCTGCGCACTGGGCTGCGTCACGCTCCTGTTCCTGCTCAACAGCCGCATGGCGACGGACGCGACGAAAGCCAGCCGCAACGCGCTCGTCGATCTCGCCGCCGCCGATCAGAAGCTGGCCGCGGCCCTCACCGACCTCGAATCGACGCGCATCAAACTGACCGACGAACTCGCGACCCACAAGCAACTTCACGCGAAGGTCACGGAACTCGAAGGCCTTCAGGCCCGGCTCACCGACGACAAACGCAACCTCGACAAACAACTCAAACTCGCCCAAGCGGAGAAGGACGAGACGGCCCGCAAACTGGCGCTGGCACGCGACGACGCGAACGCGGCGCGGGCGCAGCTCGATTCGACGCAGGCCGACCTGACCAAGTTGGAGAAGAAGGCCGGGGCCACCGCGAAGGAACTCGACGCGGCCCGCACGCAGGTGGCCGACGCGACCGACCTGCTCAAGAAGCGGCAAAAGGACATCGAGACGCTGGCGAAGAAAGAGGCCACCAGCACGACGCAGCTCGACGGGCTTCAGAAGCTGCTGCGCGAGAAAGACGCCGAGCGGCTCGCGCTCGAGAAGAGTGTGACCGCGACCCGGAAAGACCTGACCGACGCGGAGGCCCGCTTGCGGGCCGCGCAGCGCGACCTCTACGCCCAACTCGCCGCCGCCCGCGCCGCGGCGAAGGCCGCGGCCGAGGAACGGGCTCTGGCGAAGGCCGCGGCCAAGACCGCGGCGGACGAAGCCGCGGTCGCGAAGGTCGGGGTCGCGAAAGCCGGCGAGGAACTGGGCACCGCCCGCGCGCAGATCAAAGACCTCGCCAAGAAGATCGACGACGCCAACGTCAGCATCATCGACCTGCAAGGCGACAAGGCCAAGCTCGCGGACAAGTTCAACAAGTTCCAGAAGGAGAGCGAGGCCCGCTTCGCCGGCATCGCCACCACCGGCAAGAAGGTCGCGTTCCTGGTGGACATGTCCGGCAGCATGGGCAAGCGCGACCTGAACACGCTCGACGACACCAAGTGGCCGCTCGTGGTCGAAACCGTGGGCAAGGTGATGCGCAGCATCCCGACGCTGGAGAGCTATCAGGTGATCGTGTTTTCCAGTTCGGCGAGCTGGGTGTTCGGGGCGGGCGAGTGGCAGACGTTCACCGGCGAGAAGTCTGTTGAAGGCGTGAAGGACGCGCTGATGAAGATCAAGCCGAAGGACGACACGAACATGTACTCCGCGTTCGAGAAAGCGTTCGCCCTGCGCACCGCCGGCCTCGACACCATCTACCTGTTCTCCGACGGCCTCCCGACCAGCGGCGTGGGCCTGACCACCGCGCAGCAGAGCGCGAACCTGAGCGAGTCGGAACTCGGCGTGATCCTCGGCAAGCACGTTCGCGACACCCTGCGCGGCACCTGGAACCGGCCGCTCGCGGGTCAGCCGCGAGTAAAAGTCAACTCGGTCGGCTTCTACTTCGAGAGCGTCGAGGTCGGCGCGTTCTTGTGGGCCTTGTCGCGCGAGAACGACGGCAGCTTTGTGGGCATGTCCAAACCATGAGTGCATCTCCGCCAACGGCCGCGCCCGAGCCGCTGCTTCACATCCCGAACCTGCTCTCCTTCGCCCGCATCCCGCTGGCGGTGGTGCTGTTCGTGTGCATCGTGCATCAGGCGTGGCTCGTCGGCCTGATCCTCTTCGTGATCGCCTGCGCGACCGACTGGCTCGACGGCTGGTGGGCACGCAAGTATGGCCCGCTCACGCTGGTCGGCCGCAACCTCGACCCACTCGCCGACAAGATTCTCGTGTGCGGCACCTTCATCTACCTGATCCCGGTGGAGAGCGCCGGCATCTTGCCGTGGATGGTCACGGTGGTCGTCTGTCGCGAGCTACTGGTGACGGGCATTCGCGGAATGGTGGAAGCGGCGGGGAAGAAGTTCGGTGCGGACTGGTTCGGCAAGTTGAAGATGGGCCTGCAGTGCGCGGTGCTGATCGGCGTGCTGCTGATCGAGTGGCTGCGCCCGATGCCGAACACCGCCGACGCCCTCGCACTCCTGACCCGCGTGCAACTCGTCCTACTCTGGACGATGCTCGCCGCAACGGTGGGCAGCGGCGCGCAGTACGTCGTGAAGGCCGCAAAACTGCTGGGCAAGTGACTTTCGGACCCCCGTTACCCCCCGCCACCCCCCTT
>SXGT01245141.1_pt1 | contig 14023 bp, 16 predicted proteins | sample 3176221 | NCBI WGS metagenome assembly SXGT01 (sample SAMN11356862, study PRJNA531348) | freshwater metagenome | isolation source: freshwater sample F1-120 | place: China: Fuxian Lake, Yuxi | collected 2017-12-25 | reverse complement strand
GGTCGCCGTCGAAGACGAATTTTATTGCTTTTTTTTTGATGAATTTCTGTAAAATTGAAACATAATAAAGTAATTTAGTATGTATATATACACATACGTCTGTGATTCCATTCATTGATTCCATTTCATTGATTCCATTCATTTCATTCATTCTATAACATTTCATTGATTCCATTTCATTTCATTGATTCCATTCATTTCATTGATTATATAACATTTCATTGATTCCATTCATTTCATTCATTCCATATGTCTAAAAGTGCTACGATCGATTCTGAATTAAAGGATGTCACTGAGTTGCTGAATCAAGCCATTGATGATCCAGCAGCTGCAGATTCTGACAATCCAGAAGAAAATGAACTCGCCGATAATGACACGGATGCGTCGTCAACAGATGACGATTCAAAATCGCAGACAGATAATGATGATGACGATGCAACTGATGATGCAGGTGATGAATCCGGTGGTGAAGACGAAGGCGGCGAAGGCGGCGACGGCGGTGGCGGTGAAGGTGAAGAAGAATATCCAAAATCGGCAAAACAGATAAAAGCCGCAAAAAAACGTGCAGCAGCATCTAAAAAGAATACAGAGGATGACCTGACTCTACTCGGTGTTCCACACGGGCTGAATTTCGATGACGACGACGAGGATGATGAAAGCGATGAAGAACACGATGGTGAAGAATATTTTCAAAAACTGAAGACGGATGTTCGACAAAACTTCGCTGAAGTATATCATCCAGAATCGTTTTCAAACAATTACGACGAGATTCAAACCCTGTCTAGGGTGATCCGTAATAGTGCTGGTGTTATTATTGATGATTTACATCGCACGATTCCATTTATGACAAAATATGAAAAGACGCGGATTTTGGGGCAGCGTGCAAAACAGTTAAATGAGGGTGCGCCACCTCTTATTAAAATCGACTCGACCGTCATTGACGGCTACTTGATTGCTGTGAAAGAATTAGAGCAAAAAAAGACGCCGTTTATTATTCGTCGTCCTCTGCCCAACGGCGGCTCTGAATACTGGCGTGTCCAAGATCTCGAAATTCTGTAATACCCGGATTCGGATCCGGATCCGGATCATTCGAGACAAAAAAGAACACGAATATGAAATGTCATAAATGAACCATCTCCTGCATATTTTTGTTGTTCTTGCGCTGAAGCCGTTGAAGTTGATGTAGCATTTCGAAGTCGACGTGTACAACACGTTATACAATGTGAAAATATAAAGTCATTGCGATCGTCCATTCGAAGGTGTCTTGGGGTTGGCGGATGCCGCGATTCATATTTCGCGCGAAACTTCTGCAAGTCATCATCACTCCAAACGCGGCCGTAATTTTCAAAATATATCTTTGATTCATCAATTGCAATATCTTCGGGTGTTTTCGCCCGCGGCGTGATACATTTCTGTAGATATTCCATTATTATATTACCAGTGATATTATATTACCAGTGATATTATATTACCAGTGATAATATAATAATAATAATAAAAATAAAAATTAGTTATGCGTCTCTAGTATTCCGCAATAGCAGCAGCACACGCAATAGCAGCAGCAGACGCAATACATTAACACTTCCATCTCTTTCCACACTCTAAGCACGTGACAAATGTCGTCATCGGTTCATCCGCTGAGCGTGTTTGAAGCTGATAATACGTGCATTTTTTCGATTTGCATTTGTTGCACGTGAAATTATCTGTAGATGCCTCGATATTCGGCTCATACTTTTTCTTATCGCGAATCTTTTTGTCTTCGATAAGCTGCTTCCATTTTTCCGGACAAATCTCCTGATGCGTCATAAACGCGAAATCCTGCGGCGTTATTTTTTCGGCGATTATCGCGCTTGCAATGTCAGACTTCTTTAGGTTAATATAAACAGACCGAAGACGGTCAATGTAAAGTGTGATGAAGAATGGATTTGACCATTTCTTAACTATATTCTGCTTCGTGGCCGCTTGAATTGTCCAATTGTATACACCCCTTTCGATATTTGATGCAAGCCGGTCGTCCCCCTCAAGAAGTGGAGATATACGCTTTCTCACCTGATTTCTAAATTCCTCCGCATTTGGAATGCTTGCGATATTGGACATTAACGTGGAACGCGCTTAAATAACGCAGGATGGGGGGCGTATTAATTATATATACGCACTTGTCTTTAATCAATTTTATAATTATTATCATTATAGAATTCCATTCCATTTCATTCGTATTCATCTTCCACCAATTCATCATCCGTGTCATCATTTTGCACGACCTCTACCTTACTTTTACTCTTCGGTTTTTGTTTTGTGATCGATTTAACTAATTTAACCTTAGTATTCGTCGCCACTGCAGGTGCACTCGTCGGTGCACTCGTCGGTGCAGTCGTTGGCGTAACCGGTTCATCTTCGCTATTATTCACTCCGTCACTGTCACCACTGATTGTACTGATCGTCGTACTTTCAGTCTCGGTTTCAGTGACAAATTCGCTTTCGCTTCCGCTTTCGACGACGCACCGTTTACCTCCTGTCTTTCTTTTCTTTTTATTAGCATCCCCACCACTCGACGCCGAATCTTCGTCATCAACGATAAACCCATCCTTCAAATACCCGTTTTTCGTCTTTTTGGATGCAGGAATCGACTCCAATTCATCAAACTCCTTTTCATCCTCTTGCGCCGTTTTCGACAGATCTTCAAACCCGCCAAATAACTTTTCATAGATCATATTCCAGCGCTTGACAGTTAAATCACAGGCAACTTCCTTGTCAACGCGTGCAACAAGCGCGATATTCCCGAAAAAGATGATCTCGTCAATCGGTGGCGGCAATTCATATTTATTCTCTTGGCCGGCTCGTCCGTCCGTTTTCGCCCATAGGTCAACGTATACATATTTTACACTCGTTGCCAAATCATTGCCAAATCCAAAACGATTGTTTTTATTACGAACACGCCAAGTGTGATAACAACTAAACCCGGTTGATTTTTTGTTGTCGCACTTTTTAGATAAAATTTCGGTTAGTTCCTGAATTCCAGTAACCGTATTTGTAACAATATCAGCCTCTGTCAATTTACCGGTTTTTGACACGATGACAACACTCGTGGTCTCTTTAGAGGGCACGATGGTCTCTTTAGAGGGCACGATGGTCTCTTTAGAGGGCACGGCGTCGCGAGAAGAAGAAGAAGAAGAAGAAGGCATTATACAATCCAGCGCAGAAATAGCTAATGATTACATAAATACGTGTTTAGTTTCTAAATCAATTTATTACAAAAAAGCATCACAGATAATATAAACGTATTTTGCGTGATACTAATAACGATCGTCCGCTCCGCTATTCGCTCCGCTACTCCGCTATTCGCTCCGTGATGTCCGTCGCAACCCAAGTTCGCCATCAAAAGAAAAATCAGACTGCTCGTCAGGCAATGATGATTTCTGGTTTACAAACAATTTACCGAAATAATGCAACCAGTAATGCGATAAAGCGTAATATTCAAAGCGAAGCAAGGATTTACTTTCTCGATATAACCTTGGACGAAATCAATAACAAGTATGCAAAAATTCACCAAATCGTCGAAAATGGTCGTCTTCGACCCAAAGGAACTGAAACATTTTTTGTGAAAATATACAGAGAACATTTACTGATTACAGAACGAGGTGTATATGAAATTAAAGTAGAAACATCTGCAAAAGACCGGTCGTCAGCGCAGACGACACAATATTTACAACAGCGATTCATTACCGACGGTGAAACAACTACAAAGGAAATACACGCGAGAATCATTGAGGAATCAAATGTACAAGACATCTGCATACCGGTGTTAATCGATGAAAGTTATTTCGCGACGCCTGCATCGGGACCGACATCTGCACCAGCACCGGCACATCCGCAGCATTATACTCCACATATACCAACCGATCACGCCCTCGTTATTCGAGTAAAAAAAACGATTCGATTTCACAATAATGCGCCAAATGCATTTGTGTTTATATTCGACGAAACCGAGAAAAACATCGTCGATTTTTATATGACTACCGATAATGGAATTCTGCCAAATGCAGATAAATTGAATAATTCATTTAAAGATGACTTGATTTCGTTTTTATCCCAGTTCAAATTATGTTCATAATATACACATTTATAATACAAAGACAAAACCTATAATTATATTAGTATTCGGTATTCGAAAAATTCCAATGATATGGTTGCTTCAAAATGTCGTATTTTCTATTAGTCTAATCGTCATATTGCATTATTTATACATTTATTTTAAGGCGACATTAACATCGCCCAGGGTAAAAGACTTAATTCATTGTCCAAAACAAAAATATGAAACGCTATTTGACACGATTCAGAAAGGAAACCGCGACCCTATTGATGATTATACATCGTTGGTGCCAAAACAAAGCAGTTTAGGAATACCAAATGACCACAATGCTTTACAACCGCAATATAATATGAATAATACACAATACAATCAGCAGCCAATGAACGACCCGTCGCCATCAAACGACACAATGAAAACAGAACTAAAAGCATATTTAAAAACACTTGGATTGAAAAAGAATACTTCGTTGCATAATAGATCAGCGTCGAATTCTAGTGGAATGATTACCTGAATGCACGAATGCGCGAATGCACGAATGCGTAAATACACGGTAATGTATTCTTGTTGTAATACATATACGCAATGAGTATTGATAATGGATTGCAAATAGCACACAATAATAAAATAGTACCATTACCAGACAATTACGTTGTAGAAATTCCTGCAAATGATGCGGGTGCAGGTGCGGGTGCAGCGAGAGAAAATAGATTGATTACGTATCTTTTAGAAGGGGTTGGCTGGTCTGGAAGCATATTAGTATTGATCCCATATATTTTCACCTTTGAAAAATCGATTGATTTTGCATTAAATACGGCCGGTGCATCAGGCCTACTAATTATATGTATAAAATCCAGGCAATTCCAATCCATTGCTATCAATGCCGCCTGGCTTATCGGTGGTATATACAAATACTTTGTGTAATAATGGCAAATAAGTAATACATATTCACTACGGTAAGTAAGTTAAAGATATCTACATAATATACGTATATCATACGCGACCACACCTACATCCGTCATATTATAATCGTTAGAATGCGTATATTACAGTCAGCCGAATCTGCAGCATTGCTTGCATATTTCCCGCGAACACGACTTTCTTATGAAGTAAATATTCATAAGAAAGATGAAACATATAACGAACAATGTTTTATTATTCCAAAAGGTCGTAAATATGTTGCGTGGGCGACGGAATGGAACCGGCAAAAAATAATTGCAATGATTGAAATTGCGCCGCCAACCAATAATGGAATGCAGCGGGGACGACAACCGTCGCACCAGCACCAGCAACCGCAACGATCCGACAATCCGTTTCAGAATTTCAGCCAGGAAAATGGTTGGACGCCTGGCCAGGTTTCAATCTACGATGTTTGCTTTAACGGTTCATTATCATATGGAACCGTGTTTTCAGGTACAATGTTTAAAACGATGAAGGCAAATACGCATCAACAAATTCCTTGTTTTTGTATTCAAAATGTCTATTGGTATAAAGGCAACCCGGTTTCTACAATTCGGTTCACTGATTATGTAAAATTATGCGAGCAAATATTCGTCGAACGTGATATTGTTCAGGTGTCATATACATCAAGCGGGCTTATATTCGGAGTACCTGTAATGTGTAATAATGAGGACGAAGCAGTAGAAACCATTTCTACATTACCATATCAGGTATATTCTATCCATTTTCGTAGTGATAATAATGTTCAGGATAAACCGCCGCGAATTCACCAAAAAGTGATGATGCAAACGAATCGCGATAGTCAATATAATATCTACGTGGCTGCACCATCGGCAGTGACCTCGGCAGTGACCTCGGTAGTGACCTCGGTAGTGACCTCGGCAGTGACCTCGGTAGTGACCTCGCATACAACACCATTGGCTGTACCAGTTCAGCGTATTCAATTTATAAAGCCGGTAGATGAAATGCTCACAAATATACAGGCGGTATTCATTGTCCGACCAAATGTACAAAATGATATTTATGAATTATTTGTGAAAAGAGCTTCTACGGTCGCTAGATCTACCGCGGCGTCGACATCGGCGTATGTATTTCATAATTTCGCACATATCCCGAATTATAAAACCAGTGTAATGATGAATGCATTGTTTCGCAAAATAAAAGAAAATGTGCGATTGGATACAATGGAAGAAAGTGACAATGACGATGAATTTGAAAGCACTGAACCGGATAAATTTGTTTCATTAAAGACTGAATATAAAATGGTATGTAGGCTGAATAAGAAGTTTTGCAGATGGGTTCCGATTTCAATTGTATGTGGCACGCACGGTAACGGTAACGCCCCCCACCAGGATATTATTACAGAATTACAAGTGAAACAACACGAAGTACGATATTTGCCTAAAAAATATGTGAATTCGAATGCGCGGAGGTGAACCGCAATATTACATTGGCCTCAAAAATAATTCCTCATCGATCTTCGTGTCGACTTTGTACTCTAATTGCTCTGCAATATACCTATTAAAATCGTGCATATTTACGTTACATTGCGCCATATTCGGTTCGCACCATTCAATTTGAATGAACGGTTTATATTTTTTTATCGTCTTCTCGCCCCCCTGTAAAATAAAATATTCCCAACCTTCGGTGTCTATTTTGATGAAATGTACAGGAATATTATTATCATAAAATATGTTGTCTAACGTATCCACGGTTATTTTAACAGGCAACACGTCATTAAAACGTATTGGATGGCTGCCAATTGTATGCAAGCCATTGTGCGAAATCGACGTATTTAAAATGGCATCACCCTTCACATTGGAAATGCCCATATTATATGTTGTAACATTTGTTATGTTATTAAATGCAATGTTTTCGTTTAATAATTTATATGTATCCGCAAACGGCTCAAATGCGTAGAAATTGCTCATAGGTAAATATTTCGCAAAAAGCGTATATAACCCAGATTGAGCGCCGATGTCTACTATATTTACGGGTGTATCTCTTGGAACATTGTCATAGAAATATTTGATAGATCTCTCTTCCCACATACTGTTGCTATTTCTCGTAAATGTGTATGGCGTAATCCTCAGCGTATCCTCTGTAACATTGATCGGATATTTAGGATCTCTGTTGTAATAAAATGTCGCCATTGTTTGCTTGACTGTTTACAGGATTAGAATGCTTATTTTCCGACGATTAAACTGTAATAAATATAAAACTAGATGATATTTATATTTATACTATAGTAATAACGTTTATATATTTATTACGGTTATTGTTTATAATTGATGTCACGCGGATGCATTCTTCGAAATATTTCCAACGTATTGCAACAATGGAAAACGACAGTTCCGTATATTACACCGTTCTATAAAGTATCGATCAATTCACCACAACATTTACTGCAACATTTTGCAAATTCGAATATCGGGGTCGTATGCAGTTCATCGACACAGATATGTAATGCGTCGCCTTATGTATGTAATACTCTTATTTGCAATACTCCGACTCGAACAAACATTGAAATTTTATATTCTAAACATTCACGCGTCTCTGAATACACGGTTGCAAATATAGACGAACTGAAAAAGGTGCACACGTTTATGCCGAATGCGGCTTTTTGGGTGAAAACGTGTGTATCCTCCAGCGGCGTAAATGATGCGAAGCAAATGCTCAATTACATTTGGGAGAATAAATGCATATACAATGGGTTGTTTTACAATATCGGTAATTTTTCGACCGGTCATATTCCACCATCGCTGTATTCTCATAAAATTGCGATTGATTATGTTATTAGAAATGTATTGCCTTATGCAGATGAGATTGGATTACGTACATATGCGATACATATCGATGGCGGTCGCGAGTTTATAAATGCGTCTAGTTTATCCGATATTCATTTGGTATTTAGTGACGCGCCGCATATTATGCGTAATTTAGAAAGACGCGGAATAGCATTACAGGCGTCGGTGGATCGAGTGTTCGATGTACTCCGGTGATATAATAATAATATTCTAATAATATATATCTGCCTTCTTTACTATGACACATCCGGTTGCTTCTCCTGCTGCTCCTCCTGCCGCTCCTCCTGCCGTCGTTGCTCCTTCTGATGTCGCTGCCGCTCCTGCCGCTGATCTTGCATCGTCATTTCTCTCTAAGCTCGGTTTAACCGGCGGGCGCGCACGCGGATCTCGTAAAATCCGTCTTCCCGGCGAGCATATGAACCTCCAGCCTTCCGCCCCCATCAGCGGTCAAAAAATCCGCAAAATCAAGCCTTTCGTGTTTAAAACCCGCGACCAGAAGAAGTATTTAGCTCGTTTGAAATCTTCACCTTGCAGAAGCGTGTCTGAAAAGAAATGCAAAAGCCGTAAACTCCGCCAAAGTTGCAAAATGGCCAAGGGCGCAAAGCGTTCATTTTGCCGCAGAAGGTCCAACAAAAATTACCAGAAATAAATACAAGAAAATATATACAAGAAATAAAGAATTATAATAATATAATACGAATAGTACAATATTATTATAATTACCACAACACCACAAATAATACAATGTTGTTTACCCCAAATAAATATGAAGGGCAAGTAATTGTAAAAAACGAACCATTCTTGTATAAGATATTTACTAGCCCCGCAAAATTACCAGTAAGCGAACAAATGGAGATTATAGAATTATTCGGAAAAAACCGTAATCCGGGCGAAACCAAATATAGTTTAGGAATAACGTCGGAATATATATCAACCGCTGTCTCAACGAGCCAGTTTGACTGCTTTATTTTAGTAGAAAACAGCAGTAACCGCGATAAATATATTGATAGAGGAGTTGCAGCATTTGATTATCGGCAAATATGCGATAGTGACCCATCAAAACGAATTTTGGTTTCAAATGTTTGTCGTGTCACGCGAAATGCATTTTTTGCCCAGGAGACGCAAGTAACACCCAAACCAAAAATTAGTCCTATGTATGCATTATTCGATATAATAAGGTTGTTAGCCATTGAAAAACGCATATTTTCAATATATCTGCGCGTGGATATACATAATAACGCGCATCGTGTAAATAAAGATAGTCACGAAGCATTGACAACTACCGTTTACCCGAAATATGGTTTTGCGATTGATCCGTTGTGTGTCGCTGTAGGATATACTACAATGCGTTCAGATTTTACAACGACTTTGCATATACGGAGTACGAGTACGAGTAAGGGTAAGGGTACGAGTACGATACGGTCAAAGACATCCAAGCGCAAGAATCGCGTATAATAATTTAGAATACTAATAAAATATTAGTATTTTATATACATATTCCGTATTTCGTATTCCGTATTTCGTATTTTATGGCGACTTATTTACCAATGAATCCACTAGCAGAACACAATGCGAATATTGCAATGTCTAGCAAGCAAGTTCCGATGAGTGGAACAGGGAATTTTTATGATGGCGTCGGTGGGCGAACATTTACTCAAGGCGGCGGCGGTGGATTATACTATGGGTCTAACGTCGGTGAACCCGGTTCAGAATATTCAAGAGGTACATATTCGCCGGTTGTTATTGGAAATCAAGCAAATGCGTCATCGCCTGCGTCGGTTAAATTTAGCGGCGGCGGCGGTAAACGTAAACTGACAAAAAGAAAAAGCCGTAAATACAGCCGTAGCCGCAAGCACAGTATGCTGAAGAGTCGTAAGATGAAGACCTTGCGTCGAAAACTAATAATGCGCAAGCGTCGTCAGCAGACCGGCGGAGCCGGTGCCGGTGCCGGAGGCGAAATGGTGGTCGGTTGGGGCGCTGCAAATGGCTCTAGCGTTCCAAGCGGACCAAATGCGGCTTATTCGGTTGGTGGGACCGTTACACCACAAACTACTGCGCTCGCGAATCCGGCTCAAATAACCGCATATAACAGTTGTGCCAACCGCATATAACAGTTGTGCCGCGGGAAAGTAATTACTGGCTCTGCTCCGCTCCGCTCTGCTCCGCTATAACTCTAATTGAATCAAGCATTTTCCATTTGTTTTTGGAATGGTTGATTTTATCTTGGCTTTCGCTTTTGTTTCGGTTGAAATGGTAAGCGTTCCGTCTTCTTCGTCTATTTCAATAATGTCGGCATCTTGCAGTTTCGCTTCGCGGTCGTCGGATGCTGTACCTGGCGCGGCGGCGGCCACCTTGGGCGGCTGATATTTCACATTCCATTTATCTGTATAATATCCGTCACTGTCTGTCATTATAATCTTATACCGCTGCTTGATATAGTAGGTCTGCCGCTTCAGCCATTGAGCGCGAAACACATCTTGCGGATCAATGATATCGATGACTAATGGCGATGCGTGCTTTACACGCAAAATTCGCCCCACTGATTGACACACATCCGTTTTAGGTGACGCCATTATTAGCGTCGTCAATGTTTTTATATCCAACCCTTCCGATGCCATTGCATATGTCGCAACAATCACCTTTTTACTTTCGCTCAATTTCAACGCTGCCTCCTTCATCCCGCCAACATAATAACCAACGGATGCGATATTTCGATGCGCGATTGCGTCGTGAAAATAGTCAAGAAGCGAACGATTATGTGCAAGTATCATTATTTGCTGATCTGGGTTCCCCGCGAGCTCCTTTTTAATCACGTCCAGTATAAACTCGCTGCGCCGATTATAATTACACACTTTAGAAATCATTGTACTGAATTTCGGGTTTCCGCGATAATCATATTCTGTCGCATTGAATTCAGGATCATCGATTTTATACTGAATCCCCTTCACCACTACAGAATGCGTGGTCGTATCATTCTTCTCTTTATGCACAACATCCCCAAGGAAATGCTTGAACACTTTAGTAAGACCATCCTTGCGCACCATTGTGCCTGATAATCCGAGCGTATATTTCGTCACGATTTTCATCATACATCGGCAAAATACCTCAGCAGACATATGATGACATTCATCGTAGATCGACAGACCAAACGTATCAAACGTGTCTTTCGGATACTCCTTCATCGAAAGAGACTGCAGCATACCAATCACAATATCTTTATCATCAATATCAATAATCTGCCCCTGAATCATTCCGACGCGCGCTGCAGGAAGGAATTGCTGAATTCTCTCGATCCACTGATTCAAAAGGAAACTTTTATGCACAATTACTAGAGTTTTTAGACGTAACCGAGAGATTATATTAAGCGCCATTACAGTTTTACCTTTTCCTGGATCGACGTCGAGTAACCCGCCGCCACCCATTCCCCGATTTTCCGGCTTGGTGACTTGATAAATATATTTGTCGATGATAATTCGTTGATATTCTCGCATATCTCCTGAAAATACGAGAGATTCTTGAACGGGCGAGCCTTCCGGGATGCGCGATTCCTCTGGGATTCCGTATATTTTCGTTCCGTAAAATCTTGGAATGTATATCTTTTTTGAACACTCGCGATATACCGGAAATTTAGGCGGTTGTACTGGCGCTTTAGGAATATATGCGCCGACAGTGAGGTCGTCTTTTAATGTTTTTATATCATCTGCATCCATACATTCCTTTAGAAGAGTGTATCCTCGCGGCCCATAATACGTCGACACCGTGGTGGATATATTCTCGCTCGCCATTGATTTGATGAAATCTCTCGAACAATACGATTATAAGTTATAATTTATCCAGAAAATAGTCTACGGTTGTAGATTCGAACGATGATGTTCGAGAGATTTCAATTATATTTAATGTTAGTTTTAGAATATACAAAATAAAATATAAAATTATCATATAATAATAATAACAATTTATTTATATAATCGTATATCACCGTATATCACCGTATATCGTAGAATGGACACTTTACGAACATTAATGCGTCAAGAAAAACAACACGAAATTGTTATATTTGTACTACTTGTATTATATATTGTATTTACACCGTCTGTTCCTATTGGTCTTGCCGAATATGCTGAAAGTGTATATGGACAGATTTTTGTTGTCGTAATTGCGTTTACACTGTTTTTGAGCACGAATCCGGTTGTCGGCATTTTAGCATTTTTTGCTGCATATGAATTCATTCGCCGTTCGAATCACGCAACTGGTCGCACATTTGGCGCGGAAACGGTTTCGCCAACAGAGAGGAAGAAGGCTGCTGATATGACTGCAATGAATCCTTCACCATCCCAGACACTCGAGGAAGAGCTGGTCCAGAAATTGGTTCCAATCACCCCTAATAGCGATATCGGATCTACCGATGGAGGTTCATTTCAACCCGTTCTTGGGCCGCTTTATGGTGCGACTGAACCGGACTACGATGGAGTAATGTAATGGAATGGAATAATGGAATGAATGTAATGGAATGGAATAATGGAATGAATGTAATGGAATGGAATGGAATAATGGAATGAATGTAATGTAATGGAATAATGGAATGAATGTAATGGAATGAATGTAATGGAATAATGGAATGAATGGAATGGAATAATGTAATAGAATGTATTCAATATACGTATTGAATATATTTTACGATTACCCGGTAGCTTTCGTATTCGCAGCCCCCGCCCCAGCCCCCGCAGCCCCCGCCGCCATTTCCTTGCGCGCACCCCACCATTTAATGATTCCACCAAATACAAAAAATAGAATCAATGCTACGATAATTCCAAACATAACACCTATAAATGTTTTGAATATATCACTTTCCATTATTGCGCCCCAATCAACGCCTTTCCCCTTATCTGATTTTTCATTTCCAGGCGTTGCACCTTGAAACAATATTGTCCCATCATATCCCGCATTATCACATTGAAGATAATATTCAGAATCGCTATTGTTATTGGCACCGAGCTTATTATAATAATATAACGTATTGGTCGTTGTTAATGCAGTTTTAATAGGTTTGATTGCGGTAGATGACCGATTTGCTGTATCCGTCAAATTCGTCACTGAATCTCTCGCCACGTTTATAGCATCTCTCTTGTGATAAACCACGTATGTATATGTGCCATTTTTCGTTATTAAATGCTTGGCATTATATGTGAAAAACCCAGTTTTAGGTATAAGATCGCCTAAATTGAAATTATTCACAGAAGTGATACTTTTACTCGTGCCTTCCGATGTAGGTAAATTTTGTAAAATTTCATTCATTATATCGGAGCTATGTTTTCCGCCATTTCCAACTTCGATTGGAATACATATGATGAGGTTATCGCCGCCGTTTTGACTTGTATGATATGCCAGCATTTCTGCTTTTGCATATGTTCCATCATATTGATGTAATGATGGCTGGTATATTTCAATTCTAACCGGTTTATACTCGAGTTGATTGTATTTTACCGGGAAATATGATGTTTGATCGTATGGAATTAGAAGGTAGTTATTTTTCTTTGTAACAACACACGCGCTAGGATTATAAATAAATGAAAGAGTACAGTTTGAAGTGCAACTACGGGTCTCGTCGCTATCTACACTTGCGCGTACATTTACTGGCGCATCATCACCGATAGGCATTTATATGTAATATTATATATCTCTTTGCGATTACTATATATAATATTATATATAAATTATGTATATGGAATAAAATGAAATTAACACGACATAAAATACGAAAGTTACATAAACAGAAAAACCAGAGTTTGAAACGAATTAAAGATGGTAGTAAACCTAAACACCATAAAAAACATAACAACAACACATTTAGACAAAAAAACAGAGTAGATGATTCTGATAGTAATAAGAATATCGCCCGTTTCCGTTTGTCTCATTTATTCAATAAAACACTAAAATCATATATACCTGCAAAAGAATTGGCGCGTATAAATAAAAAATACAAAGAGAACCGGTATCAACGGCGTATTCGAAAAATGATTCCCTACGGTAAACGAACCGGTATAATGACGGGTGGGGCGGATGAGCCTCGAGCAGCGCCGCCGGGATGGGAACTATTATATGACCCCCAAAGCCGACCTTATTATGGTAACCCAACTCTGAAAATAACACAATATGAATATCCAGAAGT
>SXGT01092146.1_pt1 | contig 14027 bp, 12 predicted proteins | sample 3176221 | NCBI WGS metagenome assembly SXGT01 (sample SAMN11356862, study PRJNA531348) | freshwater metagenome | isolation source: freshwater sample F1-120 | place: China: Fuxian Lake, Yuxi | collected 2017-12-25 | reverse complement strand
CGTCGGCTACTCGCCGGGCGGTCCCTCGCTCAATCCAGGCTCGATGGACATCTCGGCGGCGCTTGCCGGCTCCTGGTCGACCGTCGCGGCAGACGTCGCGCCGTTGACGCTGACGGCGTCGACGCGCCCGACCATCGGCACCAACTGGACGATGAGCGTCGACAACATCCCAGCCAACGGCGTGATCGGCTTGGACTTGCTGAGCCTCACGGATCCAAACATCCCCGACCTCGCCGCATTTGGCGCGCCTGGCTGCCAACTGCGCGCCGGAATCGGCGGCCCGAGCGACCTGAGCTTCTTCTACTTCGCCTTCGGCACGGCGACGCACCCGGTCGTGTTCCCGATCCCGAACGATCCTTGGTATGTCGGCTTCGACCTCTTCGTCAGTTCGGTTGTGTTGCAGAGCCCGCCGATCAACGCCGCCGGCGCCATCACCGCCAACGGCATCAAGGGCCACATCGGCACCTTCTAGCAGCGGGCTGCCAGCAGCCCGATGAAGAAGGACCACGGCCGCGACGAATCAGGATCGGCGCGGCCGTTCGTGTTTGCCGGAGGAAGGCCCTTTGCCTCAGGGTTGAAGGTCGAACTGCAACCCAGGCGATGACGACAAGCCGAGCAACGACGGCGTGCACGCCAACGCGTCCCAGAACCACACCGTCTGTGCATGCAGCGACAGACCGGCGAGCACCGACGATGGCGGGATCCCGAACTGGCAGTTGCCGACGCCGTTGCCGTCGCTGAAGACGGAGGCAGTGAGCAGCAAAGGATTGGCAACTTGCAGGTGCATCAAGAGACCGATGCCAAACGGATCCGAACCAGCGACATCGCCCTGACTCGCGACACCCAGCAGGCCGAAGCCAAAGACCGGGGCTTGACTCGTGCGCAACGTGAACGCAGGGTTGCCGATGACTGGCGAGTTGATCGCGGTCAAAGTGTGCGAACCGCTGCATCCTGGCGTGCCGACGCCATAGTGCGCGACGCCGACGACAGCAGGGGCCACCGGCGCAATCCGGTAGACGCTGCCGCCGATGTCGCACAGATAGAGTTCGCCGTAGGCATCTTCGCCAAAGGAACTGATGCCGACGAGCGTGCTCGGCGGCGGCGGTGCGAGTTGGGCCGTGAGGTCGACCAACTGCGTGACTGCGCTGCCGTTGTGCCGGAGCGCCCACACCTTCTTGCGGGCGAAGTCACCAAAGAAGTATGCCCCGCGCCAATCCGGCGCCGCGATGCCGCGATAGACGTAGCCGCCGATCACCGCGCCGGCTGGGCTGATGCTGCTGTAGTCGTGCAGCGGCACCGTGAGATTGGCGCCGTGGCACGCGCAGACCAGGTTGTTGGTGTTGCAGAACGTGCCGGACATGCACGACCAGCCGTAGTTGCGCCCGCCTGGCGATCCCGCAGGCTCGTAGTCGATCTCTTCGTGCATGCCGCCGACGTCGCCGATGTAGAGGTCGCCGGTCAGTCGATCGAATGAGAAGCGCCACGGATTGCGCAGCCCCATCGCCCAGATCTCGTCGAGCGGATCGCCTGCTCCGACGAAGGGGTTGGACGGCGGGATGCCGTATGCAAGCGGCGGTGCCGGGTGGTCCACGTCGATGCGCAGGATCTTGCCAAGCAGAGTGTCGGTGCGTTGCGCGCTATTCTGCGGATCATCGGGCCACGTCGGCGCAAAGCTGCCGCCATCCCCGAGCGAGATGTAGAGATAGCCATCTCGACCAAACGTGATCATGCCGGCGTTGTGGTTGCCGTAGATCAGCTGCGTCTCCAACACCGAGACGCCGGACGCTGGGTCCACCACGTCAGGATCAGCCGCGCTGACCGTGAACCGCTTCACGTAGGCGCGGGGCCACGGGAATCCCGTGTAGAACACATAGACGAAGCCGTTGGTCGCGAAGTTCGGATGAAAGGTCAGCCCTAGCATGCCGAGTTCGCCGCTGAACGAAACGACGAAGCCCGCCGTCAGGTCGAGGAAGGGAGCCGGCAGCAAGACGCCGTTCTTGACGATGCGCACGCGCCCGTTCTCCTCGACGAGAAACACGCGCTGCAGATCGCCTGCGGGCGCGGCGACGTGCGTTGGGCGCACGAGTCCGGTCGCCACCACCTCGAGTCGCAACGGGCTCTGCGCCACCGCAGCCAATGGGAACAACGTGAGGATCAACATCGCCGAGCGGAATGACATAAGGACTCCGAGGGTTGGGGAGGCGGAGTGTCCCCGCGGCCGGCGGGCGTGGCAACTTGGTCGAAATGCTGTTGGCGTAACGAATGGGCACGTCACCGTGCGCCCGCGATCGAGTCCCGCGTCTCGCCACGCCGTGCCACCCGATGCAGTGCGAGTCGACGGCAGGCTCTGCGCGACTTCGCCTGCGTTGTCAGGCCTTGCACCGATCCGCACCCATGCCTCAGCGCGGGCAAGCCGATCCGCCGTGCGGGTTGGCGCCAAGGCGCAGGTCCTGTCGTACGGCGCGCCTCACTGCGGAGCGGGCAGGTCCACCGCATCGCGGTCGACGTCGAGAATCAACACGACGCGCGGCTCCGTGCCGAAGTTCGCGGCTTCGTGTTCGGCCTGGCCATCGAACACCATGCACTTGCCGGGACCCCAGTGGATCGTGGTGCCAGCGACGCGCATGCCGGACTGCGGGTTGGTGAACACGCCGAGGTGACAGCGCAGCACGTCGAGGGTGCCGTTCTTGCCGTCGTTGTGCGGGATGATGTGCGTGCCCGGCATCATCATCGAGAACGCCGCGCGCTCGACGCCTTTGATGCTCTTGATGATGCGCGCCGTCTCCGGGATGCGCTTCTGGTTCTCTTCGCACGCGGCGGCCAAGTGCCAGGTCGTGTCGCGGCTGTAGAACACGTAGGTCCGCCAACTGCCGGTGTAGCCCTCTTTCTGCGGCCACTCGGCGTAGTCCTCGACCGTGAGCCCGCGTGCTTCGGCGAGAATCGTCGCGTACTTCGATTCTAGGTAGCGCGTGAACGGGAAGGTCGGCGCTTCCCACAGCATCTGCGGGCCGGTGGTCATACGGAGAAGATGGTGTTGGCGATCGGGCAAGCGGTCAAGGGGCGGCAGCCATTGCGCGTTGGCCCGGACGGTCGCGCTCTCTTGGGACCGAGCCTTCTGCGCTGCGCAAACTGACGATCGAGTAGAAGGGCCACCGAGCGGTAGAGTGCCGCGCCAACCCAGTCCCCCATGCGCACCCACCACCTCGTCGCCTTGTCGGCAGTCATCGCCATCGTCGCTTGCTCCAGCCAAGATTCCGCCGCCAAGGGCTCCACAGCCCCAGTGGTAGGGCCCGTTGCGGCCGCACCGCAGCAACCGAAGTCGCTGAAGGCAGCGATGGAGGCGATCGAGGAAGACTGGAAGGCCGTCGAAGGCGCGATCAGCCAGCTGCACAAGGGCGCAACCGCCGACCTCGCTTCGACCGAGACCGCCGCGCGCCGCGTCGCGCAGGCGATGCGATGCGCCTACGACCCGTTCGAGGACAAGGAAGTCCCCAACTTCGCGACGATGGCGAAGGAAGCGGAGGCGGCATTGAACGCCTTTGCCGAAAGCTGCAAAGAAGGGAACAAGGCCGCGTTGATGGATCTCGGCAAGACGCTGCAAGAGCAACACTGCGCGCGCTGCCACGACGCGACGGAAGAAGCGCGAGGCTGAACGCGCAAAGCGGTCACGGCGCGATCGTGACCTCGAGGTCGTTGCGGGCCCACCACACCACGCTCGAGGCAAAGTCGACGTCGACGGCCTGCACGTCGAACTGGTAGCCGACCAGGGATGCGGTCCCGGGCACAGTCAGAGTCAGATCATTCGTTCCACCAGCCCCCAGAATCGCGAGGCTGTCGACCAGGATGTTGGCGATGTCGATGCGCGCATCGCCAACGCGAACGAAGCCTGGCAGCGTGATCGGCAATGCGCCGACAAAGCGAGGCGTGACGAAGCGCCACGCGAGCGAGCCGCTCGCGGTGAAGGGATAGGAGTAGCGGAACTGCGTGATCTGGCCGACGCGCGGCGCGGCGATCGTCGACATCGTGCGTAGACAGCCGGTTTCGAGTTCCCAGGTGTCAGCGAAGAAGCCCGCCGCGTCGCGGCCGCCAAACATCACCGCCTTGGCACGCTGTGCGTCATAGACGACCGCCGATCCGTGGCGACCGCTCGGTGCCGCACCCTGCGTTTGCGACCACGTCGTGCCGTCCCACGCCCACGAGTCCGCGTAGTTGGAAGCGAAGGCAAAGTCTGCGCCACCGACCAAGATCGCGCGACCGCACGCAGAATCGAAGGCCATGCGTGCTTCGTGGCGCGCGGTCGGCGCGTTTGGTGTCGAGCGCAGGGACCACGTCGAACCTTGCAGCACATAGGTGTCGCCCAGTGTCTGCGATGCGCTGCTGCCGCCGAACACGACGAGTTCATCGCGCTCGGAGTCGAAGGCCATCGCCGGTCCGCGTCGACCTTGCGGCCCCGCGTTCGTCGTGCGCTGCGTCCACGTCGCGCCGTCCCAATCCCACACATCGGCGAGGAAGGTCGATGGGTATTCGTAGCCGCCGAAGGCAACGACCTTGCCGCGCAGGCTGTCGTAGGCCATCGCGTGGTAACCACGAGGGGGCGGTGCCGAACTTGGCGTCGCTTGAGTCCACGCAGTCCCGTCGAACTCCCACGTCTCGTCGACGAAGCCGACGATTGGAACGAAGCCACCGAACATCACGAAGCGCTGCCGACGCTCGTCGAAGGCCATCGCTTGGCCCCAGCGCGCGGACGGTGCGTTCGACGGCGACAGTTGCGACCACGATGCGCCATTCCAGTTCCAGGTGTCAGCGAGGCCATTGGCACCGTCAAAGCCACCGAACAGAATCGCCCGCGAACCGTATGGGTCAGCGGCCATGGCGAAACTGTTGCGCGCCGATGGCGCGTTGGCCGTCGTCATCTGCACCCAACCGGTTGGACCTTGGTCGACTGGGTAGGCACCCTGGTCGGCGCGCGTGCCATCCGGATCGAGCGGGCTCGTCGGATCGCCGGCGTCGACGCATGGCGAGGTCGGCAGCAAGGTGTAGTCGCCGTTTGCTGCACTGGTGAACTGCGGGTCCGCCGTGAGATTGCCCGTGCCAGCGAAGCCGCCTTGCACGGTCGAGTAGGTGCCGACGATCGAGGTGCCCACGTTGTAGGGCGAGCCAAAGGCGCGCATCTGGTAGCCAGCATTGCCCCAGACGATGCAGTCCTTGACGACCGCAGAACCGTAGTTCGCGACGCTGATGCCGCCTTGGTGGCCAAAGGCCCAAGCATTCGCGCTATTGCCGGTCACTGTGCAGCGCTCGAAGGTCATCACCGCGCCTTGCCCTTCGCACAAGGATGCGCCGCCCGAGGCCCACGCGCGGTTGTTGCGGATCAAGCAGCCGCGAAGCGTGACGCGGACATTGAGCCCGCCAGCGTGGATGCCGCCGCCAAAGGTGCCGGTGCTCAGCGCGTTGTCCACCAACTGACAGTTATCGACCAGCAGCTGCGTGTTGGCCGCGCCGACGAAGATGGCGCCGCCGTAGTAGTCCGATCCGTACGAACTCGGGAACGGTCGTCCTTTGCCGCCGCGGAGCTTGAACCCGCGGATCGTGGTGCCCGCAGGCTCGCTGTTGCTGACATTGACGACGGTCGTGTTGCCGTTGCTGCCATCGATCGTCGTCAGCGTCGGTCCCGCGAGTCCTTCGAGCAGGATGCGCTTGCCGAGGAAGTCGATGTTCTCGAAGTAGACGCCGGGCAGGACGTGCACCGTCGCAACGGAAGGCGCAGCGACGATCGCCGACTGGATGGTCGGGTGCGTGCCCGGAACGACGTAGATCGTCTGCGCGCCGAGCGACGCGCAGGTCGCCAACGCGATTGCAGTGAAGTTGAAGATACGCATGAGTTCGCCCACCTATCAGCCCGTTGGAGAGCGGCTGCGTGGCCGAGAGCCTGGCAGCAGGGGCGAGATCAAGCAGTGCGAACGGAGTCGAACCTGGGGATTCGACGTTGTTCGCACGACGCCGAGATCGTCCCGGATGCCGGGCTTGCATGCAGCGTGCGTTCTTCAACGGGCTGCGAGTCCGAAGGAAGTTGATCCGCAGCCAACTGCCTGGAATGCGCAACGCGTCGCGTTGTGACAGCCTTTGCTCGAATCGCATGGATGCGTGCGCTCGCGCTGTTGCTACCGCTGGGCGATGGCAGCAGTCGCAGCAGCCCGACAGTCCGGCCACGTCAAGGTCGCATCGCGCAGCAACGCACGCTTCGCGCCCGCGCAGAAACCCGACCACTGCACGGCGTGCCGCATGCGACGCGCACCATCGACCTAATGCAGAAGAAACCTGTCACGCGAGCGCGGCGTGCGCATTCCAGGTGCAAGGGAAGCCGCATGCCGGCACCGCTAGAGCGCCCCAGCCTGAACCGAATCGCTTCAACAACTCACCAGACCCACCAACTCATGCTCCGCAACCGATCGCTGCTCCTTCGCGCCTCGCTCGCCTGCCAGATGGCATCGCTGTGCGCATCTGCCGATGCGCAGCAATGGACCTTGCTCAACCCAGCCAACCGGCCGTCCCCGCGCTCGTCTGGCATCTGCTGGGACAACGACCGCGGCGTCGGCGTCCTGTTCGGCGGCTATGCCGGATCCAATGCCATCACGCTGTCGGACACTTGGGAGTTGACCAACGGCAACTGGATCCAGCGCGCCCCCGCCAATGCGCCGCTCGCGCGTTGGGCCAACGGCATGACCTACGACCGCGCCCGCCAGCGCATGGTCCTGTTCGGCGGTTACTCGCCGCTCGCGCCGGGCGTTGGCGCGATGAACGACACCTGGGAATACGACGGCACGGACTGGACGCAGCGCACGCCGGCCAACTCGCCGCCGCGCCGCTTGTCCATGAGCATGGTGTACGACGTGGCCCGCGGCCGGGCCGTGATGTTCGGCGGCTTCGAGTATCCGTCGACTTACTACAACGACACGTGGGAGTGGGATGGCATCAACTGGAAGCAACGCGCCACCGCCAACGCGCCGAGCCCGCGCATTGGCTTGATGATGGCCTACGACGAATCGCGCAACACGACCCTCGCGTTCGGCGGCGGCGACGGCAACCAGATCCTCGGGGACACGTGGATCTATGACGGCAACAACTGGACGCAGAAGTTCCCGTCGACCTCGCCGAGCGCACGCTGGGCCAGTTCTTATGCCTACGACGGCTCGTGCGGCGCAGTGACGCTGTTCGGCGGCGCCAACACTTTGTTCGCGTTGATCCACAACGACATCTGGCAGTGGGACGGCGCGAACTGGGTGCAGGTCCCGAGTTCAGGCATCGACAACCGCCACAGCCTCGCGATGGCCTACGATCCCGCCTCACGTCGCTTGATCGGCTTCGGCGGCGCGAGCCCTGCCGCGCAACTCGGCAACGAGACCTGGCAACTCGACGGCGGCTGCGACCGCACGATGTCGGTGATCGATCCGCCACTGCTCGGGCGCAACGCGGTGTTCCAATATTCCTATCCGCCGAGCGCGGCGTTCCGACTCGCTTGGCACTTCTTGACGCTCCACTTCGCCGGCGCGTTCCGCCTGCAGGTGCCTGGCTTCTCGGTGGTCGGCGACGTGCGCATGGACCTGGCGAACATCCGCATCCAAGAACTCGTCCTGCTCGGCCCGACCGGCAACTCGCCGCTGACCGTCGCCATTCCCAGCGATCCGATCTTCCTCGGCTACGAGTTCGACGTGCAGTCCGTCGACATCGACTTCGTCAGCAATCGCATCTACCTCGCGGCGAACGACGTCGAAGCCGTGATCGGCCCGATCGAACCGCCGACCGCATTCCAGATGGTGAACCTGACGGCAGGCAGCTTCTCGATGGGCTCCAGCGCCATCGGCGGCGCATCGGCGCCGGTGCATGCGGTGAACATCACGAGGCCTTTCTGGATGACGAAGCATGAGGTCACGCAGGCCGAGTATCAGGCCCGCATGGGCGCCAACCCTTCGATCTTTCAAGGCGGCAGTTACCCGAACGCTGCGAACCGCCCGGTCGACAATGTTTCCTTTGCGCAAGCGGAGGCTTATTGCGCCGCGGTCCAAGCAGCGGAAGGCGCCGCGGGCCGCGTTCCACCCGGCCACGTCTACCGATTGCCCACCGAAGCCGAATGGGAATACGCGTGCCGAGGTGGCGGCTCCACCGAATGGAGCGTCGGCACTTCGCTCGCATGTCCGGCTGCCAACCACGCGACCTCGGTCTTCGCCCGTTGCGTCAACCAGACGACGGTCGTCGGCAGCTACGCCGCCAATGCGTTCGGGCTCTTCGACATGCACGGCAACGTCGCCGAATGGGTGCAGGACCGCTGGAACGGCACCGCCAACTACCCTTCCACCACGGTCAGCGACCCCTACGTCAGCACTGGCCCGTTGAACGTGCTGCGCGGCGGCGCCTGGAACCAGATCGCGGACCAATGCCGCTCGGCGGCGCGCGGCACGGTGCTGCCGGGACTCACCAACTCGTCGAACGGGTTCCGCATGGTGCTCGGTCCGATCTTGCCCTGAGTACGGATCTGAGTCGCGCCACCACGCCGCGGTGCCCGCATCGGTCGCCGCTGGCGATGCGCGCTGCCTTCGCCATCAGCGCCGACGCGCCCGGATGCAGCCTTGGACGACTTCGAGCGTCTGCTTTGGCATCGATCGCCACGGCTCGGCAAACCCCATCCGCATCCGATCGTCCACCTCGACTCGTCTGTGCTCCTCGAAGGCGAGCACTTCGAAGCCAGCGCGTTCGAAGCGCGCGACGAACTCAGAAGGCCGAAGCCGGGTGCAGCCAAAGACCAGCTGCAGATGCGCGGGCTCGCGCAAGAAGTCCAGCGGTCCGTGCGATGCATCGCCGTAGGTGGCGTGGTCGATCCCGTCGATCGAATGAACCGCGATGCCGCCGCTGCGCATCACGCGCGCCATCTCATCGAGGACTGCGTCGACGTCCGGCACGTGCTCCAAGAAGGACACGCTGGAGCAGTAATCGACTTCGCCTTGGGCCATGGGCAAGCGCTCGGCGGAGCCATGGATGAGTCGCAGACGGCTGCCGTCGATGCCGGCAGGATCCCCGAGCCAGAGTTTCGGCAAGTCGAACCCATCGAGCGCGGCGAGGACCTGCTGACGGGTCCTTCTTGCCCAAGGGGCCAGATGCTCTGGCGCAGCCAACATGGCGAGCGCGAGACGCAGCAGCGCTCGCGTCGCGGTTTGTGGGTCTTGCGGCGGATCGAGATCGACACCGACCGCCAAGCGTGCCCCGCACAGCACATGGACCATCAAGGTCCCGAGCGGATGGATCGAACCGCAGCCAAGTTCGAGCACCGTCGCGCCATCCAGCTTGCACTCGCCGGACTCCACGTGCCCTGCGATCATGGCCGCGCACGCTGCTGGACGGGTTCGCGAGAGTCGGTTGCTCGACGCTTCGGTGCGCTGCTCGATCTCGATGCCGAGCACGCCCAGTTGGTCCGCAAGATCGCCAACGTGCAACGCAAGCTCTGGCGCTCGCAACCGCTGGCGAAGTTCGAGCGCCAAGTCGCGCGTCGAAAACGGCGCGAGCCGAGGATCTGGCTCCGCCTCGAGGCGACGCAGGCTTCCGCTCGGTCCTTCCGTGGGCAGCGTCATGCGCCAACACCATCGCCGCAACAAAGCGAGCGCGCCAGCGTCGGCTCGGCTGGGACAGGATTTGCCGTGCGCAACACCTGCCGATCCATTCGCGCAAGGCAGCGACTGCGATGGCTACAGCGGCGGCGCCAACACGAACCGCAACCCGTGCCAGGGGAAGTCCGCATCGCGCGAGGTGCGGGGCGCAAATCCACTGCCCACAGCCGGACCGTAGAACCAGTTGTAACTGCCGCCGCGGACCGGCACGGGATCGCCCACCGGAGTCGGCAGGTGCGGATTGAGGAATACCCCGGCCACGATGGCATCCCAGGAGTCGTAACACCACTCCGCGACATTGCCGTGCATGTCGCAAAGCCCCAGTTGGTTTGGTGGATAGCTGCCGACAGCAACTACCCCGGCATAGCATCCCTGCCATCCGACGGATCTGCACGTGACGATGGACTGCGACGCATCCAGCCCCCTGGCATCGGAACAAGAGAGGGTGTTGCCGACGTTCCAGATGGTGGTCGTTCCGGCGCGACAGCATCGCTCCCACTCGGCCTCGGTCGGCAAGCGATAGACATAGCCCGGCATCAACCGGTTCGCCGCGGCTTCGCGCGCGGTAAGGAGCGCGCAGAATGCCTCGGCCTGGGCGAAGGTGACCGAACCGACCGGCACCTGCGGCGGCGAGCCGGGCCTCAAGCCGGTGACGCTGTCGTAGAGCCCGTTCGTCACTTCAAACTTGGCGATCCAGAACGGGTAGTCGATTGCGACCTGCACGAAGGGTTGGTTCTGGTCGCAGTAGTGCGACTTTGACATCAGAAACGTGCCCGGCGGGATCGCGACGAGGTCCAGCCCTTGGCCGAACTGGCCAGCGCCGATCCTGAGTTCGAGGTCGTTGTCGCCCCAAGCCAGCGTTTGCGAAGCAGGCTCGTAGTCGAGCGTCTGCACGTCGAACTCGAGACCGAAGAACACCGCGCTGCGCGGCACGCCGATCTGCATCGCCACCGTTCGTGACGCATCGAAGACCATGAACTGCTCGTAAAAGACCTCGTTGATTCCCAGCCGGCAGGAACCGAGCACCGTGAAACCGGGCGCCGGCGTCGGGAAGGTCCGCGCCGAATGGGAAGCAATCAGGAACCAACCCAGATTGCCGACCGCGGTCTGCGGATAACCCGCCTCCCACGCGCCGACACCGCCGAGTTCGGGCGCCTGCACGAGCGTCAGCGTGCGACCCGTTTGCGTTGGCGCCGTCGAAGCGAAGGCGAGGCCGAAAGCCAGGCAGAGGGCGAGGGCTGCGACAGGCTCACGGTGAGAAGCGGAACCGAACCGGACTGAGGTTGTGATCATGGCGTCGAGGGTTGCGGGCAAACGCCACAGCTCGCCGCGATCGAGGCGTCATGAGCAGCAGCGCGACCTGCGTGGGTCCGGACGCTGCGCCAGGGTTGCGGGATTCCGGCGATGCCGCTCCCGCGGCGGCAAAGAGAGAGGGTCAGGGCTTGGTGAGCTGCTGGAACGGCCTGAACACACCGTCGAAACCGTGCCAGTAGGCGCCGAAGTTGCGGAACACCGAGGCGTCGTAGGCGACGCCGTTGTAGACCGCGACGAAGGGGCCTGCGACCGCGCCGCCCACGAAGGCGAACGGCATCCAATACCACTGTTCTTGCGGCACTCCCTGACGGCACAAGTCGACGCCGCCGGTGATCGGACTGACGGCCGTGCCCGCGATGGTGGCGCAGGATGGGAGCGGCAGCGACAGAGCGAGGAGGGCCAGCCAAGAACGACGCGCGGTAGTAGATGTCATCGCTTGCATCGTGGCGTATGCGCGGCTGCGGCGAAAACATTTCGATTCCGGCATCGCCTGTGCGCCGCGTCAGTGCCCACTTCGATCGGACCGCGGCCGTGCAAGCGCCGCCCGGCCTGCTATCCTCCCCGCCCCAAAATGGACGGCGACGAACTTCCTGAGCCCTACAACGCCCGCATGCACCTGGGCGGCAAGCTGTCCTTCCGCGCGCGGCTCAAGGACACCGACGAAGATCCCGGCGACCGGCTCGTTCTCGGCGGCAAGAACCCGCCGAGCCTGTTGGAACTGTGCCCCGATGACGGCCGCCCCATCGAGATCGAGATCGGCTCCGGCAAGGGCGCCTTCTTGGTCGCCTCGACCGAGGCCCGGCCCGAGACCTTCGTGCTCGGCATCGAAGCAGCCGCCGGCTACGCACAACACGCCGCGGCCAAGCTGCACGCGGCCGGCAGGACCAATGCGCTGCTGCTCGTCGACAACGGCAAGCTGTATCTCGAAGACCGCGTGCCCGAGGCGTCGCTGACCGCGGTTCACGTCTACTTCCCGGACCCCTGGCCCAAGCGGCGCCACAGCGGACGGCGGTTCTTCACCGACGAGGTCACCGCCGTGCTCGCGCGCGCGATCGTCGACGACGGCCACGTATTCGTCGCGACCGACAACGCAGGCTATGGCGGCCAGGTCGCGCGCGTCATGGGCGCGGCCTTGGACTTCGCGTTCGATGAAGCCGAGCGCGACCGCCGCATCGCAAGCGGACCGGGCCACGCCTTCTCCCCGACCAACTTCGAACGCAAGTACATCGAAGAAGGCCGCATCATCCGTCGCTACGCCTTCCGAAGGCTGCCGCGCAACGGCGCGCCTGACCCGCGATGACCTGGACTCCGATCGGCAACAAGAGCGCGATGCGATTCGAGCCCGGGCATGCGGTGCGCGTGCAGGATCGCTGGATCGCGGTGTTTCGACAGCAGGGCGCAGACGGCGCCGAGCACCTGCTCGCGATCGACAACGCCTGTCCGCACGCGAGCGCGCCGCTCTGCGACGGCGCGGTGCTAGAAGGCAAGGTCGTCTGCTCGCTGCATCTCTGGCAGTTCGATCTCCGAACTGGCGCCTGCGATGTCGGCACGCAATGGAATGTGCGGACCTATCCGGTGCGCGTGCGAGGGGACGAGGTCGAGATCGACCTCGTGCCGTGAAGTCCACTCACTGCGGTCGCTGCAGTTCGAAGCCAACCTCACTCGACGTGCCAAGCCCCGTGCGCGCCGATGCCGGCGGCAGCCACAAGGCCGGAGCAATGGTTGGCGTCACCGCGCGCGACAGACGATGGAGCATTTCGATCGGGGACTGCTGTCGCCCGGCGATTTGCCACGTCGTGACGAACGGTCGACGCAGCGTGTCATGCTGCGCGACGCCGGACGCCGGCTGTTTCTTTCCGCCTGCCTCGACCTCGCCGCGACGCGGCAAGAATGGATTGCCCAACGCCAAGGCTCCGAAGAGCAGGGCGGCGGCCGACAGCAGGCTTTGGGAGGCTCGCATGCGGATTGCGTTCGACGAATCGTTGGCGCAGAAGCGGCGGAAGAATGTCGCGACTGCAGCCCATTCTGCCAAGGGGGTAGCGAGTTTCCGTCCCACCGTCAGCGCCGGAGCGGGTCCCAGAGGCCCCGGTCGGGGCCGGTGTTCCGACCGCGCCATGGTCGCGCGCGAGCATTCGGCCGACCGGACCTCTAGTCTCCTCGCCCCTTTCCCTATGACCCGCAAGACGCGACCAACGTGACCGACGGCATCCAGAAGGACCGGCTCGAGAAGCTCCAGGCAATGCAGCAGGCCGGAGTGGACGCCTACCCCCCGCGCGTTCAAAAGGGCATTCCCATCGGCCCGGTGCTGGCCAACTTCGACGCGCAGATGGGTCAGTTCGTGACCTTCTGCGGTCGGCTCGCGCAGATCCGCGACTTCGGCAAGTTGCGCTTCTCACACCTCACCGATCGCAGCGGTTCGATCCAAGTCGGCTTCGAACGCGACCGACTCCCTGAGTTCTGGCCCGAGCGCAAGCGCATCGAGGCCAACGACCTCGTCTCGATCACCGGCGAACTCGGTCGCACCCAGAAGGGCGAGCCGACGCTTTGGGCTCGCAACGTCGTGCTCGCGAGCAAGGCGCTGCGCGCCGCACCGGAGAAGTGGCACGGCCTGCAGGACCAGGAGCAACGCTATCGCCAACGCTATGTCGACTTGCTGGCGAGCGAGGACGTGCGCAAGACCTTCATGCTGCGCAGCCAGATCGTGCGCGAGGTGCGCGCCTACTTCGACGGGCTCGGCTACTGCGAGGTCGAGACGCCGATCCTGCAGCCGATCTTCGGCGGCGCGGCAGCGCGGCCGTTCACGACGCACCACAACGCGCTCGACATGCCGTTGTTCTTGCGCATCGCGCCGGAGCTTTACCTCAAGCGGCTCATCGTCGGCGGCCTCGAGCGCGTCTACGAGATCGGGCGCGTGTTCTAGTTCAATACTAAAATTATTTCCGTCAATCAACTTATCTTTTTTTAGAGAATCCAATAATGGTGTTCCCTGATTTCCTTGACCAGCAGTTACTGTCATTTCTATTTCGTGCTTCATTGGCATTTCTGCAGTTGAAGTAT
>SXGT01676347.1_pt1 | contig 14028 bp, 16 predicted proteins | sample 3176221 | NCBI WGS metagenome assembly SXGT01 (sample SAMN11356862, study PRJNA531348) | freshwater metagenome | isolation source: freshwater sample F1-120 | place: China: Fuxian Lake, Yuxi | collected 2017-12-25 | reverse complement strand
CACCGGCACCGCCGCCGAGGTCACCCCCGTGGGCCAGATCGGCGAGTACAGCTTCACGCCGGGCGAGTTGAGCCTGGGGTTGATGGAGGATTATGGGCGGCTGGTGCGGCGTCAGGGGTAGGGGCGGGCTCTCAGGTGACGTAGCGATCTGCCGAACACCATCCCGAACTGCCGAATTGGCTCAAACGCGACGTTTGGCGAGTCTGCCTTTGGGAACGTAACTTATGCCCGTACGGTCCGTCTCGCCCTCACCAGACCCACCAAGCCTAGTCCCGATCGGCGCCAACCCTTAAAGGGCGCGCTACGGCGTTTAGGTCATCGACGCCCACCACCGGACGCCGCTCGCTTCGTGGGCCGGGAAGCAGACGGTAACGGCGACCGACATCGCTCTGGTCTGTCCCAACTGTCCCCGCGCGGTGCACGCCCTGATGCGGAGTCGGATGCAGGCCACGACGACATCCGCATAGCCTCAAGGAGAAGCTCGCAGCCCCTCCCTGAGATACTGGCGCCTTTTTCCGCCGGCTTGGGAATGCCTGCTGTGGTTGTGCGATGCTCCTTCTGCGGATAGCGTCGCCATAACGCGGGTTCACGCCACAATCACAGCGAACATCCGGGGGCGCTTTGACTGAAATCAGGTTTCTGGCCAATGAGGCCCGCAAGGCGGAAGGGCTCGCCTATGCTGGCTTCGAGACATTCCGGGGCTCGCCCTACAATAGCTGCGCCAGAGAAACCGGGCAGAACAGTCGAGACGCCCCGGGCGGAGCAGGACCGGTTCGCGTCAGGTTCCGGCTCCTGCATATCGACCGGAAGGACGTGCCCTTCGCAGACAGCCTGGAGCATTCCGTCCGGGCCTGTCTGAAAGAGCCGGGCGACGAGAAGACCCGCCTTCATCTCGAAACGGCGCTGAAGACCGTGAGCGATCCCGTGTTCAAGGTACTTGAGATCGCGGACTTCAATACGACGGGTCTGACGGGCCCGACCGATGATCCGCACTCGGTCTTCACCGCGCTCGTCAAGGGCGACGGCGTCACCAACAAGCTCGGGGAAGACTCGGCAGGCTCCTTCGGGATCGGCAAGAATGCCGCCTATGCCGTCTCGGCCCTGCAGACGGTCATCTACTCGACGCGTTACCGCGACAGTGCGACCGGCGAGACGCTTTTCGCCGCGCAGGGGCGGCTGCGACTGATCTCGCATCAGGATGAGGCCGGTCCGCGCTCCGCTGAAGGCTACTGGGGCAACCCGGACTTCACGGCGGTGGAGGACGTGACCGCCGTACCGGCCTGGATGGCGCGTTCTGAGATCGGCACCACGATCTTGTCCATGGGCTTCATCGAGCAGCCCAACTGGGCGGGTAGGATGACCCTTTCGCTCGTGACCAACTTCTTCGTCGCCATCGATAGGGGGGAGATTGAGTTCGCCGTGGAAGACACGGTGATAAACGCCGTCTCGCTCGACAGCATCCTCGCTGACAGCACCCTGCAAACCCTCGCCGAGGAAACCGCCCAGCTGGCGGAGCTGGAGCGCGCTCGCCGCCTTCTGCGCTGCACGCGCTCCGAAATGGCGACCCGCCATTCGATATCCATCAAGGAGCTCGGGGATTTTACCCTTCACCTGCTCGTTGAGCAGGACCTGCCGCGCGAAGTGCACATCCTGCGCAACGGCATCTACATCACCGACAATTTCCGGAAGTTCGCAATGCCGCTGCGCCAGTTCCCCGGGACGCGCGAGTTCAGCGCCGTTCTGGAGCCGGCGAGAACAGAGGCCGGCAAGGCGCCCAGCGCGCTCCTGAAGCAGCTTGAGAACCCTGCGCACGACGCCTTTGAGCCTGAACGCATTACAAACCCGGACAGGCAGGATCTCGCGCGTCGGCAGATCAAGTCCCTGCATGCAAAGGTGCGGGAGATCATCCGCGCCGAGGCCAGGATCAGCGATGTTCGCCGGAGCCGGCTGGAAGAGCTTTCGGACATGTTCGCCGACACGCAGCATCGGTCAGCGGATGAGAATGCCGAGGGCGAGATCAGCCCGGACCGCTACACGTTCACCCAGCCCACCCGCGCCCGCAGGCGGCCCCAGGCCGGGGTGCCAGGCGATGGACCCGGCCGGCGACGCGGCGGCGGTGAGCGCAAACAGCCCGGCGCACGAAGAGGCGGAGGGGGCGGGCGGGCGACCGGCGAAGGTGGCGGGGCCGTCCCGCTGGAAGGCGTTCGCTCCCGCGTGCCGGACGGCGACGGCGGACAGAAGCGGGTGATCTGGTTCACGCCGGGCTCCAGCGGCGAGATCGAGCTCGCGATTTCGGCCGCAGGTCTCGCCGACGATATCCAGCTGTCCATCGTCGGCGCGGATACGGGTGTCGTCGCCCAGGGGCGGGTTCGGGCGACTGTCACGGCCGGTGAACGCGTGTGTCTCGAAGTCCTGCTTTCCGAACCCTATGACGGGCCGGTCGAACTCGATGCCGTGCGGTTTTCGGCGGCGGCGGGCGCTGGAGCCGCAGGCGAATGAAGATCTCTGAATCTGCCAGCTATCCGCATCCGGTCCTCGCCCACTGGTCGGGCGACATCGCCGGGGCCTCATTTACCGTCACCATGGACGTTGCCGAGGACGAGTCGACCGGAAAGGTGGCGATCCATTGCGCCACGGTGCTGGATCACCCGGAACTACGGGCCCTCATCGAGTCGGGCTCGGCCGGCTTCGGCTGCTTCATGACTTGTCGTGAAACAGGTTTCCGCCGTCTTCAGCCGTTCGGCCTTCCCACCGGCGTCCACGAGTTCGCGCCGGGCACCCTGCTGGGTCTGGTCCAGCTTCGCCCCTTGATCTGGGCAAGGGAGGACATTCCCGGCTTTTCACCGACCGGCGCCCACCCCGAGTTCGCGGGCGGCACGGATATCCGGGCGGGAGACATTCTCGCGCTTGACGACGAGCAGCGGGTCAATGTCCTGCGGCCGCCGGTGGCCTCCATTGAATCCATCTTCGAGATCGCGGCCTCGGATGAGGTCGAGGAAGGACTATTTGAGGTCGACCCGGGCGGCGACCGGGTTCTCATACGGATGGGACAGGAGACCTACCAACTTGTCCAGAACCTGCGTGAGAGTGATTCCGCGAGCCGGGCGGTCGTCATGAATAGTCTCTACGTTCCGGTGGTGATGGAGGTCCTGCACCGACTGTCGCACGGCCCTGAAGACTTTCAGAGCCACCGCTGGTTCGAACCGTTCCGTCGCCGCTGTGACGCCTTCGATGTTTCTCTGGAAAGCGGCGCGTTGCTCTCGGACGCCCAGCAGATGCTAAACCTGCCCTTTAGCGGGCTAGGACAACTGATCGATCAGGAAGGGCCCGACGATGCCGGCTGAACCCGTGAAACTGCTGTCGGCCGCCGTCGTTGAGAGCCTCTTCGAGGGCATCTCCGAAAACCTTCCGCTCTACCGGTCGGGCGATTTTCTCGAAATGGCCCGGAGCAACGGATGGGAGATCGAGACTGGGCTCGTTTCCTGGGATCCCGCGGTCGTTAGCCTCCTTGATCCGTCAGGCTCTTCCGACGCCGAAGTGAAGAACTCGCTTCTGATCTATGCGGCCTTGGAGGGCATGACGCCTGCCCTGGCGCGCGACGAACGCCTCTGGGCCCGGTTATGCCACGTTGAGTGTCTGGTCTACGCCCGGGACCGCTGGCTTCGGGGTGATGACCGGGACATTGCCGCCGTGCGCTCACACTTCTTTGCAGCCGGGGTAACGGGAGCCCGTGACGACAACGCCCTTGGACGGCTTTGGTGGAATGCCCACGTTGCCCGGCTGGCGCTCCCGGATGATCCGGCGCTTGCGCTGCGCCGGCTTCTCGCCCGCGCCAACAACCGCCTCCAGATCTTCGATCGCGCAGATACCGCTTTTCGGCAGCCGCTGGTCGGCGGCATTGTCCGACTACTCGGTGAGGAACCCTGGTTGGACAGCGACGACAAGGCGATCGCCCACTTCATGAGGGAGGTGAACAAGCGCAGCGGAGGATTTGTCTTCGAGGCGCTCGAGCCGGAAGCCGTCGATGACCATCTCCGGCGGTGCGTGGCGTTCGCCAAGGCGGGCCGGGAGGCGACAGACGCGGGATGATCCGCGGTGAGGCCGCGCTCAGCCTGCCAGCCATTAATCGCAGCCTAACTTGGATGTCCACTTCCGGGAGAGGTACCAGTGACCGCTCTTGGCGCCGATCAGGCGCCCGACCTCAGCGGCCCCGACTCTCCACACCCCCCCGCCTCACTCCCCCGCCAGCCGGATGATCACGTCGTCCACCTGCACGCCGCCCCGGTCGATGACCAGGTTCTGGTAGTTGCGCTGGCCGTCGGCGGTTTCGGCTTCCACGTCGGCGACCTCCACCTGGAACTGGCGGCGCAGATAGGTGGACAGTTCGCCGGCGGTGACCAGATTGTCGCCGTTCTCGTCGGCGGCGCCCTCCAGCCCCGTGCGCAGGAAGTGGGACAGATAGCCCCCGGCCTGGAACTTGTCGGCAACGGCGCTGGTCAGGTCTTCCTCGGAGGAGAAGACGCCCATGATGCCCGGGCGGGTGATGATGTCGCGGGCGAAGCCGCCGCTGTAGCAGGCGTCGATCACCAGCAGGGCGAGGCGGGCGTCCACGGTCTCGAACAGGGCGGCCAACTCGTCGTCGGACAGGTCGCCGTCGTGGAGCGACAGCAGCTCGCGCCGGCCGTCCAGCTCGGCCGGGTCGTCGCTGTCTTCCTGCACGCCGTGGCCCGAGAAGAAGAAGATGAACAGGTCGTCCGGCCCGGCCTGGGCGGCCACCTCGCGGAACGCGGCGGTCACGGAGGCCCGGGTGGCCTGGGCGTTGGTCAGGACGATGCTGGCGGGGTTGAGCACGCCCTGACGAGCCAGTTCTTCCTCCAGCTTGATGGCGTCCTCGTCGGTGAAGGGCAGGTCGTTGTGGTCGCCGGGATAGTCCGAGACCCCCACCATGACGGCGAAGACGCGCTGGCCCGCCTGCACGGTGCGCTGGCGTTCGGATTCCTGGCCCTGCGTCACCGACAGGGTGTAGCGGCCCGTCTCGCCGGGCGCGAAGCTGGTGACCTGAATGGTGTATTCGCCGTCCTCGGCCAGCACCTCGGTCAGGCGCGCGTTGGTGCCGTCGGGGCCGTCGTCGTTGTCCAGCTGGTCGCCGGTGGGCGGGCTGAGCATCAGATAGGTGTCGAACTCGTCGGACACCGCGTCGATGGCCACCCGCTGACCGCGCCGGCCGATGAAGGTGTAGCTGTCGCTGTATTCGCCCGAGTTGAGCTGGGCGTCCCCGGCCGCAAGGCTGCCGCTGATGGTGTCGCCGATGGACAGGCGGCCGCCGGACGGCGCGGCCTGTTCGCCGCGGGTCGGCGTGTCGGCCACCTCGGCGCCCGGACGGGAGACGCTGAGCCGGTAGTCGCCGCTTTCGCCCGGCGCATAGCTGGTGGCGGTGATCTCGTAGGCGCCGTCCGCCGGCAGGGTCGTGATCAGACGGCTGTTCAGCCCGCCGTTCCCGGTCGGGTCGTCGTCGTTGAAGGTGGAGAAGCCGCCCGGCCCGGAGAGCATCAGGAAGGGGTCGAACTGGTCGGAGGTCAGGGCGATCTCGACCCGCTCTCCGGCCCGGCCGCGCAGGGTGAAGGTGTTCACATATTCGCCGCTGCGCAGCTGGGCGTCGCCCTCGCCGAGACGGCCCCGGACCTGCTCGCCCACGGCGATGGCGCCCGTGGCCGCGCCCGGCGTCGGATCGGGGCGCGACGCCCCGGCGTCGGCGCGGGTCACGCTGAGGCTGTAGCGGCCGGTCTCTCCGGCCTCGAAGCTGGTGGCGGACAGCACCACCTCGCCGTTTTCAGGGAAGGTGAACTCCAGCCGGCTGTTCAGCCCGCCGCGCTGGGACGGGTCGTCGTCATTGTCCTCGCTGAGGCCCAGGCCGCGCACCATGAGGTAGGGATCGAAGTCGCTGGAGGACAGCCGCACCACGACCCGGTCGCCGCGCCGTCCGCGCAGGGTCCAGCTGTCGCGGTACTCGCCGCTGTCCAGCCGCTCGTCGCCCGAGGCCAGGGTGCCGCTGACGGTCTGGCCGGGCTCGATCCTGCCGCCGCCCGGGGCGCCGCCCACGGGGCTCCGGGCGCTGTCCATCACCGCGATCTGGTAGGCGCCGGTCTCGCCGGGCGCGAAGCTGGTGGCCACGATGCGGTAGCGGCCGGACACGGGCAGGCGCACGTCCAGGCGGGAATCCAGATCGCCGGATTCCGCGTCGTCGTTCTCGTCGCTGAAGCCGCCGGGGCCGTCCATCATCAGATAGGAATCCACCGTGCCCGAGGTCATCAGGACGGTCAGACGGTCGCCGCTGCGCCCGTCCAGCTCATAGACGTCCATGAACTCGCCGCTGTTCAGCCGGGCGTCGCCCGGGGACAGCTGGCCGCTTATGGTCATGCCGGGGCGCAGCACCTGCTGGGCGTCGGCCACGGCCGGAATGGACAGGCCCAGCGCGAGCGCGGCCAGGAGGGTGGAAGTCTTCATGTCGCGCCCCGAATCCAGAGAGGCGAACAGCCTAGCTTGCCGGACCGCTGCGGCAAACCGCCGTGATCGCGGCGCTCACCAGCGCAGGGCGTAGCGTCCGGTCAGGGCGCCGACCGCGCCGCACAGGAGCACCCCAAGGGCATACCATGTGGCCACGAAGGCGGCGGTCGCCTCGGGGCAATGCAGACCATAGGCCGTAGCCCCCACCGCGCCGGTCAGCACGCCCATGGCGGCCCCGGCCCGAACAGGGCGCGTGGGAGCCAGTCCTCGCGCCGAAAGCCAGATGAACGGCGCAGCGAAAACGGACACCTTCAGGATGTTGGCGGAGCAATAGCGCCAGGTGTCCCCCAGCCAGACGTCCATGCGCGCGTCGGGCGCCGAGAGCAGGATCTCGCCCGCGCCGACGGCCAGGGCTGCGCCGACGACGGCGGCGAACGCCAGGCCCGGCGGCCGCGCCGATGCGCCCGGACAGCCCAGCCGCAGCACCAGCCAGCCGCCGACGACGGCCAGCGCGCCCGTATAGGCGGCCTTGGCCCAGAACGCCGGGCCCTGGACTGCGGCACCGAGATCGGGACGCAGGCCGAGCAGGAACAGGACCGCCACGACGGCCGCCGCGGCGGCGAGGGTCAGGGCGGCGGGGCTCAGCCGGGCGGGCCCGACGGGCTCGAGCCCGGCGCCCAGGGCGTCGATGAGATCATCAGTCTTCATGGGCGGTCACGCTGGCGGTCAGGGTCTTCATGGCGCGGTGGACGCTGACCTTTGCCGCGCCCTCGCTGAATCCGTTGCGGTCGGCGGCCTCGGCCACGCTGAATCCGGACAGGCGCACATCCTCGATCAGCCGGCGCTGTCGGGCGGGCAGGATGGACAGCACCCGCGACAGGTCGCGGCGCGCCACCCCCTCCTCGGCGGTTTCGGATGCCCAAAGCACGTCCTGATGGTCCTCCAGCGGCACGGTGGCGCGACGCCCCTGGCGACGCAGATGGTCGATCAGCGTGTAGCGCGCGATGGCGAAGCACCACGCCCCGACGCTCTGGTCGGGCTGAAAGGTCGCGCGCTTGGCGTGGATGGCGATCAGGGTCTCCTGCACCAGATCCTCGGCGTCGGCCTCGCCGTCGTACAGACGTCGCCGGAAGAAGGCCCGCAAGGGATCCCGCAGTTCCGTCAACAGGCTTCGCCAGGCCGCGGCGTCACCCGCCAGACCCGCCTGCATCAACCGCTTCAGATGGACTTCACGTTCGGCCACGACTGGTTCCGGGTTCGTCCGGGGACGCCAAAGGTTACACGCGGTCTAGAAAAAAGCAGGCCGACAAATTTCGCCGACCGGCTGTAACCTTCGCGGGGCGGACGTCGAACCCGGTGTTGTCGGACCACTCAGGTTCCGATCGCACTCAAGGAGATCCCGATGAACCGCACCCTGATCCTGACCGGCGCCGCCGCCCTGATGACCGTCGGCGTCGGCGTCGCCGCCGCCCAGTCCGGCGGACAGAACGCCGAAGGCGCGCAGCGCGGCGAGATGGAGCGCTGCTACGGCGTGTCCCGCGCCGGCAAGAACGACTGCGCCGCCGGGCCGGGCACAAGCTGCGCCGGCACCTCGACCCGCGACTGGCAGGGCAACGCCTGGAAGTATGTGCCCAAGGGCACCTGCACCTCCATTGAGACGCCCCGCGGTATGGGCTCCCTGACGCCCGTCAACCGCTGATCCGGGGAGACCGTCCATGCAGCCGTCCGCCGGACTGGGTCTGAAGCCACGGCACTACGCCGACGCCCTGGCCTGTCCGACGGCCGGCCTGTGGTTCGAAGTGCACCCCGAAAACTACATGGTCGCGGGCGGTCCGCGCCTGGGCTGGCTGGCCGCGATCCGCGAGCGCCACCCCCTGTCCCTGCACGGGGTCGGGATGTCGCTGGCGGCCGCCGAACCGCCGGACGCCGAGCATCTGAAGGCGCTCAGGGCCCTGATCGACCGCTTCGAGCCGTTCGTGGTGTCCGAACACCTGGCCTGGTCCCGCCACGCGGGGACCTATCACCCGGACCTGCTGCCGTTTCCGCGCACCCGGGCGCTGCTGGACCGCATCTGCGACCATGTGGATGCGGCCCAGGACGTGCTGGGTCGCCCGCTGCTGATCGAGAACCCGTCGCTCTATCTGGCCCTTAAAGGCCACGAGATGGAGGAGGTCGAGTTCCTGACCGCCCTTGCCCGGCGCACCGGCTGCGGCCTGTTGCTGGACGTAAACAATGTCCATGTGAGCGCCCGCAATCTGGGTTTCGACCCGACCGTCTACCTGGACGCGGTGCCCGCCGGGCTGATCGGCGAGGTTCACCTGGCGGGCAGCACGCCGGATTCGGAATGGGGCGAGACCCTGCTGATCGACAGCCATGCCGCGCCTGTCTGCGAGGATGTCTGGGCGCTTTATGACCGGCTGATCGCGCGCACGGGCCCACGGCCGACCCTGATCGAACGGGACGCCGAGTTGCCGCCGTTCGAAATCCTGCTCGCCGAACGTGAGCGGGCGCACGGCCTGCTGACCACCAGTCAGCGGCGGAGCGTGGCCCATGTCTGAGTTCCACGACGCCTTTCACAGGGCCCTGGCCGGAGCGCCGGAGGGCCTGTCGCCATGGCTGGCGCTGGACGCGCGCGGGCTGGCGGGTCTGACGATCTATCGCAACACCGCCGCCCGGGGCCGCATCGAGGCGCTGGCCGCCAACTATCCGGTGGTGGCGGAGATGGTGGGCGAAGACTGGTTCGCCGGAGCGGCCCGCGCCTTCATGCGCGCGCACCCGGACCCCGATCCCGCGCTGGCGGCGTATGGCGAGACGTTTCCGGATTTTCTGGCGTCGTTCCCGCCGGCGCGGGAACTGCCCTATCTGGTCCCGGCGGCGCGGCTGGATCGCGCCTGGACCGAGGCCCATCTGGCGCCGGATCGCGGGCCGGGACCGCTTCATCCCTCGGCGCGGCTGTTCCGTTTCGACTGGAGCGCGCCGGCCCTGTGGCTGGCCCACCGCTATCCGGATCAGCCGGGCGCCGCCATGCGCTGGTCGCCCGAGACGCAGTCGCTTCTGATCCACAGGCCGCAAGCCGAGGTCCGCGCGCGGCTGCTGACGGACGCCGAATGGACGGTTCTGGACTCTGTCCGGCGCGGCCTGACCGGCGGCGCAGTCATGGCGCGCGTGCTGATCGACCATCCGGGCCAGACCCCAGCCGACCTCATGGCCGAACTGACGGCATGGGGCGTCCTTCAATCCTCGCAGGAGTTCAATCCATGACCACCGCCGCCGACGCCCCCGCCACCCGCCGCTTTCCGCTCGAAACCCTGCATGCACGCCTCGAGACGCTGACGCCGCACAGCCTGCTGGCCCTTGTCATGCGGCTGGGCGTAGCGGCGGTCTTCTTCATCTCGGGACGGACCAAGGTGGATGGCGTCCTGACCCTGTCGGACACCACCTTCTTCCTGTTCGCCGAAGAGTACCGCGTGCCCCTGCTGCCGCCGGACGCCGCCGCCTATCTGGCCACCTGGGCCGAGCATCTGTTTCCGGTGTTGCTGGTGCTGGGGCTGTTCACCCGGTTCTCGGCCCTGGCCCTGCTGGGCATGACGGTGGTGATCCAGCTGTTCGTCATCCCGACAGGTTGGCCGACCCACCTGATGTGGGCAGGGCCCATGCTCTATCTGATCTCGCGAGGCCCCGGCGCCTGGAGCGTCGACCGGCTGATCGGTCTGGAGCGATCGTCCCGCGCATGATCTGCTTGCACCCGGCGCGACGACCGCTACAGGGAGGAACGCGCGCGGGGACCCTTGTCGATGTTCACCCTTCTCAACGCCCAGAGCCTGATTGGCCTGGCGGTCATCATCGGCCTGTGCTGGGTGCTGTCGGAGAACCGGCGGGCCTTTCCGTGGAAGCTGGCGCTGGGCGCGGTGGCGGTCCAGACGGCCATCATCCTGTTCGTGTTCGGGGTGCCGGGTGCGGATATCGGGCTGGCGGTGATCTCCGGCGCGGTGGAGGGGCTGGCGACCGCCACCCGGCGCGGGGCCCAGTTCATCTTCGGCTATCTGGCCGGCGGGGATCAGCCCTATTCGGTGGAGAACCAGGGGGCGTTGTTCGTTTTCGCCTTCCAGGTCCTGCCGCTGATTCTGGTGATCTCGGCGTTGTCGGCCCTGTTGTGGCACTGGAAAATCCTCAAGTGGATCACCCGGGGCTTCGGCCTGCTGTTCCAGAAATCCATGGGGCTGGGCGGGGCCTCGGCGCTGGCGGTGGCGTCCAACATCTTCCTGGGCATGATCGAGAGCCCCATCGTCATCCGCGCCTATCTGGACAAGCTGACCCGGTCGGAGATCTTCCTGCTGATGACGGTGGGCTTCTCCACCGTGGCGGGCTCGACCATGGTGGCCTACGCCACCATCCTGGCGCCGGTGCTGCCCAATGCGGCGGGCCATGTGCTGGTGGCGTCCATCGTCTCGGCTCCGGCGGGCGTGCTTCTGGCCCGCATTCTGGTGCCGGAGAAGCCGGGGGAGGGCGGCGCCTACGCCGAATACGACTCGGCCCTGAAGTACGACAGCGCCATCGACGCCATCTCCAAGGGCACGGCCGACGGCCTGATGGTGGTGCTCAACATCTCGGCCATCCTGATCGTGTTCGTGGCCCTGATGACCCTGGTCAATATGATGATCGGCGGCTTCTGGCTGTTCGGCGAGCCGGTGACGGTGGAGCGCCTGCTGGGCTTCGCCTTCGCGCCGCTGGCGTGGGCCACGGGGGTCGAGTGGAGCGAAGCGGGCAAGGCCGGCTGGCTGCTGGGGGTCAAGCTGACCCTGACCGAGTTCGTGGCCTTCATCGAGCTGGGCGGCATTCCCGACGGCGAGATCAGCGAGCGCACCCGGCGCCTGATGACCTATGCCCTGTGCGGCTTCGCCAACATCGGTTCGGTGGGCATTTCGGTCACTGGCCTGTCCATCCTGATCCCGGAACGGCGCGAGATGGTGCTGGGTCTGGTCTGGAAGGCGCTGATGGGCGGGTTCCTGGCCACCCTGGTCACCACCTCGGTGGTCGGCGCCTTGCCGGACAGCATCTTCACCGGTTAGGTTTCGAAAAGAAACGAACCGGAGGGCGACCCATGAAGCTCTATGACACCCAACGCGCGCCCAATCCGCGCCGCGTCCGCTGGCTGATGGCGGAAAAGGGCATCGAGGACATCGAGATCGTGCAAGTGGACCTGCTCGCCGGTCAGCATCGGACGTCCGAATATCGCGACAAGGTAGGCGCGCCGCACGTCCCGGCGTTGGAGCTGGACGACGGGACCTGCATCTCGGAATCCCTGGCCATCTGCCGCTATCTGGAGACGCTGTATCCGGAACCGAACCTGTTTGGCCGGGATGCGCGTGAACAGGCCGAGATCGAGATGTGGACCCGTCGGGTCGAGATGTACCTGTCCACGCCGATGATGCTGACGGTGCGCTTCACCCATCCGGCGCTGGCCACGCTGGAAGAGCCCAAGCCCGAGGTGGCCGCCTATAACCGCGACAGCGCCGAGCGCTACATGAAGGTTCTGGACCGCCGTCTGGCCGATCGGGAATTCATCGCCGCGGACCGCTTCACCATCGCCGACATCGTCGCCGCCACCGGCGTGGATTTCGGCCGCCTGATCAAATACCGCCCGCCCGAGGACTACATCCACTTCAACCGCTGGCTCGAGGCTTGCCGCGCCCGTCCGACGGCGAAGGCAGGGCTTTAACGGAGGCCGCCATGCAGGTGTTGGCGCCGGTCGAACGCTGGATGGCCGTGCTGCTGGCGGCGCTGGCCGGCTATGTGGACAGCATCGGCTTCCTGCAGCTGGGCGGTCTGGTCGTCTCGTTCATGAGCGGCAACACCACGCGCATGGCCGCAGGTCTGGCCCAGGGTGACTGGCGTCTGGCCGGCGTCGCCGGGTTGATCCTTCTGCTGTTCGTGATCGGGGCCATGCTCGGCGCTCTTGTCGCGTCTGGAGCCGGTCCGCGTCCGCGTGCCCGTGTGCTGGCCGTGGAAGCCGCCCTGTTGCTGGCGGCGGCGCTCGCGGCTGGAATGGGGCGCCCTGTCATCGCCGTCACCTGCATGGTGGTCGCCATGGGGCTCGAGAACGCGGTCTTTCTCCGGAACGGACAGGTGGGCGTCGGGCTGACCTACATGACGGGCGCCCTGGTCAAGATCGGCCATACACTGGCGGCGGCCATGCGCGGCGGCCCGCTGCGCGATGTGGCGCCTCCGCTGATGTTGTGGGGCGGGCTGACCGTCGGCGCGATTCTGGGGGCTCTGGCCTTCAGCCTCGGGGGCCTCGTCGCGCTCTATCCGGCGGCGGGTCTTGCGGCGGCGCTGGCCTTGGCGTCGGGGCGTGTCCGCTCTGCGTGAGTTGCGCTCCGACGTTAGCTAACCTAGCTTACCTGCCATGGCCGCCATCGCGAACATCCATGACGCCAAGACCAATCTGTCGAAGCTGATCGAACGCGCCCTCGCCGGCGAGGACGTGACGATCGCCAGGGCGGGCAAGCCGCTTGTGCGTCTTGTGCCGGTGCAGAGCGAGCAGGAACGGGTTGATCACAGCCAGTGGCTGGGCGCCCTCAAGGGGCAGGTCTGGGTCGCGCCGGATTTCGATGAAGCGGACGCCGAGGTCGAAGCCATGTTCGAGAAGGGCCTCGACAAGCCTTGAGGGTCCTGATCGACACCAATGTGCTGATCCGAGCCTTGACCGACCCGGACCAGCTGGGTGAGGAATTTCGCGAATGGCTAAAATCGCAGGCTACGACCCGCGTCGTCGTCAGCGATGTCAGCCTGTGGGAAATCGCCATCAAGCTGTCCATCGGCAAACTCCGGCTTCCGGAGAGGTTTCGAGCCCTTGTCGATGACGGTCCCTTTGAGCGATTGCCGATTACCGCCGATCACGTGTGGGCCGTGCGCAGTCTGCCGCGCGACGGCCACGGCGACCCCTTTGACCGGTTGCTGATCTGTCAGGCTCGCCTTGAGGGGCTTGTCTTTGCGACGGCTGATCGAAAGCTCGAGCAGTATGGGGTCCCCATCCTGCGCGCCTGACCTCACGCCCGCGGGGTGAACTTCTTGATCACGCCGGAGAAGGTCATCAGGGTACGGCCCTCTGCGTGGATCTGGCCGCGCACGAAGATCAGCGAGCCGCCCGCGCGCACCACCTCGCCGGTGGCCTCCACCAGTTCACCCACATGGGCGCCGTCGATGAAGGTGGAGTCCAGCTGAACCGTCACCCCCGACTTGCCTTCCATCTCCTGATAGGCGGTCTGGAACAGGGCGATGTCGGCGAAGGTCATCAGGCAGCCGCCGTGCATGCGCCCGCCCGCATTCATGTGCTTGGGCTCGGCCCGGAAGGCGCAGCGCATCTGGCCGTCGGGGTCCGGTTTGAAATAGAACGGGCCCACCACCTGGTCGAAGGTGCCGTGCAGGTCATAGGTCTGCCAGCCGGCGAATTCGCCCTCGCTCACCGTGATCTTCTCGACCATCCTCAATCTCCGACTCGAAATATCTTTTGCAGCGCAGCAT
>SXGT01010935.1_pt1 | contig 14028 bp, 7 predicted proteins | sample 3176221 | NCBI WGS metagenome assembly SXGT01 (sample SAMN11356862, study PRJNA531348) | freshwater metagenome | isolation source: freshwater sample F1-120 | place: China: Fuxian Lake, Yuxi | collected 2017-12-25 | reverse complement strand
GTCTCCCGTCTCCCGTCTCCCGTCCCCCGTCGGGCCTCGGCCAGCCCGGATCGCCTATGGCGTCGGCACCGGGACCAAGCGATCGGCGCCCCTGGCGATGATCCAGTCGTCGTAGTAGGTCGCGGCGCTGGCGCCGTTGCGGATCCGCGTGCGCGCGAGCGTCAGCTCCTCGTCGATGATGGCCTTGAAGGCGCCCAGCGGCTGCGCGCCCGTGAAGGTGCGGCCGTTGATGAAGAACGTCGGGGTGGCGCCGACGCCGAGGCCGGTGAGCAGGCGCATGTCCTCGGCCAGCTCGTCCTTGCAGGCGCCCTGGACGTCGCGCTTGTAGGTGCGCAGATCGAGGCGGGCCTCTCTGGCCAGGGTCTCCAGGTGGGCGGGGCCGAAGGAGCGGGCCTTGAAGGCCTTCTCCCAGAGCAGTTCGTCCATCGCCCAGAACTTGCCCTGGCGGTTGGCCGCGCAGCCGGCGAGAGCGGGCTCGGTGGCGGTCTGCGGGTGCACGACGAAGTCCTTGTAGACGACGCGGACCTCGTCCGGATAGTCGAGGAGGAGCTGGTCGAGGGTGGGGCGCACCTTCTCGCAGAAGGGACAGGCGTACTCGCCGGCGCGCACGATCGTGACCAGCGTGCCGCGGCCCTTCACGGGATCGCCGGTGATGGGCACGCGGTAGACCGTGGTGGCGTCGGGCATCGGCCGCGCCGGTCGGGCCGGGGCGCGTGGCGGGGTGTACGAGGTCACGCCCTTGGCCACCACCCAGTCCTGGTAGTACGTGCCGGCCGGCGAGCCGGCGGCGATCCGCTGGCGGGCGAGCTTCAGCTCCGCGTCGACGACGGTCTGGAAGCTCTCGAACGGCACGGCGCCGCGGATGAGGCGACCGTTGACGAAGTAGGCCGGCACCGCGGCGATGCCGAGCCGCTCGAGCAGGCGATCGTCGTCGGTGACCTCGGAGACGCAGGGGCCCGCGACGTGGTCGCGGTACGTCGCCATGTCGAGGCCGAGCTCCGCGGCCAGCGCCTCGTAGCGCGCCGGCGTGAGCTGGCGGGTGGCGTAGGCCTTGTCCCAGAGCAACGCGTCCATCTTCCAGAACTGGCCCTGGCGCTGGGCGGCGCAGGCCGCGGCCGCCGCCTGCGGCCCCACGTCGGGGTGGATGCGGGCGATGTCCTTGTGGGCGAGGCGGACGTCGTGCGGGTACTCGGCGAGGAGGCGATCGATGGTCGGCCTCGACTTCTCGCAGTACGGGCAGGCGTAGTCGACGACGCGCACGATCGTGACCAGCGCGTCGGGGTCGCCGCGCATCGGGTCGCCGGAGATGGGCACGGAGAAGACGAGCTGGTCCTCCGGGACCGTCGGCTTGCCGGTCGCCGAGTCGCCGGCGGCGCCGCCCTGCATGGTGCCGACCCTCTTGTCCAGGTCATCGGGCTTCTCGAGCAGCTTGTCGTTGCCGCTGCCGCTGCCGCCCTCGGCTTCGGCCTGGGTGCCGGCGTCGATCTCGTCACTGCCGCGGGTGATGCCGAGGATGATCACGCCGGTCACGGCGGCCGCGACGACGGCGCCGACCCCGAGCGTGAGCGCGAGGTTGCCGCGGGCGCGCGTGGTGGGGAGGGCGCGCTGTCCGGCGGCCATGGGCGTGAGTGCCGGTCCCACGGTCGGATCCACACTCGGATTCGGATTCGGGCTCGGGTTCGGATTCGGATTCGGATTCGGATTCGGGTTCGGGTTCGAGTTCGCTCCCGGATCGAGGAGCTCCACGCAGTGCTGCGGACGCCGATCCGGGTCCTTCTCGAGCAATCGCAGCAGCAGCGTTGCGAACGGCGGCGGCAGCGTCGGCACCAGCGTGCGTGGATCATCCGGCACGTCGCGCATGTGGGAGGCGATCAGCTCGATGCCGCCGTGTCCGAAAGGCGGACGACCGGTGGCGCTCTCGTAGAGGATGCAGCCGACCGCATACAGATCGGAGCGCTGGTCGACGGTGCCCGCGCTGGTGCACTGCTCGGGCGACATGTACGCGGGCGTGCCGAACACCGATCCGGCCTGGGTGGCGATCGAGCCGGCGCCGCGGGCTAGCTTGGCGATCCCGAAGTCGAGGATCTTGAGGCGCTCGCCGCCGGCGACGATGGGGTCCTTCACGCTGGCGTCGGCGCACAGGAACAGGTTGTCGGGCTTGAGATCGCGATGGATGATGCCGGCGTGGTGTGCGGCGCCGAGCGCGCCGGCGAGCTGGCGAGTCAGCGCCGTGAGCTGCGGCACGGTCAGCGGGCCCTGGCGGAGGCGGGCAGCCAGGCTCTGGCCGCGCAGCCGTTCCATCACGATGAAGGCCTGGCCCGTAGGCAGGAAGCCGAGGTCGTAGATCTCGACGATGCCGGCGTGGTGGATCTGGGTGGCGGCGCGGGCCTCGTTGAGGAAGCGCTTGACCATCTCCTGATCGGCCGAGAGCGCCGGCAACAGCACCTTGACCACGGCCTCGCGCTGCATCAACTCGTGGCGCGCGATGTAGACCGCGCCCATGCCGCCCGTGGCGAGCTGCTCGACGATGCGGTAGCCCCCGACCTGGGTCCCGATCATTGCGTCGAGGATAGCGCGGCGCGGTGGGCGCTCAAACGCGAGAAGTTCGAGTTTCACCACCGCATGGCGACGCCGACCATCGACGCGCCCGACGGCGAGCTGGTGGCCAGCGGCGTGATCTCGGAGTCCTTGCGGTGGAGGAAGCGCGGCACGGCGTAGCCGACGGCGGCGCCGAGCAGCCAGCCGGTGAGCACGTCGGTCGACCAGTGCTTGTCGGCGGCGATGCGCATGTAGCCGGTGGTGAGCGAGAGCGCGATGCCGCCGCCGTAGAGCGCCGGCGCCCATTGATAGCCGCGCATCGACGCGACGGTGCCGGCCGAGACCGCGAGGCTCATCGTCAGGGTCGAGTGCCCCGAGTAGAACGACTGGTTGTTGTCCTGGGGCCGCGCCGTGTTGGGTTTGTCCGCGGGCGCGAGCTGGTGGACGAAGGGCCGCTCGCGCGCGACCGCGGCCTTGACCGCGAAGTTGATGACGCCGGCGATCGCCGCCGATTCAGCGACGATGAGCCCGTCGTCGAGCCAGTTGCCGCCGCGGTCGTCGAGATGTCCGGCCAGCGCGAGGCCGCCCAGGGCGAAGACCGGCGCGCCGATGAACCCGGTCCAGTTGCTGATGTCGTGGGCCTGGTGGGTGTCGTCCCAGAGCAGGGCGTCGCGGACGCCGTCGTCGAAGATGACGGGACCGCACCAGCGGCAGGTGTCCTTGGACAGTGGCCCTTTGAGCGGCGCTTCGCTCAGGAAGTAGAGGAAGCCCAGGCCGAGCGTGAGCGGCACGTGCGTGCTCAGGTCGGGTTCGGCCACGGTGTCCTCGGCGTGGGCAGCGCGCGGCGTCGCGACGGTCAGCGCGGCGATCGAGAGCAGCAGTCCGGCGGGGGCGAGGAGTCGAGCTCGCGGCACGCCCCATCCTCCCACGGAGTCAGTCGCTCTTCTTGCCGCTCAGGCCGTACTTGCGGAGCTTGTCGACCAGGGTCACGCGGCTGGTACCCAGGCGGCGGGCGGCCTCGCTCTGGTTGCCGCCGGTGGCGACGAGCATCCGGGCGACGACGCCGCGCTCGAAGGCCTCGACCTGCTCCTTGAGCGAGGGCCCGAGCTCGGACGAACCGGCGACATCGCCGCCGGAGTCGGCCGCGGTCTCGGACAGCGCGATCGGCTGCACCGTCGTCGCCGTCGCGCCGCTCTGCTCCTGCCAGTCGGCGAGGCGCAGCTCGGTGCCGGTGGCCAGGGCGGCCAGCCGGGCGATCGTGTTCTCGAGCTGGCGCACGTTGCCGGGCCACGGCGCCTGCGAGAGCGCATCGATGAGCGCCCCCTCGATCGCGAGCGTGCCGGTCCCGAACTTGTCGCCGTAGCGGCGGGCGAGCTCGGCGGCCAGGGCCGGGATGTCGCTTCGTCGGTCGCGCAAGGGTGGCACCACCAGCTCGACGACGGCGAGGCGGTAGTAGAGATCTTCGCGGAACCCGCCGGCTCGGGCCTCGGCGGCGAGATCGCGGTTGGTCGACGCCACCACCCGCACGTCGACCTTCTCGACCCGGCCCGAGCCGACCGGCTGGATCTCGCCTTCCTGCAGCGCGCGCAGAAGCTTGGCTTGGACCCCCACGGGCAGCTCGCCGACCTCGTCGAGGATCAAGGTGCCGCCGTCGGCCTCGGCGAAGAAGCCGGCCCGCGCCGTGCTGGCGCCGGTGAAGGCGCCGCGGGTGTGCCCGAACAGCTCGGCCTCGGCGAGCTCGGCCGGGATCGCGGCGCAGTTGAAGCGGACCAGCGGGCCCGTGGCGGCGCGCTTGCTCTGCGCGTGCAGGAGCGTGGCGATGAACTCCTTGCCGGTGCCGGTCTCGCCGCGCACCAGCACGGTCACGTCGCGGGCCGCGACCCGGGCAGTGGCGTCGAACAGGCGGCGCATCACCGGGCTGTCGCCGACGATGCGACGACCGAGTGCGTGCTCGACGGCGTGGCGGCGGTTGGCGACGCGCAGGTGGCGGGCCTCGAGCGCGCGCTCGATCACCACCGCCACCTCGTCGATGTCGAAGGGCTTGGTCAGGTAGTCGTAGGCGCCGGCCTTGACCGCGGCCACGGCGATGCGCTCGGAGCCGTGGGCGGTCAGGAGGATCATCGGCAGCGCCGCGTCGCGGGCGTTGATGGCGGCGATCAGCTCGAGCCCGCTCATGCCCGGCATGTTCAGATCGGTGACCACGACCTCGGCGTCGTCGAGACGGGTGAGGGCCTCGGCGCCCGACGGCGCGGTGACCACGGTGTGGCCGCGATCGACCAGCACCTCCTGCAGCGTGAACAGCACGCCGGGCTCGTCGTCGACCAGGAGGATGTTGCTCATGCGGTCAGGCCGCCGGTTCGATCGCCGACGACGACGTGGTGAGCACGTCGTGGGCCGCCGGCGCCGGGCGGACCGGGATCCAGATGGTCACGGTGGTGCCGCGGCCGAGCTCGCTGACGTAGTGCAGGGTGCCGCCGTGCTGGGCGACCACGGTCTGGGCCAGCACCACGCCGAGGCCGGTGCCGCCGTCGCGGGTGGTGAAGTAGCTGGTGCCGAGTCGCGACAGGTCCTCGGGCTTGATGCCGCGACCGCTGTCCTGGATCTCGACCACGGCGCCACCGTCGCCGCTCGCGCCCGTGGTGCCGGGGCTGCCGGACCGCACCGAGACGCGAATGGTCCCGCCCGTCGGCGTGGCCTCGACGGCGTTGGAGAGCACGTTGAGGAGCGCTTCCTGGAGGCGGCGCGGATCGGCCTCGATGGTCGTGACCCGGGTGTCGGCGTGCACGGTGATCCGTCCGCTCTCGACGCGGCCGGCGACGGCGGCGAGCGCCGAGCTGGTGACCTCGGCCACGTCGACCGATTGCGGCCGCAGATCCTCGAGTGGCCTCGAGAACGACAGGTACTCGGAGAGGATCGCCTCCATGCGGGCGACCTCGGCCTGCATCACGTCGAGGCGCTCCTTGGTCCGCGGCGCGTCGGGGCTGCGCGAGACCAGCTGGGCCAGGCCCTTGATCGAGGCCAGCGGGTTCTTGAGCTCGTGGGCGACCTTGGCCCCGACTGCCTGCAGGCGCCCGGCGTGCTCGGCGGCGGCGGCGACGCGCTCCTCGTTGAGCACGTCGACGGCGCAGGTCGCGGCGTGGGTGGCGGCCAGGACGCGGCTGACGAAGTTGGTGATGATGGCGATGGTCCAGCCGAACGAGACGATCGCCGCGGCGACGTAGTGATCGTGGGGCAGGACCGGGCCCAGCCACGAGGTCGGCATGAGCGCGACCAGCGTGAACAGGACGATCAGCGACGCGGTGAGCCACCGGGTGGCGGCCTGGGCGCCGAAGAAGATGACGGGAACCACTGACGCGGTACCGAGCGCCGGCAGCATCGGGCTGCGCAGGCCGCCGGTCGCGGCGACCGTGGTCACCAGGTAGACCTGAGCGAGACCGTGCATGAAGTAGACGGCGAGATCCATGCGACTGCGATCGCGCTCGATCCAGCGCAGCACCGCGAGCTGCGCGACGGTCAAGACCATCCACGCCGCAAACGGCGTCATCACGCGCCACGTCGGGTACTCGGCGTGGACCAGGATGGCGACGATGAGCCCCATCGAGACCATACCGCAGGTCGCCGAGAACCGGACGTTCTGCCGACCAGTCGCCATGATCACGTCGCTACGCGTGCCACGCCACACGGCCGCTGGCTCTGCGAGCTTCGGGCCAACCGGCACCGGCCCGCGTGTTGACGGCGGTTCCGCAGACATGCCCACATCTTAACGTGGGCGGCAGCGGTCGGTGCACCGTCAGACGTACGGTGAACCGTCGATGCCTGTAAGGAGAACCGACAGGTTGGCGTCGTGGCGATCGTAACTGGTCGTTATCCGGTGCCCGCCGCGTGGCATGGGCACTGCTTGGGCAAAGCCCATGCGATCGTTCGCCCTGGTGGTCGTCGGCCTGGCCGGTCTGGCTGGTTCGGCCGCTGCACAACCCGCTCAGCCCGCGACGGCCGCGATCACGCCGGCGGCGCAGACGTTCGACGAGGCCGTGGCCGCGTTGCTGGCGCGTCCTGGCGGACTCACCAGCGACGACGCCGCCCGGCGCGCGGTCAAGGCCAGCGCCACCGTCCAGCGGAAGATCGCCGAGACCGACGGCGCCCGGAGCGGTCTGTCGAGCGTGATGTACGCGCTGGTGCCGATCACCAAGGTCAGCGCCGGCTACACCCGGCTGTCCGACGTCGAGCTGCCGCAGCTCGCGCCCGGCTTCTCCTTCCCCGTCTTCCTGAACTCCTATCACGTGGGCGCCGAGGTCGCGATCCCGCTCACCGATCTGTTCATGCGCTTCCCCCCGCTCAAGCGGTCGACCGAGCTCGGCATCGATGCCGCCGAGGCCGGCCAGCACACCGCCGAGGTCGGCGCTGCGCTCGACGCCCGGGTCGCATACTACGAGTGGGTGCGCGCCGAGCTGTCGGTGGTGGTGGCCGAGCGCCTCCTGCTCCAGGTCACCGCCAACCTCGGCCAGGTCCAGGCGCTGGCCGAGGTTGGCGGCGTCTCGCGCGCCGACGTGTTGCGCCTCGAGGCCCAGCAGGCCCAGGTCGAGCTCGCGCTGGCCCAGGTCAGCGAGCTCACCGCCCTGCGCGCCGAGCAGCTCCGCATCGCCATCGGCGCCGCCCCCGACGAGCCGCTCACCATCGGCGAGGACGTGCGCGACATCGGCGACGACGCCGTGGTGGCGTCGGCGGTCGAGCTGACCCGGACCGCGATCGGCCGGCGCGGCGAGTTCGTGGCGCTGGCCGCGGCCCGGGCCGCGCTCGCCCAGCAGCGCAAGGCGGCCAAGGTCGATCGTCTGCCCAAGCTGGCGGTGTTCGCGCAGGCGGTCTACGACAACCCCAACCAGCGCATCATCCCGGCCGAGGCCGACTTCGCCTTCACCTGGGCGGCCGGCGCGTCGATCACGTGGTCGCTCAACGACTACCTGCACGCCGGACCCCACGACGCCAAGTGGGACGCCGAGCTGCGCGCTGTCGACGCCGACCGCCAGGCGCTCGAGCTCGGCGTTCGGGCCCAGGTCACCGCCGCGCGCCAGGGCGTCGTGCTCGCCGATCGGGCCTACGCCGCCACCCGGCGCGGCCTGGCCGCCGCCGAGGAGAGCCACCGGGTGCGGCAGGAGCTGCTCGCGGCCGAGCGCGCCACCGCCATCGAGCTCATCGACGCCGAAGCCGAGCTGACCCGTGCCCGCATCGCAGCCATCGACGCCCTGATCGATCGCCGCATCGCCCGCGCCCGCCTCGAGCACGTCACCGGAGAACAAAGATGAACGCGAACGCAGTACCCCGGTCGCTCCTGTTCGTCGCCCTCGCTGCGGCCGCCGCCTGTGGTCGCTCCGACGCCAGGTCGGCCGACGCCCGGGTCGAGCCGACGGTGAAGCTGGCGCTGCACACGGTGGCGGCGATGCCGGCGCCCGAGCGGCTCACGCTGACCGGCACGGTGATGGCCAAGGAGTCGTCGGACGTGACCGCGTCGGTGCCGGGCAAGGTCCTGGCCGTGCTGGTCGATCGCGGCAGCCGGGTGAAGTTCGGCGATCCGCTGCTCCGGCTCGACGCCTCCAGCGCGTCGCTCTCTGCTCAGTCGATCCGGGCCCAGCTCAACGCCGCCCAGGCCCAGGAGAAGCTGGCCACGGACGAATGCAAGCGCTCGCAGCAGCTGCTCGACAAGGGCGCCATCACTCGCTCGCAGTACGAGCGCGAGATGACCAGCTGCACCGCCGCGGCCCAGACCGTGGCCGCGACCAGGGCCCAGCTCCAGCTGGCCTCGAAGTCGATCGCCGACGGTGTGGTCCGCGCGCCCTTCGCCGGCGTGATCACCACCCGCATGATCTCGCCCGGCGAGTGGGTCGGTCCCGGCGTGCCGCTGGTGACGCTGGTGCAGGACGATCCGCTCCACGTCGACCTCAGCGTGCCCGAGGCGTGGGTGCCGCAGGTGAAGTCGCAGCAGGAGGTCTCGGTCGAGGCGGTGGCCTATCCCGGCCAGCGCTTCAGCGCCCGTATCACCAAGGTCGGCTCAGAGATCGGCCGCATGAACCGCGCCCTCATCGCCGAGGCCGAGCTGGTCAAGGGCACGCCCCTGGTGCCGGGCATGTTCGCCGAGGCCACGATCACGGTCGGTCACAAGCCGATGCCAGTGGTGCCGAAGGCGGCGGTGGTCAAGCGCGGCAACACCTGGCGCCTGTTCGCGCTGGTCAAGGGTCACCTCGAGGAGCGCGTGGTGCAGCTCGGCCCCGAGTTGCCCGGCGAGCTGGTGGTGGTGGCACGGGGCGTGGCCGCAGGCGAGAAGGTCGCGGCCAAGATCGACGAGCTGGTCGTCGACGGCGTCAAGGTCGAGTAGGCGGGTCGCGTCGCAGGGCAACCGAAGGAGCTCGTCATGCACTGGTTCGTTCGCCTCACCATCCACCGGCCGGTCCTGGCCATCGTGATGATGCTCACCATCGTGGTCGTCGGCGCGGTCGGCTACCGCTCGCTCGGCGTCGACAAGTTCCCCAAGATCGACTTCCCGCTGGTGACGATCACCACCGTCTACCCGGGCGCAGCGCCGACCTCGGTCGAGACCGACGTCACCGACAAGATCGAGGCGGCGGTCAACACCGTCGGCGGCATCGAGACCCTGTCGTCGATCTCGACCGAGGGCGCGTCGCTGGTGATCGTGCAGTTCGTCCTCGAGAAGGACGCCAACGTCGCCGCCCAGGAGGTGCGCGACCGCATCGCGACGATCCGCGACCTGCCCACCAGCGTACGGCCGCCGATGATCCAGCGCGTCGATCCCGACGCCGCGCCGGTGCTCATGCTCGCCATCAAGGGCGACGCGCCGGTGCGCGAGCTCACCCGCATCGCCGAGGACGTGGTCAGCCGCCGGCTCGAGACCATCGACGGAGTCGGTCAGGTCCGCGTGATCGGCGGGCGCAAGCGCCGCATCGAGATCGCGGTCGACCCCATCCGGCTCCAGGCCGCCGGGGTCTCGGCGCTCGAGGTCTACCGCGCCATCAACGTCTCCAACATCAGCGTGCCCGGTGGCCGCCTCGAGCGCGGGCCCGACACCGCGACCATGCGCATCGAGGGCCGGGTCGCCAGCCCCGCACAGATCGCCGACATCGTGGTTCGCCAGAAAGGCGACAACGCGATCAAGGTGCGCGACGTCGCCACCGTCCTCGACACCGAGATCGACGCCGAGTCGGCCACGGTGCGCGACGGCGTGGCCTCGGTCGGGCTCGCCATCCGCAAGCAGTCGGGCTCGAATACCGTCGAGGTCGTCGATCGGGCCAAGGCCGCGGCCGCCGAGATCGCGGCCATCTTGCCCGAGGGCGTTCAACTCGACGTGGTCCGCGACAACTCCGAGGTCATCCGCACCTCGGCGTCGCAGGTCACGGAGCACCTGATCGTCGGCGCCGTTCTGGCCGCCCTGGTGGTGCTGCTCTTCCTCGGCTCGGTGCGCTCGACCATCATCGCCGCCATCGCCATCCCCATCTCGATCATCGGCACCTTCGCGCTGATGATGGTGGCCGGCTTCACGCTCAACATGATGACGCTCCTGGCCCTGGCGCTGGCCGTCGGCATCGTGATCGACGACGCCATCGTCGTCCTCGAGAACATCCACCGCCACATCGTCGAGAAGGGCGAGAAGCCGTTTCCGGCGGCGATCAAGGCCACCCGCGAGATCGCCCCGGCGGTCATGGCCACCACCCTGTCGCTCCTGGCCGTGTTCCTGCCGGTCGCCTTCATGGGCGGCATCGTCGGCCGCTTCCTGAGCAGCTTCGGTCTGACCATGGCGTTCGCCATCGCGGTGTCGATGCTGGTGTCGTTCGCGCTCACTCCCATGATGGCGGCGCGGCTCTTGCCCTTGCCGCCGGCGCCGGGCGAGGAGATGAAGCGGTCGTGGCTCGAGCGCGCCATCGAGCGTTTGTACGGGCCGCTCGAGCGCGGCTACGGCCGCCTGCTCGACTTCCTGCTCCGCCACCGCTACATCGTCGTGATCGCCTCGATCCTGGTGTTGATCTCGGTGGTCCCGCTCGGCCAGCGGGCCGGCTTCGGCTTCCTGCCCGAGAACGACGAGGCTCAGTTCGAGATCTTCCTCAAGACCAAGGAGGGCACCAGCCTCGACGCCACCACGGTGCTGGCCGAGCGCCTGGCCCGTAACACCCGCAAGGTTCCGGAGGTGACCCACACCCTGGTCACGGTGGCCGACAACGAGCAGAAGGTCCAGAACGTCGCCAGCATCTACGTTCGCCTCTCCGACCCCGACAAGCGCTCGCGCGGGCAGGACGAGATCATGGACGACGTGCGCAAGCACGTGCTGGTCGATCTGCCGCCGGGCACGCGGGCCGCGGCCCAGCTCGTCAACGACTTCTCGCTCGGCGCCCAGCAGAACGCGATGGTCATGTACCTGATCAGCGGACCCGATCTCGATCGGCTCGCGCTCTACACCAACCGCGTCCTCGACAAGATGAAGACCGTCCCTGGCGTGGTCGACCTCGACTCGAGTCTACCCGAGCCGCTGCCGGAGCAGACCCTGAGGCCCGATCTCGACCGCGCCGCGGCCCTGGGCGTCGACCCCGCTGACATCACGTCGAGCCTGGCGCTGATGATCGGCGGCCTCGAGGGCTCGACCTACGAGGAGCGCGGAAGTCAGTACTCGGTGTTCCTGCGCGCCAGCGAGCGGTTCCGCCTCGACCCGAGTCTGCTCGGCATCATCACGGTGCCGTCACGCACGCTGGGGCAGGTGCCGCTGTCCGACGTGGTCACCACCGCCGACGGCACCGGTCCGTCGGCGGTCAGCCGCACCTTCCGGGCCAAGAGCGTGACCATCACGATGAACGTGGCACCCGGGTTCGGCCAGGGCGCCATCACCGCCGAGCTCGAGAAGGTCATCGCCGAGCTGAAGCTCCCGCCCGGCTACCAGGCCACGCCCTGGGGCCAGACCCGCGAGATGGAGCGCACCGGCCAGGCGTTCGCCTTCGCCTTCGCGTTGTCGTTCCTGTTCATGTACCTGGTGCTGGCGGCGCAGTTCGAGTCGTGGCTGCACCCGTTCACGATCATGCTGACCTTGCCGCTGACCCTGCCGTTCGCCCTGTTCTCGATCATCGCCTCGGGCAACCACCTCGACATCTTCTCGATGCTCGGGCTGCTGGTGCTGTTCGGCATGGTCAAGAAGAACGGCATCCTCCAGATCGACCACGCCAACCAGCTTCGCGCCCAGGGCATGCCGCGGCGGCAGGCCATCGTGCAGGCCGCCCGCGACCGCCTGCGCCCGATCCTGATGACGACTTTCGCGTTCGTGGCCGGCATGTTGCCGCTCATCCTCACCGAGGGCATCGGCTCGGGCTTTTCGCGCGCCATCGCCGGCGTGGTCGTGGGCGGCCAGACCCTGTCGCTGGCCCTCACCCTGGTCGCCATCCCGGTCTTCTACTCGATCGCCGACAGCATCTCGTTCTGGTTCATGAAGATGCTGCGCAGTATCTTCCGCCGCGAACAGAAGGTCGATCGCGGCGAAGGCGAGCTGGACGCGCCCGTCACCACCTGAGCCCGAGCCCGAGTCCGGCGCCGACGTGGTTGTCGCCGGCGGTGGCGCCGGTCGCACCCACGGTGAGCTCGGTGGCGAAGCGGCCGCCGAGCGGGATGGGGAAGGCGAGCTCGCCCTTCCAGCCCAGGCCGAGGTCGCCGTCGGTGGTGGTGGCGGTGCCCAGGCCCAGGCGCAGGTCGATGTGACGCAGGACCGCCAGCCGCGCCAGCGTGAACATCACCTGGATGAGCGACGAAGACTCGCCGCGACCGATCAGCTTGGCCTCGAGGCCGGCGGCGACGCGGCGGCTGATCCGCCGGTCGACGCCGAGGGCGACCTCGCCGTAGTTCTCGTCGGCCTCGCCGAGCCCGAGGCCGGCCGCCAGCGACAGGTGCAACGTGGTCCGGCGCGGCTCGTAGGTGCCGAACAGGCCGGTGGTGTTGATGCCGTCGACGTAGTACGAGTCCTCGAGCGAGCTGGCGCCGCTGAAGGAGGCGCCGTAGGCGTCGCCGACCGAGCCGGGCGCGACTCCGAGTGCGCCGCCGAAGGTGCGGCCGACCGGGATGCTCGACGTGTACTGGCCGCTGATCACGTTTCCGGCGGCCGGCGTGACCCCAGCCGGAAGCTCGACCGGGACGGCGACGGTGTCGGTAGGCAATCCTTCGGCGCGGGGGATATCGTCGATGGCGATGAACGCGGTCCACGGCGAAAGCAGCGCGTGCTCGAGCGCGACAGCCGTGACGTCGTTGACGATCTCCTGGTCCCACCGCATCGCCAGCCGGTCCATCTGCTCACCGATGCGCCGCCGTGCCCATAACCGGGCCAGGACGTCGCCGTCGCCCCCGCGATCGGGCAACACCACCGGGATGGTCAGCTCGAGGGTGCGGCCGGCGGCCTTGCCGGTGACCTTGACCGTGGCGCGGCCGCCTCGGCCGTAGCGCGCGGCCACCACCAGCGGCTGACCGGCGAACAGATCGGCGACGTCGCCGGGGGTGGCGTCCGTGACGTCGAGCCCGCCCCAGTCCACGCGCAGGTCGTGGAGCAGCGGCGCGTCGAGGCGGGCGTAGAACTTCTCGACCTGGGGCTCGGGCGCCTCCTGGAGCAGGAGGTACTGGGCCGCGCCCTTGCCGCTCCTGGCCAGGCCGTCGAGCAGGTGGCGGTTCACCGACGAGCCGACGCCGAACGAGAACAGGTGGGTGCGCTTGTCGAGGCGCGAGGAGACCGCCGCGAAGATCTCGTCCTCGTTGCCGATGTAGCCGTCGGTCATGAACACGATGAAGCGGTCGCGGCCGTCGGCGGGCGGGTCCGAGAGCGCGGCCTTGATGCCCTCGAGCATCTCGGTGCCGCCGCCGGCGTCGACGCCGTTGACGTACGACAGGCCGGCCCGCACGTTGTCGCGAGTGGCCGCCATCGAGCGGCCGTCCTCGAAGGCCGCAACGCTGGTCGAGAAGTTCATGATGCGGAAGCTGTCCTCGGGGCGGAGGTGCTCGAGGGCGTAGCGCATGCCCCGCTTGGCCAGGGCCAGCGGCTCGCCCGACATCGAGCCCGAGGTGTCGACGACGAACACCATCTCGCGCGACGGCGCGCGGCCGGCGTCGAGCGGCGGTGGCTGCACGATCAGGGCGAGGTGACCGTGGCCGCTGCCCTTGTGGGCCAGCGTGGCCAGGGTCGGCGAGGCCACGGTCACCTTCCAGCGCAGGACGAAGTCGCGGTCGGCGACCATGTCCTTGTCGGCGAGGGCGATCTTGAAGTGATCAGCGGCGACCGAGGTGGTGGCGATGCGGTGGGTGGGGCTCTCGATGGTGGTGACGGGTAGCCCGGCGTCGACGTCGAGGTCGAGGGTGACGACGTTGCCGGTCAACTTGCCGGGGGGCGCGGCCTGGGGTGAGATGCGCGACGCGTCGGGGACGCGGTCGGTGTCGACCTGGACGCCGGTGCCCGACGACGGCGCGTCGATG